>VOFF01000404.1_pt1 | contig 44000 bp, 54 predicted proteins | sample 5384061 | NCBI WGS metagenome assembly VOFF01 (sample SAMN12384725, study PRJNA508395) | human gut metagenome | isolation source: healthy gut E | host: Homo sapiens | reverse complement strand
ACGACCACCGACTGGGCGGCAACGAGGCGCCTCCCGCCATTGTGTCTATCTTCCTTGGCGACGAACTGACGGCCATCCTCCGCTCCATCATCGACGGCACGGCCTATGTGGACATCACCAAGAAGAAGCTGGAGATCGGCGTGGACGTGCTGCGACATGGCAGAGGCCCGGAAGGCCGCCGACCAGTTGGAGACGCTGACTGCCTCAAGTCCTGGCCTTTCCCGGTATACAGCGACCTGCTGTTCTACGTATAAAGTGCGCAAGAGGGCCCCGGCCATCGGCCGGGGCCCTTTGGATCATCTGTTACACCAGCACGTCGAAGAACAGCGCCAAAATAGTGGTGGCGAGGCCGCAGAGGCCGATGGCAAGGCCGCTCATGGCCCCTCCGTCTCCCCCAGCTCCAGGGCGCGGGCGGTGCCCATGGCGTGGCTGCAGGCGCCGATGGCCAGCCCTGCCGCCACCGGATCCTTCACCCGGAAGAGGCGTGCCAGCGCGGGGGCGCACAGGTTGCCCAGGATGCCGGTGAAGATCACCGCCGCCACGGTGATGGAGACAATGCCGCCCTGCCCCTCCGCAATGGCGGTGGCGATGGGTGTGGTGACGGACTTGGGCAGGAGGGAGACGGTCAGTGTCCGGTCCAGGCCGAACAGGCGGCACAGGCCCCAGATGCTGAGGACCGAAGTCACCGCCCCGGCCGCGCATCCCGCCAGGATGGGCAGCAGGTTCTTTTTCAGCAGGTCGATCTGGGCGTAGATGGTTACTGCCAGGCAGACCGTGGCCGGCCCCAGAAAGAGGTTGATGAGGCTGCCGCCGGCGTTGTACGCTGCATAGGGAATGTCAAACACCGCCAGCACCGCGATAATCATCATCACCGCCAGCACCAGGCCGTTGCAGATCACAAGCCCGGTCCGCTTCTGGATTTTGCAGCCTGCCCAGTAAGCCAGGATCGTCAGCGTCACCCCGAAAAAGGGGGACTCCCACAGCGCGCTCATCTCCGCTTCCCCCTCTCCAGCAGGCGGCAGGTGAGCCGCACCGCTCCCACTGTAGCGGCAAAGGTGGCAATCAGCGAGACCGCGCAGACGACCACCAGGGCAAGCAGGTTCTCCCGTAACACATCTGCATAGTTGATGATGCTGACACTGGCCGGGATGAAGAAAGAAGGGGAGATTCCCCAGCAGGTAGTCCGACTTCTCCCGGATGTGTTCTGTCTTGATGACGCGTGCCAGCAGCAGCGCCAGAAGCAGCAGCATCCCGATGATGCTGGCAGGCAGGGTGAAGGGCAGCACCCGCTCAATACAGGTGCTGATCCAGCAGATGCCGAAGATGATGCCGATCTGCGTTAGAAGTTTCAAAGTGAACCGCCTCTCCCGGCGGTCCCCCCGCCGCGTTACTCTGCGCCGTATTCACACAAGGGCGCGGATTCTTTTCAACTTTTTTATTCTACGGAGACGGCCGGGGAATGTCAAATCCTTCCGGCTCCTTTTTCTGCCGCCGCCGCAAAATTCGGCAAAACAGTACAAGGCCCCGCCGGAAAGAGCGGGACCTTGTCCAGGTCATCAAGCATCCGCAGGAGGCCGGGGGACTCAGAGGGGCATTTGCCGCTCCAGCTCCCGGCGGAAGTCCGGGTGGGCGATGGCAATCAGCGCCCGGGCCCGCTCCACGGTGCTCTTGTATTTCAGATCCGCCACGCCGAACTCCGTCACCACATACTGGACGCAGGTGCGGGGGGTGGTCACCACGCTGCCGGGGGCCAGCTGCGGCACGATTTTGGAGTGGAGGACCCCCGCCTTGTCCCGGTAGCTGGACCGGAGGGCCAGGATACTCTTTCCGCCCTTGGACCACTGGGAGCCTACCACCCACTCCAGCTGTCCGCCGGTGCCGGAGTACTGCCGGGGGCCGATACTCTCGGCATTCACCTGGCCGGTGAGGTCGATCTCCATGGCGTTGTTGATGGAGACCACATGGTCGTTCCGGGCGATGTTCCGGGCATCGTTCACCCAGTCGATCTCCTTCTGGCAGAAGGCGGGATTCTCATGGGCGAAGGCCCACAGCTCCGGCCCGCCCACCATGTTGGCGTATACGCTCCGCCCCGGGCAGGTCTGTTTGCGGCTGTTGTTCACCACGCCCCGGCGCATCAGCTCCATGACGCCGGTGCTTAGGATCTCTGTGTGGACGCCCAGATCCCGCTTTCCCGCATGGGCCAGACACTCGCCCACAGTATTGGCCAGCCCTCCCAGTCCCAGCTGGATGCAGGCGCCGTCTGGCACCAGATCCGCGATGTAGCCCGCGATGCGGCTGTCCGTCTCGTTTCCCGCTGCGATGGGCGTCTCTACCAGAGGACGGCTGGATTCGATGATCCCGTCCACCTCTGATACATGGATGCGGGTGTGGGCCTCCCCATCACTGGGGATATTGGGCATTCGGGGGTTCACCTCCGCCAGCACCAGCTCGCACTGCTCCAGCACCTTCCGGCTCAGGGCCGTGCCCCACAGGGAGCGGCTCATCCACCCGTTCTCATCCGGGAGCGAGCAGGTCAGCGCCGCCACCCGGGGGCGCCGGGCCAGGAGCCACGCGGGCGTCTGACTCAGGTTGGAGGGGGCGTAATGGACGTTGCCCATGGGCTCCAGGCCCCGCTCCACGCCGTAAAAGTTGGAGTCATAAGTCACCTGTCCGGCCAGCTCCGGCGTCAGCAGCCGGGTCCCGGCGGGGATGAAGTGCCCGTAGATGGCGATATGGCCGCCGGTCTCCAGCAGGCGCTCCGCCAGCGCCCCGTCCAGCTCCCAGGGCCAGTTGGACATGGCGGCGAAGGCCGCCGTGTCCCCGTCCCGGATCAGCTCCGCCGCCTCCCGGGCGGTCATCTGCAGGGCCTGATACTGGGTCTGCCAGTTGCCCGCTCCCGCGCAGCGTCCCCGGCGGATGGGTGTCAGTTCTGTCATCGTCATTCTCCTTTGCCGCGCCCCTCTGCGGGGCGGTGTCTCCGGCGGTTTGTACAGCCCGCCGTGGGGGCCGCGGCCGCCGGTTCCCTTTCCCGTCTATTGTACCGCACATTCCGCTTCCGCACAATCCTCTTTTCCGCGGACGAGTTAATAGAAATTTTGTTTTTTTCTGCTTGCGCCCGGCCGCTTCGCCGTGCTATACTGGCGTTGTTCTTGATTTTTTCCATGGAGGTGCATCTTGCAGAAACGCAGTCACAAACTGCTGGCCGCCACCCTGCTGGAGAATACCCAGGGATTTCAGGCCAGACGATTCGAGCTCGCCTTCCTGTTCGGCTCCTTTCAGCCGGACTGCAACCCCCTGAACTATTTGAAGGGCTCCTGCGGGCCTATAAGTTCCGGGGGGCATAACTACTCCAACTCCCAGCACTACATCTACTCCCGCATCTCCCGGCTCCAGCGCCGCCAGCGCTGGACCATCTGGCAGTATTACACCCTGGGCAAACTGACCCACTATCTGGCGGATGCGTTCACCTATCCCCATAACGAGAATTATCCCGACAGTATGCTCTGCCACCACCAGTATGAGACGGACCTGCGGGCCTATCTGGAGGAGTATCTGGCCACCCGCGCCCTTCGTCGGGAGAAGTTCCGTCAGGACGTGGCGGACGCCCTTCAGGAGCTGCACCGGCAGTACATGGCCGGCGTGGCCGATATGCGCAATGGATGTGCAGTTCATCCTGAAGGCCACCTCCCTGCTGATGGCCGGCTGCCTGCCTGCCAGCGCCGCAGCGGCTGTCTGAACCCTGTTTTGGGAAAAGCGCACAGCAGCGGTTTCCCTTTCGGCGCATTCTTTGGAATCATTGTCAATTTCCATTTGCTTTTTCTGGTGTTATCCTGAAACTATCAAAGGCCTCGGAAAGGAACCCAGTCATGACCAACATCACCCGTTCTGCCGAATACCGTTACTTTAGCTTTACCTACTTTATGGGTAAGGCTTATTTCGGTTTGGCTGAAAATGTGTGTGATCGTGTCTGACGCCAGGAAAAGGATCAGTGCATGACGACCCGCAGCCGAACCGGCTGCGGGTCTTTTTGTACCAGCCCCATCATTTTTAGGAGGAACTACAGTATGATCGTCATTCTCAAACAAAACCCCAACCGGGACCAGCTGGAGAGTCTCATCGCCTGGCTTCAGGAAAAGGGCATCATCATCCACACCAGCATCGGTGAGGCCCACACCATCTTAGGACTGGTGGGTGATACCAGCCAGCTGGACATCGACCTGATTGCCGCCCTGGACATCGTGGAGGATGTGAAACGGGTCCAGGAGCCCTACAAGAATGCCAACCGGAAGTTCCACCCGGAGGACACGGTGGTGCAGGTGGGCAACACCCAGATCGGCGGCGGCAATCTGACCCTGATGGCGGGTCCCTGCTCTGTGGAGAGCGAGGAGCAGGTGGTGGCCATTGCCAAAGCGGTGAAGGCCAGCGGCGCCACCATGCTGCGGGGGGGCGCCTTCAAGCCCCGGACCTCCCCCTACTCCTTCCAGGGCCTGGGGGCCACGGGTTTGGGAGTACCTGAAGGTGGCCCAGGCAGGAGACCGGCCTCCCCATCGTGACGGAGCTGATGGACCTGAGCCAGCTGCCCCTCTTCAAGGATGTGGACGTGATCCAGATCGGCGCCCGGAACATGCAGAACTTCGACCTACTGAAGGCCGTGGGCCATCAGGACAAGCCCGTCATGATCAAACGGGGCATGTCCGCCACCTACGAGGAGTGGCTGATGAGCGCCGAGTACGTCATGGCCGGCGGCAATGAGAATGTGATCCTCTGCGAGCGAGGTATCCGCACCTTTGAGACTACACCCGCAACACCCTGGATCTGGCCTGCATCCCCGTGCTGCGGAAGCTGACCCACCTGCCCATCATCATCGATCCCAGCCATGCCACCGGCAAGAGCTGGCTGGTAGATCCCCTGGCCATGGGCGCCGTGGCTACCGGTGCCGACGGATTGCTGATCGAGGTCCACAACGACCCGGCCCATGCCCTGTGCGACGGCCCCCAGTCCCTGAAGCCGAGGTGTTCGACGCCCTGGCCAAGAAGCTGCTGAAGCTCCACGCCGCCGTCAAGGAACTGGAGGCATAAGATGATCGTTGGCATCGTCGGCCTGGGCCTCATCGGCGGGTCCATGGCCAAGAGCATCAAGAACCGCACCAGCCACACCGTCTGGGGCATAGACCTGAACGCGGAGACCATGACCATGGCCCGGATGTGCGGCGCCATCGACGCCCCCCTGACGGAGGAGAACCTGCCCCAGGCGGATCTGATCCTGGTGGCGATCCGGCCCGGCGCCGCCATGGAGTGGGTGCGGCAGAACGCGCCGCAGATCGCCAAGCCCGCCATTCTGGTGGACCTGTGCGGCGTGAAGCGGACCGTGGTGGCGGCCATCGCCCCCATCGCAGAGGAACGCGGCTTTTCCTACATCGGCGGCCACCCCATGGCAGGTAAGGAACGGGGCGGCTTCACCGCCTCCACAGAGGATTTGTACGTAGGCGCCTCTATGATCCTCACCCCCGATAAGCGGACGGACATGCAGCTGCTGGAGACGCTGAAGGCCTTCTTTCTGGACCTGGGCTTTGCGGGCCTCACCTTCTCCACGCCGGAAGAACATGACCGCATCATCGCCTTCACTTCCCAGCGCTGGCCCATATCGTCTCCAGCGCCTATGTGAAGTCGCCGGAGGCCCAGAAGCGCCGAGGCTTTTCCGCCGGCAGCTTTCAGGATATGACCCGGGTGGCCCGTCTGGATGAGGACATGTGGACCGAGCTGTTTCTGGACGATGAGGACTTCCTCACCGCCGAGCTGGAAGAGCTGATCGGCCACCTGACGGACTACCGCAACGCCTTGCGGAAGGCCAAGGATACTCAGCGGCTGCACGATTTGCTGAAAGGAGGGCCGGGAGCTGAAGGCCACCGCCGGCGGCAACTGACCTATTTCCGGCGCCGCTGCGCGACATGATTCTATAAAAGGAGTTTTTCGATGTTTGACTCCATCCGAACCATTCCCCGTCCGGGTCCGGCCGCCCTATGATGTGCGCATTGGCAGCGGCCTGCTTGGCCGGTGCGGGGACTATCTGGCCGCGCTGCTGGGACAGCGGAGGATCGCCGTTCTGGCCGACGACACCGTGGCCTCCCTGTACCTGGACCCGTCACCGCCGCTCTGGAGGACGCGGGCTTTGCCGTCTGCTCCCATATCTTCCCCTCCGGGGAGGGGCGCAAGAATCTCTCCACCCTGACAGAGCTGCTGGAGTTCCTGGCGTCGGAGCATCTGACCCGCACGGACTGCGTGGCCGCCCTGGGCGGCGGCGTCACTGGGGACATGGCGGGCTTTGCTGCCGCCGTGTACCTCCGGGGCATCCGGTATGTCCAGCTGCCCACCACCCTGCTGGCGGCGGTGGACTCCTCCGTGGGGGGTAAGACCGCCGTGGACCTGACCGCCGGGAAGAACCTGGCCGGGGCCTTCTGCCAGCCTGCCGCCGTGATCTGCGACACGGACTGCCTGAAGACCCTGCCCCCCGACGTGTTTGCCGACGGGGCCGCCGAGGCCGTCAAGACCGGCGTGCTTCTCTGACGAAGCCCTGTTCGCCCTGTTTGAGGACGGCACCCTCACCGCCGACCCCGGCGAGGTCATCGCCCGGTGCGTCGCCTACAAGGCCGGCGTGGTGGAGCGGGATGAGAAGGAGCAGGGGGAGCGGAAGCTTTTGAACCTGGGCCACACTGTGGGCCACGCCATCGAAAAGTGCAGCGGCTATGTTATCCCCCATGGCCACGCCGTGGCGGCGGGGCTGGCCGTCATCGCCCGGGCTGCGGAGGCCCTGGGCTGGACGGAGGAGTCCCTGGCGGCGCGAATCACCGCCTGCCTTTCTAAAAATGGCCTGCCCACCGGGACAGACTACTCTGCTGAAGCCCTGGCGGAGGCAGCCCTTTCCGACAAGAAGCGCGCCGGTGGGGATATTACCCTGGTGGTCCCCGGAAGATCGGCCATTGCGAGCTGCGGAAGGTCCCGGTAGCGGACCTGCTACCCATCATCCGGGCAGGACTGGAGGCGTAAATGGACCTTCAAATCACCCCGAAAAAACTCTCCGGTGTCGTGACGCCGCCCTCCAGCAAGTCCCAGGCCCACCGATTGCTGATCGCCGCTGCTCTCAGCGGCGGGATCAGCATCATCCACGGCCTGGCGGACTCCCAGGACATCCGGGCCACCCGCCGGTGCCTGTCTGCCATGTGTGCCGGGATGGAGGATCTGCCGGATGGCACCCTCCGGGTCCACGGACTGGGAAACGGCATCGTCATCGCACCTCCCTATGCCCTGCTGGACTGCGGGGAATCGGGCTCTACCCTGCGCTTCCTGATCCCCGTGGGCCTGCTGATACAGGGAGAGGCGTCCTTCACCGGCCGAGGCCGGCTGATGGAGCGCCCGCTGAAGCCCTACGAGGACCTGTTCCGGGAGAAGGGCATCGCCTGGAAGCTGGCGGACAACGTCCTCACCGTAAACGGCGGTCGGGGATACGGTACCTGGCCCTGGACCCGGGGACATACCGCCTGCCCGGCAACGTATCCAGCCAGTTCTTCACAGGGCTGCTGTTCGTCATGCCCCTGCTGGAGGTAGACTCCACCCTGGTGTCCACCACACCCCTGGAGAGCCGGGACTACCTGGAGATGACCCGGCAGGCTCAGGCCGCTGCCGGTGTCACCAGCCGGTGGCTGGACGAAAACACGCTCTTCGTCCCTGGCGGCCAGACCTACCAGTCCTTTGAGGCCACGGCGGAGGCGGACTGGTCCCAGGCGGGGTTCTGGTACGCCGCCGATTTCCTGGACAGCCGTGTGGACATCCGGGGCCTGAATCCCGACTCTGCGCAGGGGGACAAGGCAGTCAGCGAACTTTACTGGCGGCTGGCTCGGCCGGGGGACACGGAGATTGATGTCTCCGGATGCCCCGACCTGCTGCCGCCTCTGGCGGTGATGGCGGCGGCCCGCTCCGGTACCACCCGGTTCGTGAACGCTGCCCGGCTGCGGATGAAGGAGAGCGACCGGCTTTCCACCACCGCCGCCCTGCTGACCGCCCTGGGCGGACGGGCGGAGGAGGGGCCGGACTTTCTGACAGTCCACGGCGGGGACGCTCACCGGCGGCATGGTGGACTGCGCCAACGACCACCGGATCGCCATGGCGGCCGCCATCGCCGCCACCGCCTGTACCGGCCCCGTCACGGTGCTGGGGGCCCAATGCGTGCAGAAGTCCTACCCGGATTTCTGGGAGGTGTACAAGAACCTGGGAGGTGATATCCATGTCCTCTGAATTCGGCAGTCTCCTGAAAATCTCTGTCTTCGGCCAATCCCATGGAAGGGCCATCGGCGTGGTGGTGGATGGCCTGCCCGCCCGGGGGAGGCCATCGACCTGGAGGAGCTGAACGCCTTCCTGGCCCGGCGGAAGCCGGGGAAGAGCCCCCTTTCCACCGCCCGGAGGGAGGCCGACGCGCCGGTGTTCCTCTCCGGCCTGGAAAACGGCGTCACCTGTGGAGCCCCTCTGTGCGCGGTCATCGAAAATGGAGACCAGCACTCATCGGACTATGACGCCCTGCGGGACAAGCCCCGGCCCGGCCACGCGGACTACACTGCATTTGTCAAGTGGGGCGGGCAGGCGGACATGCGGGGCGGCGGCCACTTCTCCGGCCGGCTGACGGCCCCCCTGTGTATCGCCGGCGGCATCGCCAAGCAGATTCTCTCCCGCCGGGGCGTATACGTAGGGGCCCACCTCCAGTCCGTGGGGACGGTGGCGGATGCATTATTCCCCCCTGCAGCCCACGAAGGAGCTGTTTGAAGCGGTGGCCGCCAAGCCATTCCCGGTGCTGAACGACCAGGCGGGGGAGCGGATGCAGGCGCTGATTCTGGAGGCCCGGAAAAATCTGGATTCTGTGGGAGGCGTCGTTGAGTGTGCCGCCACGGGCCTTCCCGCCGGACTGGGGGAGCCCATGTTCGGCGGCGTGGAAAACCGGCTGGCTGCCGCCCTCTTCGGCATCCCGCCGTGAAGGGCGTGGAGTTTGGGGACGGCTTCGCCGCCGCTCGGTCCCGGGGGTCCGAAAACAACGACCCCTTTGTGATGGAGGACGGCCGGGTGCAGACAGAGACCAACCACGCGGGCGGCATTCTGGGGGGCATCACCAGCGGAATGCCCATCGTCCTGCGGACGGCCATGAAGCCCACACCGTCCATCGCCCAGCCCCAGCGGACGGTCAGCCTGTCCGCCGGAGAGAATGCGGAGCTTGTGATCCACGGGCGGCACGACCCCTGCATTGCCCACCGGGCGGTCCCGGTGGTGGAGGCGGTTACTGCCGCCGTGCTGTTAGATTTATTATTGGAGGGACATCATGGAACTTTCTGAGATTCGCGAGAAGATCGACGCAGTGGACGAGCAGCTGCTGGACCTGTTCCTGCAGCGCATGGACCTGTCCGACGAGGTGGCTGCCTACAAGAATGCGCACCATCTGCCCATTTTGAACAAAGAACGGGAGCGGGCCATCCTGGCCAAGGTGACGGAGAAATCCGGGGAGCGGGAGCGGTATGCCTACCACCTGTTCTCCACCCTGTTCGAGCTGGCCCGGTCCCGGCAGGCAGAGCTGATCTCCGCCCCCACCAAGGTGGCCGCCCAAGTCCGCGCCTCTCTGGAGGCCGGTACCTCGGTCTTTCCCCAGACGGGCCTGGTGGCCTGTCAGGGCGTGGAGGGGGCCAACTCCCAGGTGGCCTGTGACCGGCTGCCCCCGGGGGCAACATCGTGTATGTGAAGACCTTCCAGGCTGTGGTGTCCGCTGTGGAGTCCGGCCTGTGCAGGTTCGGCGTGCTGCCCATTGAGAACAGCTCCAACGGCTCCGTCCGGGCGGTGTACGAGCTGCTGCAGGACCACAACCTCTCCATCGTCCGGTCCACCCGGCTGTGCATCCGGCACGAGTTGCTGACGCTGCCCGGCGTGAAGATGGAGGACATCACGGAGATCTACTCCCACGAGCAGGCCATCGGCCAGTGTAGCAAGTTCCTGAACAGCCTCAACGGCGTCCGTGTCATCCCCTGCGACAACACCGCCATGGCCGCCAAGATGGTGGCGGAGAAGGGCGACCGCCACGCCGCCGCCATCTCCTCCCACCCCTGCGCGGCGTTGTACGGCCTGACCTGCCTCAACGACAGCATCCAGGACAGCGACAACAACTACACCCGGTTCATCTGCATCACCAAGGATCCGGTGATCTATGCCGGCGCCAACCGGATCAGCCTGATTATCGCCTTTGACAACCGGCCCGGCGCCCTGTATGAAATCCTCTCCAAGCTGGCGGCACTGGACATCAACATGACGAAGCTGGAGTCCTGCCCCGTGGCGGGAAGTGACTTTGAGTTTGTTTTCTTCCTGGAGCTGGACGCCTCCGTCCAGGATCCCAGCGTCCTGGCCATGCTGGAGGAGATGGAGCGCAGCTGTGCCGAGTTCCAGTTCTTGGGCAACTACGCGGAAGTCTGAGCCATGGATGAGCGGATTTACGGCCTGCTGGGCCGGAAGCTGGGCCACAGCTGGTCCGTCCCCATCCATGCCGCCCTGGGCAACGGCGCCTACCGCCTTCTCGAGCTGGAGCCGGATGGACTGGCTCCCTTTCTTCACCGGAAGGACATCGGCGGCCTGAACGTCACCATCCCCTACAAGCGGGACGTGATGCCCCTGTGCGATGAGATCGACCCGGCGGCGGAGGCCATCGGCAGCGTCAACACCATCGTCCGGTGCGCAGACGGCAAGCTGGTGGGCTATAATACGGACATCGACGGGTTCCTCTATATGGCCTGCCGGGCGGATATCTCCCTGTCAGGGAAAAAAGTCGTGATTTTGGGCAGCGGCGGGGCGTCTCTGACGGCCCAGACCGCCGCCCGGCAGGGGGGCGCGGCGGAGGTCGTGGTGGTATCCCGTTTCGGTCCGGACAACTATGACAACCTCTCTCGCCACGCTGACGCGGAGATCCTGGTGAACGCCACTCCGGTGGGCATGTACCCCGGCAACGGCCAGTCTCCCGTGGACCTGTCCGTATTTCCGGTCTGTCAGGGGTGCTGGACGTCATCTACAATCCCCGGCGCACGGCCCTGCTTGCTGGAGGCGGAGGCGCGGAGCATCCCCTGCTCTGACGGACTGCCCATGCTGGTGGCCCAGGCGGTGGCGGCAGAGGAGCGGTTCTTCAACAGGTCCATTCCCGCCGGTGAGAATGAGCGGATTTTGGTTCAGCTCCGGCGGGAGATGACCAACCTCATCCTGATCGGCATGCCCGGCAGCGGCAAGACCACGGTGGGGGAGGCGCTCTCCCGCCTCACCGGCCGGGAGGCCGTGGATCTGGACCAGATGATCGAAACCACCGCCGGCTGTTCCATCCCGGAGATCTTCCAGCGTGAGGGCGAGTCCGGCTTCCGGGCCCGGGAGCGGGCCGCCGCGGAGGAGGCTGGGAAGCGCACAGGCGTCATCCTCCTCACCGGCGGCGGTATCATCAAGACGGCGGAAAACTACGCGGCCCTCCATCAGAACGGCCGCATCTATCAGCTGGTGCGGGATCTCAGCCTGCTGCCCACCGAGGGCCGGCCCCTGTCCCAGGGGGCGGATCTGGCCGCCATGTGGCGGGAGCGGGCGCCCCTGTACGCCCGATTCCGGGACGTGGAGATTGACAACAGCGGCACGGTGGAGGACACCGCCGCCGCCATCTGGAGGGATTTTTGTGCACATTCTGGTAGTTAACGGCCCCAACATGAACATGCTGGGAATCCGCCAGCCGGAGATCTACGGCCATGAGACCTATGAGGACCTGAAGGCCCTGATCCGGGCGGAGGCGGACCGGCTGGGCGCGTCCGTCTCCTTCTTCCAGTCCAACCACGAGGGGGCCCTGGTGGACGCCATCCAGCAGGCATACTTCGACCATGTGGACGGCATCATCATCAACCCGGCAGCCTACACCCACACCAGTGTGGCCCTGCTGGATGCCGTGAAGGCGGTGGGGATCCCCACGGTGGAGGTCCACGTCTCCGACCCGGACAGCCGGGAGGAGTTCCGCCGTGTCTCCTACATCCGGGCCGCCTGCGCGGCCACCATCCGGGGCCATGGGCTCCAGGGATATGTGGAGGCCCTGCGGTTTCTCTGCGGCGCGGACGCTTGACAAACGGCGGTCTCTGACGGATAATATGCCCATACCCCATTGGGTATCCGGGAGGTGTCGGCATGAGACAATGTATGGATGCGGACAACCTGCACCGGCGGCTGAAGAAGATCATCGGCCAGGTGCAGGCTATTGACCGCATGGTAGACGAGGACGTGCCCTGTGAGGATGTGCTGTCCCAGATCAACGCCGCCAAGTCCGCCCCCTCCACAAGTGCGGGCAGGTGGTGCTGGAGGGGCACATCCAGCACTGTGTCCGGACGGCATCCAGCACGGGGATGCGGACAAGACCATCGAGAGCTTCACCAAGGCGGTGGAGCGGTTCTCCAACATGGGTTGAAGGCAAGGGGATCGGCTGAAAAGCCGATCCTTTGTATATGTTACAGGATTTTCTCCAGAGCGTAATTGGTCAATACCTGTCCGCGGCAGGGCACCTGCTGTTCCCGCTCTATCGCATAGCCCCGGCCGAGGAAGAAGGGCAGGGCGGTCTTGGAGGCGTGGACAGTGACGGCGTCCACCCCAATTCCCGGCAGTGGGCCTCCAGCGCGTCACACAGGGCTGCGGCGATGCCCTGTCCCTGGCAGTCCCACCGGACGAACAGGTGGTCCAGATAACCGGTATCCTCCACATTGCCGTAGCCCACAATCCGCCCGTCCGCCTCTGCTACCAGGGTGTACAGCCGCTGAAACCAGCTGTCCCGTGTCAGCAGATCCGCCTCTCCGGCGGCCCAGGCTTCCACCTGGGGCAGGGGTGTAGTCCCGGCAGTTCACCTGCCGAACCGTCTCACCGAACAGGCGGGCCAGAATGGGCAGGTCTTCTGTCCGGTAGCGCCGCAGTCGCATTTCTGTTCTCTCCTTCCTGTTTTGTGGTCATTTTACAGGAAGAATCTGTATGCCGCAAGGTATTTTGCCTGAAACCGGCGGCACTTTTTTTCTTGACAGGCATACCCCTATGGGTATAATTACATATACCCCCCATAGGTATAAAGAGAGGATGTGAGCCATTTGATCCATACTCTGGAGCGATTTCTGGAGTGGGGCGGCGTGAAGAAGGCCGTGACCTGCCTGGTCTTCTCCGGCATCGCCCTGCTTGTCAGCATCTTCGACCTGCTGCCGCAGCTGCCCTTTGACGCCGCCTGGGCAGCTGTCGTCCTCTGCGGTATCCCCATCATCTTGGAGGCAGTCATCGGCCTGGTGACAGCCTTTGACATCAAGGCGGACGTGCTGGTGTCCATCGCCTTGATTGCCTCCCTCATCATTGGGGAGGACTTCGCCGCCGGCGAGGTGGCCTTCATCATGCAGCTGGGCGCCCTGCTGGAGGATCTCACGGTGGCCCGGGCGCGGGCCGGCATCGAGAAGCTGGTGCATCTGACGCCCCAGACCGCCCGCCGCCTCACCGGCGGCCGGGAGGAGGTCATTCCCGCCGAGCAGGTGGCTGTGGGCGACGTGCTCCGGGTGCTGCCGGGCGAGACCGTGCCAGTGGACGGAGAGATTCTCACCGGACAGACCTCCATCAACCAGGCAGTGATGACCGGCGAGTCCCTGCCTGTGGACAAGGGGCCCGGAGACGAGGTTTCCAGCGGCACGGTGAACCAGTTCGGCGCCTTCGAGATGCGGGCGACGAAGGTGGGGGAGGACAGTTCTATCCAGCGGATGATCCGGCTGGTCCAGTCCGCCGATGCCGGCAAGGCCAGGATCGTGGGGCTGGCAGACCGCTGGGCCACCTGGATCGTAGTGGCGGCCCTGACCGCCGCCGCCTTGACGGGCCTCATCACCCGGGATCCCATCCGAGCGGTGACCATTCTGGTGGTATTCTGCCCCTGTGCCCTGGTGCTGGCCACTCCCCACGGCCATCATGGCCGCCATCGGCAACGCGACCCGGCACAGCTTTCTGGTGCGGGAGGGCGACGCGCTGGAACGGCTGGCCTCCGTCTCCCAGGTGAGCTTTGACAAAACAGGCACTCTGACCCTCGGCACCCCCCAAGTGAAGCTGGTGGAGAGCCTGCTGCCGGACGTATCCCGGGACGCGCTCTACGCCTGGACTGCGGGGGCGGAGCTCCGGTCCGAGCACCCGTTGGGCCGTGCCGTTGTTCAGGGCTGGCGAGCCGAGACCGTCGCGGCGCCGCCGGAGACAGCGGACTTCCAGATGCTCCCCGGCCGGGGTGTTTCTGCCACTGTGGCGGGTCATCACCTCGTCGCCGGTAACCGGGAGCTGCTGACAGAGGAACATGTCCCCTGGGAATCCTTGTCCCAGGCTGCCGTCCCTGCCCTGGAGCAGGGCTGCACCGTCATCTATGTGGCGGTAGACGGCCGCCCGGCGGGCTTTCTGGCCCTGGCAGACACCCTGCGGCCAGACGCCGCCGGGACCATCCGGGATGTCCGGGCCACCGGCGTGACCCCGGTGCTGCTCACCGGCGACCACGAGAGGGCCGCCCGGCATATTGCCGGAGAGCTGGGCATCGGCACCTTCCAGGCGGAGTGCCTGCCGGAGGATAAGCTAACCTGGATCGACCGCACCCAGCAGAGCGGCCATCTGGTCTGCATGGTGGGGGACGGCATCAACGACGCTCCGGCCCTGAAGCGGGCCCATGTGGGCATTGCCATGGGCGGCGTGGGCAGCGACATCGCTGTGGACGCCGCGGACATCGCCCTGGTAAACGACGACATCCGGGAGCTGCCCCATCTGCTGGCACTCTCCAAGCGGATGATGCGCACCATCAAGAGCAATCTGGCCTTCTCCATGACCTTGAACTTCATCGCCATCGCCCTGGCTATCACCGGTATCCTGAACCCGGTGGTGGGTGCCCTGGTCCACAACGCCGGGTCCGTGCTGGTGATTGTCAACTCCTCTCTGCTGCTGAAGTGGCGGAAGCGCCCGTGACAGCGGCAGGCCATGGGACAGAAGATTCTGCGCCCTCCTACAGCAAAAAGCCCCCCGGCAGAGGCCGGGGGGCTTTTTAAGTCCTGGCTTCTCACCCCTTCAGGGTGTTCAGCAGGTGCCGGATGTGAATGCTCATGGCGTGGCGGGCGCCAGCCTCGTCCCGCTGCATCAGAAAGTCCAGAATCATGTAGTTGTCCGCGATGGCGATGCTCTGCATGTGCGCCCGATTTACGGAGACCTGCAGGATCTCGTTCACCGCGCCGTTGATGATCGGGTACAGCCGCCGCATATATTCGTTGTGGGACGCCTTGATGATGGCCATGTGGAACTCCTGGTCCGCCAGGGGCCAGTCTCCGCCCGCCTTTGCGATGCGCTCCATCCGCTCCGCTTTCTGGCGGATCTGCGCCAGTTCCTCGTCTGTGGCACGCTGACAGGCCAGCGCCACGGTGGCGGGCTCAAAGATCAGCCGCATTTCAAACAGGTCCCTGGCCCGGACCCGGGACCGCAGGTTGGACAGCGCCGTCAGATCCACCGCGCTGGCGGGCAGATCCTCCGTGACAAACGTGCCCTTGCCCCGGCGGATCTCCAACACGCCCTGGGCCACCAGAAAGGAGATGGCCTCCCGGAGCGTGGTGCGGCTGACGTGCAGCGCCTCACTGAGTTCGTTTTCATTCGGGAGCTTGCTCCCCGGCGTGAACTGCCGTTCGTCCATGATTAGCTCGCACAGCCGGTCGGCCGTCCGCTCCGACAATTTGACTTTCCGTCCCTCACCCATGCGCATCCCTCCATCATCCGTGGTGAGGTCAGGCATTTCTCCACTGGATTTTCCCGGCCAGTACGGAAATGTCCTTGACATCATATCTCTTTTTAGAGTACAATGACATCATACAACAAATGAAAAAATAATACAACTATTTTGTGAAAAAATGAGGTGAACCGCTTGTGACGGCCAAGGACATGTTTTCCCACCGCGTCTCGATCCTCACCGGCCACTACGGCACCGGAAAGACGGAGGTCTCCGTCAATCTGGCCCTGGCGCTGGCCGCTGAGGGGAACAGGTAATGCTGGCGGATCTGGATATCGTCAACCCCTATTTCCGCTCTCGGGAGCGGCGGCCCCTTCTGGAAAAAGCCGGTGTGCGGGTGATTTCCTCCTCCCAGGCCTGTTCGGACGCGGATGTCCCCGCCCTGCCGGCGGAGCTGCTGACCATTCTGGAGAACCGGGAGATCCGGGGCATCCTGGATATCGGCGGCGATCCGGTGGGCGCCCGGGTGCTGGCCCGGTTTCAGCCCAAGATCGTACAGGAGGATTACCAGCTGATCTTCGTCCTCAACGCCAACCGGCCGGAGGTGCGGGATGCGGAGAGCGCCGCCGCCTACCTCCGCTCCATTGAGGCCGTCACCGGCCTCACCTGCTCGGGCCTGGTGAACAACACCCATCTGTGCGGCGAGACCACGCCGGCCGAAATCCGCAAGGGCGCCGCCCTGGCACAAGAGGTTTCCCGGCAGACCGGAATCCCGATCCTCTGCCACACGGCGGAGCGGCGGTTCTTAGAATCCCTGTCAGACCTGGGGGAACCCGTGTTCCCCATTGCCATCAATATGAAAAAGCCGTGGGAGCGCTGACTCCGCGGCAGGAAAAAAGGAGGCATCCTGCAACCATGACAGCAAAGGTAACCTTCAACTCTGACCGGTGCAAGGGCTGTGAGCTGTGCACCACTGTGTGCCCGAAGCACATCGTCGCCATCGATCAGACCGTCATCAACCGGAAGGGGTATCACCCCGCCCATGTGACGGACATCAGCCAGTGCATTGCATGCGCCAGCTGCGCGAAGATCTGCCCGGATTCCATCATCACTGTGGAAAAATTCTGAGAAGGAGGTTATCGACCGTGGAAAAAGAACTTTGGAAGGGGAACGAGGCCATCGCTCAGGCGGCCATCCGAGCCGGCTGCGACTGCTTCTTCGGATACCCCATCACGCCTCAGAGCGAGGTCCCGGAGTATATGTCCGCCCATCTGCCCAAGGCGGGCGGCGTGTTCCTGCAGTCTGAGTCTGAGGTTGCGGCCATCAACATGGTGTACGGCGCCGCCGGCGCCGGCATGCGGGCAATGACCTCTTCCTCCTCTCCCGGAGTCAGCCTCAAGCAGGAGGGCATCTGCTACATCGCCGGCGCTGAGCTGCCCTGCGTCATCGTCAACAGGGTGCGCGGCGGCCCCGGCCTGGGCAGCATTCAGCCGGCCCAGGGTGATTACTACCAGGCCACCCGCGGCGGCGGCAACGGCGATTACCGGACGCTGGTCCTCTCCCCCTCCAACGTGCAGGAGGCAGTGGACTTCGTGCAGGAGGCATTTGACATTGCCGACCAGTACCGCAACCCCGTCATGGTGGTGGTTATGGACGGCCTGATTGGCCAGATGATGGAGCCCATCGAGTGGCGTCCTGTCCCCAAGCGGAACCTGCCCCCCAAGGACTGGGCCACTACCGGCCGGAAGGACCGCGATCACAACAACATCATCAATTCCTGTATATGCATCCGGGAGGAGCGCGACCGTCACAACGACCATCTGGCGGAGAAATACGCCCTGATGGAAAGAACGAGGTCCGCTGGTCCGAGACGGAGTGCGAGGACGCCGAAGTCGTCATCACTGCCTACGGCACGCCTGCCCGGATCGCTCTCACTGCCCTTGAGACGCTGCGCGCCGAGGGGCTGAAGGTGGGCCTGTTCCGTCCCATTACGCTGTGGCCCTTCCCGGAGGAGGCGCTGCGCAAGCTCTCCAAGGCCGATCATGTGAAGGCATTTGTTGGACGTGGAGATGAGCTCCACCGGCCAGATGATCGACGATGTCCGTCTGTCCGTGGAGGGCAGAAAGCCCATCCATTACCTGGGCCACGCCGGCGGCGTGATGCCCACCGTGGAAGAGATGGTAGAAGCGGCCAAGAAGGCCTTGAAGGAGGGCAAGTGACATGGCGATCGTATATGAGAAATCCCGGGGCCTGACGGACGTGGAGTTCCACTACTGCCCCGGCTGCCACCACGGCATCATCCACAAGCTGGTGGCAGAGTCGCTGGTGGAGCTTGGTCTGCTGGACGACGCCATCGGCGTGTGCCCCGTGGGCTGCTCCGTGTTTGCGTATAAGTACTTCAACTGCGACATGCACGAGGCCGCTCACGGCCGGGCGCCTGCCGTAGCTACCGGCATCAAGCGCACCCATCCCCATCAGGCGGTGTTCACCTACCAGGGTGACGGCGACCTGGCCGCCATCGGCACGGCAGAGATCATCCACGCCGCCATGCGTGGGGAGAAAATCACGACCATCTTCATCAACAATGCCATCTACGGCATGACCGGCGGCCAGATGGCCCCCACCACTCTGGTGGGCCAGAAGGCCACTACCTGCCAGGAGCGGCCGTACCCGGGAGCAGGCCGGTATGCCCATCCGCATGGCGGAGCTGCTCTCCACGCTGGACGGTTGCGTCTACGCTGAGCGGGTCTGCGTCACCGACATCGCCAACATCAACAAGGCCAAGAAGGCCATCAAGAAGGCCTTCCAGAAGCAGATGAACGGCGAAGGCTTCACCTTCATTGAGGTCCTGTCCACCTGCCCCACCAACTGGGGCATGACGCCGCTGAAGGCCAATCAGTGGCTGAAGGACAACATGGTCCCCCCCTACTATCCTCTGGGTGTCATCAAGGAGACGGCCCCGGAAGGCGCGGAGGTGAAGTGAGATGAAAAAAGAGATCGTCATTTCCGGCTTCGGCGGCCAGGGCGGCCTGGCCATCGGCAAGAATCTGGCAGAGGCCGGCATGGCCGAGGGCCTGAACGTTACCTGGGCTCCTTCCTACGGCCCCGAGATGCGCGGCGGCACCGCCAACTGCTCTGTGGTGCTCTCCGACAAGCCGGTGGGCTCCCCCGTGTTCGCCCATCCCACCGAGCTCATCGCCCTGAATGAGCCCTCCCTGGTCAAGTTCGAGGAGGGCGTCGTCCCCGGCGGCATGGTATTCGTCAACAGCGACATGGTGACGGATAAAGTCTCCCGCACGGACCTGACGGCCTACTACATCCCTGCTCCCAGATTGCCGACGAGGTGGGCAACCCCAAGGTCAGTAACATGGTGATGCTGGGCGCCTATGTGGCCGGCACCAAGGTGCTGAAGGCGGAGACCATCGAGAAGATGATCCAGGAGATGTTCACCGGCGCCAAGGCCAAGTTCGTCCCCCTGAACATCGAGGCGTTCCGCCGCGGCATGGCCTGCGTGCAGTGATTTGTTTCAGAGGGGCCGGCGAGTTTGCTCACCGGCCCTCTCTCTTTTGGCGGGCCCTGCGCTTTCTGTGCATTTTAACAGTTGACTTTGGCTGTGTATCAGCGTATAAAAATGATATCATAGAAGAATATGGCCTTATATTGCGTGGAACGGGACACGCCGCGAAGATCTCTCCCCTCAGAGAGCTGCCGGACGGTGCGAGGCAGCGGGGGGCAGCTTTGCTGGCCTCCCCGGGAGCAGTGGGCGGAACAGAGCTTTCCCAGTACGCCGCACCGGACGCCCTCCGTTATCGGGGCAGACGAGCGGCCGCTGGACCAGCGGCAACGAGAGTGGTACCACGGAAGTTTGACTTTCGCCTCTCCTGTGCAGGGCAGGAGTGCGCGAAAGTCTTTTTGCTATCCCCAAAACTTCAAACTATTTTTTTAAGGAGCGATCAATATGCTGGATATTCAAATCACCAAGACCACCAGCCCCGAAGGCCAAGCCCGCGGACGAGAGCAAGCTGGGCTTCGGTAAGATTTTCACCGACCACATGTTCGTCATGGACTATGCGCCGGACAAGGGCTGGCATGACGCCCGCATCGTCCCCTATCAGCCCTTCCCCCTGGATCCCGCCTGCGTGATTTTCCACTACGCGCAGGAGATCTTTGAGGGCCTGAAGGCCTACCGGACCGCGGACAACACCATCCAGCTGTTCCGCCCCGACTGTAACGGCCAGCGGATGCAGGACTCCGCCGACCGGATGTGCATTCCCAAGATCCCTGTGGAGGACTTCGTCCAGGCCGTGAAGACCCTGGTGGAAGTGGACAAGGACTGGGTGCCCCATTCTGACGGCGCCTCCCTGTATATCCGTCCCTTTGTATTCGCCACCGATGTGGGCATGGGCGTCCACGCCAGCCGGAACTACACGTTCTGCGTCATCTGCGCTCCCTCCGGCGCCTACTATGCCGAGGGCATCGATCCCGTCCGCATCTACGTGGAGGACGAGTACATCCGCGCCGCGCCCGGCCTGACCGGCTTCACCAAGTGCGGCGGCAACTACGCCGCCTCCATCAAGGCCGGCGAGATGGCCGAGCAGCAGGGCTTCGCCCAGGTGCTGTGGCTGGACGGCGTGGAGAAGAAGTATGTGGAAGAGGTCGGCAGCATGAACATCATGTTCAAGATCGACGGCAAGATCCACACCGCTCCCTGCAACGGTACTGTCCTGCCCGGCGTCACCCGCCGCTCCATCATCGAACTGCTGAAGGACTGGGGCTACGAGGTGGTGGAAGAGCACGTGGCTATCGCCGACGTGATGAAGGCCGGCCACGAGGGCAAGCTGGAAGAGGTCTTCGGCTGCGGTACCGCCGCCGTCGTCTCCCCCGTCAAGGAACTGGACTGGAAGGGCGACAAGGTCTTCATCAGCGGCGGCAAGATCGGTGAGCTGACCCAGAAGCTGTACGACACCCTGACCGGCATCCAGTGGGGCAAGATCCCTGACACCAAGGGCTGGATCGTCCCCGTGTGCAAGGGCTGAGTTCCCATCGTCAAAAAGAGCGGAGCCGAAAGGCTCCGCTCTTTTCCTGCGTCCCGCTCAGGGCTGCTCCGCTTCATAACGCTTTAAAATGGCGGCCAGAGCCTCCGCCGGGATGTCTCCCACGGGGCGGGATCGGCTCCGGATTTTCATCGTAGGGGGCGATGGGCTTTTCAAACCAGGCCACATCCCGCCAGGCGCCGCACTTGTACCCAGTGCTGCGGTAGGTGCCCAGCCGCCGGAAGCCCAGGGCTTGGTGGAGCCCCTCACTCTTTTCATTGGGCACGGTGACGCAGCCGTAGACCGTGCGGATGCCCTGCAGCCGCAGAATGTCTATCAGGGCGCCGTACAGCCGCCTTCCCAGCCCCCGGGAGGTGCATGAGCGGTCCAGATAGACGGACAGCTCCGCATTCCACTGATAGGCGGCCCGCTCCGCCTGGCGGTGGGCGTAGGCATAGCCCACGATCCGCCCCGTTTTCTCCAGGCATACGAGATAGGGATACTCCCGGCCGACGGCGGCGATGCGTCCGGCAAATTCCGCCTCTGAGGGCAGCGCACACTCAAAGGTGATGGGAGTGTCCAGGTATTCTCCGTAGATCTTCAGCAGGGCGGCGCTGTCTGCTGGCGCGGCAAAGCGGAACGCCGGCGCTCCCGGGGCTTCTCTTTCAGCCATCTCCGCCGCCCCTTACGTCCTGGCATGAATCTGGGCGCCGCACTTGGGGCAGGTGATGACGATTTTTCCCCTTGCCCACCGGCACCCGGCAGATGGTTTTAGCAGTTCTTGCAGGTGAAGTATTTGTGGGCCTTGTCCGCATGGCGGGCCTTGGCATCTGGCGGCTGCTCTTCATCCGCCACATCCAGTTCACCCACCGCTGGATTTCGCTCCGGCGCTTGGTGAGATTCCGAGAGAAGATGCGGAACAGGGCGAAGGCCCAAGCGGCGATGGACACCAGGTACAGCGCATTCCCCAGCCACAGATGATGGGGGGCCACAAACATGGAGACGAGGTCCAGAACCAGACTTCCCACCACAATGGCCAGGCTCCCAACTGGTCCACGCCGTTGCGTCCATACATGAGCCGCTGCAGTGCCATTTTGCATTTTTTGAAAGACTCCCATAGATAAGGACTCCTTTTCCGGCGGCTTTTGCCGTCTGTTTTTGTTTTCAATTATTCTACTCGCAAAGTCCCGTTCAGACAACCATTTCCCCGTTGAATTTACAAATTGGTCATTTATTTGTTTTGTTCAAAGTGGTATATTGATTGAAGTTGTGAAAAAAAACCAAAGGAAGTGCATCATCATGGCAAAAAAACAATTCAAGGCGGAGTCCAAGCGCCTGCTGGATCTGATGATCAATTCCATCTACACCCACAAGGAGATCTTTCTCCGGGAGATCATCTCCAACGCCAGCGACGCCTGTGACAAGCTGTGCTACCAGGCCCTGACGGATGACGCCGTGGGCATGACCCGCAAGGACTTCCAGATCGAGCTCAAGGTGGACAAGGACAACCGGACCTCTGACCGTCTCCGACAACGGCATCGGCATGGACAAGGAGGACCTGGAGAATAATCTGGGCGTCATCGCCTCCTCCGGCTCCTACAAGCTTCAAGCAGGAAGTGGGCGACGATACCAAGGACACCGATGTCATCGGCCAGTTCGGTGTGGGCTTTTATTCCGCCTTCATGGTGGCGGACCACATCACCGTGGTGACCCGCAAGTACGGCTCTGACACCGCCTACATGTGGCAGTCCTCCGGCGCCGACGGCTACACCATCACCGAATGCGAGCGGGATGCCGTGGGCACGGACATCATCATGCACATCAAGGCGGACACCGATGATGAGAAGTACGGTGAGTTTCTGGAGTCCTGGCGGCTCCAAGAGCTGGTGCGCAAGTATTCCGACTATATCCGCTTCCCCATCCGAATGGAGGTCTCCAAGACCCGCCGGAAGGAGGGTAGCCCCGACGACAAGCCGGAGTACGAGACGTATCACGAAGAGGAGACCTGAACTCCATGGTCCCCATCTGGCAGCGCCGCAAGTCCAGCGTGAAGCCGGAGGAGTACAACAAGTTCTACCGGGATAAGTTCCACGACTACGCAGACCCCCAGCGTGTCATCGCCGTGTCCGCCGAGGGCGCCGTCACCTACAAGGCGCTGCTGTTCATCCCCGGTGCCACGCCCTTCGACTACTACACCAAGGAGTACGAGAAGGGACTGCAGCTCTACTCCAACGGCGTGCTCATCATGGACAAGTGCGCCGACCTGCTGCCGGAGCATTTCCGCTTCGTCCGAGGCGGTGGTGGACTCCCCCGACCTGTCGCTGAACATCTCCCGGGAGCTGCTCCAGCACGACCGGCAGCTGAAGGTCATCGCGGCCAACCTGGAGAAGAAGATCAAGAGCGAGCTTGGTAAGCTGCTGAAGGACGACCGGGAGGGCTACGAGAAATTTTGGAAGAACTTTGGCCGGCAGATCAAATACGGCGTGGTCAGCGAGTACGGCGCCCACAAGGACCTGCTGCAGGATCTGCTGCTGTTCTACTCCTCCACCCAGAAGAAGCTGGTGACCCTGGCCGAGTATGTCTCCCGGATGACAGAGGACCAGAAGTTCATCTACTACGCGGCCGGCGAGAGCTTGGAGAAGATCGACAAACTGCCCCAGACCGAGGGCCTGCGGGAGTCCGGCACGGAGATCCTCTACTTCACTGAAGAGGTGGACGAGTTCTGCGCCCAGATCCTCCACAGCTATCAGGACAAGGAGTTCCGCTCCGTGCTGGATCAGGAGATCGAGGAGGGCGCTGAGAAGAAGGCCGAGGAGGCCGCAGACGCCCACAAGGCCGCTCTCGACTTCGTCAAGGAGACCCTGGGAGATCAGGTGAAGGAGGTCAAGGCCAGCGCCCGGCTGAAGTCCCATCCCGTGTGCCTGACGGCAGGGGAGGGCCTGAGCTTTGAGATGGAGAAGTATTTCCAGGCGGTCCAGCCGGACAGCGCCATCCGCGCCGAGCGGATTCTGGAGCTGAATGTGGAGCACCCCGCCTTCCAGGCTCTGGAGGCCGCCGTGACGGCGGACCCGGAGAAGGCCAAAAAGTACGCCACGCTGCTGTACGACCAGGCTCTGCTGATCGCAGGTCTGCCCCTGGAGGATCCCTCCGGCTACACTGATCTGGTGTGCGAGCTGATGAAATAAAATACCATGCGCAAAAGCGGCCCCGGGTAAAACCCGGGACCGCTTGTTTTGATTTGCTTCAGGACGGATCTCTCTGCCATCCCGGCGTTTTTTCCATCGGGTAGGGGCGGCCGCCCTCGGCCACCCGAGAAGACGGCCGCGTGGATCGGTACCGCCCTCACCGCCGCTCCACCAGACGCTGGTAGTGCTTGTACAGGGCGGAAAACCGGCCCTGATAGCTGTGGTTCCAGGGCTTGCGCTTGCCGCAGAAGTGGAGGATGGCCGTGTGGTCCATCACCCAGTCCATGTCCCGCTCCCCTTGGCTCAGCAGCAGGTAGCGGTCAAACCGCCGGGCGTCGTAGTTCCACAGGCTGTCGTCCACCCCCAGGATCTGTCCGCCGTACAGGCCGTTGAGCACGTCCTGGTCCGGCAGCAGCAGAATGTCGGCGTGCTCCCGGGCATAGTCGAAGATGTCACCCGGCCGGACCTCCCGCCGCATGGCGGACAGATCCATCACTAGTACGCCGGAGTTGTAGTAGGCCTCCGCCTCATAGTTCTCCAGCCGCAGCCGGTTCACCGGGTCTGTGATGCCCGCCAGCAGCCCGGTGTGGGTGGCGGCGGCCATCAGGTCTCCCTCCAGGTCCGTATCATACAGGGCCCGGACAGGATTGATTACCAGAATGTCCGGGTCCAGATACAGCACCCGGTCCAGAGAACGCGGCAGCAGCTCCGCCGCCAGCAGCCACATGGCCCGGGTCCAGTACCGGGCCACCGGCGCGTCGGCGAACAGGTCCGCCGGCACCTGCAACGGGTGGATGTGCCCCCGACCGGCGCAGAGCTCCTCCAGTGCCGTCCAGTCCTCCGGCAGCAGGCCGTCTCCGATGGCGTAAATCTCAAAGGTCTCGCCAGGATCATTCCGCAGCCGAGAGCCCAGCATCACCCGCAGGGGCGGGAGATAGTTGCGGTCCAGTGTCACCAGAATGTTCATGTGGTCAAGCCCTCCGATCCGTTGGTCCGGGCCGTGTCCCGGTAATAGGCCACCAGCAGGTCCACCACCGTCCCTGTAGGAGCGGATGCCGTCCTCTGGCCGTAGCCCTTCAAAATCGTGTCGTACACCTTCTGGCTGGCATCCGCCGCAGCCCCCTCGAAGGATGCCCAGTAGGCGTTATTAGATGCCAGATCCGCCAGCACCGTGTCCGGAAGGCTGTCCCGGATGGCCTGCCAGGCCGCCGGATCCGCCTGGTACAGGGCGTTGCCCAGGTGGATGTACCCCATCAGCCAGCCGGAGTATTCGTACACCGGATCGCCGCTGGTGGTGGAGGCCAGCACCGCCAGGAAGTTGCACTCCTGCTCCGAGGCGATGCCCCGCTGGTGGGACAGCTCGTGGGCGATGGTGGAGGGGATCAGGCAGGCGGGGGCGTCCACATTGATGTTGGACTCTCCGGTGAAGGCAAAGTAGACGCCGGTGAAGTTCATGGCGCTCATCAACCTGGAGAAGAACATCCGCTTGGGCGCTCGGTCCTCAAATTCCAGGAAGGGGAACAGGTCCTCCCGCGCCCTGGTAGATATCCGTGCTCCCGGCAAAGATCTCGTTCAGAGACGCATTGAACGTCCCCGCCTCATCCCGGGGCACCTGGTCGGCTGTCTGCGCCAGATTTTCCGCGAACCACGCGGTCACCGCCGTCAGATCCGGGAGCGATACCTCCTCCGCCCGGATGCCGGACCGGTCCTGGAAGGTGTCCGTGTAATAGCACACCCCCCACAGCAGGCAGGTAGCGGCGCAGACGCTCAGCCCGGCGCAGACCGCCCCCAGAACCGCGCTGTAAGCCCGGCGCTTCCGCCGCCCTCTGGCCCTGACTACCGCCGTGATGTTCCATACCACATAGGCCAGCGCGAGGACGGCCGCCAGGACATACAGCACCTCCATCACAGAGAAGGAGACCCGATAGCACAGGCTGCCCAGAGATCTCCGGATCGGGGCGGATACAAAGCGCTCCAGGGCGTTCATCCAGTCCCGGTGCTCCCGGGCGATCCAGAAGGCTGCCAGCAGGACCAGGTCTGCCAGCAGCCAGATGTGCAGTTTTTGGTGGGACTTGAAAAATGTCATGCTCACTCCGCTGCCGCCAGCAGCTGGCGGGTATAGTCGTCTTTCGGGTGGTCGAAGATGTCATCCACTGTTCCCTGCTCCACGATGCGGCCTTCTTTCATCACCAGCACCCGGTCGCAGAGCTGGTACACCACGCTCAGGTCGTGGGAGATAAAGAGATAGCTGAGATCCAGCTCCCGCCGCAGCGTCCGCAGCAGGTCCAGGATCTGGGCCTGGATGGTCACGTCCAGGGCGGACACCGGCTCGTCGGCAATGAGGAACCGTGGCCGCTGGATCAGCGCTGCAGCAATGGACACCCGCTGCCGCTGTCCGCCGGAGAGCTCCGCCGGTTTTGCCGCCAGACACTCCTCCGGCAGACCCACCCGGTCCAGCATCTCCCGCACCCGGCGCTTGCGCTCCGGGGCGTCATACTTGCCGTAGACCCGCAGCGGCTCCTCCAGGGTCCACTCCACCGAATAGGCGGGATTCAAAGAGCTGTACGGGTCCTGAAAGATCATCTGGGGCCGCTTGGTGTAGTGAATCACCTGCCCCTGGTCGGGCTTCACAATGCCCAGGATGGTCCTGGCCAGGGTGGATTTTCCGGTGCCGGACTCGCCCACCAGACCCAGGATTTCCCCATGGCGCACATCAAAGGTCACGTCGCGGAGGACCTCCTGATAGGGGCCACGGCGGAAGAGCCCGCGGTCCCGGTATCCGCTGGTGACGTGCCGGACGGAGAGCACCAGCTCCTGTTCGCTCATGGCGTCTCCTCCTTCCGGTGCCGGGTGGGAATGGCGGCGATGAGCCGCTGGGTGTATGGATGCCGGGGATGGCGGAACACCGTCTCGATGTCACCCTCCTCCACCAGCACGCCCCGCTGCATCACCGCCGTGCGGGTGCAGAGCTTCCGCACCACGTTCAGGTTGTGGGAGATGAACAGCATGGAGATGCCGGACTCCCGGTTCAGCTTTTTCAAAAGCTCCAGGATCTGGGCCTGAATGGTCACGTCCAGGGCGGTGGTGGGCTCGTCCAGCAGCAGCAGCTTGGGCCGGGTCACGACGGCCGCGGCGATCATGGCCCGCTGCAGCATCCCGCCGGAGAGCTCGTGGGGATACTTCCGATACACGCCCGCCGGGTCCGGCAGCTCCACCGCTGCCAGGGCCGCCAGGGCCTGGTCCCGCCGCGCCTCCCGGGAGAGGTCTGTGTGGATACGCAGCACCTCCTCCACCTGGGGGCCGATACGCATCAGGGGGTCCATGCAGCTCTGCGGCTCCTGGAACACCACGCCGATCTCCCTCCCCTGGACCTGCCGCAGCAGCGTGCGGTCTGCGTGGAGCAGCTCCGCGCCGTCCAGCAGGATCTCCCCGGAAAAGTCGCACTGCTTTCGGGGCAGCAGTCCCGCCACGCTCATGGCGGTGACAGACTTGCCGGAGCCGGACTCGCCCACCAGCCCCAGGATCTCCCCGTCGTGGATGGTCAGGGGGACACGCCCGCCACGGCCTCCCCGCTGCCGGGTGTGGAATTTCACATGCAGATCTCGGATCTCCAGCATCAGGACACCCCCCCGTTCCGGCGCTGCAGGCCCTCGCCGATGAGACCCACGCCGAAGATCAGCAGCACGATGGCGCCGCCGGTGCCCAGGGCATACCAAGGGGCGCTGGTCAGCATCCCCTGCGCCTCCGAGAGCATGTAGCCCAGGGAGGCGTCCGGCGGCGTGACGCCGATGCCCAGATAGCTCATGGAGGCCTCCGCCAGCACCGCGTTGTTGAAGCCGATGGTGATGGCCGGCAGCAGCACCTGCGTGGTGTTGGGCAGGATCTGCCGCACCAGGATGCGGCCGCTGGAGGCCCCCATCAGCCGGGCGCTTTTAACATAGTTCACGTCCCGCAGCGCGGCAAAGGCCGTGCGGGTCACCCGGGCAAAGCTGGGGATAAACACGATCCCCAGGGCGATCACCACGTTGTATTTATTCCCCGGCCCCAGGATGCTGATGAGAACCAGGGCCAGCAGGATGCTGGGAAAGGCGGTCAGCGCGTCATTCAGGCGCATCAGGACCTCGTCCACCACGCCGCCGAAATAGCCCGTGAGGGCGCCCACTGCCGTGCCGCACACCGCGCCGATGGCCACGGTGCTCAGGGCGATCAGGAAGGTGGTGCCCGCCCCCTGCAGCACCCGGCTGAAGATGTCCCGGCCGAAGCTGTCGGTCCCCAGCCAGTGGGCCAGGGAGGGGCCCTCCAGCTTGGGCCCCGCCAGCAGGGCGTCCGGGTCGTAGGGCGTCCACACCAGGCCGACCAGGATCAGCGCCGCCATGAGGCCGGTGACAATCAGCCCGGCCAGCAGGTATCCGTTCATCCGCCGCTTCATGACGCACCTCCCAGCCGCAGGCGGGGGTCGATCCGCTGGTTGACAATGTCTGCCACGGTGCCTGCCAGCACCACCCAGAAGGCCAGGATCACGATGATGGCCTGCACCACGGGGTAATCCCGGCTGCCGATGGAGGCCACCAGCATCCGCCCAAGGCCCGGGATGGCAAAGGCCTGCTCCACCACGATGCTGCCTGCCACGATCTCCGCCATGGTCTGGGCCAGGAAGGTCACCACCGGCACCAGGGCGTTGCGCAGCACATGGCGCCGCAGGACCGCCCCCCGGTCATTGCCCCGGGAGATGGCGGTGCGGACATAGTCCCGCCGCATCTCCCCGAATGGTACTGCGCAGCATCCGCACCGTCATGGCGATCCGGGGATGGCGATGGCCGCAGCCGCGAAAAACAGATACCGGAACGCCCCGGTCGGGTCCGCACCCAGATCCGGGAATTGGCCGTGGACAAACCAGCGGAGGGTGATGCTGAACAGCCAGGAAATCAGGATGCCGGTGAAAAAGGGCGGCACCGCCATGCACAGCTGGTCCAACACCGTCCCCACGGCGTCTCCCACCCTGCTGTGCCCGCGGGAGGCCCACAGCCCCAGGGGAATGGACACCACGGCAATCAGCGCGAAGCTGAGAAGGCTCAGGCACAGGGTAATCCCCACCTTGGGGGCAATCAGCTCCCACACCGGCTGGCTATAACTGTAAGAAATCCCCAGGTCCCCGGTGAAAAAGCCCGCCAGCCACTCCAGATACCGCACCGCGAAGGGGCGGTCCAGCCCCAGCTCCGCCTCCAGCTCCGCCACGCGCTCCGGCGTGGCCTGGGTGCCCAGCATGATCTCCGCCGCGCTGCCGGAGATCAGATCAAAGGCCGCAAATGCCAGAAAGGAGACGATGACCATGGTGACCAGCAGCATCAAGATCCGCTTGCATACGTACTTCATGGCATCATCTCCCCTTCCGGGGCAGCGGCAGCATACCTGCCGCGCATTGATTTACTGGGCGTAATGGACCGTGGACAGGTCCATCACATAGATGGGATAGAACTGGTATCCCTCCAGCCCGTTCCGCAGAACCACCAGGTCCGCCAGGTCCTGGATGTAGACGTTGGCGGCGTGTTCCGTCAGGTTCCGCTCCATCTGTTTGTAGAGCTCTGTCTGCTCTGCGTCGTCGGCCGTGGCCTGGGCCTGCTGGAACAGGGCGTCATAGTCCGTGTTCTGATAGTTGATAAAGTTGTCGTCCGCCGCAGAGGTGAACCGCTCCAGCAGCGCCCGGGCAGTCATGTTGGAGGCGTCTACGCCTACCACGGTGGACTGGAACTGCCGGTTTCCGTACACCTCGCTGAGCCAGGCACCCCACTCCACAGGCTGAATCTCCGCGGTGATGCCCACGGCCTTCAGCTGCTCCACCAGCACAGTGGCCGTGTCGATGTGGGGCTGATAGTTGGAGGGGACGGTGATGGTCATGGAGAACCCGTCGGGATACCCGGCCTCCGCCAGCAGCTCCCTGGCCCGCTCCGGGTCATAGGGATAATAGTCTGTCAGGTCCTCCACAAAATATTTCTGAAACGCCGGATACATACTGGAGCCGATGGGGCTGCCGTACCCGTCGAAGGCCACGTCAATGATCTGCTGTTTGTCCACGGCGTAGCACAGGGCCTGCCGGACCTTTCATTGTTGAAAGGCTCCGCGGCGTTGTTCAGATACAGCGCCTGCACCAGATTCATCGTGCCTTCCAGCACCTGGAAGTCATCCCCCAGCTGGGCGGCCTGGGTGCTGGTCAGGTGGGCGAACATGTCGATGGCTCCGCTCTGCAGGCTCATCACCAGGCTGTCCGCGTTCTCAATGATCCGGAAGGTCACCTTGTCCAGCTGGGCCGGGGTGCCCCAGTAGCCGTCAAACCGCTCCAGAACGATGGAGTCCTGGGCTGTCCGGGAGACGAATTTGAAAGGCCCCGTGCCCACCGGGGCGGTGGCCTGGTCCGTATAGTCCTCCGGCAGGATGGCCAGAGTCAGATAGGATAAAAACTCGCTGTCCGGCTGATCCAGGGTAATGGTCAGTGTGGTGTCATCAGCCTGGATGCTGGAAATCGCAGAAAGCGCCGGGATCAGGGGCGTGCCTCTGAATCGTCGGCGCAGCGTTTGATGGAATATACAACATCCCGCATCTCTACCGGGTCCCCGTTGTGGAACTGCACACCCTCCCGCAGGGTAAAGGTGTATGTGGTCTGATCCTCAGAGATCTCGTAATGGTCAGCGACCGCGGGCACCAGGTCTCCGTCAGGCGTGGGCTTCACCAAGCCCTCAAATACGTTGAACATGACTTCCTTGGTTCCTGCCGCCACCGCCAGGTGAGGGTCAAGACTCTCGTCCAGGTCCTGCGCGATGCCCACCACGATCTCGTTCGCCTGGGCCCGCGCCTCGGTAGAGCCGTCCGCTGTCTGTCCATCCTCTGACGCCTGCTCTGTGCTGCCGCCTCCGCAACCGGTGAGTGCGGCGCTCAGGAGGCCCGTCAGAAGAAGGAGCGCCATAAGCCTCTTCTTCATGGTTCTCTCCTTTGCATCACTGCTCATTTCGAGTCAGTGTTGGGCGGAAACTGTCCGCCCCTGACAGAAATGTTCGGCTCTATTCAATTTTTAAAAGGAGCCTCACAGGGCATGTTATTTTTATATAACGCTTGCCCTGCAAGGGTGTATTGTACACGAACGCCCCGGGGATTGCAAGGGCTTTCGCAAAAAAACAGCCTGTTCGGGGGAGAAACATTCACAAATCCGTCACACCTGCGGAATTGAATTTCCGGGGGCGGCGTGCTATACTAATTTACATCGCTTTGACATCGCTTTGGATGGGGCCGCCCATCCCAGTCAGGAGGTGTCACTCTTGAAAACGAAGAAACTGCTGTTCATTCTCAATCCCCGGGCCGGGCGGAACAAGCCCCACGGTCCGCTGTTTGACGCGCTGGCCATCCTCTCCGGCGCGGGTTACCTCATCCGGATCCACGAGACCTCCGCCCCAGGAGACGCGGCCGATACCGCCGCCCGGGAGGGCGCCGGATACGATCTGGTGGTGGCAGCCGGAGGAGACGGCACCCTCAACGAGGTGATCTCCGGCCTGATGCGGCTGGATGCCCCGCCGCCCCTGGGCTATCTCCCCCAGGGAACCACCAACGACTTCGCCTCCAGCCTCCAGATTCCACGGACCCCGGCGTCCGCCGCGAAAAACATTGTACAGAACCGCATGCGGGAACTGGACATCGGCCGGTGGAATGAGCGGAGCTTCATCTATGTGGCCTCCTTCGGAGCCTTCACCCGCAGTTCCTATGCCGCCTCCTCAGGCGGCCAAGAACGCCCTGGGCCACTTTGCCTATATCCTGGAGGGGATGAAGGACCTGAACACCCTCCGCCCCTATCGCATCCGCCTTACCGCCGACGGCGAGGTTTTGGACGGGGACTACCTCTTCGGCGCCGTGTGCAACTCCACCTCCATCGGCGGGCTGATGAAGCTGGACCCGGAGCGGGTGGTGCTGGATGACGGGAAATTCGAGATGCTGCTGGTCCCCAGCCCCAAGACAGCCGCGGACCTGCAGAACCTGGTGCTGGCGCTGCTGAACCAGCAGTATGACAGCCAGGGCCTGGTGTTCCGCCACGTCTCCTCGCTGCACCTGGAAACGGAGGAGGACCTCCCCTGGTCTCTGGACGGGGAATATGCCCCCAGCGTGCCGGTGGTGGACATTGTCAATCGACAGCGGGCGCTGAGGATGCTGTTATGAGAGACTTGGAACATCTGCGTCGCCGGTACGCAGACCATGTGCCGGGGCTTCTGGGCGCCCGGCACAGCTATGCCGTCCTCTGTCCTCTGGTGGAGCGGCCGGACGGCCTGCACCTGCTCTTCGAGGTCCGCTCCGCCGCCCTGCACCGCCAGCCCGGGGAGGTGTGTTTCCCCGGGGGCCGGATGGAGGCGGGGGAGACGCCGGAGCAGTGCGCCCTCCGGGAGACGGAGGAGGAACTGGCCATCCCCCGTCAGGAGGTGGAGGTCCTGGGCAGGCCGGACTTCATCTGCAATCAGGCGGGCTTTCTGATGCAGCCGGTGCTGGGACTGGTCTCGGCCGCCGGTTTTGCGGCGGTGGCGCCCTCCCCTGCGGAGGTGGGAGAGGCATTCACCGTCCCCCTGGCTTTTTTTCGGGAGACCGCTCCGGAGCAGTATGTCTATGCCCTGCAGCCGGACGTGCCGGGGGACTTTCCCTATGAGACCGTGGGGATTCCTGCGGACTACCGCTGGGCCCGGGGCCGGGTGGAGGTCCCCATCTGGTATTGGCAGGGCCACGCCGTCTGGGGGTATGACCGCCCGCCTGACCCAGGACATCGTCCGCCACCTGGAATAAAGAGCACAGGCAGGGCCGGAGCATTCGCCCGGCCCTGCCTGTTTAGAATGGAGGATTTATGTGCCCAGAAACTCCGGGTCATATCCGATGAACTTTTCCCACGCCGGCCCGTCCGCCGCCGGAGAAAAGCCGAACTCCCGGTAAAAGCCCGCCGCAGCCTCCGTCTCCGGCGTGGGCAGCCGCAGGCGGTCCCGGCCCATGGGGCGATAGTGCATCACTGCCTGGCCGATCAGCTGCACGCCGTAACCCCGGCGCCGCCAGGGCTCTCTGCCACTGCCAGCAGGGGGATCCAGCCGCAGCCCCGCTCCCGATTCCCGGCCGTCGTCAAAGGCCACCGCGCCCACAGGCGTTCCATCCAGATACCCCGCCAGTACAGGCGCCCCGGCGGGCAGTGCCCCGGAGGTCCCCGCCCACGCCGCCGGAAACTCCGCCTGCTCCCGCGCCAGGGGGCGGAAATAGAGGCCGGGCTCCAGTCCGTTGGCCCGCTGCTTCACGGTGCATCCTTGGGTGAAGGCCGGGTCTGTCAGATGGCTCGCATCGTCCCGCCAGACCACCTGGATCCGCGCCCCCTCCGCCCGCAGCAGAGAGACAGCGGTGTTGCTGCCGGTGGGCGTCTTCCCCAGCTCCTCCAGCGGGATGCCCTGCAGGGCCGCCAGCAGCAGGCGGATGGCGCAGCCATGAGAGAACACCGCCGCCGTTTTTCCGTCATTGGCCGCCGCAATGTCCCGCACGGCCGCCAGCAGCCGGGTCTGGACTGCCTGGGGCGTCTCCGCGCCCTCTACGTGCCACAGGTGGAGCCGGTGGTTGAAGTTTTCCAGCTGCGCCGGGTCCTGCCGGGCGATCTCTCCCCCAGGTCTTCTCCTCCCACACGCCCACGCAGATCTCCCGCAGGTCCCGCCGCCGGTGCAGGGGCAGGCCCTTGGGCTTGTATATGGCGCTGGCGGTGGCGCAGGTGCGGTAGAGGTCGCTGGCGTAGACCGCGTCGATGGGAATATCCGCGAATCGGCGCGCCAGCGCCTGGATCTGCCGCTCGCCCCGGTCTGTGATGCTGCTGTTGGCCTGTCCCTGGGCGATGCGGTACAGGTTGCCCTCCGCCTCTGCGTGGCGAATCAGATAGATGGTGGTCATGGTTTCCTCCGTCCGGGCCTGGGCCCGCCGTTTTGAGATTTGGATGTCGTTATCATCATTATAACGGATCTGCCGGTTTCTGGCAAATCGCTCTCGCGCGTTTTTTTTCCGGGAAAGCGGCTATACTACGCTCAGGCCGCAAAGGAGTGACTGAAGATGAGAATGTGTACCGGATTTTGGGTCGGTATCGGCGCCGGACTGATGGCCGGCGCGGCAGTGGGAATGATGATGCCCTACGGCAGGGATCCCATGAAAACGCAGGTGGGAAAGAGTATCCACAAGCTGGGTGTCGCCGTGGACCATGCCGTGGACAGCATCGTTTCCGAAATGCGCTGACGCGCAGGGCGGGGAGCCTCGGCTCTCCGCCTTTTTTGATAAAATCGTTTTTGGGGCTTGACTTTGGGAAAAGCTCTGGTATAATAATAACGCTGTCGCATTTGGCGACGCCTCGTATACAGAAATTAGAACCAGAACAGCTATGGAGAAGTCGCCTAGTTGGTCGAGGGCGCATGATTGGAAATCATGTAGGCCCCTAAAGGGTCTCGAGGGTTCAGAATCCCTCCTTCTCCGCCACAGAAAGCCTTGGAACCGTCAGGTTTCAAGGCTTTCCTTTTTTGCGTCCTGCAAGCGTTTTCGCCGCAGGAAAACCCCTTGGCGGAACGAAAGAGAGACATTGCTTTTAGCAGATGTCTCTTTTCATGGCAAGGGGTAACAATCCAAATCCTCTCAGGTCGGTCGAACTCTCTTGCATTCAAATTTGCAATTTTTCTTGAGAAGCATCTAACCGGCCTTCTGGCCGGCAGCGCCTTTGCGCCGTACAAGCGTTTTACCACAGGCAAAACCTTGGCGCAGGGCGAATTCACTTCGCCCGAGCATTTCAATCACTGAAGGGTGGAGCGACCAACGGGGCAGCGAAAAAAGAAAATGCGACTTGTCGAAACAAGTCGCATTTTCTTTTTGGAGCGGCTGATGGGAGTCGAACCCACCTATGCAGCTTGGGGAAGCTGCCGTTCTACCGATGAACTACAGCCGCATCTGAGTTGTTATTATACCAGACCGCTTCATATTTTGCAACCCCCAAATCTTCTCCGGCATGAACGCCTTTTCGAGGACATAGATTCTACCATCGAAGCAAAGGGGGATCACCATGAAAAAAAACTCGTCGCTGCTGTTGCTGGCGCTGGGGAGCAGTGCCCAGGCGCTGGAAGTATCCGCGCCCTCGGCTCTGCTGATGGAAAAGGAGACGGGCACCGTCCTCTTCGCCAAGGACGAACATGCCAAGCTGGAGCCCGCCAGCGTCACCAAGGTCATGACGCTGCTGCTGACCATGGAGGCCATCGACGCCGGACAGCTCCACTATGACGACGTGGTCACCGCGTCGGCCCACGCCTGCTCCATGGGCGGCAGCCAGATCTGGCTGAAGGAGAATGAGCAGATGACGGTCAGCGATATGCTGAAGGCGGTGTGCGTTGTCTCTGCCAACGACTGCGCCGTGGCGCTGGCGGAGACGGTGGCCGGCAGCGAGGAGGCCTTTGTGGAGCGAATGAACCAGCGGGCCGCGGAGTTGGGCATGGCCGATACCCACTTCTGTAATGCCACCGGCCTGCCGGCGGAGGGGCATGTCACCTCCGCATACGACATCGCCCTTATGAGCCGGGAACTGATCCGAAACCACCCGGACATCCGCCAGTACACCACCATCTGGATGGATTCCCTGCGGGACGGGGCCTCCTCCCTGGTGAACACCAACCGCCTGATCCGCTTCTACCAGGGAGCCACCGGCCTGAAGACCGGCTCAACAGACAGTGCGCTGTACTGCCTCTCTGGTACGGCCGAGCGGGACGGCATGGAGCTGATCGCCGTCATCATGAAGGCACCAACCTCCACCCAGCGGTTTGAGGATGCCACCAATCTGCTGAACTATGGCTTTTCCACCTACACGCTGGAGAATGTGGTGCCGGAGTCCGCCCTGCCGCCGGTGCCCGTGTCCCTGGGGACCCAGGCCACAGTGCAGCCGGTGCTGGGGGAGAACACGCACCTCCTGCTGGAAAAGGCCAAGGCGGGCAGCCTGCAGCAGCTGGTCACCCTGGCGGACTCTGTGGAGGCGCCGGTGGCGGCGGGCAGTCAACTGGGGACTCTCACCATCACCTCCGGGGAAGAGGTCGTGGCGGAGCTGCCCATCCTGGCAGGAGAGGAGATCCCACGGGTCACCTTCGGCCAGATGCTGGTCCAGATGCTGCGGACGGCCTTCCTCTGCGGCTGACGGCGGCGGGGGGCGCTGCGCCCCCTGAAATCCCGGCGGATTGCGACCGCTTTCCCTTGTGTCCCGTTTCGGAGCATGGTATAATAAAGCAACAAACCCGCGCAGCTTTACGAAAGAGAGGCCGGTCATGATGCTGGATGTCAAATCGTTCCAATTACAGTCTTTTTCTGCCCCTGCCCTATGAGGGAGGTCCTGGCGCCGCGGCTGAAGCGGGCCCATGAGAAGCTCCAGAGCGGCAGCGGTGCCGGCGGAGAGTTCACCGGCTGGGTCCATCTGCCCCGGGACTATGACCGGGAGGAGTTCGCCCGCATCCAGGCGGCCGCGTCCCGATCCGGGCCAACTCCCAGGCCCTGGTGGTCATCGGGATCGGCGGCTCGTACTTAGGCGCCCGGGGTGTCATCGACTGCCTGCGCTCTCCCAATTACAACCTGAAGCGCAAGGATACGCCCAACATCTACTTTGTGGGCAACGGCCTTTCCTCCGACGCCATGGGGGAGGTGCTGGACCTGGTGGCGGACGTGGATTTCTCCGTCAACGTGATCTCCAAGTCCGGCACCACCACCGAACCCGCCGTGGCCTTCCGCTTCTTCCGGGCGGCCTTGGAGAAGAAGTACGGCCGGGAGGGTGCCCGGGAGCGGATCTACGCCACCACGGACAAGGCCCGGGGCGCCCTGAAGTCCCTGGCAGACAGCGAGGGATGGGAGACCTTGGTGGTCCCCCGACGACGTGGGCGGCCGATACAGCGTGTTGACCGCCGTGGGCCTGCTGCCCATTGCCGTGGCCGGGGTGGATATCACCGCCCTGATGCAGGGAGCGGCGGAGATGATGGAGACCTGCACCGAGGCTTCCTTCCGGTGCTCTGCCTGGCGGTACGCCGCCATCCGGTACGAGCTGTACCGGGCGGGCCGGTCCATTGAGCTCTTGGCCTGCTATGACCCGGCGTTCCGGTTCATGGCGGAGTGGTGGAAGCAGCTCTTCGGCGAGAGCGAGGGCAAGGAGGGCAAGGGCCTCTTCCCCGCCAGCGTGGAGTTCACCGCGGACCTCCACTCCATGGGCCAGTACATCCAGGAGGGCAAGCGCCTGATGTTTGAGACCGTGGTGCGCCTGGGTCCCTCCGACCGACAGCTGACAGTCCCGGTGGACGAGGCGGACGGCGACGGGCTGAACTTCCTGGCGGGCAAGTCCCTGGACTTCATCCGGGACCGGGCCATGGAGGGCACCCTGCTGGCCCACACGGAGGGCGGCGTGCCCAACCTGATCGTGGAGACCTCCGGCAGGACGCCGGCAGATCCTGGGGCAGCTGATCTACTTTTTCGAGTACGCCTGCGGCCTCTCCGGCTATCTGCTGGACGTGAACCCCTTCGATCAGCCGGGGGTGGAGGCCTACAAGAAGAATATGTTCGCCCTGCTTGGCAAGCCGGGCTATGAGGACCGGCGGGCGCAGCTGGAGAGCAAGCTGGAGGGGTGACCAGCCTCGGATTGGACGGCACCCGTCCTGCCGCCCACTGTCAATCTCCATTATGAACAAAGTTTGAATCTTCATTTCTCCATTGTTTTTCACGCGATCTTGTGGTATGCTTAACATACCGAATTTCCCCCAGCGACTTTAATTGACAGGAGTGATTACTATGGTCAGACTGATTATGGGCGTGAAGGGCTCCGGCAAGACCAAGCAGCTCATTGAACTGATCAACAACGCGGCGAAGGACGAGCCCGGCAACGTGGTTTGCATCGAGGCTAACCGCAACTTGACATACGATATCCACTACCACATCCGCCTGATCGATGCCCAGGAGTACAATCTGGACAGCTACGAGCTCTTCCGGGGCTTCATCAGCGGCCTGTATGCGGGCAACTATGATATCTCCCATGTGTTCATCGACAACCTGTGCCAGGCCATCGGCCGGGAAGTGGACAAGGACACCGAGAATTTCCTGAACTGGCTGGACGCCTTCGGCGAGAAGAACAACATCAAGTTCACCGTCACCATCAGCGCCGACCTCTCCCTGGCTACCGACGGGATGCAGAAGTTCCTGTAAGGCTGCTGCGCTTTCCCATATACACAGACGCCGCCTCTGCCAACTGGCAGAGGCGGCGTTTTTCAGGTTTCAGATTTGCACCTGGGAGGATCCGGCGTCCAGCCCCTCCAGCAGATTGTAATTGTCATAGTCCGCCACAGAGGACAGGTCGCTGAGGCACAGCTGGTCCACGCCGAAGAAAGCAGCCATCCGGGCCCGCTCCAGGGCGGCCTCGCCGTTGAGATACCACACCGCGGTGTCCCCGCTGCCGGAGGTGAGATAGGCGCAGGCGTAGCGGTCGGAGTAGTAATCTTTCGTCTGGGAGGCGGACAGCAGCTGCTCGATCTCGGCGGCGGAGGCCTGGCCGGTGTGCCGCCCATCCGTCCAGGCGGAGCCCGTGGTGGTCAGCAGCAGGCTGAGACAATCGGAATCCACCTGATCCGCCAGTTCGGCCAGGGCGTAGTAGACCTCCTCCAGCGGCGCCAGGGGGGCGATGGGGAAGTCCTCGGACACGTCGCCATAGTCCGCCACCCGCACCACCAGCTTGTCGGCCGACTCACTCAGGGCGGCATAGTCATAGCCGTTGTACGCGGCTCCCTGCCAGACGGGCGCCTCCACCATCAAATAGAGCAGCCGGTCCTCTCCCAGTTCGGCCCGCAGCGCCTCCGCCAGCGCGGTGAAATCCTTCTTCTGGGCAGAAGAGAGCTCCGCCAGATCCAGAAACAGCCCCTCATAACCGCCGCTCTCCACCGCGGCCGCCAGCACCTCTGCGGTGTGGCTGGGGTCATCCTTCAGTGCCGAGGCGCTCCCGCCCACATGCAGCAGCGGCACGGCACCGGCGGCGGTGATGGTCTCCTGCAGGGCGGCTGCGGTCTCTGCATCGGGGGGTACCGGCGAGCCGGGACTCCCCGGCGTAGATCAGCCGGGCGCCGCCCACCGCCACGGCGCCATAGCCGGTCAGGTCCCTGTCAGACCCTCCGCGGAATAGGCGATGCCGGTTTTCTCCGGGGCCGCGGCGTGATAGCTGTCATACAGCCGGATCAGCATGACCGCCGCCTGCTCCCGGGTGGCAGTCTGATCCGGGGAGAAGGTGGTGGCCGCAGTGCCGTTCACCAGCCCCAGCTCATGGGCCATGGCGATATAGCCCACGTTGGTGGTCACATCTCGGAAGGGCATGGGCAGGTCCTGGGCCAAACCGGCGATGGTGCCGTAGCCCATGGCCCGCACCAGCATGACCGCCAGCTCCTCCCGGGTGATGGGCTCCCGGGGCGGAACGTATCCGTCTGCCGGGTGATGGCCCCGTTGGCATAGGCGGTCTCCACCGCGCTGTAATACCAGGCACTCTTGTCCTGGTTGTCCGTATAGGACCCGGCCTCCGGTGTTACCATCTCCCAGCCGAACAGGCGGCACAGGGCCACCACAAAGGCCCCCCGGGTCATGGGAGCCCCCAAGCCGAAGCGGGTGGGCGTCTGCCCCCTGGAACAAGCCCAGGTCCACAGCCCGACGGATGGAGTCCGCCGCCCAGTGGCTCTCCGGCACGTCGGAAAAGCCGGTGGAGGCCGCTGCCGCGGGCGCCGGCAGCGCCGCTGTCACCAGCAGGGCGCAGAGCAGCGCGCAGGAACAGAACCATTGCAGTCGTCTTTTCATGTTGTCATTCTTCGCTCCTTTAGCGTCAGATTTCTTTCAGATTCTGGCAGAGATGCCCGGATTCGCCCTCTGTCGGTATGCCATTGTACCAGAATCTGCCGCCGCCGTCAAACGAACGGTGTCGGAACGCAGAAAAACCTTTACGTTTCACCCCTTGCCTGCTATAATAATTTAGTTATGATGGCTTTTTATTACCTTTGAAAGGGAGGGAACGTGCCATGAGATTCAAAAAATGGAACATCGGGACCCCGGCTGAGCGGGACGTTGCCCTCCTGCGGAGTGCCGGATACCCCCTATCTCCTCTCCACGGTCCTGGCGGCCCGGGGTGTCACCACTGCCGAGGCGGCGGCCGAGGCGCTGGAGCGGGACAGGAGCCTCAGCATGTCCCCCATGCTGATGCGGGATATGGACAAAGCCGTCGCCCGCATCCAGCGGGCGATCAGCCAGGGGGGAGACCATCGCCGTGTTCGGCGACTACGACGTGGACGGCATTACTTCCACGGTTCTGCTGATGGACTATCTCAAAAGCTGCGGCGTCCGCTGCCTGCGGCATATCCCCCGCCGGATCGAGGGGGCTATGGCCTGTCCAAGGAGGCCATCCAAGGCCTGCGGGACCAGGGCGCCACGCTGATGATCACCGTGGACTGCGGCATCACCGGCAACGAGGAGGTGGACTTCGCTGCCTCCATCGGGCTGGATGTGGTCATCACCGACCATCATGAGTGCAAGGAGGAGCTGCCGCGGGCGCTGGCAGTGGTGGACCCCCACCGCAGCGACTGCCCCTATCCCTTCAAGCATCTGGCGGGAGGTGGGTGTGGCGCTGAAGCTGGTGCTGGCCCTGGGAGGCGAGAGCCGGGAGGATGCCCTGTTCGCCCGATACTGCACCCTGGCGGCCATTGGCACCATCGCCGACGTGATGCGGATGGAGGGGGAGAACCGCACCATCGCCTTCTGCGGGCTGGAGGCCCTGCCCCACACGGACTTCGTGGGCGTCCACGCCCTGCTGAAGGAGGCGGGGCTTCTGGGCAAGCCCATCACCTCTGTCCAGATCGGCTTTGTGCTGGCCCCCCGGATCAACGCCGCCGGCCGCATGGGCGCGGCGGATCTGGCCGCGGACCTGCTGGAGACCGATGACCCCGCCCGGGCCGAGGAGCTGGCAAAGGCTCTGTGTGACCTAAACCGGGAGCGGCAGGCGGTAGAGCAGGCCATCTGCGCCGACGCCACCGAGAAGATCGAGCGCCTCCGGGCCGAGGACCGCAGCGCCCTGGTCCTCTCCAGCGAGGACTGGCACCAGGGCGTGGTGGGGATTGTGGCCTCCCGCCTCAGCGAGAAGTACGCCTGCCCAAGCTTCATGATTCATCTGAAAGACGGCGTGGGCAAGGGTTCCTGCCGGTCCTACGGCGGGTTCAACCTGTTTTCCGCGCTGGAGTCCTGCGCCGACCTGCTGGAGGGCTTCGGCGGCCACGAGTTGGCGGCGGGCTTTACCATCTCCGAGGAGAACATCGACGCCTTCCGGGCCCGGATGAACCGGTATGTCCGCTCCGCCTCCGGCGGGGAACGGGCGGTATCCTGCCTGGACGTGGACGCGCCCATCTCCTGCCCCGGCGAGGTGACGCTGGCGGAGGTGGAGCAGCTGGACCAGCTGGAGCCCTATGGCGCGGGTAATCCCCGGCCGGTGTTCGCCCTGCTGGGCGCCACGGTGGACGTCCTGCAGCCCGTGGGCCAGGGGAAGCACGAAGCTCCGCCTCTCCAAGGGCACGTGCCGGTTTGACGCCATCTTCTTCTCCATGACGGAGGAGACGTGCGGCGTGGCGGCGGGCATGCGGGTGGACGCGGCCTTTTATCTCCAGGCCAATACCTTCCGGGGCAATACCACCCTGCAGCTGCAGCTCATCGACATCCGCCCCTCTCTGACCCCCAGCCGCCATGAGGCGGCGGACCTGGACCTGCTCCACCGCCTCGTGGCGGGAGAGGGCCTCACCGGGCAGGAGCGGGCCCGGCTCCAGGCGTCCCGCAGCCAGTTCGCCGCCTTTTGGACCGTGCTGGAGCGGCAGCTCCGCCGGGGAAAGGCGGAGGAGGAGATGCTGCCCTTTCTGCGGCGGCTGTCGGCACTCTCCGGCGGGTGTGAGAGCTTCCTCCGGGCCGGCCTGGCCCTGGCCGTGTTCCAGGAGCGGGGCCTGATCGCCCTGTCCGTCCAGGGGGACCAGGTGACGCTTTCGCTGAATCCCATCCAGGGGAAGGTGGATCTCTTCGCCTGCCCCTATCTGTCCCGCCTGCGGGGAGGACGCCGCCGGCAAGAGTGGAGGTGTTGTGTCATGACCATTCAGGAACAGTATGAGAACCTGGAAAAGACTGTCCGGGGCTACAATCCTGCGGCAGACTTCCAGCACATCCGGGCGGCCTTTGAATTTGCGGCAGAGGCCCACAAGGACCAGAAGCGCAAGAGCGGGGAGCCCTATATCATCCATCCCCTGGCGGTGGCGCAGATCGTGGCGGAGGAGCTGCGGCTGGACAGCGAGTCCATCGAGGCCGCCCTGCTCCACGACGTCATCGAGGACACCGCCGCCACCCACGAACAGGTCTCCAAGCTCTTTTCACCCACCATCGCCGACCTGGTGGAAGGCGTCAGCAAGCTGACCCGCATCCAGTACGCCACCAAGGAAGACGAGCAGATGGAGAACCTGCGGAAGATGCTCATGGCCATGACCAAGGACATCCGGGTGATCCTCATCAAGATCTGCGACCGGCTGCACAACATGCGCACCATGGAGTACCAGTCTCCCGCCAAGCAGAAGCAGAAGTCTCTGGAGACTATGGAGATCTACGCCCCCATCGCCCACCGGCTGGGTATGCAGCGCATCAAGTGGGAGCTGGAGGACCTGTCCTTAAAATATCTGGACCCCATTGGCTACGAGGAAATCGTCTCCAAGCTGGAGGCCAAGCACCAGGAGTACGAGGACTTCATGCGCCGCATCCAGATCCAGATCGATGACCGGCTGAAGGAGCTGGACATCGATCACATCGTCTACGGCCGGATGAAGCATCCCTACTCCATCTACCGGAAGATGTTCAACCAGAACAAGAGCCTGGACGAGATCTTCGACCTGTTCGCCTTCCGGGTGATCGTGAACACGGTGGGGGACTGCTACAACGTTTTGGGTGTCATCCATGATCTCTACAAGCCCATTCTGGGCCGCTTCAAGGACTATATCGGCACTCCAAAGCCCAACGGATATCAGTCCCTCCACACCACGGTCATCGGCGCGGACGGCCTGCCCTTCGAGGTGCAGATCCGCACCAAGGAGATGCACGAGATCGCCGAGTACGGCGTGGCCGCCCACTGGAAATACAAGCAGAACGGCCAGGGCGCCGGCACCGAAGGGCGCTACGAGTGGGTCCGCCGTTTGCTGGAAAACCAGGAGGGCGCGGACGCAGAGGACTATATCCACTCTCTGAAGATCGATATGTTCTCCGATGAGGTGTTCGTCTTCACACCGGGCGGCGACGTGCAGAACCTGCCCGCCGGCGCCACGCCCATCGACTTTGCCTACGCCATCCACTCCGCCGTGGGCAACCGGATGGTGGGCGCCAAGGTGAACGGCCGGATCGTCACGCTGGACCATGTGCTGAAAAACGGCGACATCGTGGAGATCCTCACCTCCAAGAACGCCAAGGGTCCCAGCCGGGACTGGATGAAGATTGCCAGAAGCAGCGAGGCCCGCAGCAAGATTCGCCAGTGGTTCAAGAAGGAGAAGAAAGAGGAGAACATCGCAAACGGCCGTGCCGCCTTCGAGGCGGAGCTGAAGCACTGCGGCATCTCCATGAAGGACGTTCTCTCGCCGGAGATGCTGCCGGTGCTGTTGAAGCGGGTGTCCTACGGCTCTCTGGACGACATGTACGCCGCCATCGGCTACGGCGGCTTCACCGCCCAGAAGGCAGTGAGCCGGATCCAGGGGGAGCTGAACCGGGTGGCGAAGCTCCACCAGGCGGAAAAGGCCGCCGAGGAGCTGGCGGAGGCCAAACCGGCGGAGCCTGCCAAACAGCCCTCCGCTCCCAAGCGGGTGAAGAGCGAGCAGGGCATCATCGTGGAGGGCCTGGACAACTGTCTGGTGAAGTTCGCCAAGTGCTGCACCCCGGT
>VOFF01000321.1_pt1 | contig 44000 bp, 71 predicted proteins | sample 5384061 | NCBI WGS metagenome assembly VOFF01 (sample SAMN12384725, study PRJNA508395) | human gut metagenome | isolation source: healthy gut E | host: Homo sapiens | reverse complement strand
TTCAAAAACAATCAGAACTCCTGCAACCAGAAAGCTATTGCGGAAAGATGTCCAGAATATTCTGTCCCGAAAAAGTTTTATGTAGTTTGCAAGTCCGGTAAATGTTTTGGTCGTCAATCCATCCCAGTCAAAGAAACTCATGATTACAGTTTGAAAGACCGGATAAAAGGCTATCAGCCCAAAGAAGATCAGACAAGGCAGTGTAAAAATCATTATTGCTTTCTTATCTGCCATCACCTTATTCATATATATTCACCTCTGTCTATACTCTTAGTTTCCACCAACGCTGTCTACGAGATCATCAATAGACACAATCACATCATCTGCATCCATTCCTGTAAGCATTTCCTGTAATAATTCTACAAAACTTGTGGCAAACTCAGCATTTTTCAAAGTGTGTGTCCATGCAGTCTGGAAATCCATGTTCTTTAATTCTTCTGCTTTTTTTTTGCCAGTTCCGAACTGGAGTATTCGGTTCAATAGAAGAATCTATATTGATTACAGTTGAATTTTTGACTGATAGATATAGTTTCCTTCTACAGTACCTTCTGCCAGAATTGAAACAATATCGGCAACAAGCTCCGGATCCTCTGTGTCAGAAGAAACAGCATATCCCTCATATGTAAAACCACCGGAAAATGCATAGTAATTATCCTGCTCTTTTCCCGCATCAGCCATAGGATAGGATTCAAAATATCCTACATCATCGCCCATTTTTTCTACTAAAGAAGAAATATCCCAGTCACCGTTAATAAACATTGCTGCCTGACCTGACGTAAACAGATTCTGTGCTGTCTCATAGTCTGTAGATGTACATCCAGCCTGGAAGAATCCCTCATTTACAAGGTCAACCATTTTTTTTAATGCCCTCTGCATATCCACTATCTGATGCATGAGCCTTTCCCTCTGATAAAGCCTTTAAACCAGCTGGATTTGATTTCAGCGCAAACATATCGAAAGATGCGCCGCTCACAAAACCTTCCTTGGCAAAAAGAGCACATGGGATGATATCATCTGCTACCAGTTCTTTCGTTGCCTCAAGAAGTTCATCATAATTTTCCGGTATCTTAATGTTATTATCTTCGAATACCTTTTTTTATTGTAATAGAGCAGAATTGCAGAAGCTCCGGAGTCCGGGAAAATATATGTTTTTCCATCATCATAGACTTCAGTTCCCTTTGCAGATTCGGTCATTTTATCTGCATATCCGGTGTCCTTTACATACTCATCTACATCAAGTAAGCTGCCACTTGCTGAAAGTGATTCCACATCTCCGGCATTTACATGTGCAATATCAGGCATGTCTCCTGTTGCGGCACGTGTCTTTAACGTCTGACCATCATCATTAGGATGTGCCTCAATTTCGAACGTTACATTCGGGTATTTCTCCTGAACTTTGCTGATCGCATAATCCAGAATCGGTTTCTCTGCTTCTGCATAATGTGCAAAAATTTTTAATTTCCGTTCAACATTCGTATCTGTTTCTGCATGCACATTTGCAAGTCCATAGCAGCCAAGTCCAGACAATGTAAGGACTGCCGACATCATAAAACTGATTACTCTTTTTTTTTCATTTCTTAATCCTCCTTTTGATTACCTGTTGTATTTGATGTCTCTATTATCTTTGATTTCATTGACAATTTCCTGTGTTTTATAGGTTTGTTTTTGTAAAAACAGGCTTCTTTTCTTCATCTGGAAAAAACAGGCTTCTTTTTTTAGAAAAAAACAGGCATTTCTTTTGTTCAGCTTTAACTCTCCATACGATAATGTTATAATTCATTACAGGTTTACAGTACATGAATCCCTAAAATTATTTTGTACTTATCCTATATTGTGAGATTACTTTATTTCGGAACCGGAGGAGAAATCATGTCTGCAAAACAGTTGGCATTACCTGACTTTACTTAAAAAAGAAACTGATTCTTATCATCATGTTTCTTGTATTGTTGCAAAACATTGTTTTACTTATTTTCGCCAATTACCAGTTTTCGCAAAAAGAGCTAAATAGTTCTATAGAGCATATTCAAAATGAGTGTCATCTACTCCACAATGACATGAAAACCCAATATCATAATGTCATTCTCTGCTCAAATGAATTGATCAGTACAATCAACCAAACTCAAAGTTATTATTTTAGCAATCCGGCTAATTCCTACCTAAAGTCTGCTTTTTAATTATAACCTGCACTTATTTTCTTTTGTAGACTCTGTGGTTTATCTCACTGTAAATGATAAAATTGTCTGCGCCGGTACCGACATGGAACCTGATCTCAGCAAAATCAAGGAAGAACTGCTTGATTCTATTCCTTCAACCGGGGTTCCGCAGAATCAGTTTCTCAATATACAGAAGCGTGCATATCTCGGAATCGATTCACCAGTTTTAACATTTTCAAAAAAAGAGTACTCAATATTAATACCGGAAAAACACTTGGTTATTTATTTTTAAACACAAAAGTTGCTACTATTTCTTCTATGTTTGACAATTTAAATCAAAACTATTATATAATCAACTCCAAACAGGGAATTGTGATTTCCAATTCAGAAAGCACTGCTTTGTGTCAGGCAGATCCTGACAGTTATTCTTTTATATATAGTGCTAAAACCGGTTCCCAGGTTATAAACATAGATAAAGAAAAAGCACATGTTGACTTGGACTCCCACAGGTTTTCTTTGATTATATTCTGGTCAATGAAACTCCACTGGAAAGCCTCAGATCCACTTTTACTATAAATATGTTTTTACTGGTTCTTATCCTGATATTAAGCACAATCACTATTATTTTTCTGATTTCTGCTTTTACCAGACTTATTACAACCCCTTTGGAATATCTTTCTGAAAGAATGCAGTATGTCGAACTTGGAGATTTAAAAGTTCGCTCTAATCTTAAGCAAAACGATGAAATCGGAGATATATCCAATAATTTTAATAACATGGTTCACGAACTGGAAAAACTGACTGCACAAATCAAGCAGGATGAGCGTCAAAAACGAAAATATGAACTGTCCTTAATGCAGGCTCAGATCAATCCCCATTTCTTCTATAATGTATTGGATTTGATTTATATTTCCTGCTATCAAAAACAGGAAAAAACAAGCAGCTACTGTAACAAAATATCTTGCAGATTATTATCGTTGTGTGCTCAGTAATGGAAAAAGAACTGATTCCAATTCGGGAAGAATTCCGTATGCTGCAAAATTATCTGCTCATTCAGAGATACCGTTATGCTACTATTTTGGATTTCCAGATAGAAGCAGAACCAGAGGCAGAAAAACTACATAATCCCCAAAATGACCTTACAGCCTCTTGTAGAAAATTCTTTATATCATGGAATAAAGGAAAAAAACATCTCCGGGAATTATCACGATTATCTCCAGAGTACGGACTGACCATATTACTTTATGTGTTTGTGATAACGGAGTAGGAATGGAACAGGCAAAACTTCGTGGTTATCTGAGTTCTTCTGAAGCAGAAGATCATTTCGACTGAAAAGTGTTTACAACCGACTTTTCCTTTACTACAATAACAAATGCAAATTTCGGATTTTCAGTCAAAAAGATACCGGTACAGCTGTTGTCATCTGTATACCAAAGAATTGGGAGGAATTATGATACGTGTATTAATAGCTGACGATGAACTATACTTTCGTAATTACATGCTTACTGCCGTAGACTGGCATTCCCTTGGTTTCCAGGTCTGCAGCCTTGCTCAGAACGGAGAAGAAGTTCTTTCTGAGCTTTCAAAAAATACTATTAATATTGTTTTTCTGGACATTAATATGCCCCATATAAATGGATTAATACTAGCGAAAAAAATCAAGAACGAATATCCCCATATTATGATTGTATTTATAACCGGATATTCCGATTTCTCATTTACCAGAAAGGCAATACAGCTCCAGGTTGAAGACTATATGCTAAAGCCAATATCTCCGGATGAACTCTCTGAGCTTCTTCAAACTCTGAAACAAAAATATAAACAGAAGCAGCAGGAAAACATTCGCAAAAAAGAAATTGCATGACTTTACCCTGGATAATTATATGTATTCTCTTCTTTCCTTCTCAAAAGAACCATCTGAATCTGATGATGGTGCAAAATATCTTTTGACCACTGGAAAGTATCTGATATTTATCAGATTGCCATAGTAGAATTTAATTATATCTCCTGTCGAGGAGCTTAATAAATTAAATTTATCTATTCTGAAATTCAGTGTAAAAATTGTCTGGATGAATTGATAAATTCAACAGTTAACTATTACTCTTTCCAGGATACTTATAATAACATTGTTTACCTTTTTAATTTTCAGACACAAAAAAAGAGCGGAGAATTTTTCCTTTGATTTTATGAAAACCGTCAAAACATTTATTCAAAAAATGGTTTTCTATAGATCTTGCTTTCGGAATTGGAACCATTGCAGAAGATTCTGGTCAGATAGCGGACAGCTACCAAAAAAGCTTTACTTGCTTTACAATATAAAACATCACAGGACAATCCCATTTACCGCTATAGCAATAATAATCATATATTTTCGCCACGCTTTGCTGGTTTGGATATTTACAACCGCTTTCTTATGGCATTGCGTCAGACATCATTGGAAGATGCGAAAGAGGTACTGCTGGAAATTGAACAACAGGTTTTGCTGCAGAATTCTGACATGTATACTGCTCAGCTTCTATTATCTCCGCTTTTTTCCATCATTCTTTCTTTTCTTTCAGAAAAAGAAATTAATATCAATGATGTGCTGGATAATGACCCTGTTTTATATCCAAATATTTTTCTGAAATCCTCAACACATGACAGCTGTGATCTGTTGTTTCACATATGTCAGAAAGCGATTCTGCTTTCTGGCAATTCCAAGCCTTCACGTGCATCGGAAATAATTCATCTGGTTCAGGATTATATTCAGCAGCATTATATGGATGAGGAGTTATCAGTGAAGCAAATTTCGGAAAATGTTGTTCTGGATGCCAGCTATATTCGGAAAATATTCAACAAATATATGAAATGTACCATTACAGATTATATACTTTCAGTCCGAATGGAACATGCCAGACGATTACTGGAACAGGGAAATACCAGTATTACAGAAGTGTCTTCTCTTGTCGGCTATAAAGATTCCGGTTACTTCAGCAAAGTATTCAAGAAATATTATGGAATCTCCCCTAAGCTCTGCCGATAGTCAAACAATGAAATTAACATTGTTACAGGCACCTGGACGACATCCGCCTTCCACTGCAGGTATCAAATATCCATGCGTACATGGTATCATAATTTATAGCCCACTAAAACTGGGGCTGTCGCACTGATAATGTGTGTGACAGCCCCTTTCCTGTTATAAATCCTTTATAAGTACTGACTGAATTCCACTTTCTCCTTGTTCGGACCCTCAATGGTGAAAAAACTTCACTCCGTTTTCCCAGAATGGTAAAAATGAATACTGTCCTGTGTCGTATTCAAACCAGCCTTCGTTAATGTACTGATAAATTTCTTCTATATCCTTAACATCGAGTGCAACATGATCAATTGCTCCAGCACGAAAGACTGCTGCATGATTCTCATAGGCTTCCACAACCAGAGTTCCAAGCTTCAGAAATACAACCTTCTCGTCTGCCTCTTCATTAACTGTTTCAAAAGCTGTTTCAAAACCCAGTTTATTGTAAAACTCCACAGTTTTATCAATGTCATTCGTCGGAATTCCAATGTGCTGGACACCTGTTGAATAGTTTTTCAAATCCATTTTCGATCTCCTCCTTTGTGGTCTGAATGTTTTAATCTGTTTAGAAATTTATTTTGCCAAACAGCTTTTTTACAATATATGCACAAATTTTCTTATTTGTCAAGATTGTAGATCATCATTCCAACATACTGTTTATTGTTCAAAAACCAAAATCCGCATAATCCTCTGGCAGAAATCTATGATAAATAAAGTGGAATCCCTCATCCTTAAAGCAGTAATAATAGGTATCATCTGGCTTATCCAGAAAGCGGATGTAAAAATCAAATTCTCCATTGTCCAGTTCCTGACACTCTGTTTTTTCCCAGTAAGAAGCAAACAGGTCAAGTAATTTCACTTTCGTACATTCATGCTTCTGAACCAGTTCAATGAGTACTTTAATAAATTCATTCTCTTTCATATTCTCATGTACATAAATGCTTCCAGGTTCCGGAATATAGAAACAGAATCTGTCCCTTTATGAGACACCTCCACATCTCCCAGTTTGCAAGTCAATTCTTCCGGCAGGTTCTGGAGACGGGCCGCCATTTCATCTGCACTGTCCTGCGCCAGGAAGAAATGATTCAGGGAAGACAGCGGATAATATAAGTGAATCTTCTCTTCTTTAAATCCCAGCTTCGCCTGTTCCTCTTTTATTACATCTATTAAACTGTTTTCCAGCTTTTCAAATCCAGTCATAAGTTCTCCTACTTCTACTTAAAATCAGCCTTACATCCCATTCTTTCAGCTGAATGCTTCCGCTGTTTTTTTAATTAGTTGACATTTTTTCTTCTGTTACGAGTATTTTCTTTGTTTTTTTATAACAAAAATCACAATTATATAATACTTCGTTTCAATATTTCATATTCTATCATACTTCCATGTTCGCCGCAACTTACTTTTTCACTTTATAAACCACATACTCATGGCTGAAATGATACCCCAGTTTCTCTGCCAGTCCTACTGACATTTTGTTGGCTGCATCCCAGTTTGGATAAAGCCCGCGTTTGTCACACTCCAGAAGCAGCTGCGCTGCTCCGATATATGCCAGACCTTTTCTTCGATAATCTTCACGGGTTACTACCTCAATTTCAATTCCACCCTGACTGCCAGGATTCTCGTCACTTCTTCCATAACCAGAATAAGAGGAAATTCCGGCGACTACTTTCCCGCCCGTTAAAATACAAACACCAAGTCCATACTCTTTGTATTGACTATAGCTTTCGTAGTTTGCTGTCAGATCCTTACTCCACTGTGTGTCTCTGCAAATTTCAAAAAGCTCCTGATTGATCAGTCTCATTTCGTACTCATTTGGCAAACTCTGTGCTACCTTCTGAAGCTGCTTTTAAATCAAAGATTCCAGGTTCCTTTTTTGATTGCATAACGGATCGCTTTCTCTGCCTTCTCCCCGTAACATTCCACGATCATCTGCGCCCAGTCATCATTTTGAGGCACCAGAATCACTTCCTCTGACGCACTGTTTGTCAAAGCTCCGGAAATGACTCTGATTTTGGTTTTCCACTCAGGAAACAGAAATCCCCAAGCATAACAACACCACTCTCCGGTTTTTCCAGAGAATCCACATATATTTTTCCCATCACTCCCTGCAATGCGGACCAGACTACACTATCCTGCCAGCCTGCAAAGAGCACTGGCTCTGCCTGTTTCTAATAATTCATAAATCATATTCATCCCCCTTACGTAAATCAGGGCGAGAGACCTTTGCCTCTCGCCATCTTTTTCTTAATTCAATTATCTAAACTCACATGTCGGTGACAGCACCATATATGAAAGTCAGCTGTTCCACGCCTGCGAAACGCTTTTTGAAGGTTCTATATATTTATCATTTGAAAAAGTGTACCCATTCTTATATTTCACCGTTAAATAGAATGTTTCTTTTCCATCTGTAACCTTTACAAAACAAATATTATTATCATCAAATTTGTCGGTAATGTCAATACTCTGATTATGAAAATAAACCCATACGCTTCCATCTTCTTCGTATTCTACATCAGGAGAATTGATTTCCTCCATAAGCTCTTCCGCTGTAAGAGCGCGCTGAGTTCCGTCAGCATCAATAGATACTCCACCGCCACCGGTCTGCTGAAGTGTGCCATCCTCATTATAGTATTCCATGGTATAAGTACCGTCATTGGAAACATCTAAGGTCGCCTGCGTCTGATCGCCATGGAGCCATATCTGAACCGTGCGCTGGATACCTCCAACATTCGCTGCATATGCAGTACCTGTTCCTCCAAGGATAATACAGCCTGCAATCACTGCAGCTGCAGTTTTCATTTTTGTTCTTTTCTGTAATTTTGCCATATTTTCAACCTCCTGTAATGAGCCCTTTGAAGTCTGCAATACGGAAAAAGCTTTTTATATTTTTCACCATTCGTCATTTTCCCATTCCTCCTTTAAAGAATCCTTAAGCAGGGCTCTTCCCTGGAAAGCCGAACCTTTACATTGCTTTCTGAAAGCTTCAGGATTTCGGCTATTTCCCTGACGAGATAATCTTCGTAATAAAACAAGTGAATCACAATGCGGTACTTGTCCGGAAGCTTCATTACCTCTTCAAACAAATCTCTTGACTGGGAATCTGGAAAAGAAAGAGTTTCCATATAATCCTCCAGAGAGCATTTATTTTTCTTCCAGAAAGTCCTGTTTATATTTTTCGCCTTATTGATAACCACACGAAGGAGCCATGCCCGGATGTGCTGCTCATTTTCAAATTCTTTTCTACTGGTGTAATACTGAACAAACGTCTCCTGAACAGCATCCTCCGCATCCATCTGATTCTGACAGATATTAAACGCTGCGGTAAAAAGATTGTTCTGGTAGAGCTGGATCAGCTGTTGAACTGGTTGTCTCATGAGAACTCCTCTGGCTGCTGATCAGTATGAAAAGCAGCGGTCTGTTATTTTCTTGTGTCGGGTACCTTCACTAATTATACAAATAAATAGGGAGAAAGGTTACAAAAAATTTTAACTTTTCACATCCAATGAATTATGCTAAAATACAGCCAAAACATACTTTAAGGGGGCTTTTTCATGGAATTTCAGACACTTATTGAGAACAGAAGATCTGTGCGTAAGTACAGTTCCCATACAAACGTTACTAAAGAGCAGATACAGCAGCTTGTACAGGTCGCTTTGGAAGCACCATCATGGAAAAATACGGAAACAGGTCGTTATTACTGTGTTTTATCAGCGGACATGAGTCAGAAGCTTCGTAAAGAATGCCTGTGTTACGCGAATAACGATGTAAAAACTGAGCATGCAGCTTTGATTGTCACTACCTTCGTACATAACCGTGCCGGTTTCCAGACAGACGGCACTCCGGATAATGAGATTGGAAACGGATGGGGCTGTTATGACCTTGGTCTTCAGAATGAAAACCTGATTCTGAAAGCTACAGAGCTTGGTCTTTCCACTCTGATTATGGGACTTCGGGATGGGGACTAAAATTCGCGAAATGCTTTCTATTCCGGAAAGTGAAACCATTGTTTCCGTTATTGCTGTGGGAAAAGCTGATGAGGAGCCCAGCCGTCCGAGACGCAGAGAGTTGGAGGATGTTCTGAAGTTCTTTTAAAACGTGTTTGAAAAGGCTTTCTGCAAGATGTGTTACAATTTGTGGGAACGATTTTGAGGACACGCTATAGTACAAAAATAACTTGACATTAAAGCAATCACAAGAATAATATGAAGATAAATAAAAATCAGAAATGAGGAATTTTATGGAAAAATCAACTGTATATTTCACTGACTTCCGCTGTAAAGGTCGGCACAAGCCACTGGACAAGCTGAAAAAGCTGTGCATTGCAGCCGGAATCAAAAACATTGATATGGATGGTAAATTCGTTGCCATCAAAATGCATTTCGGCGAACTTGGAAATCTTGCTTTCCTGCGCCCCAATTATGCAAAAGTAGTAGCTGATCTTTGTAAGGAGCTTGGCGGAATGCCGTTTCTTACTGACTGTAACACCCTTTATCCGGGAAGCCGCAAAAATGCCCTGGAGCACATGGATTGTGCGAATCTGAATGGCTTTAATACTATCACCACTGGTTGTCAGATCATTATCGGTGACGGACTTCGCGGTACAGATGATGTAGAAGTTCCTGTAGCGAATGCAGAGTATTGTCCAACTGCCAGAATCGGCCGTGCTGTAATGGACGCTGACGTATTCATCAGTCTTACTCATTTCAAGGGGACATGAAGCCACCGGTTTCGGCGGCGCAATCAAAAATATTGGTATGGGCTGCGGAAGCCGTGCCGGAAAAATGGCTCAGCACAATAGTGGTAAACCAGTTATCGAAACAGACCTTTGCCGCGGCTGCAAACGCTGTGCAAAAAGGAATGCGGAAGTGACGCTATTACATATCCGGAGAAAAAAAGCGGTCATTGATTATGATAAATGCAAGGGCTGCGGCCGTTGTATCGGTGCCTGCAGCTTTGATGCAATTCACAACCCGCACAGCAATTCCAATGAGCTTCTCTGCCGTAAGATGACAGAGTATGCACAGGCAGTCTGTCATGGACGCCCATGCTTCCATATCGCACTTGTTCAGGACATCAGCCCTAACTGTGACTGCCACGGCGAAAATGATGCTCCTATCCTTCCGGATATTGGAATGTTCGCAAGCTTCGATCCCATTGCTCTTGATCAGGCCTGCGTAGATGCATGTCTTGCTGCGGAGCCAATCCGCAACAGCCAGCTTGGTGACAACCTTGCGAAACCGGAATGGCATTGCCACCACAACCACTTTATGGATTCCAATCCGAATGTGGAGTGGGAAGCAACTCTGGATCATGGACAGAAGATTGGACTTGGAACAAGAAGCTATGAACTGAAGAGAATTTAATTAATAAATAGCTGCCGCATTATCAAAACACTTTGAACAATGCGGCAGCCGTTTAATTTTAGCCTTTTTTTGCCAGATATCTTTTAATCAAAAGGAGCAGAAATATGGAAATGTATAAATGCCATTTTCTATTCCCACATTGCTGTCAGCCAGTTTTATTCCCCACTTAATATCGCTGTAACTTTCATTATCAATCAGTTTTCTTAAAGATTTTGAGCGATTTTTATTTGCCTTTACTTCAACCGGAACCAGTTCATCTTTTGTCCTGACAAAAAAAATCTTCTTCCAAAGTTGCATTTTTCTTTTTTGTAATAATATAATCCTAATCCTTGTTTCAGAAACGCCTCTGCAACGAAATTTTCATATAAAGCCCCCTTATAAACACCCATATTTTTATTTGCACGTAAATCTTCCCTGCGCTTCTTCATCCAAAGAGGCAATTAGCAGGCCGGTGTCTGGATAGTACAGCTTAAACTTCAATTCATCATAATTTCCTTTTTAACGGCAATTCCGGATATTCCAGACAGTAGCAGACAGAAACAACTCCCGCATCCTTAAGCCAGTCAATACAGCCCGAATACTCTCTACTTCTTGCGTTTTCTCAATTTTACTCAACTGGAATTTTTTATTCTCTTTTGCCAGCTGTACCGGAACGCTTCGATACACACTGGCAATCTTCGTTTGGTCTAACCCTTCTGCATATTTTCTGATATCTTCTTCATAATCTAATTGAATCTGATGCTGAATTTCCAAAGTATCAGAAAATGTATTCGTTTCTATATATTGTCTGATCACTGCTGGCATGCCCCCAAGCACGCAATATTCAAGAAACAGTTTTTTTGTAAACAGACAGCTCCGTATCAGAAAATGCTTTCCCAGAACACATATGTTCCAGGATCTGTTCGATGTGTAAATCTGAGTAACCCTTTGCCCAGAGAAACTCCTCAAAATCCATGGAAAACATTTCGTAATCTGTTTTATATCCAACGCTATTGCTGTGGATCTTTTTTTTATAGTTAATTCCAAGCAGAGATCCGCTGCAAATTACATCAAATCTTCCATCCAGCTTAAAAAGCCTTCAAAGAAGTGGCAATATCCGTCACTTAATATAGTTTTTATACTGCCCCTCCAAAGCACAAAATTTATAAAAACTATATTCTCATAATTTTCACTTGCAAAAATGAACAATAGATTCCGTTTTCCGTTTTTCCAATCTGTCTTGCACCTTTAATGATTAGCGGAGGCCTGTTTTCTTTATCCTTCCACTGTCTTAAATAACTATCTACCTTTCTCGTGAACTACTCGGCAACTAAGTTACCAGAGTATCTGGGTGCGTCCATAACACCAATACTGCTTACCTTTCGGCTATGCAGCTACTTTTATTATTTCTGGAGTTTTTAGTCCGGTTACGGACAGTTCCTTCTGTTTTCCGGATACGGAAAGATATTTCCGCAGGATATTAAACGAGCCAACTGCATCTGCGTTGTAGCTTACTCTATCAGTTATATACATACCCCGTTCTTTTCGGTTTGTTGCTTCTGCATATCTTTTTGATACTTCTGGTGATAACGGGCTGCACTGGCTGGTATAGCTTTCTTCCTGCTTTATCAATTGTATTCCATACCGCTTTAGCTTATATTCCAAAGCATGATATACAGCTTGTTATATGGCAGTTCGTGTAACTTCTGGTTGGTCTTATGCCCCATATCATTTTCTTTGCGGATGTTTCGGATGTCTCCCACAACCACACAGCGGATGTCTTCTTTTCTGCAGTATTCTGCAATCCATCTGGTCACTTTATGAAGGTAATCCTTCACTGTATTCTGCTTTTTTCTGTAAAGTCTCTGGATATGTTTCGATGATCCTGGATATCTTATCCCTCTTTCCGATTGCTGCGCATACCAAACAGACTGCACTCTGGCGATCTCTTTTATGAAAGTATCTTTCCAATGAAAGATATTTCCTTCCAAGGATAAAAGTCCGGCCATTTCCGGAATCATAACAGGTCATCAGATTATGAAGTCCAGGATCAATAGATAAATAATGTCCATTCAGGGAAAGCGGCTCTGGTCCTTCGATCTCATAGATAACGATAAGGTCACATTTTCCGTCTTCCGGTGGATAGATCCGCAGCTGTTTTATGTGATCCATGTTCCTGAAAATCTTATTTTCAAGATATAGAAATTTTTCATGGATCCCATATGTTTCTTCCATATAGCTTTTCAGATCCTTTGGCAACGACAGACGCAATTGATCTGAACCTTTCTCATGCCGGATCCCCATCTGCATGTATGTAACCGGGATATTGTCCTGTTTAAAGCGGGGCGGATTTGGATCTTTGATCCCACCGGTCTTTTTCAGGACATAAAATGATTTCCAGGCTTTATCCAGCTGCTTGCAGGTCTCCTGCGCTGTCTGTGACGGAAGCTGTTTATACCATAAATTTCCTTTTTATGTGTTTTTTTCTGATAATACCAGTCAGGATATTTTTCCAGTCCCAGCTCTTTATAATGATGGCGTTCATAGTTGCAGACATTCCAGAGCTTGGAAGCAGCGTAACACATATGCCCTATAATGTTGGAATATTCCGGCCGGATTTTTACAGATGTCCTGTGTGACAGCAGCATTCCTCTTTTTCCCCCTTCCAGCAGCTATGCAGATAAAAATTTACCCTTCACCTTGATTTAATACGATTTGCTCTGATGTTCAATATAACGGCGGATATTTTCTTCAGATACAGACCCGATTGTTTCCACATAATAGGAATGATTCCATAGCTCTCCTTTCCAAAGCTGGTTTCTTATTTCCGGAAAACGTTCGAATAGTTTCCTGCCGGTGATCCCCTTCAGATACTTGACAATTGCTGTTATGGACAGCTTTGGTGGAGCTGTTACAAAGCAGTGGACATGGTCTCCTTCCCCACATTCAAATAAATGAACAGTAAAGCCCTTATCCTCAGCAATCTCCTGCACCAGTTCCTCGAAGGTATTCCTCAATATCTGGGGTTAATATCTTCCGTCGGTATTTCACCGACCATACCATATGGTAGTTAATATTACATACACAAGTTCTATAATGTATTAGATTTTCTTTCATACATATAGTATAACATAATGAATTGAAACATGCAATGAAAACCGAACATATTTTCGACTTGTTGTATGCCGGTTACGGCATTAATATCAAAGAGCTTAATATCAAGGAGTTAAGGGATTATTATATTATTTCAATGTGCAGATATGCACAATTCTACGCTTTCATCTCGGTAATTGAATTGCCGAGGATTCCCGCTTATCGTCCTAAAATACATAGTCTCACCCCTTCAAGAAAAGTCATCACGTTTTATAAGCTTTTATTCGCAATTTTCTCACGTTTTTCATTACTATCTTAATACAAAAAATCACGTTTTATGTGCATTAAATTATTTAGACCTATATCCGCTTTCCTTACAACCACAATCAGACCAGGCAGAAAGCCGCCAGACATATAAACCAACACACGGACCAAACAAATCACGCTACTGGTGTTCCAAACAAATACTGGTAACACAAAAGTTCCGGTAACCGATGTCTTTCCACCGTTTACCGGGACTTTTTATGGTTTCTTTTTAAGCTTCTTCCACGATTTTCACACCCCATGCAGGCATTTGGAGAGCGGTGCTTTTCTACGGCGGTGTTTTCCAGCTCTATGCCATTTTTAATCATAAGGCATTTCCAGTTCCATACCAGAATAATTCAAGAAATAACAAACAGTTTTTCCCCAGATCATTCAAACCTTTTCGCACAATAATTGGGTAGTGGTATTCTGGGATTTCTACGCCTGCTTCCGGGAGCACGGCTTTATAAACGGACTTCAGGGGTTTCCTCGTCTGTCATGCAGCCGATGTACACGGCCTGGCCCTTTCCATAATGGTTTCGGGTGATAGCGGCGTAATCTTTCCAATTATAGTGCTCGTAAGATGCCAGGCACTTCTGCTCCTTCCGAAACCAGAAGCTCCATAAATACATTCGCAGCTTGGGTGTGCATTGCCTTTCTGATCTGGTTTTTCCGGAATGACTTCCCTGTTAAGCCTACATTTTTCGGGAAAGTGAACTGATCGTAATGGACTCCGAAGCAGTTGCTCAGAATATGTGGCTGCACCTGATGACTTACCTTCACATTTTCATTTGCAAAAGCAGTTTTAAAGGATGCAATCGAGGGTTCCGCCATTTTTCCACATACTGATTTAACCGTATGAGAAGCTCATCGAGGTGCCGCATAAAGGGCTGGTACTATAATTGCTTTATATTGATCCAGATTCTCGGACTCTGGCCAGATGAAATCGCATTCTACGTTCATGTGATACAGAGTATCGTACATCCAACGCATAACGTCATTATAATAGATACTCTTAGCATCCGCGCCGGGTGCCTGTTCCTGGATTCGGAACCAGTTCAGAGCAGTAAGTGCTTCATTGCTGACCAGTACTGCGACTTCATTTTTTTCTTCTTCAGGTTAACCAGATGTTTTTTCCAAGGCGGGCAAACTCGTTACCAATTGTGCAGGCTTCCCTGTAAGTGGCATTCTCCTGAAAATCATGACTAAGAATTCCCTTCCAGTAGGTCTCAAAGGAGTTATGGATTGAATGCCAGTGCCAGTACATCACACTATTCGCTCCCGATGCCAGGTGACTGTATGCCTGTAATCTCAACTGTCCTTTATATGGTGTCCATCCAGGAAATCCCTGTGCTTCGGTTTCAATTACCAGATAGTTGTTCTGTTTTAGGGATCGGATCAGGTCTCCGCCAAAGGCAATTTCTGCGCCAGTGAGGTCATCCTGTGTAGGATGGTAAATATCGGTTCCTGCAATTGTCGGGCACTGGGACGCATGAAGATGGTTTACATAAGGCTGAATGCCATAGGAATATCCACGCCACTCAAAATCCAGATTATGGGTTACAAACTGGTCTTCTCTTCTATATTCATTTACAATATCAGCCTGCCCGCCGAGGAATTTGTCCACCAGAGTTCTCTGGAATTTCTCAAATTCTGCGCCAAGGCTTCCGTTGATGGTTCCGCGCACATCTGGAAAATCCTCCCAGGCGTTGATTCGATTGCTCCAGTAATCCAGGCCAAATTCGTAATTCAGGGCATCCAGATCATCATGGAATTTTTCACGAATATATTTCACAAACTGCTCCTGCACGTTTTTTCCAAGCAGTTCCGTAATATTTCGTCTCATTATCCAGCTGGAAACCGATGAGGCACTTTCTATGTGCTGTGAGCTTCATCAGTTCTCGGATTACACGCTCCGCATAGAAAAGGTACACCGGATGAGTGATGTCCATGATCTGACGGGCTCCGTAAATGCCTCTGCCTCTTACAGTTTCTGCCAGTACATCCGGATGAGACTTCACCATCCATGTAGGAATCGCATAAGTAGGAGTTCCAATGATGACATTGATTCCTGCCTCTTCCATTGCGTCCATTACTCTTTCCACATGGGAAAAATCAAATTCTCCTGGCTGTGGCTCGCAGGTGCTCCATGTAGACTCTGCAATCCTTACTGTATTGATTCCTGCTTTTTTTCATCATTTCCACATCTTTATCCAGGCGATCATACGGCATATACTCATCATAATATGCTGCTCCGTAAAGAAGTTCTTTCATATTCATCCTCCATTGTTTTTTTTTTTATGGTATTATATCTTAGCTTGTAACTTATCTCAAATATAGTATAATTGTTACAAATAATCAATTTCATTTTCGATTTCGTCTATACTAATAAACTCAGACATGGAGTACCTAATATGAAAAATATTTTTTCTGCCAGTTCCAGCACTGTCGATCTTTTTTTTCCTGGTCAGTGCGGCACTGGAAACAGTTACTGGCGGTAATTGTAATACTAAGCGCGATTGCCTTTGCCGGACATAAGCTTTATCTTTTTATCCTTACCTGAATCTGCCCCATGTAACTGCAGCCGACCTGGACACCCTTTATCCAGATGCCAGATATCATCTACATACTCCTGGATGGTTCTGTCGGATGTGAACTTACCGCTGCATGCTGTATTGAGAAGTGCCATCTTAGCCCACTTCTTCTCATCCTTGTAAGCTGCCTCCACTCTCTTCTGAGCCTCAGCATAGGATCTGAAGTCTCCGAGAATGAAATACTGGTCTGCTCTGGAGCAGTTCTTTTGTTCAGAAGAGAATCATAGATATCTCTGAACATCTCTGTATCGCTGGAGAAGGTTCCGTTGATCAGCTGCATCAGTACCTGACGGATCTCCTGATCTGTGTTGTAGATGACGTTCGGATCGTAACCGCCGTTGTTCTCATAGTTGATGATCTGGTCGGAGCTCATACCGAAGATGAATGCATTCTCCTGACCAACTTCCTCAACGATCTCTACGTTAGCACCATCCATGGTTCCCAGAGTCGGTGCACCGTTGAGCATGAATTTCATGTTACCTGTACCGGAAGCCTCTTTACTTGCTGTGGAGATCTGCTCGGAAACATCTGCTGCCGCGAAGATCAGCTCAGCGTTGGATACACGGTAGTTCTCGATGAATACAACTTTGATCTTGCCGTTGATAGCTGGATCGTTGTTTACAACATCTGCCACTCAGTTGATCAGCTTGATGAATCTTTTTCGCGCGCTCATATGCTGCGGATGCTTTTGCACCGAAGATGAATGTTCTTGGATAGAATTCCATTTCCGGATGTGTCTTGATCTGGTTGTACAGATAGATCACATGCAGGATGTTAAGAAGCTGACGTTTGTACTCATGAAGTCTCTTAACCTGGATATCGAAGATAGAGTGCGGGTCAACCTCAACACCATTGTGCTCCAGGATGTATTTCGCAAGACGCTCTTTGTTCTTGAACTTGATGGTCATGAACTCCTGCAGAGCCTTCTCATCGTCTGCGTAAACTTTAAGCTTGGAAAGCTGAGACAGATCTGTGATCCATTCCGGTCCGATATGATCTGTGATCCATGCAGCAAGGTTCTGGTTTCCGTGAGCCAGGAAACGTCTCTGTGTGATACCGTTTGTCTTGTTGTTGAATTTCTCAGGCATCATTTCATAGAAGTCCTTCAGTTCCTGTTTCTTGAGGATTTCGGTATGAAGGCGTGCAACACCGTTTACAGAGTAACCTGCAGCGATCGCAAGGTGAGCCATCTTAACCTGTCCGTCATAGATGATCGCCATCTTCTTAACCTTCTCGAAATTTCCAGGATATTTCTGCTGTACTCAAGAATAAAACGACGGTTGATCTCCTCGATGATCTGGTATACACGCGGAAGCAGTCTGGAGAACAGCTCGATCGGCCATTTCTCAAGTGCCTCTGACATGATTGTATGGTTTGTGTAAGCAACACATTTAGTTGTTACAGACCAGGCATCATCCCATCCAAGTCCTTCCTGTCCATAAGGATACGCATAAGTTCTGCTACTGCTACTGTTGGATGAGTATCGTTCATCTGGAATACGACTTTCTCGTGGAGCTTCTTAATATCATTATGTGTTTTCTTATATTTCTCGATTGCAGCCTGAATACTTGCAGATACGAAGAAGTACTGCTGTTTCAGACGAAGCTCTTTACCGGACATTTTATTGTCGTTCGGATAAAGAACTTCTACGATATCCTTTGCGAGGTTTTCCTGCTCAACTGCTTTCTTGTAATCACCTTTGTCAAAGGAATCAAGTCCGAAGTCTACGATCGCACTGCATCCCAGATACGAAGTGTGTTTACTATATCATTGTCATATCCTGTAATTGGCATATCATAAGGAATGGCTTTTACTGCCTGATATCCTTCATGGATAAATTTATTCTGACCGGTTGCCTGGTCATATTCAACTCTTACATATCCGCCGAAGTGTACCTCTTTTTTGCGTACTCCGGACGACGAAGCTCAAATGGATAGCCTTCCTCAAGCCATGCATCCGGTACTTCAACCTGGTATCCGTCTCTGATCTGCTGTTTGAACATACCATAACGGTAACGGATTCCGCATCCATATGCACTGTATCCAAGTGTAGCAAGGGAATCAAGGAAGCATGCTGCAAGTCTTCCAAGACCGCCGTTTCCAAGTGCTGGATCCGGCTCCTGATCCTCAATGCATTGATGTCAAATTCCAAGCTCTTCAAGAGCTTTTTCACTTCACCGTATGCACCAAGGTTTAAAAAGGTTGTTTCCAAGAGCACGGCCCATCAGGAATTCCATGGACATATAGTAAACGATCTTAGGATCCTGTTCTTCATATGCATTCTGTGTTTCCAGCCAGTTATCAATGATAACGTCTTTTACAGAGTAGCATACAGCCTGGAAAATCTGCTCCTGAGTAGCTTCTTCAATCTTTTTACTGCGGTAAAGAAACTTAACGTTGTCTTTTTTACACTTTTCTTGAAGGTTTCTTTGTCAAACTGTTTGTCAATCATTTTGATCCTCCTGTTGTATGTTAAATCAAAGCTTTGTAACACCAAGAGTTACATGCTCTTTATTAATATTCCACTCTTTTACATAACCATCTGTCTCGCCATAAACGACTTCCTCAGCCAGAACTTCAGATTTGATCTCAGCCTCATTTGCCTTCATGGTCTCGATAATCTTGTCATTATCTTTTACAGATACACGGATCTTATCCATAACCTCAAAGCCAGCCTCTTTACGCATGGTCTGTACCTTATGCTGATGATCTCGCGGACAAATCCCTCTTCGATCAGCTCAGGGTGTCAGGTTGGTATCCAGAACAACTGCAGTCTCGCCTTCAGACTCAGTTACATAACCTTCTGTCTGTGCGGTCTCGATGAGCAGGTCTTCCTCTGTAAGCTCAACCTTGTTTCCATCGATATCAAGTACAAGTACACCGTTTGTCTTCAGGTCGCTCATGGCCTTGCTGCCGTTGATTTCTGCAAGTGCTGTGCGGATTCCGCCAAGAAGCTTGCCGTATTTCGGTCCTACTGTACGAAGCTGCGGTTTAAAGCTGTAGGAGATAAAGGATTCGACGTCATCTGCGAATTTCACTTCTTTGACATTCAGCTCGTCTGCAATAATGTCTGTGAAATATTTATCCATCACCTTCGGAGCTTTTACATACATGGTTCCGATTGGCTGACGGTTCTTGATGTTTGCTGTGTTACGGCATGCACGGCCAAGAACAACAACATCCAGAACTTCTTCCATGTTTGCTTCCAGATCCTTGTTGATCCATCTTCCTTTACTTCCGGGAAGTCGCAGAGATGGATACTCTCAGGAGCTGTTTTGTCCAGAGATCTTACAAGGTTCTGGTAGATATCCTCAGTCATGAACGGAATCATCGGAGCTGCTGCTTTAGCAACTGTTACCAGTGCGGTATACAGTGTCATGTAAGCATTGATCTTATCCTGCTCCATGCCCTTAGCCCAGAAACGTTCACGGCTTCTTCTTACATACCAGTTACTCATATCATCAACAAATTTCTGAAGAGCTCTTGCACCTTCCGGAATCTTATAGTCTGCCAGATCCTGATCTACAGTCTTAACAACCGTATTCAGCTTGCTTAACAGCCATTTATCCATAACAGGAAGATTATCGTAATCTAAAGTATATTTTGTCGGGTCAAAATTGTCAATGTTCGCATACAGAACGAAGAATGCGTAGGTATTCCACAGTGTGCTCATGAACTTACGCTGTCCTTCCTGAACTGCTTGCCGTGGAAGCGGTTCGGAAGCCATGGAGCACTGTTGATGTAGAAGTACCAGCGGATCGCGTCTGCACCATATTTGTTCAGTGCGTCGAACGGATCAACTGCATTTCCCTTGGACTTACTCATCTTCTGTCCGTTCTCATCCTGTACATGTCCCAGAACGATTACATTCTTATACGGAGCCTGGTTGAAAAGGATTGTGGACTCAGCAAGCAGGGAGTAGAACCATCCTCTCGTCTGGTCAACAGCCTCGGAGATAAAGTCTGCCGGGAACTGTTTTGAAAAAGTTCCTGATTCTCAAATGGATAGTGATGCTGTGCAAAAGGCATTGCTCCTGAGTCAAACCAACAGTCAATAACCTCCGGTACACGATGCATGGTTTTACCGCATTCCGGGCATTTCAGTGTAAGCTCATCGATGTATGGACGATGAAGTTCTACTGTCTTGGCGCGCTCGTCACCAGTTTTCTCATAGAGATCCCTGACGGCTTCCAACAGATTCCATATGACCGCAGCTGCACTCCCAGATGTTCAGTGGTGTTCCCCAGTAACGGTTACTGGAAATACCCCAGTCCTGAACGTTTTCCAGCCAGTCACCGAAACGTCCTTTACCGATACTCTCCGGAATCCAGTTGATTGTATTGTTGTTGCGGATCAGGTCATCTTTCACTGCTGTCATCTTGATGAACCAGGATTCACGTGCATAGTAGATCAGTGGTGTATCACATCTCCAGCAGTGCGGATAATCATGCTCGAATTTCGGAGCATCGAAGAGCTTGCCCTCTTTGTTCAAGGTCTGTGAGAACCATCGGGTCAGCTTTCTTTAACGAATACACCGGCATATGGTGTCTCAGCAGTCATGATCACCCTTGCCATCTACAAACTGTACGAACGGAAGATCATAATCGCGGCCGACACGGCTGTCATCCTCACCGAATGCAGGTGCGATATGAACGATACCGGTACCATCGCTCATAGTAACATAGCTGTCACATACGAATAATGCGCTTTCTTGCCCTTTTTTGCTACATAGTCACCTGTGCATTTAAACAGTGGCTCATATTCCTTTGTATTCCAGGTCTGTTCCTTTGTAGGTTTCCAGAACTTCATATGCTTGCTCTTCTTCTTTTGCAAGCTTGCCAAGGACTTTGTCAAGGAGTGCTTCTGCCATATAATAGGTATAGCCGTCTGCTGCCTTTACCTTGCAGTAAACTTCTGTCGGGTTTACGCAGAGTGCAACGTTGGATGGCAGTGTCCACGGTGTTGTGGTCCATGCCAGGAAGTATGCATCCTCTCCGACAACCTTAAAACGTACGCGATTGCGGAACGCTCTTTTTACTAATTTATAGCCCTGGGAAACCTCCTGGGATGAAAGCGGGGTTCCGCAGCGTGGACAGTAAGGAACGATCTTGAAACCTTTGTAAAGAAGGCCTTTGTCCCAGATTTCTTTTAATGCCCACCATTCGGATTCGATGAAGTCGTTGTAGTATGTTACGTACGGATGTTCCATGTCGGCCCAGAAACCAACAGTAGAGGAGAAATCCTCCCACATTCCTTTGTATTTCCAGACGCTTTCCTTACACTGCTTGATAAATGGCTCCATACCATATTCTTCGATCTGTTCTTTGCCGTCCAGACCAAGTTTCTTCTCTACTTCCAGCTCTACCGGAAGTCCGTGGGTATCCCATCCTGCTTTACGAGGAACCATGTAGCCTTTCATTGTACGGTATCTCGGAATCATATCTTTGATAACGCGGGTAAGTACATGACCGATGTGCGGTTTGCCGTTTGCAGTGGGCGGTCCATCATAAAATGTCGGGCCTTCTTTACGTCGAAGATATGGTTTTCTTTCCAGAATTTTTCTACCTGTTTTTCACGATCTACGAAATTCAGGTTCGTATCTACTTTCTGGTACAAAGCTTTTTCCTCCTTTAAAATTATCAGTCGATTGCTGTTGGGATTTCCTGTTACATAAAGAATCCTGCCTGCAGGATTCTCCGTCTGCATAAAAAAAAGCTCTCATCCTGCAAAAGGACGAAAGCTGTCAGCACTCGTTATACCACCTGTTACATTGTACAGGCTTGCACACGCAGCCGATACACGCTCCCCTGTAACGGGGGATTCCGTTATCTCCTACTTGTTCCTTCAGAGATAAAACTCCGGAGTGATCTTCGGCTGAATCTACTTGCGGCGGGCTTACACCATCCCCGTCTCGCTGAAAAGATTGCTGCTGTCTGTGTCCGCACAACCTTAAACGTTCAAAATCAGCTTACTGTCTCCATCACAGTCTTTAACTATTCTGTTTCCTGTCTATTATAAGGGTCTGATTTCTATATGTCAAGTGTTTTTCCGCTGAAAAAATGGGGAGAATAGGGGAAAATAATGCTGAATTTGTGGATTTTCCGGGGTGCTGTGAACAATTCACACTCTTTTAATAGTTTTACATAAAGAAAAAGTGGTATAATGCAATTACGTATTGGGAATTTTATGTACTATTTTAAGAAAGGATTTTATATGATCGGGGAAAAATCTTCATATGAAAATAAAGCGGATTTTCTGTGGAATCCTGACAGCAGCAATGCTGCTTGGGCAGACAGGGCGCTGTCTGGGCAGAAGCTACAGACACTGCCAGCGAATCTCCCACTCCTACTCCGGATCCGCATACCGAATATTATGCACATGCAGCTGATACCGATTCCATTGAGGGTTGGCCGGAGGGTCCTAAGATTGAGGCGCAGTCAGCAGTTCTCATGGACTTAAATACAGAGGCGGTCCTGTATTCCAAGAATGCCAATACTCAGCTTTACCCGGCCAGTATTACCAAGCTTCTCACCTGTCTTCTTGGATGTGAGAACCTGGACGTGAACGCACAGCTTACCCTTTCCCCAGCAGGCGGCTTACGGAATTGAAGCGGGAAGCTCCACCATTTATGGTGATGCCGGAGAGGTTTTTACAGTTGAACAATGTCTTATGGCACTGATGCTGGAATCAGCCAATGAAATGGCACTTGGTATTGGGGAAGAGGTTTCCGGTTCTGTGAAGAAGTTTGTAGAGCTGATGAACACCAGAGCCCAGCAGCTTGGATGCAAAAACACCCATTTTAATAACCCTAACGGACTTCCTGATGAAACTCATGTAACCACCGCAGGCGACATGGCAAAGATAGCCAAGGCTGCATGGCAGAATCCACTTTGCAGGAAATTTTTCACCACAGATCTTTATGAAATTCCACCTACCAATATTTTTACAGAAACCCGTTATCTGCTCAATCATCACAAGATGATGGCTGGCAGGGATTACGCCTACGATGGTGTTCTGGGTGGAAAAACAGGCTACACAGATGCTGCTGGTGCGACTCTGATCACCTATGCCAAGCGTGGCAAATATGACCCTGGTTGCAGTTGTGATGAATTCCGTAAATGGCGCCTGGGCTGACACAAAAGAGTCTCCTGGATTACGGTTTCGACAATTTCGAATGTAAAAAAGTAAAAATAAGAAAGAATCCTGTTCCGAAGAAAAATCTTCCAGGTGAGCAGTATCTGCTGAATAATTGCGGAAATACTTATCCATTCTACTACACAAAAAATGTATACGTGACCGTCCCCACAGGAACAGACCTCAGTGTTCTTACCAAGAAACAGGCCATTCTTTTTTCCAACGCTGTGGGACCATTGAGATTAAAGAGCAAGTATTATTTCAATGGTCAGATGGTTGGATGGGGAATGCAATATGAACGGTCGATCATGACCAGTCTGCTGACAACACCGACTTTATAGAATAAGGGCTAAGATTGAAAACTGCATTACGCATTTTCGTTCTTAGCCCTGTATTATTGTAACTCCTCTACTTTTACACAATATTCTTTTTTATCTCTTTATTCGAAATGCCCCTATTACTACAGTTTCTTTCCTCAACTCTTATACCAGAATTTCAGACATTTCACCGTAATATTTGAAGGATCTGCTATTAGTTTTCCTATATTCAGCTTCATGGTTTTTGTTTTTCCCGGTTTTATATTGACCTTGAAGGTTTTGGTTCGGGTCATTTCTTCATTAATGGTCATGGTGAATTTCAGCTTCACTTTTGTGATGGTGCTTTTGGATTTATTGGTGAAACGGGTTGTGTATATGGTTTTGCCAGAATCCGGATAATATTTATAGCCTTTCACTTTTACCTGAAGCTGTTTCAGTTTTGGCTTGGGGGCAGGCTTTTTGCCGACGATCACGGTTATGGTTCTCCGCTTGCCATTTACCAGGGCACTTACCTTGGCAGTGCCAGGCTTCTTTGCGATCGAGGAATCCTCCGGCTGCATCAACGATCTTTTTATTACTGGATTTCACTTTCTTGATGGTGATGCTTCCACCGCCGGTTTTGAAAACATAATTGGAAAACATGGTGGTATCCCCCACCTTTAGGGAGATGGAGCTGGAAACAGTTATGACTGTTTTCGCCACTGTGAAGGTCACCTTTTTCGTCTGATTTCCATATTTAAAAACGAAATCCGCCGAACCTGCTTTTGCAAAATATACGCTCATCTCAAAGCTGTCATTGGATTTTGGAGTAATGCCTGTAACCTGTGCCACAGATGAGTCCGAAATACTTACGGAATATTTTGACGAATCCTTATTTGAATAAAAAACATAAGGATCGTCAACCGTTACCAGGAACATTCCTGTGGTTTTTGTCGTAATTGTTTTCCGGCGGATAAATGGCAATATCTGCGTTTTTGCGATTTTCCCGTACATTTACCGAGATGGAAAAATCTACGTTCTGCTCACTTGGAAAACTATCGTAATTTACAAATATTTCCATCAATTCCATTTCATCAGATTTGGAGAACGTGGCTGAGCCCTGCAGCACCGTACCTCCGTTTGAATATAAGGGTATGCTGTCGTCATCCAGATACACGCTTGCCCTGCCTGGCGTCAGACTGGAGCTTTGAAAAGTCATAGTCACATCTACCTTGTAATCCATGGAGTCTTCATGAGGGATCTGATAACCGATATAATAGCGGAATTCGTCTCCATCCCACACATTCATGCTGCCCGTTCCACTGAGTTTAAAACCATCCGAGGTAACTTCCTTGGTGATAGCCGCCTGCGCCCGCAGCGGGCTAAAGAGAACCATCAGCAGTGTTACAAAGAAAAATGTCAGAATGTATTTCCCAAACCTGTAAAAATAATTTCTTAAACTCATAAAAACCCCTCCTTTTTTATACGCTGTTGTTGTATTACTTATAATCAGCATATGTGATTGGAGGGGATTTTTCTATTAACCAAATGTTAGTTTTTCATTCATTGTCAGCGGTAGTCTCACAGATTTACTGCTCTTCTTTCTTCAGTCTCCGTTTGGCACGATGCGCATCACGTTTCTGGCGGATTTCATCGGCTTCTTCATCGGTTACATTGGTGAGCTTCTTAATTACATAATACTTATTGTCTTCCGTTCGGCGAATCCTGATTTTTCCCAGTACAAAGCCGTGCTCCGACAGAGGGACACACTGTAATAAACCTTGGAATTATTCATAAACCAACGGATCTTACGCTTGGCAGGATTATGGCACAAAGGACACCTTGTACTGGTTACTTCTCTGTCTTTCATGGCTTTTTTCGCGGGAATAGAACTCTCGGGATACATATTTATCATAGGTTGGATAGGATATGTGAATCTCTTCACGCTTACTCTTGGGATTCTGATACACGTCCAGGGATGAGTTTGGAAAAATGTATTTATCTTCTATTTTCTGGAGAATACATGCAGTATAATACGCATCTCCCAGTGCCCAATGGAACTCCATTTTCTTTTCTACGCCCATTTTATCTGCTGCAAATTCCAGAGCACGGCGCTCGTCATTTTCTTCATAACGAATAGCAAATAATTTCTGCACATCATAATAAGTCACCGGACCTTTGAGCAGGGAAAGTTTTCCATAATATTTCATGTTCCGCTGCAGTTCCATTACATCCTGATTTCCCCAGGTAAAGAAAATATATTCTTCGCCACACCATTCCAAAAATTCCGTGATGGCCTGTGGGAAAAGAGTTCCTTTCTGCAGATCCTTATAATTCATGTGAATCACTTCATGGATGCTGTCATGAATCCAATTGTACACCTGGGGCTTGATCAGACGCTGAAAGCTATCCACAATTTCTTTCTTTTCATTCAGTTTTACAACGCCGATTTCTATGATTTCAAAAGGCAGACGGCTGTTAGACCACCTTTTTCCCCCTGGACTCTGATTCCATTCCAGGTCAAATACAATATAGTTCATGAGTAAATTCCTTCTCTGAAAATGTTTTTGTTACTGTGAACAGGTAAACAGTAACATATTTTTTGCCATCCACGATTATTGCAGCAACATCTTGTTTTCACGCTCTGGAGCCTGTTTGAAAAGGCTTTCTGCAAGATGTACATTATAATTTGTGGGAGATTTTTTGTTCTATCCTTTGCAGTTATCAACAATTCCAGACAAGTATAGCAGACAGGTGAAATGATGTAAAGACATAAGAAAAAAAACCTGCCGGTGGGTAGCCGGCAGGAAATGAGGGGGTATGAAACAAAATCTATGTAAATTAGAAAATCGTCTTAAAATGAACACAATCTATATAAAAGAAGCTGTTTACCATTATTTCAATATTGCTGAATAATCCATACACTGCAAGCACATCAAACAAAACATGCTCTGCCGCCTTCACTCGTTACTTATGTAAGTCGGCAATATCAGCCGCCGCTTCTGATTTACGGCTAATGCACACTCTGTATTATCTAATTCAATTATCTATTTCAATCATTTATTTCATCGGCACGAAGCAGGTGAACTGCTCCGCGCCAGTTATTATCTGTTATCAGTTTCCTGTGGGAATTCTTATCTGTTAAAACAGCTCTTTCCCCGGAAATCAGCCTTCAATAGAAATAAACTTCTTCTCTTCCGGCACTTTCTTCTTCGCTTCCTTCGGGAAAGTAACAGTCAGAACACCGTTGTCATATTTCGCATGGATGTCCTCATGCTCCAGTTCCTTACCTACATAAAAGCTTCTGGAGCACTGTCCGGTGTAACGCTCTCTGTGAACGTATTTGCCGTTATTGTCTTTATCATCTTTATTCTCGGTTCTGGAAGCCTGAATGTTCAGATAGCCATCCTTCAGCTGAATCTTCACATCCTCTTTATGGAATCCTGGAAGATCAATGCTCAGCTCATAATTTCCATCCACATCCTTAATATCTGTCTTCATCAATTCAGCAGCTCTGTAACCTCTGTGATTCTCTCTTTCTACAGGTAATCTCATCCAGTCATCAAATAAATCTTCTCCAAAAATACTAGGCATTAACATAATCCATTCCTCCTTATATTGTGAACACTTGCGTGTTTAATTAACATCGTTGTTGAAACTGGAAGATTTCTTTTTCTCTCTTCCTTTGTTCTGCATGTAATATAACACGCATTGTTAGCACTGTCAAGAGGCGAGTGCTAATTTCACATTTTTTTCACATTTTTCTTAAATGAAAAGCTAAATTTGTGTCCCTTTTCATATTTTCCTTTGTGAATCTCCAGAAATTCTGGTACAAACGGACTGCCTCTCCATTTTCCTCTACTGCATCTGTATTTCCAGTGATTGTATTGTAGATCATGGCAAATGCCAGCTTCTCCGTTGCCCCTGCATACTACACTGGTTCTGAAGTAACTCCTGAAGTGACAGTTACCCACAGCGGTAAAACCCTGGTAAAAAGACAGGGATTTCATCGTAACATACCACAACAACATTGAACCAAGCAGCTATTACAATTCTCCGTGGGTTGGAATTGATGGAATTGGAAATTACCAGGGTATGTAACCAAATCCTTTACCATAAACAGAGCTGACATCAGCAGCTGCACGGTTACACTTTCCGATGAAAGCCTTACCTACACAGGCTCCTCTTTGCGCCCAACCGTCACGGTAAAAACGGCGGGGACAAAGGAATTAACCTGAACCAGGATTATTACGTTTCCTACCGAAACAACTGGATGCAGGTACTGCTTCCGTAATCCTCAACGGCTGGAACTGGAAATTACACTGGTTCTGTTACGAAAGACTTTACCATTAAACCATTGGATATCAGCCGCTATTCCGCTTCACTTTCCCAGTATTCCTACACCAGTGACGGAACAGAGAAATGCCCGGATGTTACCGTTACATACGGAGACAAGACACTTGCGGCAGGCACTGATTTCACAGTTTCTTATAAAGATAATGTGAAGGAAGGTACTGCTACTGTAACTATTACTGGAGCTGGAAATTACACCGGCATTATTAACACAACCTTTACGATCACAGCAGCTCCTGACAAGGATGACTCGGACGCAGGAAAAGATAATCCTGGTAAAGATGATTCTGGTAAAGATGACTCCGGTAAAGATGATTCTGGTAAAGATGATTCCGGTAAAGATGATTCTGGTAAAGACGATTCTGGTAAAGATGACTCCGGTAAAAACGATTCCGGTAAAGATGATTCTGGTAAAGATAACTCTGGTAAAGACGATTCCGGTAAAGATAACTCCGGTAAAGATAACTCCGGTAAAGATGATTCCGATAACGGCAACCAGAACAGCAGCATGAAAAAGGCGAAAACCCTTACCGTAAAAGGTTCTGCTACACGCGCAACCTTAAAAGAAACTGGTTTCAAAGAAAAAATATTATGTACGGATCCGCACCTACAAAGTTGTAAGCGGCAAAAAATATTATTCCAAATGGAGTTCAAAAAATCCGTAAAAATTAGATAATGCCAAATGCCAGGCAGCGTCTTTGAACGATGCAGCCTGGCATTTTTTTCATAAATCTTCCAAACCTACCTGAAGATTCTATATTCTCTGTGTAACTATTCAGCACCTTCACAGTTACAACCTCCGCAAAAATAGTACATACCTACTGAATAATTATTTTTCTGTTTAAGTTTTTCTTATCAACTCAGGAAATTCTCAATGATCACATTTTCCGCCTCAGCTTCCGTCATTCCAAGAGTTCTTAGCTTCAGAAGCTGCTCATCGTTAATTCTTCCAATAGCGGCCTCATGAACAATTGCAGCATCCACATGCTTCGCCTGGATTTCCGGGATAGAACCCACCTCTGCATGATCCATAATAATGGAATCACACTGGATATGTGCGTGACATTTGTTCTTTCCAACAGCCTTCGGATGGAAAACCTGGGAAGAGTTTCCCTTTCCAACAGAACGGGAAATAATCTGTGCAGAAGATCCCGCTCCGTTCATACAGACTTCAATATCAGACTCCGCTTTCTGCTCCCCGTCTGTCATCAGACGTTCCAGAACAAACAGCTTGGAATCTGCATCCATTGACACATTTGTGGTACGGATTGTGGAGTCAACACCTTTGATCTGAACGGTATCCAGCGTAAATACGGAGTTCTCTCCAAGCTCAATATTGGTTACCGGATTCAGCACTCTGCTTCCGGTTCCATTCCCCTCTCCATAGTGTTTTTCCTCGTAATGTACATTAGCATTTTTACCCACATGGAAAGTATGAATACCATCGTGACGACTATCATTACAGCCACTATTGTGGATTCCGCAGCCTGCAACAATGTCAACATCTGCACCGTCTGCCACATAAAAATCATTGTAAACCAGATCGGTCATTCCAGATACACTTACCACTACCGGGATGAAAACCTTCTCTCCTTTGTCTCCCCGTCAATGAAAATATCGATTCCCGGCTTGTCCTCTTTTTTTTCTTTATTTTGATATGTTCGCTGTCACCGTGACAGATGGAAATACCATTCTGACGGAGATTAAAAGCACCTTTCTGCGCAAAGCCTTCGCTGATCTTATCAAGCACACCCTGGGTTGTTTCTTCTACTTTAACCATCAACATTTTCCTCCTTCATTCAGACATTTCTGACATTTTTCCTGCTGAAATAAGGTTGGGAAAACGTCTTCTTTCGTACCATATTTCTTTACTTCACCGTCTTCAATTACCATGATCTTATCTGCCATATTGATGATTTTTTCCTGATGGGAAATCAGGATCAGGCACTCCTTTTTTCTCACGATGAATCTCCTCAAAGCGCTTGATCAGCATGGAAAAGCTCCACAGGTCGATTCCTGCTTCAGGTTCATCAAAAATGCTTACTTTATGAGACTTCGCCAAAACTGTGGCAATCTCAATTCGCTTCATTTCACCGCCGGAAAGGGTTCCATCCAGCTGACGGTTCAGGTAATCTTCGGAACAAAGTCCTACAGCTGAGAGAAGGTCACAGCTCTCTTTTTCCGTTAAATTCTTTCCTGCTGCAAGAGATAACATTCTTGCCACGGTCATGCCTTTAAAGCGGGGTGGCTGCTGAAATGCATAGCCAATTCCCGCATTTGCACGATGATCAATATCGTATCCTGTAATGTTCTCATCATCTAGATAAATTTCTCCGCTGTCTGCTTTCTCAATGCCAGCCAGTACCTTGGCCAGGGTGGATTTTCCACCTCCATTTGGTCCGGTGATTACCAGCATTTCCCCATCCTGAACATCAAAACTGATGTGATTTACCAGACAGCGCTTTTTCCCCTCTTCATTCACTTCAAAAGTCAGGTTCTTTACTTTCAGCATATTCGTACCTCTTCTGTTAATTTTACATTACTGCTCCAATTGTGCCCGAAATTCCAGAAAAAAATTGCTTTTGAGCAATAACGATTTTATCTCTTCTTGGACTGTACTCCAAATAAAAAAAATTGTCAACTAGTATTGAATTTTCTCTTCTTCTGGTTTATAATCGACATATGTCGAAAACAAGGAGGTGACGTATATGCCAAGACCGCCCAGATGCCGCAGAATCTGCCAGGCACCCCAATATGAATCTTTTTCTCCGGAAGAATGTCCCGGAGAGTCGGAAGCTGTCACTCTGACTCTGGATGAATATGAAGTCATCCGTCTGGTAGATCTGGAGAAGAAAACTCACGAGACAATGTGCTGCCCAGATGGATATTTCCCGGACAACTGTCACAGAAATTTATGAAACTGCCCGGGGAAAAATTGCCCGATGTATCGTCCTTGGACAGCGCCTTGTCATAGCCGGGGAAATTACCGGCTCTGCGAAGGACAGGGAGCATACGCGCTGCGGGAAATGCTGTTGCCGAAAGGGATCTAAACAGACTCCGCTTACCAGCCTGGACCTTTCACAGGAACTGCCAGCCGCTGACCGATTTAATAGTTCACTTCCTAAATCAAATTTACAAAATGAAGGAGATATCATTATGAAGATTGCAGTTACTTATGAAAATGGAGAAATTTTTCAGCACTTTGGAACACAGAAACATTCAAGATCTATGACATTGCAGATGGCAAGGTTGTAAATGCCGAAGTAGTCGATACCAATGGAAGCGGTCACGGCGCACTGGCTGGATTCCTGGTTGCACATGGCGTAGATACCCCTGATCTGCGGCGGCATTGGCGGCGGTGCTCAGAATGCACTTGCCCAGGCTGGAATCCGTCTTTTCGGCGGAGTTTCAGGAAATGCAGACGAAGCTGTAAACGCACTGCTTGCAGGAAATCTTGGCTATGATCCTGATGTGCATTGTAATCATCACGACCATCATGGAGAGGGACACAGCTGCGGCGATCATGGCTGTGGAAGCCATTCCTGCCATTAATCGCTGACACAGATTTGACCTTGGCAGTTAATCGACTATATTTATAAAAAAAAAGACTGATATAACATACCGGACTCCAACAACTACCTCCTGAAGTACAGTATTGTTTATATCAGTCTTTTTTTGTGAGCTTGGTTCACCAAGCGGCACTACCGGTAGCATTGCCATATATGGAAATCAGCTGTTCCGCACCTGTGATGCTCCTACAGCCTGCATCTTCTTCTGTCTTTCTGTGAGACTACCAGTCCAAAGATCAGAACGGAAGCCCTGTTCTGACTCACTCCGTTCTCCGCAGACATCTACTGAAAAAATTTCTCAAAAATGTATTTTCTATACCATCTGTATGAAATGCGTGTTATACTATGTTAGTCTTTGCTAACGTTATTTAAAGGAGGTCGTCACAATGCCTTTAAGTTTAACTGAGTTTAACCATTTTTATATCATTAATAAGGTGTGCGGACTGGAAAAACAGCGGCATTATCTGGAATCCCTGGGCTTTGTCCCAGGAACGCAGGTTACGATTTTATCAGAATTACACGGGTATTATGTAGTTATGGTAAAGGGCAGCAAAATCGGCCTGGATAAGGAGCTTGCCAAGAAAATTATTGTATACGCAGGCTAATTAAAAAACAGAAACTAACTATTCAGTATCTTCACAGTTACGCCCTCCGCAAAATGCTGTCTTCCGAATAGTTACAATTGAAATATCAGGCACTATATACTGGAGAAATGTATGGAAAGAAACAAAACAATTATGAAACTCTGCTACCTGCAGACAACATTTTATATTGTATTTTTGACTGCATTAATTACCGTCACAGACGCGGAATAAGTCAGAAAACCTTTGCTTTTCTGATTATTTTATCCCTTGTGGGATGTGCGGTTTCCCTTACTTTAGGGAGATTATCTCAGAAATATGATCCGAAGTTCCGGCTTTGACGTAGCAGGTGTCCACGATAAAAAAAATCACTTGGAAAAGAAGCTGCAGCAGCTTCAGAATGCAGACGACACCTTGAATGTAGGTGTCATGATGTTCGACCTGAACAATCTGAAAAAGATCAACGATACATATGGTCACGAACAGGGGGATGTATTTATTCAGACCTTTGCTTCTTACCTGACACGAATACTCACTGAGGATAGTTTTTCTTGCCAGATTCGGCGGTGATGAGTTTGTAATCGTGCAAAATCACGCCACCTGGTCTCAGCTGGAGCAGATGAATATTCAGCTCCAATCCATGCTGGATGTGTATAATCAAACAGCTGACCATCCTATCAGCTATGCAGTCGGATACGATATCAGCTGCAAAAATCACTACTACCTGATTATGGATCTTCTGGAAATTGCCGATCAGAAAATGTATCAGGACAAGCGTTATAAAAAGGAACAAATGGTAAAAAAGCCACAGGAGTTTTGCCGGAATCGACTGGCGGAAAGTATCTCTACAGAGTCTTTGAAAGAGAAACTTTTTACTATTTTAAATAATAGCAACGGTGAAAAAAAGTATGCTTTTCTAATGACAGATGTAAGCAATTTTCACCTTATTAATGACTATTGGGGGTATGAAACCGGGACTAATATTCTGAATTTTATTCTGAAAAAAAAATGGAACTTTTTCCACAAACCTTGTTTGTAAACAGGTATCATTCAGATATCTTTGTAGCTGTTATTGACATTACCGGAGAGGAGCATACAGCTGTTAAAAACGAATTATTGAGTCTAACAAGCAGACTACAAAAGAAGTTCTGGCTGCTTATCCTGTAAATTATCTTTCCCTGAACACTGGTATTTATTATCTGGAAAACATGAAAATTCCAGGCGAAGAAATTATTTCGCACTCCAATATCGTCCGCATAAAGGCGAAGGATAAGCTTTGCGGTGTGTGCGAATATACAAGAGAAATTGCTCTTGCTGAACAGAAACGTGCAGACACTATTCACTCTTTTAAGGAAGCACTTGGGAAGAAAAAGAATTTCAGATTTATTTCCAACCAAAAATCAGCGGAAGGAAGCAGAAAATTGCCAGTGCAGAAATACTTGTCCGTTGGCAGAGAGCAAATGGAAATCCTGTGGTTTCCAGACAGTTTTCTTCCTATTTTGGAAGAAACCGGGGAGATTGAAGCTCTGGATTATTATGTTTATGAAACAGCATTTCATGGCTGGCAGACAGACGGGAAAAAAGGGCTTAAGCTGTTGTCTCTGTCCCTGAATGTATCTCCGGTTCATTTTCGGAAAATCCACACATTCACAGAAAAGGTTTCGCATTTAATCCAGAAATATGAAATTCCCTCTCAATATTTAATTTTTGAGATTACGGAAACTACTTATATTCATAATATTGAAGCGGTTAATCACATGATCCGCTTCTTCCATGAAAAAAACATTCGAATCTCTATGGATGATTTCGGCTCTGGATATTCTTCCTTAAATACATTAAAGGATATCCTGTTTGACGAGGTAAAAATCGACAAGAAATTCCTGTCAGATAAGCTCACAGAGAATGGAAAAAAATCGTGCTACAGGAGATTTTCCATCTGTTGAAAAAAGGACTAATAAGTTTATTGTATGTGAAGGTGTGGAAACTAAAGAAATGGTAGACTTTCTGGTGGCAGAGGGATGCGATGAACTGCAGGGATATTATTATTATAAGCCCATGGAAATGGCAAAATTTGAACAATTAATTGGGTAAAATATACTAAAAAAGTGGAGCGTGCAGTTTGCGGGAATGATTTTTCAAGCACGCTCCAGCCGGACCATATCCATAAATTTGTTCATGCAAACATGGCTCATTCATGGCTGCTGTCCGGAACCTTCATAGTAAAACTATCTTTATTTCTTCATAGCCACAAGCTCTCTTCTTGCGAACAATATCGCCAATACAAACGCTGCTGCATCCGCGATCGGTCCTGCATACATCACTCCATCAATTCCCATTATTAATGAAAAAACAATGATCAACGGCAAAAGAAACAGCACCTGTCTGGTCATGGGACATGACGATTCCAAGCTTTGCTTTTCCGATAGATGTAAAAAATCCTGAGGACATTGGCTGAATCCCATTTGCAAAAGTCATAAACATAAATATTTTCAGATAGCGTTCTGCAAACTGGAAATACAGATTACTTCCTGTTCCGAAAATGCTCACAATCTGATGGGGAAATAGCTGGAAACAAAGGAAAAATATACGGTTGCAATCGCAGTACATGCGATTACAGAATAACGGTATGCAAGCCTTACTCTGTCGTATTTCTTTGCTCCGTAGTTAAATCCCCAGATTGGCTGACTGCCCTGAGAAATACCAATACAGATTGCCATAAACACCGATTTACTTTTGAAATAACTCCTACACAGGCGATTGGAATATCACTTCCATAGACAGATAAACCGCCATAATAACGTAAAATATTATTCAGTACAATCTGAACAACCGCCATAGCAATCTGATTAATGCAGGATGCAAGTCCCAGAGAAATAATAGCTTTCAGGCACTCTGAAGAAGGCTTTAACCTGCTCATCTCCAGATACATTTTACGGAATTTTCCAAAATATATAATCACAAGAATACCGGAAGCCACCTGCCGGATTACAGTTGCCCATGCAGCCCCCTTTGATTCCCCAACCAAACCCAAAAGATGAAAAGGGGATCCAGAATTGTGTTGATGACCGCACCTGTAAGAACACAGGTCATAGAATATGTTGGGCTTCTGTCTGCGCGGACAATATGATTGCCTCCAATGGACAAAACATAGAAAGGGAGTCCTACTGCTGTAATTCCCAAGATAATCCACCGCATAGGGCATAACATCTGTCGTTGCACCAAATAAGCTTAGAAGCGGACGCAAAACAGAAGTACTGCCACTGCCAGAATCACACCGGTAATCACCAGTGTGGAAAGTGCAGTTCCAGCTATAGAGCTTGCCTTCTTCTCTCTTCCGGCGCCCATTTCCAGGTTATAGTTAGACGCACCTCAATTCCCAGAAGCAGTGCCAACGCCGTTGCAATAGTTGTTACAGGAAACGCCACATTTGTAGCCGCATTTCCCAGCATCCCCACACCCTGTCCAATAAAAATCTGGTCCACGATATTATAGATCGCATTGACCAGCATACTGATGATCGCAGGGATCGCAAACTTCGCGATCAATCCACCTACTGGAGCCGTTCCCAATGGATTTTGCTCGACTGATGTTTGTTTCTTCCAAAAAATCTCCTCCCTGTTTAAAAGTATTTCTGTTTATCTCTCGTAAATTCTGATATGAATCATAACAAATTCTGAAAAACGATTCAAGAATTTTATTCCACAACATCTTGACTTTCTTAAACTTGGAATTTAAACTGTTTAAATATAAGTATAAAATTTAGACAAAACAAGCAATCAGCGAAGCGGATCTGGAATATCCGCTTAACTTTTTCATTTAAAAGGCAGGTACCCTATGAAAATAAAAATGGTCGATGTAGCCAAACGCCTTGGTATTTCCAAGGCTACAGTCTCTTTGGCAGTTAATGGTAAGCCCGGCGTCAACGAGCAGACACGTCAGAAGGTTCTGGAATGTATAAAAGAACTGGAAAAAAATAACGGCGTATTTCCCGAACCCCTGAATTCTCCTGAAAAAGAAGCCCATCGGCGAATGATCAAAGTACTGATCATCAATCACCGCAGACGGGTTGTATGTGACCCCTGAGCTGGACCTCTGGACAGATGTTTTGCATACCTTTGATACAGAAGCACGAAAACGCGGCTATCTCTACGGACTTTCTTATATAAACGAAACGGAAGATGAAACCAATGCTGTAATTGACGAATGCAACATGCCTCTTGTCGCCGGTATCATTGTTTTTGCCACTGAAATGCAAACAACGGATTACCCTATTCTTGAAAAAATACAAAAAGCCAATGGTTCTTTATGATCACGAAACCCCCCGACGGCAAATACAATAGCATCTGCATTGACAACGAAACTGCAGTACGCAGCTGCCTTGATCTTCTGCATCAGTCGGGGTCTCCAACATTAAATATCTTTGTACCGGAAAAACATTTATAATTTCCAGAAACGCAGAGAGGCATTCCGCAATGCTCTGATTGCCCAGGATCATATGCCTGCAAAGAACGATATTATTGAACTTGGTTACACAATTCCGGCCATTACTGAGCAGATGCTCGCCTGGTCGGATCACAATGCCCCTTCCCGAAGGTTTTCTTTTTGAAAACTATCAGGTTTCCATTGGCGTTATCACAGCCCTGAGAAAGCGCGGAATTAAATTCCCGGAACGGATCAAAGTAATCGGAATTGATGAAATACCAGATTACATTTTCCCAGCCTCAAAGCTGACTCAGATTCGAATCCCACATGCGGAACGTGCTGCCATAGCCATGGAGCTTCTGGATAAAGAAATCAGCCAGCAGTGGAAAACCCGTATTAAAATTTACGCTCAGCCGGAAGTCATACCAGGAAAAAAGCTTATAAAAACCAATTACAGTTACTTTTCGAAACTCTCTTTTTGGGGCTGATTTAAACCTTTTTTGTTTAAATCAGCCCTGTTTTTACATTAATATGCGCAAAGCATAAAGAATATCTTTATTCAAAACATAGAAATCCCTGCTTTTACGATTATTTTGTTGAATTTTTTATTGAATTATCGTTAAAATACAATCAATAAGTTTAACATTTTAAATTTTCATACGGAGGTAATCACAACAACATGGAACAGACAGTAGAAAAATATAAAGTATTCGATCTGGAGCTTTTTGGGAGCAGCTAACGGTAACCCATTCCAGGAAGTATCCCTTAGTGCAGATTTTTCCAATGGAATCCAGAAGCTTACAGTAAAAGGTTTTTACAAAGATCACGGAAAATACGGCATCCGCTTCATGCCGCAGGAAGAAGGATCTGGACTTATCTGACTCACAGCAGTGACCCTCAGCTGGATGGCCAGACCGGTGAATTTCAGTGTACTCCTGCTTCTACCTCCAACCATGGACGTGTCTGCTGAAAAAGATGTTCTTCCAAAGAAAGAAGTAAACTTCTACGAAACAGAGGACGAATTCCACTTCGCATATGAAGACGGTACCCGATTCCAGCCTTTTGGAACTACCTGTTACGCGTGGGTCAACCAGACTGAAGCAGTCCAGGAACAGACTCTGGATACTCTGAAAATTCTCCTTTTTAACAAGATCAGAATGTGTATTTTCCCAAAAATTCTATACCTACAACACTACTGATCCCGAGAATTATGCATTCCAGGGAAATGCCCAGGATGGCTTTAATTTAACCAGATTTAACAATGATTTCTTTGAAAAATTGGAGAAAAGAATCCAACAGCCGGACGATCTTGGCATTGAAGCAGACATTATCCTTCTTCATCCATACGACCGTTGGGGCTTTTCCAAAATGACAAAACAGCAGGATATTTTCTATTTATCCTAGGTGGTAAAACGTCTTTGCCATTTCAAAAAAACATCTGGTGGTCTATGGCAAATGAGTACGACCTTATGCCACAGAAAACCGTTGAAGATTGGGAAACTTATGCAAAAGTTGTGATTGAAAATGACCCATACGGACACCTTCGTTCTATCCACAACTGCATTCCACTTTATGATCATAACCGCCCTTGGATTACACATGTAAGTATTCAGCGCGTGGATGTTTACAAAACCGCAGAAATGATAACCGATTGGAGAAAGCAGTACCGGAAACCTGTTATTGTAGATGAAGTTGGATACGAAGGAAATATTGATTTCGGATGGGGAAGTCTGACTGCCCAGGAGCTTACCAGACGTTTCTGGGAGAGCTGCATGCGCGGTGGATATATGGCTCACGGCGAAACTTATGTAGACAAAGGCGATCAGATCTGGTGGTCTCACGGCGGCAGACTTCACGGCGAAAGTCCTGCCAGAATCGCATTTCTCAAGGAGCAGATGGCTCAGCTTCCGGATGATGTCCTGCCACTTACTCTTACCCAGGAGAATCACGAGGAAAACTGGGATTCTGTATGTCTCCATGAAGGCGAGCATTTCTTCCTCTATTACTATGGATTCTTCCGCCCACTGTACCGTAATTACACACTTCCTGCAGGAAAGAAGTACAAAATTGAATTAATTGACACCTGGAACATGACGACCGAAGAGCTGCCGGAGATTTACGAAGGCAAAATCCGAATTAAGACGGGAGCACGGCAGTATATGGCAGTGCGGATGAAGGAAGTGAAATAGAATTTCTACCATATGTGTTAAAATTTTACAATATAACCTATCCCAAAAAATGGGAGTTGCCCATAGACCTTTAACTGGCAGCTCCCACTTTTTTCTAATAAACAGGCATCTTATTTCCCATTTTTTCTATCCGATCCAATCTGCATCTCATTAATGCGTCGGATTTTTTCCGGATCAATTTTAAAGTTTCGACGAATATCCATAAGTCCGTTTACTTCCTGCTGTACATCAGTTACCTGCGTATAGCAATAGCCACTCACATATGGTAATTTTTTCACTGCAAAAACAATAGACTCAAAACGTTTCAGAAATTCTTCTTCTCCCTTTTTACCTTATTTCCATATCCCCAGCCTGCCTCATCACCAGTAAAGGCAATTCCTCCAAACTCACTGAGGATTACTGGCTGACCGGCATATTCATGTCCCTCTGCAAAAGCAAATTTTTCAGAAGAATGACTGACTTTTCCAAAGAAGAATCTCCTCTTTGTGTTCGGAATAATGGGCATATATGATATCCCCTCGATTCCTCATAATCATGGAGTGTAAGAATATCTGATGTAGTATGTTCCCAACCATCATTGGAAATTATCGGACGCATGGAATCCACACTTTTTGTCAGATAATACATACTCTCTGTAAAGCCTGCTGCCGCTTGTCTGTTTTTACACACGGAACGCCCCACGATTCATTAAACGGAGTCCATACAATAATAGACGGATGGTTGTAATTCTGTTTTTTACAATCTGAAGCCACTCTTTTGTAAACTTCTCAACTGCTTCATCAGAATATTCATAAGCAGGCGGAGCTTCACTCCAAACCAAGCATTCCTTTTACATCACACCAGTAAAGGAATCTCATCCTCAATTTTCTGATGTTTACGTAGCCCATTATAGCCAAGCATATGAATCTTATCAATATCTTCAATCAGAGCTTCCTCAGACTGGGGTAAGATGACTATCCTCCCAATATCCCTACGATCCAGAATCAAGCGCTGATAAAGAGGCATTCCATTTAAAAAGAATATTTCCATCCTGAATCCTGATCTCTCATTCCAAAATAAGAGCCGACCTTATCAATCTCCTTATCATTAAAAAGAACAGTAAATTCAATATCATATAATTCTGGATTTTCTGGTGTCCATCTGTGAATTCCCCATGGCTCCTGTTCATCTGGAAAATCTAGGTCGATGATAACAGCAGTTTTCTTTTTTCGTATTTGATTTATCTGTCTGGTTACCATTTTTTTCCATTAAAAGAGACTTTTGCCTCTATCTCCAGGCTGTTTTCATTTAATTTAGGTAACGCATCAAAAGTATATTCCAATTTCAAGCTGTCATCCCTTAAATCCGGGGTCATTTTCACCTGTGAAAGACCGAATTCCGGTATATACTCCATCCATACCGTTTTCCAGATACCCGTAGTCTGCACATACCAAAGATCCAAAATTCTCTTTCAGCCATCTCTGTTTTTTCCCCTTGGCTGTATGCGTTCCCTGGAATCCTCCACACACACACTGATCCAGTTTTCTCCCTTATGCACAAGTTCCGTAATATCAAAAGAGAATCGTTCATATCCTCCTGTGTGTTCTCCTCCTGCGAAAGATCCATTTACCCATACTTTTTGTCTCATAATCGCTACCTTCAAAATGAAGCAACAGCTTTTCTGCTTCCATTTTTCCGCACAGATACATTACGTTCATACCAGATGCACGAATGCTCTTTTTTTTCGTCCTGGATTCCACTTGCCTTTGTCTCATATGTAAAAGGAACCATAATTTCCTCGATTTTCCTTCAGTCCATCAAACCAATTCTCTTTTTTCCCTATTTTCTGGTCATCAAATCGAAACCTCCACGCTCCGTTCAGATTTTTCCCCAGCTGCTGCGAACAAACTGTGGACGAGGATAATCCTTAATATAGCACTTCATGTTCTACCACCTCCATCGTCAAATATCAACACTTTCTTTTTTACAATCCAAATCAAGGATTACAGGATGGAAACCGTAACGCCCCATCCTATTCCCATATAGAACAATTCCCTCGTTTCCAGCTTCCAGACACAGGGAAACATAGTCATTCCCATTATTTAGATCTTTCGGAAGGGGAATGCACACATGAGAACCATACCCATATATACCCATTTTTCTCTCGGAAACAGTTCTTTCAGAAGTACTGCTGCTGTTTGAAAATAATGCCAGGCTGATTCTGTGAAAGAGCCTTTGCAGAAAAATTCTGCCAGCTTTCTCTCTCCGATGAAAGCACAAAGTTTCCAGGCTTTAAGCCCTCTCTTTCCACTTTCGTTCCATTCATACAATTACAACTGGAAATTTCCATTATCAGAGCCGGTTTTTTCATCTCACCTGGCCATTTGATTCTATAATATACCTTACCAGCCCCAAATCCCCAGAACAATTCCCGATCCCGAAGCTGTACTTTTTCTTTATATAAGAATCCCTGAACTTCCTCCGGTCGAGTCGGATAGATTTCCGACGGCTTTTCCATGGAAAGTCCTTCTATTTCAAACTGAAGCCATGATGCTTCTTCAGTATTTCCATTTGCCAGATTCCTAATCTCTGCAAACAGATATGCACCTTTTTCCCTTCTCAGAACCTTCAAAGCTGACATTTCCTGCAAGATATGGACTTTCTTTTTCCACTACTGTCCGAATTTTTTTCTTCTGCCAGATGCTCTGAAATCGCTCCAGTTTCCTCAATCACCTGCCAGTAAAAACAAATTTCTGCCGGATCATTTTTCTGCCACTTTTCACTCCACAAGGAAACATAAACAGGAATGGTAATTTGCTCTCCCACTTTCACCTTTGTAAGCAAAGGTGCATCCATAAACAAAAGATCTGTTTTATGTCTGGAAGCATAAGATATGTGCTCCAGTTTTCGGTTCAAAAATCCAAAATCTCTTTTTTTCCACGCTGTGCCGTGTAGGGACTTGTGTCCTCGTTTTCCTGAGAAGCTATATTCATCCTGATATAGCCTGCAAATCCTGAAAAAATTCGAAGCAGCTCTTCCTGCCGATCCGTATGTACAAATTCACTGATTAAAACAGGCTGTCCCTTTTGTTCTTCTTCGCCTTCAAAATCCATAGTCTGAAGATTCTGGGAACAGGTTTTTTGCAAAAGATTTCGAATTTCTTCCTTCTGCATCAGCTGACTCATTTTCTGATTGTAACAGTTAAACACTGAGCCAGGATAATTCATCTTTTCCAACCGACCAAAGAATTCTCTGGCATTCTCATAACCCAAAGGATAACTGTGATAATCTAGAATTTGACTAAGACTGGTTTTACCGTAACCGGAATTGTCTATTGCCAAAACTTCCGGCCGTGCTTTCCGGTACCGCATGGTGCCTTCCCGAATAAGCGCCTGTCCCTTTCTATCATCCCAGGGGCTTTTTTCATGATCCCCGGTAATTCCCCATGACTCATTAAACAAAGAACAGATTACAACTGATGGATGATAATTATGTTTTCGGATTGCTGCTTTCTGTTGTCTTTTATGCATGCTCTGACAATGAAGATCTTGTGAGGTTCCATAGAAATTCGCAGGAATCTCATCCCAAACCGGCATTCCCAATTCATCACAAAGAGTGTACCAATCTGGCTCATTATCCTTAATATGCATACGAATCAAATTATAGCCACACTCCTGCGCTGCCCGTATATCGAATTCTGCACTGCCAGGTATATTTCCCCTAAGACATGGATAAGTATAAATCCCCCATGGGTTATATCCTTGATCTAGAACGCCCTGTATATAATATTTTTGGTTATTTAAAGTGACATATGTTCCTTTTTCTTTATCATAAGGTGTAACTCCAAGCTGCCGGAACCCTACATGCCTTTTTACCAGGGACTCTTCTTCACCATTAACCAGGGCACATAACGTATATAATGCCGGTGTTCCAGGCTTCCAGAGCTGCCTATCTTTCAGCAGAAACTCAACTTTGGCAATTAGCGATCCAGTTTCATGGTCTATAGCTGAATCGCTGATTCTCTTTCTGTTTCATCTTCCCAGAAAAACTGAATTTTGGGAAGTTCAGATATTTTTTCCATTGTGATCTCACAGAGCTCAAATGAAGCTGTCTCACATATAACATACAGTTTCTTCTCATTTCCTGTAAGATTTATATAAAAGCTTTTCTGGTCATAAATATCTTTTCCATGAACACTGTCCAGTTCCAGACTGTATACACAATGCTCGTCCAAAAAAAAACTTTATCTCTGTTGTAATTTCACTTCTATACAGAAAATTCATCCGGTATATACCCGAGTAGTAGCCAGATAACTGCAGCTCTTTTTCTCCCCAAACCCGATTAATCAGCTGACCTTTCACATCCAGAAAAGCATTTGCTGTAAGTCGCACATCTGCGTTTTCTCCATGAAATTGCAATTTTTGATTTTCCAGAAGTAAGTCCTGAACCATTACTGGATTTCTTTTCTGATCCAGACATTCTGCCAGATTCCCGGAGCATCCGTAAACCAAAAATCCCTGTTTTCCGTTACAACATTCTTTTATTGCTATGTTCATACTCCACTTTTACAAGTAAAGTGTATTCTTTTCCCTTTTTTCTAAATTCGGGGCAAAAAATATGGATGAATTGTAAGAATCAACAATACAGCCCAGAAGTTTTCCATCCACCATACCCTTCCAGTTCCGCTTACTGCTGCGAAAAACAATTTCTGTATCTCCATCCCACTGTGGCACAAAATGTCGACGATACCACCCACATTCACCAGTTTCTGAAGCCGTACAGAATCTGGTATCAGCCCCGATAAAGCCTGTCACTATCTACATATTTTTCTTTTTCCAAAAAGCAAGTAACGACTGCCAGGAAAAAGGTACCTGAATCCGCATGGGAAATTCTTCTGACGATTGAAAAGAAAATTCCCATTCCCCGTTCAGCCCCACAT
>VOFF01000309.1_pt1 | contig 44000 bp, 67 predicted proteins | sample 5384061 | NCBI WGS metagenome assembly VOFF01 (sample SAMN12384725, study PRJNA508395) | human gut metagenome | isolation source: healthy gut E | host: Homo sapiens | reverse complement strand
CATTGCGTCCACCCTGGAAGGTGCCGCGGGCAGTATTTCAGAAGCAGCATCAGCAAGCTCCTCAACTTTAGCTGGTGAAGCAGATAAACTGATTGCAGGTGCAGCTGCTGTTGAATCAGGAGCCCAGACCGCAAATGCAGGAGCCGCACAGCTGAGCACAGGTGCTGATTCTCTGAACAGTGGAATGGCACAGCTGAAGGAAGCAGGTGAAGGTCAGTTATCTACAGGAGCATCAAATCTGAAAGCAGCCGGAACGCAGGTAAGAGAGAGTCTGACAGCAGTAAGCAGTCTGATTGCAGGACTTGGAGATCTTTCTTCCATGACAGATTCTGTGAATCAGTTAGCGGAAGGTGCTAAAACAGATTTCAGAAGGAAATGAGAAGCTTCAGGCTGGCTATAAACAGTTACAGGATACCAAGGCTGCTGAGACACTTACAAGCGGAGCAGATCAGATCCTTAACAGTGAGAAGACTATTACAGATGGAATCAATACCCTTCAGGGGCAAGGATAATGCCAATGCAACAGCACTTCTCAGTGGCGCAAGTACATTAAAGAGTGCAAAGGAGAGCCTTGATGCAGGTATCAGTTCAATCAGCAAAGCAACCGGCAAGCTGGTAACTGGTGTTGGTCAGATTGCAGCAAACAGTGTGGCACTGAGAAGCGGAGCATCTCAGCTGACAGCAAGCAGTGATACCCGAACAGTGGAGCATCCCCCAATGACAGCAGGAACCAAGAGCCTTGTAAGCGGAGCAGGTACATTAGTAGCAGCCAGTGGACAGGTAAAATCCGGTATTGCACAGTTAAAGAACGGTGCTGCAGATCTGAGAAGCGGAGCTTCCCAGTTAAGAAGCGGTGCAAACAGTGTTAATAATGGAACTCGTGAACCTTCACAGGAAAAGATGCTTCCATGAGTGGCAACGTGAAGTTCATTATTGAAACAGAAGGCTTCGATGATGGCAGTGAAGACTGATCTTAAGCAGGTCAGATATAAATTTCTATAAGGAAACAGAGAAGGGCAGGAGAGTATCCTGCTCTTTTTTCTATTACGGGATAAACCCTGCAGCCGTTACCGTTCACGGAGTAACAGCACCTTTTGGTTGCACCTGCAAAAGAGTCTGCTATAATGAAAAACAATTAAGGAAATAAAAGAGTTTATATAAAAATGAACAGAAAAAGGTGATAAAGTGGATATTGCGAAATAATCTGGTCGCAGTAATCATATTGATCATGTGCTTTGGTCTGATCATGCTTTACAGTACAAGCTCTTATATGGCTCAGATTAATGAAGGGGACGATATGTTCTATTTCAAAAAACAGGCAATGTACAGTATTGGCTGTCTGTCTTGTGCTGGCAATTGTAGAGTCCTATTTCGATTATCATATTCTGGCGAAATTTCCGTTTTTGATCTATGGAGCAGCCGCTTTTCTCATGGTGTTGGTAAAGACTCCCCCTGGGAGTCACCTCTCATGGAGCGAGAAGATGGCTGAAGCTAGGGGGTACAGTTTCAGCCGGCGGAGATTGCAAAGATTGCAGTGATCATCACATTGTCCTATCTGATCGTCAAGATGGGAAAGAGAGTGGAAACCTTGAAAGCTACTATGGTACTTCTGGGAATGGGCGGCATTCAGGCCCTGTTTGCATATGTGTTTACGGATAACCTGAGTACTGCTATGATTATTTTTGGGATTACCGTAGGTCTGGTGTTTATTGCACATCCAAAAAACAAAACCATTTGTTATCCTTGCAGTTGTTGCAGTTATTCTGGTGGCAATCCTGGTATACAGTCTTTCCCATATGGATCAGAGCTCTAACTTCCGTTTACGTCGTATTCAGGTATGGCTTCATCCGGAGGATTATGCAAGCGGAGATGGCTATCAGACTCTGCAGGCTTTGTATGCAATTGGTTCAGGAGGTTTCTTTGGCAGAGGTCTTGGAAACAGTATTCAGAAGCTTGGAAGTGTGCCTGAGGCACAGAATGACATGATATTTTCCATTATTTGTGAAGAACTGGGGATTTTTGGCGCGATTATGGTTTTGGCGTTGTTTGGTTATCTGTTGTACAGATTGTTTTTTGTTGCACAGAATGCACCGGATATGTTTGGCTCCCTGCTTGTGAGCGGTGTTTTTGTACATATCGCTTTGCAGGTTATTATGAACGTGGCCGTTGTACTGAACATCATGCCAAACACAGGTGTCACATTGCCATTTATCAGCTATGGAGGTACCTCCATTTTGTTCCTGATGGCAGAGATGGGACTGGCCTTAAGTGTGGCCAGACAGATTAAATTCCAGGAGCCGGAATTTATCCTATAATTCTCTTGACAAATGAGCCAGCAGATTATATACTTTCCGCAGTGTATGACATACGGCTGATGGAAGCCGGTTTTCGAGATATTTATTAAAGGAGAATGAGCAATGTTAGAAAAGATGAGTGAAATGATCGCAGAGCAGCTTAACTGCGACGCAGAGACAATTACAGCAGATACTTCTTTCAAGGATGACCTGGGAGCAGATTCCCTTGACCTCTTCGAGCTTGTTATGGCTCTGGAAGATGAGTACAACATCGAGATTCCGGCAGAGGAGCTTACAGAGCTGAACACAGTTGGTGATGTAATCGACTATCTGAGAGATAAAAAGGAATCGATGCTTAATTTTTTTCGCAGATGATGATCTCCCGCTACTGTTCACTGGTAATATTCTGCGAGGTGTTTCTGTGAACAAAGTTCACAGAAAACCCGAGAATTAAGTTTGCGCGCGAAATCATGCGAATGCATTCGATTTTCTGTGCATCGCGAAGCGGGTTACGGTGAACGGAGTGAACGTAACGATCTCCCTCGAGGCTGGGCTTCAGGGGGATTTTTTCTATAGACATTTTGAATGGATTAGGTATATAATGTGAAAGGCAGCTGCCACCACGGAATGGCAGCAGAAGATAAGAAAGAATAAACAGGGAGAATAGAGAAGACATGACCAAGATCAGAACCAGATTTGCACCAAGCCCTACAGGCAGAATGCATGTTGGAAATTTAAGAACAGCATTATATGCATACCTTATTACAAAACATGAAGGCGGAGATTTCATCCTCCGTATTGAAGATACAGACCAGGAACGTTATGTAGAGGGCGCTGTAGATATTATTTATCGTACTATGGAGAAGACTGGTCTTATTCATGACGAAGGTCCGGATAAGGACGGTGGATATGGCCCATATGTACAGAGTGAGCGCCAGGCACAGGGGATTTACATGAAATATGCCAGACAGCTTGTAGACCAGGGCGACGCATACTACTGTTTCTGTAAGAAGGAAGAACTGGAAGGTATGAAACGTGTTGTGGCAGGAAAAGAGATTTCCATTTATGACAAACGCTGCCTTAAACTTTCCAAAGAAGAGGTACAGCGTCGTCTGGATGCAGGTGAGCCGCATGTTATCCGTTTTAATATGCCTACAGAGGGAACTACAACATTCCATGATGTAATCTACGGAGATATCACAGTAAACAATGAGGAACTGGAAGATTTGATCCTGATCAAATCTGACGGATACCCGACTTATAACTTTGCAAACGTTGTAGACGATCATCTTATGGGAATCACACATGTGGTACGAGGCAATGAATATCTTTCCTCTTCCCCCGAAATACAACCGTATCTACGAAGCTTTCGGATGGGATATCCCGGTTTATGTACATTGTCCGCTGATCACAGATGAAACTCACGCCAAATTGTCCAAACGTTCCGGACATTCTTCCTATGAGGATCTTCTGGATCAGGGATTTGTTTCAGAAGCAATCGTAAACTATGTTGCACTTCTCGGCTGGAGTCCGGCAGATAATAACGAGATCTTCAGTCTCAAGGAACTGGTTGAAAAATTTTGATTATCATCACATCAGCAAATCACCGGCAGTATTTGATATTGCGAAACTTCGTTGGATGAATGGTGAGTATATCAAGAAAATGGATCCGGATGAATTCTATGAGAGAGCACTTCCGTATATGAAAGAAGTTCTGAAGAAAGACTTTGATCTTAAGAAGATCGCAGGAATGGTTCAGACCAGAATCGAAACTTTCCCTGACATTCCGGCATTGATCGATTTCTTCCAGGAAGTTCCGGAGTATGATGCATCTATGTACTGCCATAAGAAAATGAAGACAAATGAAGAGACTTCTCTTACAGTATTAAAGGAAGTACTTCCGGTACTGGAAGCACAGGAGGATTATACCAATGATCCGCTGTTCGCTTCCTTAAGCGAATTTGTCAAGGAGAAAGGTTACAAGAACGGCTATGTTATGTGGCCACTTCGTACAGCAGTTTCAGGCAAGCAGATGACACCGGCAGGCGCTACCGAGATCATGGAGATCATTGGCAAGGATGAGACAATCCGCCGTGTGAAAGCAGCAATCGCGAAGCTTGAGAATCTGTAATGAAGAATCTGTCTCAATTATGAAGAAAAAATCCATCTCAATTAAGGGCAATCGCCCACCTGTCAGGACCTATGATGGTTCTGGCAGGCCCCGGTTCGGGGAAAACTTCAGTGATCGTTGAAAGAACTGCATATATGACTGGTGAGGGGGAAATACCGGCGTCCTCTGTTCTTGTTGTAACCTTTTCCCGGGCTGCAGCAAAAGAGATGAGAGAGCGTTTTCTGAAGTTTACCGGACAGACCTCCACGGCTGTTACCTTCGGAACCTTTCACGGTGTTTTTACGGAATCCTGAAGCAGGCTTATGGACTTGGTGCCGGCAATATTTTGTCAGAAGAAGAAAAATATGCCATTTTAAAAGAAATGACTCTGGAATTTGGTCAGGGAACTAGCGCAGGAGGGAGATTTCCAGGAGGATGTGGCAAAGGAAATCAGCGTGGTAAAAGGGGGGAGGATTTCCTTGGATCACTATTATTCTTCCTGCTGCCCGGATGAGGTATTCCGCCAGATTTATAATGGGTATCAGAAGGCCTTGCGTCAGAGAAGAAAAACTGGATTTCGATGACATGCTTCTTTGCTGCTATGAACTTTTTGTCAAGAGAAAAGATATCCTGGCGGCATGGCAAAACAAATTCCAATACATTATGGTAGATGAATTTCAGGATATCAACCATCTACAGTATGATATTGTTAGGATGCTGGCAAAGCCCAGGGATAACCTGTTCATAGTGGGAGACGATGATCAGTCTATTTATCATTTTCGTGGCGCCAAGCCAGAGATCATGCTGAACTTTACCAAAGATTATCCTAAGGCAGAAACGGTTCTTTTGGACATTAATTATCGCTGTACGAAAAATGTACTTCAGGCAGCCATGAATGTGGTGGGCTGCAACCAGATCCGCTTTAAGAAGAGGCTGTCTACGCCAAATGAGCAGGGAAAACCTGTGAAAGTTGATGGAATTTGATAATCCAAGAGAAGAGTATGTGAAGATTGCCGCTTTTTTGAAGAAGCGGCTGGAGGCAGGAGAGAAATCTGGAGGATACTGCAGTGCTTTTTCGTACCAATCAGGAGGCAGAGGGGCTTGTTGGAGCCTTGATGGAGTACCAGATTCCTTTTACCATGAAAGAACAGCTGCCCAATCTGTTCCGGCATTGGATCAGCAGAAACCTGATGGCATATCTGAAAATGGCAGCAGGAGACAGGACGCAGAAAGCTTTTCCTGGAAATTATGAACCGCCCTAACCGGTATATAGCAAGGGATGCCCTGACACAGACCACAATCTCATTTTCTGCATTGAGAGATTTCTATAAAGACAAGGACTGGATGTGTGACAGGATTACCACACTGGAAACACATCTTCGGATTCTTTCCACTTTGGCACCCTATGCTGCAGTGAATTTTATCCGAAAAGGAATGGGCTATGAGCAATATCTGATTGAATATGCCCAGTACCGTAAAATTCGTCCGGAGGAGCTCCTTGAGGTCCTTGACCGCATACAGGAAAGTGCCAAAGGTATGAAAAACCTGGAAGAGTGGGAAAAAACTACATAGAGGATTACACAAAGAAGCTGGCTGAACAGGCGAAAAAACAGGAGACGAAAAGGGAAGGGATTGTAATTTCCACCCTTCATGCGGTAAAAAGGGCTGGAATACGACAAAGTTTATATTATGAATGTAAACGAAGGGGAGCATTCCCTATAAAAAGCTGTTCTGGCAGAGTCCTTGGAAGAAGAACGCCGGCTTTTTTTATGTAGGCATGACCCGGGCGAAGAAAGAACTTATGCTCTGTTATGTGCGCCGTCAGTACGATAAAGAGCGTGACCCTTCACGGTTTCTGGAAGAAACCGGGCTGTTCTAATTTCCTCTTGTAAACGTAAACCTGATAAAGTATAATGATGTCTGTTGTGAAATTATAACAAAAAAAAGAGGTAACTATTCAGGAGACAGTATTCCGCGAGGTTGTTTTTGTGAACATAGTTCACAGAAAGCCCGGGAATTGCGGCGTGAAATCATGGAAAGCATGATTTTTTGTGTATCGCGAAGCATGCAATTGTAAAGCATGTAATTGTGAAGGTACGGAACAGTTACCAAAAAGAGTACTATTGCGGAAGCAGTGCAGATAAATGAAGAAAAAAGATGAAGTGGAGAAACCGCATTTTCTGGCTCAGGATCCTGATCATGGTTCTGGTCATTGTGGGATCTTATCTGGCATATGCCTTTATATACAGAGGCAGAAATGAGCCGCCCACCAAGAGGAAAACCACCAATCAGGAAGCGGCTTACTATACGCTTCGTGGACAGATCCAGATGCTTTCCCAGAAAGAAGAGCTGATGGCATTTGCCTTTGAAGACAGGAAAAAAAAGAGCGGGAATATGGAACCTATATTATTCCCGGTCTGAAAGCAACACAAACCCTTCTTACCAGTGAAGGTGATATGCCGGCCATGTGTACCACTATGACACCGCAGGGTTTGGCAGTAACAGAGGATTATGTTTTTTTGTAAGTGCCTATTGTCATGCGAAAAAAGCATAATTCTGTGATCTATATGATCAACAAAGAATCGCACCGTTTTATAAAAAAGAAATTATTTTGCCCGGACAGCCACATGTTGGCGGTCTGGCGTATGACAGTGAACATCAGATTCTGTGGTATTCTTCAAATACGCAGGAGCTTGCCCAGGCAGTGAGTCTTACCATGGAATCCATTGAAAATTATGACTATGATGCGGGTAGGCATCCTATCGCGACCAACCAGATAGCCAGCCTTTACGGAATCCGTGATTCCTTTATGACCTTTTATGATGGGTGTCTATACGTTGGCTGCTTTACAAAAAATATACAGACAGTGCAATTGCAAGATATGCAGTAGATGATCAGGGAAACCTGATAAATACTATGGATGAAGGTCTGGGAATGAACTTTGGGATGGCAGTTCCCCTTGATTATTCCACCATTTCCGAACAGGCACAGGGAATGGCTTTTTATAACGACAAGCTTCTTTTTGTCTCATCCCTTTGGAATTCTGCCTTCCAGAGTGGTATTTTATGAGAAATCCGATAAAAGGCTTTATGTAGATGAAAATTCTGCTGTCAGCTATCGGTTTCGGAACGAATCGAACAGATTTTTGTGGATGGGGATGACTTGTACGTGCTGTTTGAATCCGCTGCTTATGCATATAGTTCAGCGTCTGTGAATATTGTGGACAGGGTTTTAAAACTGAGCCTTCCCAGAATGGAAGAATACCAGCAGAGCATACAGAGTAATGTGAGCCAGTATTAGAAGGATTTTTTTCAAACACGCTCTAGAGCCTGTAAATCTGGTGGATTTATTTAAGAATGAATCCGGGATTGTCCACATATATTAAAATTGAGAGGTGATACAACATAGAAGCAGAGCAGATTCAGAACCTGTTTGCAGGCAATATCCGCAGACTGTTGATGAATGCAAACCTTGATTATGACAAAATATATGAGATACGGTTAAGAGTAGGACGACCGCTGTTCTACACCTATGACGGAGGTGAGGGTTTCCTTACCGACCATGATGGCAAATACGTGGTGACAAGGGAAAGATCTGAAGGAAACCATGGAATATATAAGTGGTTATTCCCTTTATTCCTATGAAGATGAAATGCGCCAGGGGTTTCTCACTGTTCAGGGAGGTCATCGGGTAGGTGTTACCGGAAAGGTGATTCTTGACGGCAATGAGATCCAGGGAATGAAATATATTTCCTGTATAAATGTACGTCTGGCTCACGAAGTGGTAGGATGCGCAGACCAGGTGATGCCCTATATCCGCAAAAAAGACTGGGTAGCTCATACTTTGATCGTTTCTCCGCCAAGAGGGGGGAAAACAACCCTGCTTCGGGATATTATCCGTCAGCTGAGCAATGGTGAGGAAAAGGAAAAAAAATGCCGGGGGTAACGGTTGGCGTTGTAGATGAGAGAAGTGAGCTTGCCGGTTCTTATCAGGGAGTTCCCCAGAATGACCTTGGTATGCGTACGGATGTGCTGGACGGCTGTCCAAAGGCAGAAGGGATGGAAATGCTGATCCGTTCTATGTCTCCAGCAGTTGTGGCCGTAGATGAACTGGGACGGAAAGAAGACTTTAAAGCTGTGGAATCTGTGATTCACAGTGGATGTAAAGTAATCGCCACCGCTCATGGAAATTCCATTGAGGACGTGATCCATCAGCCTTATTTTGAAAGGCTGGTGAGAAGAAGAGTGTTTGAACGGTATATTTTCCTGGACAAGGGAGAACATGCGGGAACCATACTTGGAATTTATGACAGAAACGGGAGGCCTTGTTGAAAACAGCAGGAATCATTCTGATCCTTTTTTCCGGAACAGGTCTTGGATTGTGTAAAAGCATGGAACTGACAGCCAGACTGAAAATTCTGGAAAAACTGGCGCAGCTTCTTCTGTTACTGAAAGGGGAAATCCGCTGCACAGGGGCGACGTTGGAAGATGCCTTTCTTGATGCTGCAGCAAAAATGCCAGGAGAGTACAGGCTTTTTCTCAAAGAAACTGCAGGATGGCTTCAGCAGCGGCCTGGAATTACCTTTGATGAGATTTTCAGGGAATGCGCGGCAAGACTGCTTCCCCTTTACAAACTTTCAGAGGAAGAGCGGGAAAGCTTTCTTTCTCTGGGTGAAAAACTGGGATATCTGGACAGGGAAATGCAGGTGGCACAGCTGACACTTCTGGAGGAGGAGCTAGGCTACAGGATAAAGACTCTGAAAAGTGCTATGCCAAAGCAGCAGAAAACATATCAGAGCATGTGAATTCTGGGCGGAATTCTGCTGGCAGTTCTGTTGTGGTAATTTCATATAATATCTGGAAAAGTTGCCTGAGAAACGATTATGTAAGGCAGATAACGGTAAGAAAGGAGGCCCCCTTGGAAGTCAGTATTATTTTCAAAATAGCTGCTGTGGGGATTCTGGTCTCCGTGCTTTCTCAGGTTCTGAAACACAGCGGCAGCGAGGAACAGGCTTTTTTAGTCAGCCTGGCAGGTCTCCTTGTGGTACTCTTCTGGATCGTGCCATATATTTATGAGCTGTTTGACAGCATAAAAAATTATTTGAATTGTGATCTGATTCACCAATATCCTGTCGCTTGTGTTCAGGAGGTGGAAAATGGACATTATAAAGATTTCGTTACTAGGCGTATGCGGTGTTATTCTTGGATTTCTTATGAAAGGAACCAAACCGGAATACGCCTGTTTTATTACAGTTGGAATTGGTCTTGTGATCATGGGACTTGCTGTGGGAAAATTTATTATCTGTTTGAATCTCTGGGAAAAATCCAGGAAACACTTCCAGTGGATACGGAATATATTTCCACACTGGTAAAAATGATCGGAATTACCTACATCGGCCAGTTTGCCTCCGGAATCTGTAAAGATGCAGGCTACAGCACAACAGCGGCGCAGATTGAGCTGTTCTGTAAATTGTCGGTGATGGTTCTGAGCATGCCGGTGCTTATGGCACTTCTGAAGACGATTCAGGAGTTCATGGTATGAGGGGCTGGAGAAAAAAACAAAAATGGCAGGTAATTGCTGCATTGTTGTTTGCAGTATGGATTCTGATGGGAACCAGAAAAATAAATGTAAACGCAGAGAACATGGAAGCAGAGAGTTTTACAGGTGAAACAGCAGTCGAAACAGAGGAAGAGACAACGGAGAAAACGGTAACAGCAGGTATTGGCTATCGTGCAGCTTCCGCTGATTCTGAGGGCATTACGGAGCAGCTGGTTTCTGACATGTCTCGAACAGGTACAAACCTTAATGGATGAAATGCTGGGAGAGGACAGCTTCTCCATAGGAACAGCATTAAAAAACATGATAAACGGCGAAACAGTATTTTCAAAAAGAGGCGGTGCAGCAATTTCTGCGCAGCCTCTTTTTTGAACGGCTGGAAAAAAGAACGGGCTAATTTTTTTCGCATTCTTCTCCTGGTGCTGGCAGCTGCTGTTTTTTCAAATTTTGCAGAGGTATTTGAAAACAGCCAGATTGGAGAGGTAAGTTTTTACATGGTATATCTTTTATTATTTACCATTCTGATGAACAGCTATCAGCAGCTTGGAGTTTCTCTTGGAAAACAGCTGGAATGGATGACTCAGTTTATGAAAGGCCTGGCACCTGCTTATTTCGTGGCAGTTTCAGCAGCATCAGGAGCTGTCACGGCTTCTGTATTTTATCGGGGGTTCTTCTTCTGGTGTGGCTGGTGGAATGGCTTCTTCTCACTTTGATTCTGCCAGGGGCTAATCTGTATGTTCTTCTTTGTATGGTGAACCATCTTTCCAAAGAGGATATGTTAAGCAAGATGGCAGAACTTCTGGAAACTATGATCAACTGGAGCCTGAAAACCATGCTTGGGGCTGTCCTTGGGCTTCAGGGCGGTACGAGGGTGGTTGCGCCTGCCATGGATGCCATCAAACGAACTGCCCTGGGCAGAACTGCCGGAGCGATTCCGGCTGTGGGAAATGCCGTAAATGCGGTAACAGAATTGATTCTGGCAGGGGCACTGCTTGTGAAAAAACTGTCTTGGAGCAATGGCGGTGGTGGTTCTGCTTCTTGCAGGAGCCGGACCTGTGATTCATTATGGTCTCCTATCCCTTAGCTTTCGCTTCCTTGGTGCAGTGGCACAGCCTGTATCAGACAAACGAATCGTAGGCTGCCTTGGCACAATGGGAGAAGGCTGTGCCCTGCTTCTGCGGATCATGCTGACTGCGGAAATTCTGTGTGTGCTTACCTTTATAGTTCTCATGGCGTCTGTAGGCGGATAAAAGTAACAGTAAGCGGAAATGAACCATAATAACCTGAGCATATGACTGTATGGGACCAAAATGGGATGCGGGAAGTGATATATTATGAAAGAAGCCATCTACAGCTGGATCAAATGCCTTGCCATATTTTATATTCTGTTGACTATGCTCATCCATCTGGTGCCTACCGGGAAATATCAGCGTTATGTGCGTTTTTTTATGGGACTTTTGCTGATGGTTATGCTGATCACTCCCATGCTTTCCATTCTGGAAAAAGCTAAGACACTGCCGGAAAGCTTTTCCAGCCTTTACCAGCAGGAAGAAAAAAAGCGGCTCACTCTTGATCTGGAAAATCTTCAGAAAAGCCTTCTGGAAAAAAGGTGTGGAGGAGCAGCTTGAGAAAAATATTCCGGAATCTTTGAAAAAAGAAAGGCATAGAAGTGACGGCATGCAAAGTACATATAGAAGGGGGGAGCTGTTAAAAGTCTGCCTGTGGACGAAGGAGGTGCCAGATGGAGAGCTTGAGAGGGGGATAAAAGATGAACTTGCAGCAAACTGGGGAATCAGGGAAGAAAAACTGTGAAGTCCTTGCTTGGGAAAATGGGAAGCAGACAATGGGTGATTCTTCTCCTTTTGGGACTTCTGCTTACGGTAATTGCACTTCCGGTATCCGATAAAAAGGATAGCTCCCCGGAAGTAAAAAGCAGTTCCTTTTTTTCAGCTTCTTCTGAGAAAAATACAGATGCAGAACGGACAGTTCTGGAGAAAAAACTGGAAGATCTTTTATCCCAGACAGAAGGAGTGGGAAAAGTGCGGGTGCTCCTTATGACGGGGGAAGAAAAAGACAGCAGCAGTTTCTACGATTCCGGAAATCAGGGCGGTGACCGGAGTGCTGATCGCGGCGGAAGGAGCAGATAATTCTGTGGTTTCCAGGAATATTGTAGAAGGAGTTATGGCATTATTTCAGCTGGATGCCCATAAAATTAAAGTAATGAAAATGAAATGAGGAGAGGTAAAGTGAAAAAAGATTCTGAAAAAAGAACCAGGTAATCATTACTTCACTGGCGGTTCTGATCGCAGTTGCAGGATACCTGAATTTTGCAGATGTAGATCTTGGTCTGAAAAATAAGGAGGCAAGCGCGGACAGCAGCAGTATTCTGGAGGATGTAGACTATGATCTGACCGATGAAACAGCCCTTCTGGATGAGAACGGGGCGGATAGCAGCCTTACGGATGTGCAGGATCAGACCACCAGCACGCCGGGGGAAGCTGTACTTACTGCGGCTTCTGATTTTGCGGCCCAGGCCAAACTTTCCAGAGAACAGATCCGTTCCCAGAATAAAGCAGACCTGCAGGCTATTATTAACAACCAGGATCTGGGAGATGACCAGAAGCAGGAGGCTGTGAGCACAATGGTTTCCATGGCGGATCTGACGGAAAAAGAGTCGGCAGCAGAACTTCTTCTGGAAGCCAAAGGCTTCGAAAATGTGATCGTAAACCTTACCGGAGAAACGGCAGATGTGGTGGTTCCGGAAGCAGATCTGACAGATGCAAAACGGGCTCAGATTGAAGACATTGTGAAAAGAAAAACGGAATTGCGCCGGAAAATATTGTGATCACGCCGTTAAATGAAAGCGAGGAAGAACTGGTAAATAAAGATGAATCACTGGAGACTTCCGTGGATATTGATGATGATACTACAGTAAATCCGTGATAATACTACAGTAAATCCATGATATACCCCCTTGACAGTGCAGCAGTCCTTATACTAGAATAGGAATGCTGCAAAAATAAGAATACACGCTCTAGAGCGTGTCTGAAATAGAGAATTCAAATAGGAGGCTAAACGTGTCGAAGTATACGAAAGAAATAGAAAAAAAGAAGAACATTTGCCATTATCTCTCATCCGGATGCTGGTAAAACAACATTAACAGAAAAATTTCTGCTGTATGGAGGGGCAATCAATCTTGCCGGAAGTGTTAAAGGTAAGGCAACAGCCCGCCATGCAGTGTCAGACTGGATGGAGATCGAGAAAGAGAGAGGTATTTCCGTTACTTCTTCCGTACTGCAGTTCCATTATGACGGTTATTGCATCAACATTCTGGATACTCCTGGACATCAGGATTTCTCAGAGGATACTTACCGTACCTGATGGCAGCAGATTCTGCAGTCATGGTAATCGACGGTTCCAAGGGTGTGGAGGCACAGACCAGAAAGCTGTTCAAGGTCTGCGTTATGAGACACATTCCTATTTTTACTTTTATCAATAAGATGGACCGCGATGCAAACGACACATTTGACCTTCTTGATGAGATTGAGAAAGAACTTGGCATCGCAACTTGCCCGATCAACTGGCCAATCGGTTCCGGTAAGAAATTCCGCGGTGTTTACGACCGCAACACGAATAAGATCCTTACTTTCACAGATACCCAGAAAGGTACCAAGGAGGGAACTATTGAGGAAATCGATCTGGATTCTCCTCATGCACTTGAGGTTATGGATCCGGAGCAGAAAGAGCAGCTGATGGAAGAAATTGAGCTTCTGGATGGCGCAAGTGCGGAGTTCGATCAGGAGATGGTAAGTAAGGGAGAACTGACTCCTGTGTTCTTTGGATCCGCTCTTACCAATTTTGGTGTTGAGACTTTCCTGGAGCATTTCCTGAAGATGACTACGTCACCTCTTCCAAGAATGGCAGACTCAGGTCTTGTTGATCCTATGAGCGATGATTTTTCTGCTTTTGTATTTAAGATTCAGGCAAATATGAATAAGGCTCACCGTGACAGAATTGCATTTATGCGTATCTGCTCCGGCAAATTCGATGCCTCCCAGGAGGTTTATCATGTTCAGGGCGAAAAGAAGATGAGACTTCTTCAGCCGCAGCAGATGATGGCAGAGTCCCGTCACGTAGTAGACGAGGCTTATGCAGGAGATATCATCGGTGTCTTTGATCCGGGTATTTTTTCCATTGGAGATACGATCTGTACGCCTGGAAAGAAATTTGCTTTTGAGGGCATTCCTACATTTGCACCGGAGCACTTTGCAAGGGTAAGACTTCTGGATACCATGAAGAGAAAGCAGTTTATCAAGGGCATCAGCCAGATCGCCCAGGAGGGAGCCATCCAGATCTTCCAGGAGCTTTACGGAAATATGGAAGAGATCATTGTGGGCGTTGTTGGTGTGCTCCAGTTTGATGTTTTGAAATATCGTCTGGAGAACGAGTATAATGTGGAAATTGTCTGGAAAATCTGCCATATGAGCACATCAGATGGATTGCGAACAAGGATGAGATTCAGAGTGGGCAAGATCGTCGGAACTTCTGACATGAAGAAGGTTACAGATCTGAAAGGCAATCCGTTGCTTCTGTTTATCAATGCATGGAGTGTGGGCATGACAGAAGACAGAAATCCGGATTTAATATTAACAGAATTCAGTAAATAACTCTTTTTCATTTTTTTGACGCATTTTGCTATAATTAAAGAAAGTCTCGGATAGAAATAGAACTGCGCAGATGCGTGGGATGATCCGTTTCGTGTAAATACGCCGTAAGGCAGAGTTGACGCTGGCCTCGGGGAAAGATGCGAATTTTCCGGCAGCCGGCAGATTAAACCTAGGAGGTTTGTAAGCATGGCAGAGAAGAGAACAACATATAAAATACAGGATATTGAGGGAATCGGTGAGGTTCAGATCGCAGATGAGGTCGTTACTATTATCGCCGGACTTGCCGCTACAGAAGTAGACGGAGTTGCTTCCATGGCAGGAAATATCACCAATGAGCTGGTAAGCAAGCTTGAATGAAGAATCTCTCCAAGGGAGTTAAGGTTGAAATTGTTGACAGTGTGGTAAGCGTTGACCTTACCCCTGAATATTGAATATGGCATGAATATCCTTGAGACAAGCAAGAAGGTTCAGGAGAAAGTGAAATCCGCTATCGAGAATATGACAGGACTTGAGGTTGCAGATGTAAATATTCATATTGCCAGCGTGGATATGGAGAACGAAAAAGGAAAGTAAACCTTTCCTTTTTTTTCTTATGAATGTCTGCGTGAGCTGGCATTTCTTTTGCAGGGATTTTCGGGAGTTACAGATAGTAGGAGGAAACATGAGAAGAAGGGAACAGAGAGAACATATTTTTAAGCTGCTTTTTATCAGCGAGTTTAATACACAGAAAGAAATGGAAGAGCAGCTGGCTTTATATTTAGCTGATATTGAGAATTTGGAAGAGAGCGACCGGGACTATATCAGCCGCAAATATATGAACATTATGAACTGCACGGATGAGCTTGATGAGAAGCTGAACAGCATCAGTATGGGATGGAAGACAAGCCGTATGAACCGTGTTGATCTGACAGTTCTTCGTCTGGCTGTGTATGAGCTTGAATATGAGAAAGAGGAAGTGCCGGTAGGAGTTGCCATCAATGAGGCTGTAGAAACTGGCGAAATGCTTCGGTTCTGAAGAGTCCGGTGCATTCGTAAACGGAATCCTTGGAAAGATTGCCAACCCGGATAAGAAGGTTGCTGCAAGAAAGGCATCTTCTAAGAAAGAAGAACAGACCTCTGCAAGACCGAAATCCGGTTTCAAGGTAAAGGATCCTTCCAAAAAGGTGGTAGTTGTCAACCGCAATGTAAGCTCCAGGGCACCGGAAAATAAAAATGAATAATGTCTATTCTGTTGGTCAGGTAAACCGCTATGTGAAGAACATGTTTACCCAGGACTATTTTTTACAGAATATTTATGTAAAGGGAGAGGTATCCAACTGTAAATACCACTCCACAGGACACATCTATTTTACCTTGAAGGACGAAGGCGGCACACTGAAATGCGTTATGTTCGCAGGTTCCAGAAGAGGTCTTGCTTTCCGCATGAAAGATGGAGACAAGGTGATAGCCGGGGGCAGAGTAGATGTTTATGAAAGAGATGGCGCATATCAGTTCTATGCGAAGGAGATTACTTTAGAGGGAGCTGGTGCGCTTTATGAAAGATACCTGGCGTTGAAGCAGGAGCTGGAGGATATGGGAATGTTTGCACAGGAGTATAAGCAGCCCATACCGGAATTTGCCCACAGAGTGGGGATTGTCACATCTCCTACAGGTGCTGCGATTCGGGATATTATCAACGTTTCCACCCGAAGAAATCCTTTTATCCAGAGTATTCTTTACCCGGCACTTGTGCAGGGAGAGGGAGCAGCGGCCAGTATTGTACGTGGTATCCGCATGCTGGACGAGGCAGGCGTGGATGTGATCATTGTAGGCCGGGGCGGTGGTTCTATCGAGGAACTATGGGCTTTTAACGAAGAAGAGGTGGCAAGGGCGATTTTTGAGTGCCATACACCTGTAATTTCTGCAGTGGGACATGAGACTGACTTTACCATCGCGGATTTTGTGGCGGATCTTCGTGCCCCTACACCTTCAGCAGCGGCAGAACTCGCCTATTTTGACTGCCGGACTCTTTTTGAATTCCATGCAAGGGTATCAGGAACGGCTGGAACGGGCAGTGTGGAATAAAATTGACGTAAACAGGGCAAAACTGGAAAGATATGGAACACGTCTTCAGTATCTGAATCCAGAGAGCCGTCTGCGTGACCGTCAGCAGTATGCGGCAGATGTGCAGGAACGAATCCAGTCTGCAATGGAACAAAAGATAAAAAGATAAAAGACACAGACTGTCCCTCTATCTGGAAAGGTTTCACGGTCTTTCTCCTCTTCGGAAGCTGAATCAGGGGTTACTCCTACGTCTCTGATAAGGAAGGAAAGACATTGACAAGCGTTTCACAGGTAAAACAAGGGGATGGTCTGCTGATTTATGTTACAGATGGTACAATAGAGGCGTCTGTACAGAATACAAAAGCCAGCAGTTACGGAGCGGATACAGACAGTGAAAAATAAAGTCAGCATGCAGATCGTGCATAGCTAGTAAAAGACTTCTGTGCACAATGTGTGCAGCAATAAAGACGGAGGTGCGGAAGGATGGCTGATGAGAAAAAGAAGAGAAAACTCTGGAGGAGGCTTTTTCAGAGCTGGACGTTCTGGCGGGAAGGCTGGAAGACCGTGAGACCTCCCTGGAAGATTCATTTCGCCTTTATAAACAGGGAATGGAGCTTCTGAAATATTGTAATGATAAGCTTGATACTGTTGAGAAAAAAATGCTGCAGATGAATGAGGATGGTAGCCTTGGTGAATTTTTCAAGATGAATTAAAAAAAAAGAACAGAAGAAATTAATAAAGTGATCCAGTCTTATCTTCCGGAAGAGGAAGGTTTTGCGAAGACTATGGCACAGGCAATGAATTACAGTATTCTGGCAGGAGGAAAGCGCCTTCGCCCTATGCTGATCCTGGAAACCTTAAGGCTGTTTGGAGGAGAAGAGAAGCTGGCATATCCTTTTATGGCAGCAATGGAGATGATTCATACCCATTCACTGGTCCATGATGATCTTCCGGCTCTTGATAATGACGATTACCGGAGAGGACGTCTTACTACTCATAAAGTTTATGGGGAAGCTATGGGGGTTCTTAGCGGTGTGGCACTTCTCAATTATGCATATGAAGTGATGCTTACAGCTTTTGACACGGCAGATACACCAGATTGTCAGGCACATGTGATTCAGGCACTGAAGGTAATGTCCAATAAGACCGGACTTTACGGAATGCTTGGCGGACAGAGTGTGGATGTGGAAAATGACGGCAAGCCTATGAGCCGTGAGATGATTGATTATATTTATGAGAATAAGACTTCTGCACTTATTGAAGCCTCTGTGATGACAGGCGCAATTCTTGGAGGTGCCACGGAAGAAGAGATTGTTATAGTAGAAAAGGCAGCAAAAAATATCGGCCTTGCGTTCCAGATCCAGGATGATATCCTGGATGTGACCAGCACCGAGGAAGAGCTGGGAAAGCCAATTCACAGTGATGAGAAGAATCATAAGACTACTTATGTGACACTTATGGGAATTGAGAAAGCCTCGCAGCAGGTGAAGAAGCTGTCAGATGAGGCAGTTACTTTGCTTGAAGGACTGAATAAGAAAAATGAATTCCTGTTTACTCTGGTGAACGAGCTGGTGGGACGCAGGAAGTGAAAGAAGGATACAAATGATTCTGGATAAAATAAAAAAGCCCAACGATATTCACCAAATTCCTCTGGCTGAATTTCCTCAGCTGGCAGAAGAAATACGAAGCTTTTTTGATTGAATCCGTCAGCAGGACAGGAGGACATCTGGCATCCAATCTTGGAGTGGTAGAACTTACACTGGCACTGCATAATGTACTGGATTTTCCAGATGACAAGCTGATTTGGGATGTAGGCCATCAGGCATACACTCACAAGATCCTCACCGGACGAAAAGGTGAATTTGAGACTCTGCGCAAGGAAGGCGGACTTAGTGGTTTTCCAAAAAGAGGGGAGAGCAATTGCGACTCTTTTGACGCGGGACACAGCTCAGATTCTATTTCAGCAGGCCTTGGTTATGTGTATGCAAGGGATTTTCTTGGTAGAATTATCATGTGGTTTCTGTGATCGGCGATGGTGCGCTTACAGGCGGTATGGCTTATGAGGCGCTGAATAATGCAGCCGAATTGGATACCAATTTTATAATTGTTTTAAATGACAATAATATGTCAATCTCTCCAAATGTAGGAGGAATGTCAAATTATCTCAGTGCGATCCGTACTGCAGAAGCATACACCGGAATGAAAATGAGCTTGAATAAGGCGGTAAAAAAAGATTCCCCGTGTGGGAACCGCTATGGTGGATGCTGTGAGAAGGACGAAAAGCAGCATTAAGCAGCTTTTTATTCCGGGAATGCTCTTTGAAAAATATGGGCCCGACCTATCTTGGACCGGTGGACGGGCATAATATGCGCCAGATGATGCGTCTTTTAATGAGGCAAAGCGTGTGAAGGGACCGGTTGTGGTTCATGTTCTTACAGAAAAGGGACGTGGCTATGAACCTGCAAGACAGAACCCGGATATGTTTCATGGAATTGGACCGTTTGATATCAAGACTGGAAAGCCAACCCAGAAGAAGGTCTGTCCAGGCTATACGGATGTGTTTGCAGATGCTTTGTGCCAGGTAGCGGCAGAAGAAGAAAGCTGGTTGCCATTACAGCTGCCATGCCTGATGGTACCGGGCTGAAAAAGTTTTCCCCAGAGATTTCCGGACCGGTTCTTTGATGTGGGAATTGCAGAAGAGCATGCAGTTTCCTTTTCAGCCGGACTGGCACTTGGCGGAGTGATCCCGGTGGTTGCCATTTATTCTTCCTTTTTGCAAAGAGCTGTGGATCAGATGCTTCACGATGTGTGCATGCAGAAGCTTCATGTGATCTTTGCAGTGGACAGGGCTGGGCTTGTTGGTGCAGATGGTGAGACACATCAGGGCAATTTTGACATTTCCTATCTCAGCATGATGCCTGGAATGACAGTAATGGCACCGAAGAATGACTGGGAGTTAAAGGAAATGCTTCGCTTTGCTGTGAAAGCGGATGGCCCGGTAGCAATCCGTTACCCAAGAGGTAATGCATATCAGGGGCTGCAGGAATATCAGACAGCTGTGGAGATGGGGGAAAAGTGAAGTCCTTCACAGCGGTTGTAAGGTAGCAGTTCTGGCACTTGGAAGCATGGTGGAGATCTGTGCAGAGGTCTGCAGTGAATTACAGAAGGAAGGAATTGATTCTACCTTTGTAAATGTCAGATTTGTAAAGCCATTAGATACAGCTTTGCTGGATCAGCTGGCGCGGAATCACAGCCTGGTGGTAACAGTAGAAGAAAATGTGCAAAATGGTGGCTTTGGACAGCAGGTATGCAGTTATATGGAAGAACATCATCCTGGTATCCAGGTGCTGCCAGTGGCTATTCCGGATCGTTTTGTGCCTCATGGAGGTGTGGACAGTCTTAGGGTACAGCTGGGGCTTAGCGCCAATGCCATTGCAGAGAAGATAAAGAAAATTTCAGGTAACTATTCAGAAGGAATAAGAGAATGAAGAAACGATTGGATATGATGCTGGTGGAGCGCGCTCTTGCACCTTCCAGAGAAAAAGCAAAAAGCATATATCATGGCCGGACAGGTTTATGTAGATGGTCAGAAGGAAGATAAAGCAGGCTCCATGTTTACTGAAACGGTGAAAGTGGAAGTCAGAGGAAACACCCTTCCATATGTAAGCCGCGGCGGCCTGAAGCTTGAAAAAGCAATGAATGAATTTGATGTAAGTCTTGAGGGAAGGTGTGCATGGATGTAGGCGCCTCTACAGGCGGTTTTACAGACTGTATGCTTCAGAATGGCGGTGTGAAGGTATATTCCATTGATGTAGGATATGGACAGCTTGACTGGAAGCTTCGTAACGATCCGCGTGTAGTGTGTATGGAGAAAACCAATATCCGCTATGTGGTACCGGAGGATATCCAGGAGAAACCTGCATTTTCCTCTATTGATGTTTCCTTTTATTTCCCTCGACCAAGGTACTGGGACCTGTGAGAAACCTTCTTACAGAGGATGGCGAGATCGTCTGCCTGATAAAACCCCAGTTTGAGGCTGGCAGGGAAAAGGTGGGAAAAGAAAGGGGTTGTCCGTGATCCTGCTGTACACGAGGAAGTGATAGAGAAGGTGAGGGATTTCGCCATGAGTATTTCCCTCGAGCCATGCCATCTTTCTTTTTCTCCGATCAAAGGACCAGAGGGAAATATTGAATATCTTCTGCATCTGAAGAAAAGACCGGAGGGAACGGAGGTTCCGGACAGTCTTACTGTGAAAGTGGAAGATGTGGTTGCACAGGCACACGGAGCATTGGATAAACCGGCAGAAAAAATAGTATGCAGTTGAATGCTGTTGCTTACAGGGGACAGTAAACAGATACAGGACTTTGTTATGAATAAGTTTTATATTATAACCAACAATGAAAAAGATAAAAATCTGGAATTTACAGACCGGGTAGTGGATTATCTTGGAAAAAGAGGCGGACACTGTGAAGTTCAGCTTGCAGGAAGACAGACTGCAGGTCCGTTCCACTATACGGATCCAAGAAAGATTCCGGAAGAAACACAGTGCATTATCGTACTTGGCGGTGATGGAACCCTTCTTCAGGCGGCCAGAGACATTCAGGCGGCTCACGATAAGAAGCGCAGTCAGATTCCCCTTCTGGGAGTCAATCTTGGAAATCTGGGCTTTCTGGCTGAGGTGGACAGGCAGTCTGTATACCAGGCTCTTGACAAGCTTACGGAGGATGTCTACGAGGTGGAAGAGAGAATGATGCTCTCCGGGACTGTTTACCGGGGAGACAAGGTCATCGGCAAGGATATTGCCTTAAATGACATTGTAATTGCAAGGGAAGGTCCCCTTCGTGTTGTAAGATTTAAAAATTTTGTCAATGACGAATATCTGAACTCTTATAACGCTGATGGAATTATTATTTCCACACCTACAGGTTCGACAGGATACAGCCTTTCTGTTGGCGGTCCTATTGTTTCACCAAGTGGAGAGATGACGATTATGACACCGATCGCGCCACATACTCTGAACAGCCGAAGCATTGTTTTCCCAGCGGAGGATGTGATCACGGTGGAAATGGGAGAGGGACGTCACCAGGATTGTGAAAAAGGACTGGCTTCTTTTGATGGGGATTCTGAAATTCCGATGATCACAGGAGATAAGATTGTGATCCGAAAGGCAGAGGTGAAAACCAGAATTTTGAAGCTGAATCATCTTAGTTTTGTTGAAGTGTTGAGACAAAAAAATGAGGGATAGCTGATTTTTATTAATGTATCAGAATATAAATATTATTATAAGTATTGATCATAGTATGGGAATTTTATTGATAATATCATTTTCAGAATGCGTTGCAAAGGTTCATTCAGAGCTTGTTTGAAAAAAAAGGGGTATTGTAAGTGACAGCCTTTTTTTAACAGACTTCAGGGCAGAAAATCTTTGCAGGGGAGGTTAAGAAGTGAAATTAGCAAGACATGAGAAAATTATCGAACTGATAAAAAGAATATGACATAGATACACAGGAAGAGCTTGCAGCCAGATTGAATGAAGCCGGTTTTAAGGTGACACAGGCTACGGTTTCACGAGATATCCGTGCACTGAAAATGACCAAGGTTGCAGGAAAAGACGGGAAATCCCGCTATGCCATCCTGCAGGATACACAGCCAGGGCTTGGGGACCAGTATACAAGAGTGTTAAATGATGCGGTTGTGTCCATTGAGGTTGGACAGAATCTGGTAGTGATCAAAACAGTTACCGGAATGGCAATGGGAGTTGCCACAGCTCTGGACGCCTTGAAATGGCCGGAAATCCTGGGCTGTATTGCAGGAGATGACACGATTATGTGTGCCTGCAAAAAGCTCTGAGCTGGCGGAGGGTGTCATGGAGAAGCTGGGCAGTATTTTGAACAGAAGATAAAAATGGAAACAGTTTGCATGACCGGAATTTTCAATCGGGATTCAGAGCTGACTGAGAACATAAAGTGGATCGGGCAGGGAGTTCCTGCTCGATTGTTACTATCTGAAGGGCATGTGTGGCTTTGAAGCATAGCGTTGCCTGACATTACATATGGGCTTTAGAGAGTGTTTGAAAAAGGCCTTTTATAAGATGTGCGTCACAATTTGTGGGAGAAAAAGGATGAGGCGCCGTAGTGGGCTACGGCAACCCGGGCTTCGGTGAAATCTGTCCATTTTTTCAAACACGCTCTAGGCTGTTTACGTATGAGGAGGTAAGGAGTTTCTGTCCATTTGAATATACAGTAACGTAAGGAGGTCAACCTTGTTAGTACATTTACACGTAAAAAACCTTGCACTCATAGATGAAATTGAAGTGGAATTCGGACCAGGGCTGAATATCCTCACCGGTGAGACTGGTGCCGGAAAGTCTATTCTTCTCGGTTCCATGCAGCTGATCCTGGGAGGAAAGACATCCAGAAGCATGATCGGGGAAAATGCGCCCTATGCACTGGTAGAGCTTTTATTTCAGGTTGAAAATACGAAAGCAAAAAGAAGCACTTGCCGCACTTGATATTTATCCGGAGGACGGACAGATCCTCATGTCAAGAAAAAAATCATGGACGGCAGGAGCATTAATAAGATAAATGGGGAGACAAGCACAGTCAGCCAGATGAAGGCAGCTGCAGCCTGCCTTCTGGACATTCACGGGCAGCATGAACATCAGTCCCTTCTCTATGAGGAGAAACAGCTGGAAATCCTGGACGCTTATGGCCGTGAGAAAATCTTTCCGGAAAAAGAGAAGGTGAAAGCTGCCTATCGGGAATATAAGAAATGTCGGGCAGAACTGAAATCCCTTGATATGGACGAAGAGCAGAAGAATCGGGAAAAGGCCTTTCTGGAATTTGAGATCAATGAGATTGAGAAAGCATCTCTGGTTCCAGGAGAAGACGAAGAATTGGAAAAGCAGTATCGAAAAGCTCTCCAATGGACGCAGAATTATCGATTCCCTGCAAAGTGCCCATGCCCTTACCGGATATGATGGACAGGGGAGCTGGGGAAGCAGTGGGAGAGGCTCTTCAGGGAGCTTTCCAGAGTGACAGAGTACGATGAACAGCTGGAATCCCTTTCCCAGACCTTAAGCGAAGTGGACGGACTTCTCAATGATTTTAACAGGGAGCTGTCCTCCTATATGGATGACATGACTTTTGATGAATCCGTATTTTATGAGACAGAGCGCCGCCTGGATCTGCTCAATGGTCTGAAAGCCAAATACGGTCAGCGTATCGAAGAAATCCAGGAATACCAGAAAAAACAGCAGGAAAAAAGCTGAACAAACTTCAGAAGTATGAAGAAATTTTTGAGGCTGCCAAGGAAGAACTGAAAAAGGCAGAGAAAAAGCTGGAAACAGCCTGCAGCCGTCTTTCGGAGGTTCGTAAAGAATACAGCCATCAGCTGGAGAAAAAGGTAATTCAGGGATTAAAAGACTTAAATTTCCTGGATGTACAGTTTGCCATCATGTTTTCCAGAAGAAGCAGTTTTACAGAGAATGGTTATGATGAAATTCAGTATGAAATTTCCACAAATCCGGGAGAAAGTCTGAAGCCCCTTGGTAAAATCGTATCCGGTGGTGAGCTTTCCAGAATTATGCTTGCACTGAAGGCAATCCTGGCAGACCGTGACCAGATCGAAACATTGATTTTTGATGAAATAGATACGGGAATCAGTGGACGTACTGCTCAGAAGGTTTCTGAGAAAATGGCAGTGATCGGGCATCATCATCAGGTGCTCTGCATTACCCATCTTCCACAGATCGCAGCCATGGCAGATTCCCATTTTGAGATTGAGAAGCAGGTTGAAGGCACCAAGACCACCACTCAGATTCATCCCCTTGATGAAGAAGCCTCCATACGCGAACTGGCCCGTCTTCTTGGGGGGTGCCCAGATCACTGGCGCTGTGCTGGAAAATGCAAGGGAGATGAAAAAACTGGCCAGGGAGTGCAAGGCATAATTCCTTTTTTGTAGATTGAGAAAATGAGTTTTCAAACATGTAAGTTGAAATCCTCTGTGAGACAGGCTCCTGTCTGACAGGGGATTTCTGAGTATATCAGAAGCTTTTTCAGGCAGGCTCCGGAGCGAGTCTGAAAAATCATTCCCGCAATCTGCACGCCCCACTTTGCGGTATATTTTGCCCGAATTCAGTTGCCGTAGTCCGCTACGGCGCCTCATCCGGGCAAAATCTCCCAAAATTGTGACGCACATCTTGCAGAAAGCCTTTTTCAGACACGCTCCAGCATGTTTTCAATAAAAATTCCATACCCACTTGCCGCATCCTGGACAAAAACGTGGGTCACCGCACCGATTACTTTTCCATTTTGCAGGATGGGACTGCCTGACATGCCCTGGACAATGCCGCCGGTGGTGTTAAGAAGCCGCTGATCGGTGATATGGATGACGAAAACTTTTGTTAGTGTCCTCGTGGTTCATGTCGATTCTGGTGATTTCTGCATCGTATTCTTTTACTCCATTACCTACATCACACAGAATGGAAGCCGGACCGGTCTGTACTTCCTGTTTGTAGCCAATTTTCATCTGGCGGAGGGAAATTGGCAGAGAATCATTTCCGGAAAAATTGTCTGTAAAATCCCAGAAAGAAGTTTTGGACTGGTTAAAGCTTTCAGAAGCATTGACCGTATCATCTGAAGCAGAAGCTGCGGCCTGGAGCTCTGTAATATTATTGCCAGAACTGCTTGGTGAAACTGCCGTAAATTCCATTTGAACTATTTACACGAATCTGTCCGATCACATTGTCATTTCTGTAACGGATCAGCCCGGAAAGTTCTCCGGGACTTCCTTTTTCTCCTTTTTGCACTCCGAGAATCTGGGCACAGTAAAGATTTCCTCCCTTTATTGACAAAAGATTTCCTGTGTCGATATCGCTGATTCCATGGCCAAGAGCACCGAAATTTCCGTCTTTTGTTACATAGGTAAGGGTTCCGATTCCCTGGGTATCATCCCGGACCCAGATTCCAAGCTTGTACTTTCCGGAAGCATCCTGTGCCGGGGAGAGAGAGACCGGAATGGTACTGTTATTTCTTCGCACGCTTACCGTAACAGGCTTTCCATCAATAGTTTCCAGATCGTTAATTAAATCCTGCTTGCAGGATATTTTCTGCTCATTTAGTGCAACAATATAATCGCCAGGCTTTAAAATATTTTTTGCCGGATCCTGCATTTGTCCATTTTCAGAAAGGATTTCTCCGGTGTCGATCACAAGAACTCCGTCTGTTTCCATGTAAATCCCCACTGTGCTGCCGCTGACCAGAATGGTGTCTGCCTCTGTTGGTTTCACTTTAATATTCTTGAAAGCTATTTTTTCCAAAAAGTCTGCAAGGCAGTTGGTAGCTGCCTTCCCCGAAGTAGTGATTGTATCTCCGAAAGATACAAAAGGAAGATTGGAAATCTGGGAAAGGTCAAGTCCTGAATTTTTGTCAATGTGTATTTCATCCGGAATTTTCCGGTACAGATAACGATATCCCAGAAATACCATTGTCAGAAGGTCAAGGACAAGACAGAGCAGGATAAAATGTTTGTATTTTCGCTTCTGGTACATGTTTTCACATCCTTTTCTTTTGGTTTTTTCACTGTGCTGGTACAGCAAATATTAAGTAACCGCTATAGTGACTTGTCTGATTTTTCATATACTGTGTCAATATAGCAGAAACTTAATTTTCACTGTACTAGTATGGAGAAAAATCATGATTTCACTCTTGTATTTTTATGAACCTGTTCCATATCTTTCAATCATAAAACGCGAAAAAAAATAAACTGTGTTAAATTGAGAGTCGGTGTAAAACGCTGTCTTAATATAAAAATCCCCAGAAAAAATGAAATTATTGTCGTTAAAAAAGACGCAAAAAAGCTCGAAACTAATCGAACGAAAATGCAGTAAAAACGGCAGTTTCGGCTTGATTTCCCCATGGCAGTTCCACTATAATAGACGTTGTTACAGCAAAGGAAAATTTTTTCTGAAAAATGTGCAAGAGCAAACAGGGCCCTGCTGTTTTGTACAGGTGATAGGAAGATATTGGGAAGAAAAAAAACGCGTTTGCTTCCTGATATCAGAAATATAGCAACTTTCCGGCTGTGGATTGCCGGAGAATTTTCAAAATAGTAGAAGGAGAATGGCCTCATGGAAAAATTGAATGTGGCAATTGCGGACGATAATGAGAAAATGGTGGAGGTACTGAGTAAGATCATTGATCAGGACGAAGAACTGAAACTGGTTGGAAAAGCACATAATGGAGAAGAAATCCGTAACATCATAAAGGAAAAACAGCCTGACGTGGTTGTACTGGATATTATCATGCCAAAAAGTAGACGGACTTTCAGTGATGGAGCGCTTCAGTCACGATGAAAATTTGAAAAAAGTGCCGTCATTTATTGTGGTTTCGGCAGTGGGACAGGAGCGGATCACAGAGGACGCTTTTGATCTTGGAGCAGATTATTTTATGCTGAAGCCTTTTGACAACAAAATGCTGCTGAACCGAATCAAACACATCCGCCGGGCGGGAGGAGACGCGTCGTGAAATGAACCGTCCAAGACAAAAGGAAGAGGAAAATACTTACAATTCAGGAAATCTGGAAACGGATGTGACAGATATCATACATGAAATCGGAGTACCTGCACATATTAAAGGTTATCAGTATCTGCGGGATGCTATTATTTTATCCGTAAATGACATGGAAATGCTCAATTCCATCACCAAAGTTTTATATCCAACCATTGCGAAACGCCATCAGACAACGCCAAGCAGGGTGGAGCGGGCTATCCGACATGCCATTGAAGTTGCATGGAGCCGTGGAAAAATGGATACCATTGACCAGCTGTTTGGCTATACAGTGAGCAATGGGAAAGGAAAACCTACCAATTCCGAGTTTATTGCTCTGATTGCAGATAAAATCAGACTGGAATATAAAAATCGCTCTTTCCAATGAGCCGAATTTGGGGTATAATAAAAGACAGAAGCAGGTTACTGGCATTAAGTGGCAGTAACGTTATTTGCTATCTAAGGAGGGTTTTTTGGATGAAAAGAATTCTTTTTTTGCAACATCAGAGGCAGTGCCTTTCATTAAGACCGGAGGATTGGCTGATGTTGCCGGCTCACTGCCTAAGTGCTTTGACAAAAAATATTTTGATATCCGTGTGATCTTACCGAAATATGCCTGTATGAAACAGGAATGGAAAGATAAAATGAACTATATCACACATTTCTATATGGATCTTGGATATAAGAACTGTTATGTAGGTATTCTTCAGATGGAGTATGATGGCATTAAGTTCTACTTTATAGATAATGAGTATTATTTCAGTGGACCGAAACCATATGACAGTGCTCCGTGGGATCTGGAGAAATTTGCATTCTTCTCCAAAGCTGTACTGTCAGTTCTTCCGGTTATTGGATTCAGACCGGATATTATACACTGTCATGACTGGCAGACCGGACTTGTTCCCGTATATCTGCACGACAGCTTCCAGCAGAATGAATTTTTCTGGAATATCAAGACGATCATGACAATACATAACCTTAAATTCCAGGGTGTATGGGATGTTAAGACTGTTAAGAATATCACAGGGCTGTCTGATTATTATTTTGCGGCAGACAAACTGGAGGCATATAAGGATGCCAACTTCCCTGAAGGGCGGTATTGTGTTTGCAGATGCAGTCACTACAGTAAGTAATACATATGCAGATGAGATCAAGACACCGTTCTATGGCGAAGGTCTGGACGGACTGCTCCGTGCACGCTCCAATAGTCTGCGTGGTATTGTAAATGGTATTGATTATAATGATTTTAATCCGGAGACAGATATTAATCTGTCAGCTCGTTATAATGCTACCACTTTCCGCAAGGAGAAGATCAAGAATAAAATCCAGCTTCAGAAAGATCTTGGACTTGAGCAGGATCCAAAAGCCATGATGATCGGTATCGTATCCCGCCTGACAGATCAGAAGGGATTCGACCTGATCGCTTATATCATGGACGAGCTTTGTCAGGATAGTGTACAGATTGTAGCTCTTGGCACAGGAGATGAGCGCTATGAGAATATGTTCCGTCACTTTGACTGGAAATATCACGGCAAGGTATCTGCACAGATTTACTATGATGAGAGGATGTCTCACAGAATTTATGCAGCATCTGACGCATTTCTGATGCCGTCACTGTTTGAGCCATGTGGCTTAAGCCAGCTGATGAGCCTTCGTTATGGAACTCTTCCGATCGTCAGAGAAACAGGCGGTCTGAAGGATACGGTTATTCCATACAATGAATTCGAGGGAACAGGAACCGGATTTTCCTTCAGGAATTACAATGCACATGAGATGCTTTCCACGATCCGCTATGCAGAGCACATTTACTATGACAAGAAGCGCGAATGGAATAAGATGGTAGACCGGGCTATGGCAAAGGATTTCTCATGGAGTAATTCCGCACGCCAGTATGAAGAGATGTACAACTGGCTGATCGGGGAATAATGATTCTGTAAGAAATATGCCATTTAAAGTACGGATATAGATATATATGGTACATAATATATACGGTACATAATAAGATGAAATTCGGACATACTACTTTCTGTAAAGTGTCCGCCTCGAGGATACAGGAGAGATTAATTTTCTCCTGTATTTTTTTGTATATATGGACATTTGAAGGCTGTCGAAAACAAAGGTTCCATACTGTTGGTTTTCGCTACAGAAATATTTTAGTTACTGTTCACTGGTAACATTCCGCGAGGTGTTTTTTGTGAACGTAGTTCACAGAAAACCCGAGAGTGCGGAAATCATGCAAATGCATGATTTCTGTGCATCGCGAAGCGCGTTGCTGTGAACGGAGTGAACAGTAACATATTTTTAACAGGAGGCAGGTTATATGAACCAAATTTCAGAACTGGATCTACAGAATTTACGTCACCGATCGGCGGATTTGACACCACCCATTGTAAAATGGAGGAGTATGCAAGTAAGGCTACAGATGCCCAGGTAAAACAGTTTTTCCAGAAGTCTGCTCAGTCGGCAGTGGACTGCAAAAAAAATCAGCTTATGCAGTATTTACAGTAGGAGGTGCCGCAGATGAATGAAAAAGTGATGGTAGCAGATACCCTTGCCGGAATTAACGGTGAACTGACCCGTTATGGGGAGATGATCCCTCAGACAGAGAATCCTCAGCTGAAACAAACCTTAAAACAGATGAGAAATCAGTGCGAGATGTCCCAGGAGGAGATTTACCAGATTGCCCGTGCAAGAGGCTATTATGTGCCGGCAGCTCAGGCAACAAGGGAAGAAGTGGATCATGTCAGAAGCGTGCTTAGCCAGGGATAAGAGGGGCTAGTGTTACTGGTCACGGAGTGAACAGTAATGAGATAGTAAATAACATCCGGGTTGCAGGAAATAATTCTTGTAATTCCGGATGTTTTGCTATATAGTAGAATTACTGACAGGAAAACGACAATATAAAGGTCGTATACGATTCATTTCAAAATTTACCGGAGTTTTGTCTGTCTCCGGGTATACAAGAATTTCACACCCGTATTCCGGGATGATTCCACCGGTGAAAATAACTTTACAGTTCGTTTGGCTTAACATGAAAAATAAAACTATTATATGGCGAGTAGGGGCTTGACAAGTGAACTGATTTAAGATAGTATGTACTACAGAGAAACGAACATAGGTTCGTATTTGCGCAAGCAAGAAGATCCTGGCTGCTGTTCACTGGTAACGTTCCGCGAGGTGTTTTTGTGAACAAAGTTCACAGAAAACCCGAGAATTGCGGCGCGAAATCATGCTTTGCATGATTTCTGTGCATCGCGAAGCGCGTTACTGTGAACGGAGTGAACAGTAACAGATCTTGGCTGCTGTTCACGGATAAGGTTCTGCCAGGTGCCTTTTGTGAATGGTAACAGGTTATACAGTCCGGTTAATGATTACAGAAATTACTACGGACTTGTCTGATTATTAAGAATAGGAGATCGGAATAATGATAAATGAAGAGAAGAAGAAAAAGCGCTGGAAGCGGCTCGTCCAGTGGTAAGACAACGGTTGCATTACATATGGTAGCTGAGGTGCAGAAGAGAGGCGGAATTGCCGGATTCATCGATGCGGAGCATGCCCTTGATCCGGTTTACGCCAAGAACATCGGCGTGGATATTGATAATCTTTACATTTCACAGCCGGATAACGGTGAGCAGGCTCTGGAGATTACAGAGACCATGGTTCGTTCCGGTGCTGTTGATATTGTGATCGTGGACTCTGTTGCAGCCCTTGTTCCCAAGGCAGAGATCGAGGGCGACATGGGAGACAGTCATGTAGGTTTGCAGGCACGTCTGATGTCACAGGCACTTCGTAAGCTGACCGCTATTATCAGTAAGTCTAACTGCGTTGTGATCTTTATCAATCAGCTTCGTGAGAAAGTTGGCGTTATGTTTGGTAACCCGGAGACAACGACTGGTGGACGTGCCCTTAAGTTCTATTCATCCATACGTCTTGATGTACGCCGTGTAGAGACATTGAAGCAGGGTGGCGAGATGGTTGGTAACCACGTCAAGGTCAAAGTTGTTAAGAATAAAGTTGCTCCGCCGTTCAAACAGGCTGAGTTTGATATTATGTTTGGTACTGGCATCTCCAAGGAAGGGATATCCTTGATCTTGCTGCTGAGAATTCCATTGTAAATAAGAGCGGTGCATGGTACGCATATAACGGAGATAAGATCGGACAGGGACGTGAAAATGCGAAGCTGTTCCTGAAAGAGCATCCGGACATCTGCGATGAGATTGAACGCAAGGTTCGTATCCATTATCACCTTCTTCCAGGTGAGGAAGAAGAGCAGCAGGATGTGAAGCAAGAAGAAACTACACCAGAATCTGACGCTCCGGCAAGAAGAGGAATAAAATATGGCGGTTAACCGGAAGAGCAAAGAATGCCAGAAGAAAGGCAATGCTTCTTCTGGAGCATATGGACCGTACAGAGAAAAGGCCTGTCTGACCGGCTGCGTCAGGCAGGCTTTTCAGCAGAAGCCACAGAGGATGCCATGAACTATGTGCGTTCCTATGGGTATCTGAACGATTACCGCTATGCCATGAATTATATTTCCTTCCGCATGGGAAACAAAAGCCGTCAGAAGATTCTCCAGGAGCTTTCAGGAAAGGAATTGACCGCGAGACTGCCCTTGCAGCCTGGGAAGAGGCAAGCAGAGATTGAAGAGCCAGATGAACTGGCCATTCTCCGAACTACAGTAGAGAAAAAGTGTCAGCCTGGTACTGCCCTGGACGAAAGGGGATGCGCCGCCTCCAGGGATTTCTTCTTCGAAGAGGTTTTTCCTATGGAGATATTTCCCACGTGCTGGAAGACATGAATATTACCTGTGAGAGAAGCTATTGATAAATTGCCGGATTCTTTCTGTGCATCGCGAAGCGTGTTACTGGTCGCGGAGTGAACAGTAACGCTAGACGTTTCTTTGGAAATTTAAATTTTGTTTTTGTGTAGAAAAACTTGACATAATTCTAAAAAAAAAGATAAACTTGTATTGTTGTATTTGTACAATGAAAACTAAATATTGAGGAGGTGCTCCTGTGACAACAATTATTGTAGCAATTGTCGCTGTAGTAGCCACTCTACTGATTGCAGTTCCTATTACTAGTAAAGTTTCTGTGGGTAACAAAGTTAAGAAAGACGCAGAAACGATTGGGTCAGCAAGAAAAGAGCCAGAGGCATCATTGATGAAGCCTTAAAAGCGGCCGAAACAAAGAAACGTGAAACTTTATTGGAAGTAAAGGAAGAATCCCTCAGTACGAAGAATGAACTTGAGAAGGAAACCAAGGAACGAAGAAACGAACTGCAGAAATATGAGAAGCGTGTCTTATCGAAGGAAGAAACCGTTGATAAAAAGCTGAAGCAGTTGAGAAGCGTGAAGCGGAATGCACAGCGAGAGCAGCTGAGGTGCAGAAAAAAGAAAAGAGGGTAGAAGAACTTGAGCAAAAAGGAGTACAGGAACTGGAAAGAATTTCAGGTCTGACCTCCGACCAGGCAAAAGAAGAATTACTCAGAAGTGTAGAAGATGATGTCAAAGTTGATGTTGCCAGACTTTACAAAGGAACTTGAGAGCCAGGCGAAGGAAGAGGCAGGAAAGAAAGCCAAGGAATATGTTGTCAATGCCATCCAGAAATGTGCAGTTGACCATGTAGCTGAAACTACCATTTCGGTTGTTCAGCTTCCGAGCGATGAGATGAAGGGAAGGATTATTGGTCGTGAAGGCCGTAATATTCGTACTCTTGAAACACTGACAGGTGTTGATCTGATCATTGATGATACTCCTGAGGCAGTAGTTCTCTCATCATTTGATCCTATCCGTCGTGAAGTTGCACGTGTAGCTCTTGAGAAACTCATCGTTGACGGACGTATTCATCCGGCTAGAATCGAAGAGATGGTAGAGAAAGCACAGAAAGAAGTAGAAGCACAGATTCGTGAAGATGGTGAGAACGCAGCAATGGATGTTGGTGTTCACGGTATCCATCCTGAACTGCTGAAACTTCTTGGACGTATGAAATTCCGTTCAAGCTATGGACAGAATGCTTTGAAACATTCTATCGAGGTGGCACAGCTTTCAGGAATTCTCGCCGGAGAAATCGGTGTAGATGTCCGTATGGCAAAACGTGCCGGATTGCTTCATGATATCGGTAAATCTATCGATCATGAGGTAGAGGGTTCACATATTCAGATTGGCGTAGATCTTTGTAAGAAATATAAGGAATCACCTATTGTGATCAATGCGGTAGCAGCACACCACGGTGATGTGGAACCAGAGAGTCTTATTGCTTGTATCGTGCAGGCAGCAGATGCAATTTCTGCAGCACGTCCAGGTGCCAGAAGAGAGACACTGGAGACTTATACCAACATACTGAAGCAGCTTGAGGATATTACCAATCAGTTCAAGGGGGTTGAGAAATCCTTTGCAATCCAGGCTGGTAGAGAAATCCGTGTTATGGTAGTTCCTGAGCATGTGAATGATTCTGAGATGGTACTTCTCGCAAGAGACATAGCGAAGCAGATTGAGGCTGAGCTTGAGTATCCGGGTCAGATCAAAGTCAATGTGATCCGCGAGAGCAGAGCTGTTGATTATGCCAAATAATCGGAGTTAATTTACATTAAGAAATATTAAGAAACCGCTTCCGCATTTTTCATACTATATGAAGGATGCGGAGGCGGTTTTTATTTATGAAAGTCCCGGACGGCAGCCATGAACGAGCTATGCTTGCATGGGCTGATTCATGGAAAATCAAAAAGAATTTTTTTATGTAATTCATAATCAAATCATCGCTTGCGTACAATGGTACAGGGTGAATATATGGAAAATTTACTCAGTATCAAAAAGAAAAGTTTTTTTCCAGGACTGACTTTGCTGCTTGCAGGATTTCTTGCAGGAATGCTGATCCCGAACTTTATATACCGTTTTTCCTGGAAGCAGCAGGCATTTTCCGCAGTGTACCTTTTTGGAAACCTATGGGAAAAAACAGAAGCAGGAGGAATCGATTATCTTTTGCAGATTCTCTGGATGCGCGGTGGGATTTTTTTCTTTCTTTCTCTAATCTGTGGTTTTACTGTATTTGGAGTCCCTATGGCAATTATGGCGATGCTTTTTTACCGGGATTGGACTGGGAATCGTATTTTCCATGTCTATTCTGCTGTTCGGACTTACCGGAGGCGCAGTTGCCGTAGCACTTCTTTTTCCGCATTATCTGATCTATCTGCCATTATGGGATTCGGTGTATCAGATGGTCTACAGGGAATCTATGGGAATCTGGCGCAATCATGGAATTTTTCCACAGAAAGTAAGCGCTTATCTCCTGAAAGTGCTCTTATATACAGCTTTATACGGTGTGGGAATTCTTTTGGAATGGCGTGTAAATCCATGGATTTTAAACAAAATTCTGGATTTTTCGAAATTTTTTGAATGAGAATAATATGAAAAATACAAGATATAGTATTGGTTACCATAAAAGAGACGTTATTTTTTGTAAAATGGGCAAAAAAAAGCTTGTTTTTATACGATTTTTGACCGAAAAAAAAAGGTTTGATTTTATGTCAATTACAAAGTATAATACAAATACATTTTAAAATCAGTTATTGTGGGGAGGTAGCCCGTTCCTGCAATAAAGCGTGAAAAAGAGCAAATGCAATGGACAATAGGAATTCCGGGCGAAATCTCCCACAAATTGTGACGCACATCTTACAGAAAGCATTTTTCAAACACGCTCCAGAATCTTTTTTCAAACATGGTCTAAAGCAATATGATCATGGGCTATATGAAATGAATTTATAACAAAAAGAGACAGGAAGTAAACAATATGGAACAGGAAATACGCGAGTTTATTGAATACTTACATAATACGAAAAAAACATCCCAGAATACAGAGGTTTCTTATCAGCGTGATCTGAACAAGATGGCTGCATACCTGGAAATGAAGGGGATTATGAAAGCGGAAGATGTCCGTGAATTTGATCTCATGGGATACATGGATTATATGGAGAAAGAGAACTTCGCGTCATCCACTATTTTTCAAGAAGTGTTGCTTCCATGCGTGCTTTTTTTTCAACACATGTTTGCACTTAGGAAGATGGAAGAGAACCCCACAGATAATCTGAAATCTCCAAAAGGTAGAGAAGAAGCTTCCGGAGATTCTCAGTATTCAGGAAGTTGACGATCTTTTGAAGCAGCCAGATCTGACTACGCCTAAGGGAATTCGGGATAAGGCTATGTTAGAGCTTTTATATGCCACTGGTATGCGTGTCAGCGAACTGATCCATCTGGAGACCACAGATGTAAACCTTCAGCTTGGCTATGTGGTTTGCCAGGAGAATAAAGAGCGTATCATCATTCCGATTGGAAATGTAAGCAAGGAAGCGTTGAATCTTTATCTTGAAGAGGGACGTAAGGTATTTGTGAAAGATGATTCAGAGCATGCGCTGTTCACAAATTGCTCCGGTAAGGCCATGAGCCGTCGGGGCTTCTGGAAAATGTTGAAAGGCTATGCTTCTGGAGGATTCTTTCTTGTATTATAAAATTGTCTGATTCATCGAAAGATATTACACCACATACAGAATACAGGAGACATTCCTTTGCAGTCAAACAGGCGCTAGCACATCTCAGCGATTGTATTTAGATTCTTCCCATATACATGGTTTGGTCCGATCTTCTGGTTGCCTGGCTCGATATAGCTCTCGATCATGAGACCTTTTACCAGTCCACGAACATCAGAATCAACCTGACGGCTGTGAAGAACTTCACTTGCGATACGAACCTGCTGCTCGTACTGCTTGTTGGAGTTGGAATGGTTGGTATCCACGATGGTAGCCATATTCTTCAGGTTCTTAGCGGAATATTTCTCGAAAAGAAGACGAAGATCTTCGTAATGGTAATTCGGGATCTCCGTGTTTGTTTACCGCACCACGAAGAATGGTATGTGTCAACTCATTCCCTGTAGTTTCAACTTCCCATCCCCTGTAGATAAATGTATGGCTGCCCTGAGCTGCAACAACAGAGTTCAGCATAACACTGAAGTCACCACTTGTAGGATTCTTCATTCCCGCCGGAACATCCATACCGCTGACAGTGAGACGGTGCTGCTGATCCTCAACAGAACGTGCTCCTACAGCAACATAGGAAAGAAGATCGGAAAGGTAACGCCAGTTCTCAGGGTAAAAGCATCTCGTCCGCACAGGTAAATCCGCTCTCCTTCAATAGCACGGATGTGCATTTTTTCGGATGGCAACAAGACCGGCAAGCATATTAGGTTTTTTTTCTCCGGATCTGGCTGATGTACCATACCTTTATAACCCTCTCCGGTAGTACGGGGTTTATTTGTATAAACACGCGGGATGATAAGGACTTTATCCTCGATCTTTTCCTGAACTTTGCGAAGTCTCAGCAGATAATCGCATACAGCATCTTCGTTATCTGCAGAACATGGACCGATGATTGCAAGAAATTTATCGGATTTTCCAGTGAATACGTCACGGATTTCCTGATCACGTTTCTCTTTCAGTGCCTTGATCGTTGCATCAATGGGATATTGGTTGCGGATCTCGTCGGGGGTTGGAAGCTTTTTGATGAATTCAAATCCCATGGTATTTTCTCCTTTTATCGGCAAAATTTATTTTCGATTCAATATTATAGACTATGATGGAAAAAAATGTCGATAGGCAAATTGCGGGAATGATTTTTCAAACATGCTCCAGTCTGTTTAGATAAATGAAATGAAGCAAGGTAAGAATCAGTTGGGAAAGGAGCATTCCGTAAAAATATCCACGGATTCCAAGCACAGGAATGGAAAAGAAAACAAATCAATTCGGATACACACTCCTGCAATATTGTGAAATAGGCAAGCATCCGGGCGCCCGAGGCCGTTCAGAATACTTTCCAGTGCAGTATTTGTATAAAGAAAAGGGCAGATAAAAGCCAACGTCCTTATGTAAATCCCCGCAGTTTCACTGTGAAAAAAAAAAATTTCCCAGTGATTTTCCGAAAATAAAGAAAAAGAATGTACAGAAGCCTCCGAAGAAAAAGCAGTTTTCGCAGGTACGGCGGATCACATGACGGATTTTTTTCTCATGACCGAGGGCCTGTAAACTAGCCACAGAAGGCATCAGCATAACAGAGGCAGAATTTGTCAGTGTTGCCGGGAAAAGAATCAGCGGCAGCGCCATTCCGGTAAAAATTCCGTACACAGACAGGGAATCAGTCCGATTTATTCCAGCCAGAAGCAGTCTTTGGGGAATAAGAACCATTTCGATGCCAGAGAGTAAGGTAAGCAGCAGCCGGTTGACAGAGTGGGGAACTGCAATCTGGGCGATTTCTTTTATAAGAGCATTTATGGAAGTGGCAGTATTGTTTTTGACAGAAGCTGGTTGTATATGTGAAATATATTTTACAGCAGAAGGTGAATTTCTGTGAGTGCCTTTGTTTATACAGAGAAAATACTCGTAAAATACGTCGAAGCAGTCTGGCGGCTGGTTTGTAATTTTCCCTGGAAAAATCCAGTCCCAAGCGCCAACATACATGCTGCAGTGGCTGTAAGCTCACTGAAAAGTGCACCTCCGGTCGCTATTACAGGGGTAATCTCTTTTTTTTTCTGGGAAATCAGAATCAGGTAGATCACGTAAGTGCTGCCGATCCGGGAAGTCTGCTCAAGAAGCAGGATAAAAGCTGGAATTCCAGTCGTTTTTCTGGCATAATAAAAGCTGTTTACGCATGAATGCAAGGCTGCAAAAGGAAAAACTAAAGGCAAGAATACGAAGCAGAACCGTAGTACGCGGCTCTTTTAACAAAGCAGAAGCCACAAAATCTGCATTCCAATAGACCAGAAAAGATAAAAGTCCGCAAAGTGCCATCGAAAGAAATGTTCCAAGAAGCAGTGCATCTCTGGACTCTTTTTTTTTCCAAGGGCAGTGAAAGAGGCACACAGCCTGGAAATAGCAGCCTGAATGCCCATACAGCAGGTTGCCAGTACGATTGCGTGAACCGGAAGCGTAAGCTGGTAAATTCCCACTCCCTGTGCACCAATCGTATGAGATAAGAATATTCTATAGAAGAAACCCATCAGGCGGCTGACAAGACCGGTAAGAGTAAGAATCAGGGTTCCTTTGATAAAAAGTTTGTCAGACATAAGAATCCGCCTATCCTCTTCATCCTTTTAGTTAGTTTATGCTGTAAATGTGCCTTGACAGAACTGTTATTATCTGGTAAAGTGGGATAGAAATCCAAGCGAAATACTAGGAAATAGAAAAGTACCTAAGGAGATAGATGAAATAACCCTTTCCCGGGAGTCTTTCATATCGAATTGATACCAATAAACCAGGAGGAAGAAAAATGGGAAAAATGATATATCTGGACAATGCGGCTACCACAAAGACCGCACCGGAAGTTGTGGAGGCAATGCTGCCGTATTTTACCGAAATGTATGGAAATCCATCCAGCATTTACGACTTCGCATCCAAGAGCAAAGAGGGCGTCAGCAAGGCAAGAGGCCAGATCGCAGATGCACTTGGCGCCAAGAAAGAAGAAATCTATTTCACAGCAGGTGGTTCTGAGTCTGATAACTGGGCTCTGAAAGCCACCTTTGAAGCATATAAATCCAAAGGAAACCACATCATCACAACAAAGATCGAGCATCATGCCATTCTGCATACATGTGAGTACCTGGAAAAAGAGCGCGGAGCGAAGATCACATATCTTGATGTAGATGAGAATGGTATTGTGAAGCTTGACGAGCTTGAGAAAGCTATTACACCAGAGACGATTCTGATTTCTGTTATGTTTGCAAACAACGAGATTGGATCTATCCAGCCAATCAAAGGAGATCGGTGCAATTGCCAAAGAGCACGGCATCCTGTTCCATACAGATGCTGTTCAGGCATTCGGCCAGATCCCGATCAATGTAGATGAGTTCAATATCGATATGTTAAGCTCCAGCGGACATAAGATCAACGGACCGAAAGGAATCGGTTTCCTCTATATTCGCAAAGGCGTCAAGATCCGTTCCTTTGTACATGGCGGAGCACAGGAGAGAAAGCGTCGTGCAGGTACAGAGAACGTTCCTGGAATCGTAGGATACGGTCTTGCTGCAGAACGTGCAGTCCGCACTATGAAAGAACGTACAGACAAAGAGATTCAGGTAAGAGATCATTTCATTGAAAGAATCCTGAAAGAGATTCCTTATGTAAAAGTAAACGGTGACCGTATAAAACGTCTTCCAAATAACGTAAATGTCAGCTTCCAGTTCATCGAAGGAGAGTCCATGCTGCTCATGCTTGACAATTATGGAATCTGTGCATCCAGCGGATCTGCATGTACTTCAGGTTCTCTGGATCCGTCCCATGTACTTCTGGCAATCGGACTTCCGCATGAGATTGCGCATGGTTCTCTGCGTGCGAGGAGACTACCATGGAAGATGCTGATTTTGTAGTAGATAAGCTGAAAGAAATCGTAGCTTACCTGAGATCAATGTCTCCATTATATGAAGATTTTATAAAAAAACAGTAACTGTTCAGTACCTTCACAGTTACACGCTTCGCGATGCACAGAAATCATGCTTTGCATGATTTCGCGCCAACATTCTCGGGTTTTCTGTGAACTACGTTCACAAAAAACACCTCGCGGAATAGTGCCTGCTGAATAGTTAAAAAAAAAAAAAAATTTGATTAAAACACTTGCCAGGAGGAAAAAATAATGTACAGTGAAAAAGTAATGGATCATTTTCAGCATCCACGTAATGTAGGTGAGATTGAGAACGCAAGCGGCGTGGGTACTGTAGGAAATGCAAAATGCGGTGATATCATGAGAATTTTCCTGGATATCGATGACAAGACTCATATCATCAAAGAATGCAAATTCAAAACATTCGGCTGTGGGGCTGCTGTTGCAACCAGCAGTATGGCAACAGAGATGGTAAAAGGAAAGACCATCGAGGAAGCTATGAAGCTTACCAACAAGGCTGTTATGGAGGCTCTTGATGGACTTCCGCCAGTGAAAGTACACTGTTCTCTTCTTGCAGAGGAGGCTGTACATGCTGCACTGTGGGATTACGCACAGAAGCATCACATTGAGATCGAAGGTCTGAAGAAACCGAAGTCTGACATCCATGAGGGTGAAGAGGCAGAGGAAGAAGAGTATTAATAGTTACTGCGAACTGCAGTAATTATGAGGTGTCGTCATCGATACAAAAGAATAATATTTTTTACAGGAAACCGAATCCTTAAGCAGATTTATTTCGTTACAGATAAATAGGTGGTAAAGATGAGGCAGACCGTAAAGAGAATTCATCAGGGCGGATGTTATCATCTGCCCCTATTTTAATACAAATGGCACGAACGGTTTTTTGTGACCTTTTGATTTTTACACTGGTATCATACAATGGGAAAAAGAGTAAAACAGAAACATCCTTAAATAAAACATAAGAATGAAGGAAGTAACGATGACAGGACTGACAAACGAACAGGTACAACAAAAAGAATTGAAGAGGGGGGAAAATCAATGTTAATGAGAACCCCAACACAAGGAGCTATAAGCAGATCGTAAGGGAGAATGTGCTTACATTTTTCAACTTTCTGAATCTGGCTCTGATGATTATGGTATTGCTGGTTGGTTCCTATAAGAACTCCATGTTCATGGGGAATTATTGTGATCAATACGGTGATCGGAATCATCCAGGAAGTGCGTGCGAAAAAGACGCTGGATAAGCTGGCTATCCTTACGGAGAGCAAGGCAGTGGTCTTGCGTGAAGGCAAAAAATGGTCTATCTCCACGGAGAAGCTGGTTCTGGACGATATCCTTTTTCTGAAAACAGGAGATCAGGTGCCTGCAGATGCCAAGGTGCTTGAGGGCAGTATTGAGGTCAATGAATCCCTGCTGACCGGTGAATCGGATAACCTTCAGAAAAAATGAAGGGGACGAGCTTTTTTCAGGAAGCTTTGTGACATCAGGGGAAGCTTGCTGTCAGGTAATCCATGTTGGAAAAGATAATTATGCATCGCAGATCACAAGCGAGGCTAAGGAATTTAAACGTCATAACTCAGAACTTCGTAATTCCCTGAATGCGATTCTGAAGACTATAAGTGTGATCATAGTTCCTATGGGAATGCTGCTATTTTATAAGACAATATTATATTGCGGGAAACGGAATCCGGATGCAGTAGTTAATATGGTAGCTGCTGTCCTCGGAATGATCCCTTCGAGGGACTGGTGCTCCTTACCAGTGTGGCGCTGACTCTTGGTGCGCTGACGTTGACCCGTAAGAATACTTTGGTGCAGGAATTGTATTGTATTGAGACTCTGGCGAGAGTGGATACCCTCTGTCTGGATAAAACCGGAACCATCACAGCCGGTACTATGTGCGTGGAACAGGTACAGCCCTATGTGGAAGGGATGGAGATCAAGGCTCCGGAAGCAGAAAATGAGAATATAAGCGAAAGTACAATAAATGGAACAGCGAATCAAGCTCAGAAAGTTCCAGAAATGGCAGCTGCAGAGGCGCAGTCTGAAGTATCCGTGGTTGCGGCACAATTGCAGATAGGAGCTGTTATGGGAACTACTGAACAGCTGTCAGCACAAGATTCACAGGGCAATGTCAATACTGATTTAGCCATCAGCGGCGCCCAGCCAGAACTGACCATGGGCGAGATCGAGCGTGTCATGGCAAACATGATGTCCGTTTTAAAGGATAAGAATGCCACCGCAGATGCACTCCACAAACGCTTCTCCAGAAGAACGGACATGCCGGTAGATCATTGCATTCCGTTTTCCTCAGACCGCAAATACAGCGGTGTAGCCTTTAAAACAGAAGGAACTTATCTGATGGGTGCTGCTCAGTTCCTTTTTCCCGGATGGAAATGAAAACTTGATCAAGCAGTGTGCTGCTTATGGAAAAGAAAGGCTTACGTGTTCTGGTGTTGGCGCATAGCCCAAACCTGAATCGGGAGAATGAGCTTCCGGAAGGGTTAAAGCCGGTTGCGTTATTTATGCTTACTGACATTATCAGGGATAATGCCCCTGAAACCCTGGCATTTTTCAAAGACCAGGGCGTAGATCTGAAAGTGATCTCCGGTGATGATCCTGTGACTGTTTCTGCCATTGCAAAAAAAGCAGGACTGGAGAATGCAGATAAATATATTGATGCCACTACCATCACCACACCGGAGGATATGGAGCGTGCCGTTGCAGAGTGTTCCGTATTCGGCCGTGTAACCCCGCAGCAGAAGAAAGAGATGGTGCTTGCCCTTCAGAAACAGAAGCATACAGTTGCCATGACCGGTGACGGTGTGAACGATGTTCTGGCACTGAAAGAGGCAGACTGCAGCGTAGTTATGGCAGAGGGAAGTGACGCTGCCAAGAACATTGCAAATGTAGTCCTTATGGATTCTAATTTCGCTGCTATGCCGGAGATTGTGAACCAGGGACGCCGTGTGGTGAACAACATCCGCACCGCAGCTTCCATGTTCCTGATCAAAACTATTTTCTCTGCGCTGCTGTGTCTGATCACTATTTTCTGGGGCGATAGCTATCCGTTTGAGCCAATTCAGATGTCTCTGATCAGTGCCTGCGCAGTGGGTATCCCAACCTTCCTGCTCGCCCAGGAAAACAACTTCAACAAGATTGAGAGTGGTTTTCTGCGTTATGTATTTATGAATGCATTCCCAGCAGCAGTCACCATCACGGGATGTGTATTTACCATTATGCTGGTCTGCCAGAACGTTTACCATAGCAATGTAATGCTGAGTACAGCCTGTTTCCTGGTAACCGGATGGAACTACATGGCAGCTTTGAAGACGGTATACGCGCCTCTAAGCAGGTACAGGAAAATCATTATTTACGGTATGCAGTTTATTTTCTTCTTTGCAGCCGTATGTGTGCAGAACCTGCTTGCACTTGGCTCCTGGAGTTCGGAATGATCATCCTGGTATTTATCCTGATGACCTTCTCTCCGGTTGTAATCGAAGTTATCACAGAATGGTGCAGATCTTTGTATAACAAGGCACATGAGAAGGAAAAGAAAGGAATTATTTCTCTGTTTTTGGATAAAGTGCAGAAATAATGACTGACCTGGTCTTGAGTGGCAATCAAAAATAATACCTCAAGCTGAATTTGAAAAGAAACGCAAAAAATGCTTCATCGCTTGTTATGGCGATGGGCATTTTTTAACATGCTCTAAAAGCCGGGCTGATTTCTTCTGCCGGGTATGGAAAAACAGGGCTTCGTTATAACTTTACAAAGTTTGGTTTCCGATCTTTAAATACTGTATAATACTCAAATCCACATTCTTTCAGCACCTGCGCAGCCCTATCAAAAGCGTATCCTATTTTATCCGGTGTATGCGCGTCAGCACCAATGGTGATGATTTCGCCCCCTAGTTCTTTATAACGCCGGATGATATCCGTACATGGGTTTGGCTCTCCAAGACCGTAGTGATAACCGCCGGTGTTGACTTCCAGTCCTACATTTGTGTCTGCCAGTTTTTTTTCAGAATCGCATCCAGAATGTTCCGATATTTTTCATAAGAATAAAACTGGTTTTTGTTTTGGACCGTAGCGGACAATATAATCCAGATGTCCATAAGTGTCCATTTCATGAAATGCATCCAGATTCTCCAGAATGGATTCGAAATATTCAAAGGTAGGCCTGTTCCTCGTTCCTGCCCTGGAAAAATTCCGGTAGTAGGGGTCAGCACCGTGGACTACGTGAGAAGAACCAATCACGAAATCGAAAGGATATTCCTTTAAAAGATTGTGAAAATATTGTTTAAGATGAAGCTGCAAACCGATCTCAATACCGAAATGGATGTGAATCTGA
>VOFF01000201.1_pt1 | contig 44000 bp, 38 predicted proteins | sample 5384061 | NCBI WGS metagenome assembly VOFF01 (sample SAMN12384725, study PRJNA508395) | human gut metagenome | isolation source: healthy gut E | host: Homo sapiens | reverse complement strand
CAAATTCCAGATACAAGCGGTAATCGTTACCCGCCTGCGGAAAACGGTCCAGACGATAATTGGATTCCCCCCTCCAGAAATAAGCGTCCGCCTTTGTCGCCTGATTGTATTGCCCCACAGCAAGCGATTGGTTGAAGAGCTCCAGAGCCTCCTGGAAACGGGCATTCGCAAATGCCTGTGTGCCCAGCCGGAACAAAATCTTCTGCTTGGCCTCCATAATGCGTGTGCCCGGATGCTCAATCTTTGCTATAGATTTTAAAGCAGCTTCATAACTGCGGGTATTCATATACACCTCTATCAAATAATCATTGACACGCTCCGTATAAGGTGAATTCGGGAACTCATTCAGAAAACGCTCAAACACGGTTACCGATTCGGCAAATGGAGAATAAGAGGTTTCATGAATACACAAAGCATAATTATAAAGAGCCTGTTCCTTTACTTTCGGATCAAAACTGAAATTGGCAGCCTGCTCGAATGCCATGCGTGCCCTGTTCCTCTCCTTCAAGTTCAAATAAGCCAGCCCCATGTGTAGATAAGCATTCTGTGACAAGGCATCATGTACCGAAGCCATTTCCCCCAAAGTAGCGGCAGCCTTGGAATAAACACCAGTATAATAATAACTCATACCGAGTTCATACAAAGGCTTACGTTGCGGGTGGGAAACACTTTCACGGTATCTTTCCAAAGGAGGTATCGCCGCTTGGTAATCATTCAATCCGAAACAAGCCTCTCCCCAAATCCGTTCCATCTGAGGAACATCCTTTTTAGCCGGATATTGCTCCAGATACGCTTTTGCCACAGTACGGGCCTGCTGATAATTTCCTTTCACCAAATAAATCTCTCCTATATAATAAGGAACCAATGCTGCATATACGGCATCATTCTGCAAAGACTGGAAACTTTTCAGCGCCTTGTCATAGCGTTTCTCCACATAATCAATATAAGCCAGATTATAGACAGCGTCATCCTGATACAATGGGCTTACCTCTTTCAGCAAGGTAAACCATACAGCCGCTTCACGCAGGTTGTCTTCTTTCAGATAAGAGGTGGCCAGACGCATGGCACAATCATCTCTTTCCTTATCAGGCAAAGCCTCCAGATCACACGACCGGAACAGGGCAATGGCCTCCTTGTATTTTCCCTCCATAAAATAAGCAGAGGCAATCAGTGACAGCACCCTGTTTTTATGGCGGGAATCAGGATATTTGTCCAGATAAGCCTGTAACAGCTCCATGCTGTCCCCACCTTTCAACTCATATTCCCGGCATACCCGGTTATATTCCTTGTCACCTGCCACATCCTTGGGAGTGATCTGCTGCGCCATTCCCTGCAAGGAACAGCCTCCCATCAATGCGGCCATCAATAAGGTTTTTCTTTTCATATCTTATCATTAAAGTTTATGTTCTTTCAAAAAACGCCGGACTCCTTCACGCACAGAATCCAGCCCGAATTCTTCGGGATTCACTTCATTCAAGGGAAGCCAGAAAGACTCCGCCACATCATCCATCGCCTTTATCCGGCTGGTATCTTTCACTTTACAAAGAAAGAACAGATCCAATGTATGTACCAGAAATCCTGAATAAAGATAAGTGTTGGGCAATGAGAACTGATAAACAGCCTCCTCCACCTGCAAGCCGGTTTCTTCCAACACCTCGCGTGCCACACCTTCCTCGCCGGTCTCATGCATATCAATAAACCCGCCGGACAGGTCCAATGTTCCCTTCGCCGGTTCTTTTCCCCTGCGGCACACCAACAACTCATTCTTATCATTCAAGATAAAAGCTACAGTAGCGGCACTGGAATTAAAATAATACACAAAGCCACAATCAGCGCAACGCTTTGATTTCTCATTGTTCACTTCAAAGTGCGGCGAACCACACTTCGGACAATATTTGAATAGTTCCAACGGATGCATAATTACTCCTTTCTAAGTATAGACACCGCAAAGATAGCGCAAATGACAGATAATTCATTAATTAAATCTAAAAGAAGAAAGAGAAAACACAATTCTTAGTACATTTGTTAGCAAAACAAAACGTAAATTCTTACATGGAAATTGCCATTATTATCGCACTTATCTTATTAAACGGGGTATTCGCCATGTCCGAAATCGCCCTGATCTCAGCGCGTAAAAGTAGTTTGTCCAATGATATCCGTCATGGAAGCTCTACAGCGCGTATCGCTTTAAAGCTTGCCAATGACCCGGACAAGTTTTTATCCACCATCCAAATCGGAATCACCCTGATTGGTATATTGACCGGTATTTACTCCGGTGACGTGCTGGCCACCGACTTTGGGAACATACTGACTGACGCCGGCGTACCCGCCACATATGCCTATTTATTGGCTCAAACCCTGATTGTCATCCTGGTCACTTACCTCACTATTATCTTTGGCGAGCTGGTGCCCAAACGCATTGGCATGAGTGCCTCCACCCGTGCTGCCAAGCTATTGGCACGTCCCATGTACTGGCTGTCCGTCATCGCCTCTCCTTTTGTATGGATACTTGCCAAAAGCACTTCACTTATCTTCAACCTGCTGCATATCAACACAGCGGAAGAAAAAGTGACTGAAGAGGAAATCAAATCCATGATAGACGAAGGAACCGAGAACGGTGAAGTGCAGGAAGTGGAACAGGATATTGTGGACCGCGTCTTCTCTCTTGGCGACCGCAGTATCAACACCATCATGACCTATCGCAGCGACATCGTATCCATTGACATAGACATGAACAACAAGCAGCTGTATGACATCGTATGCCAACACCTGTACCAAGTTTACCCTGTAACTCAAGGAAACACCCTGGACAACATCATCGGAGTAGTTTACCTGAAAGACCTCTTCGGGAAGCTGAACAGTTGCGAATTCAATCTGCGTGATGTGATCCGTCCGGCACAATACTTCCACGAAAACATGGATGTATATAAAGTATTGGAACAAATACGCCAGCACAACATCAAATACGGATTAATCTGTGATGAATTCGGCAGTCTGCAAGGCATCATCACCATGAAGGACATTCTGGAAGCCCTGGTAGGCACCTTGCCCAGTGACTCGGAAGACCCCGATATCGTTCCCCGCAAGGACGGAAGCTGGTTGATAGACGGCCAATGTTCTTTCTATGACTTTCTGAGTCATTTCGAAATGGAGGATTTATACCCCGATTATAATTACAACACGTTGAGCGGCCTCATCCTGCAACAACTAGGCCACATTCCCAAGACCGGTGAATCCATGGAATGGAATGACTTCACACTGGAAATAGTCGACATGGACGGAGCCCGGATAGATAAAGTATTAGTAACACTAACCCATAAAAACGAAGAGGACAATTAACATGCTGCAAAGAGATTACATTATGCGGTTGCTTCAACAATTTTTCGAAGCATTGGAAAAGTTGGTAGAAGAAAGAGATAAAAAGGACGGTCCCGAGCTGCAATTGCAACTTCAAAGCATTTATCGTGCCTACTTCAATCATCCTTCCACCTTCTATTATGATCAGGATGCGGAATATATACTGAACGAGATGGGACAGAACTATGGTGGCGAGGAATTGCTCACGCGCATCGACATGTTATCCGAACTGCTCTATCAGGATGCTTTGTTGAAAGAGTCCGAAGAACAAAAATATTTGTTAAGAAAATCGCTATTCCTGTTGAACTATTTAGATACACATAGCGATACCTTCTCATTTGAAAGAAGAGGGAAAATCGGCGAAATAGAGAAGAAAATAGGTGATTAGCTCCTCTTATTGCACTTTTTTTCAAAGAAATCCTGTTTTTTCTTGCAAAATAGTAGATAAATTAAAAAGTATTCCTATATTTGCTTACAGATTGATAACATTAAAATCGGTATATTATGGAGAAAATTGATAGTCTCGACAGACAAATTCTAGAAATTATATCCCAAAATGCCCGCATCCCGTTTAAAGATGTCGCAGCAGAATGTGGAGTTTCACGCGCAGCCATTCATCAGCGTGTGCAAAGATTAATTGATTTGGGAGTTATTATCGGTTCAGGATATCATGTGAACCCTAAGAGTTTAGGGTATAGAACCTGTACATACGTAGGAATCAAGCTGGAAAAAGGTTCCATGTACAAAAACGTAGTGGCAGAACTGAAGAAGATTCCCGAAATTGTGGAGTGCCACTTCACTACAGGTCCCTATACCATGCTGACCAAACTTTATTCACGCGATAACGAGCATTTGATGGACTTGCTGAACTCAAAGATTCAGGAAATTCCCGGCGTTACGGCTACCGAGACCCTGATCTCTCTGGAGCAGAGCATCAAAAAAAAAGAAATACCCATTCAAAGCTAAGAAAGAATGGAATGGCTGAATGAATACCATTTAGGCGGTATTGCCATCGGCATTTGTACCTTTTAATAATCGGTCTTTTCCACCCCATCGTGGTCAAGGCCGAATATTATTGGGGTACACGGTGCTGGTGGATATTTTTGGTACTGGGCATAGCAGGCATTATAGGGACTGTGCTTATCAGTGACATCCTGATTTCCTCTTTATTGGGTGTCTTCTCCTTCTCTTCTTTCTGGACTATCAAGGAGATATTCGAGCAACGCGAACGCGTGCTGAAAGGCTGGTTTCCGATGAATCCGAAACGGAAACACGAATACGAATAGAAACTATTCTTTCCGGCCAAACCCTTTGCAATTCAATTAAAGGGCTTTTATTTCTTCTTCAGGAAGCCCTGTAGCCTGTACTATGACATCAGATGACACTCTCAAGTTTCGCGCATTCCTCATGCGCTCTTCGTAAACGTTTCCGCGATTCTAATATCATACGCATCCCGTGCCTGCAACATATCAAACAAAAATTATTTCACAACTTTATCCCCTGCTCCGTACTCTGCAAACTCTTCTTATTCCTATATTTGAAATTCTTTCCTTGCATATAATAATTGAATCCTAATGAAAAGCAGAAACTTCGGTCCTTCATCCTGCCGGATGAGAAATTGTAATAAGTTCCTTCGTGCGTAGTGGAATCATACCCCAAAGTGCCCAACAAATACCTCATATTTCCAGTAATTCCCAAATGTTTGTTCACACGCCAAGTTACCGTCAGTTCCGATTCAGACCCATAATGTTTCCGTTTGTTATTCACACCATAGCTGAAAGGCCGATAATTCCCATAAAGATTCCATGACAATCTTTTTATAATGTCCATACGTATTAAGATTAACATAAAGAGAGCCCTTTCCATGCTGATGAGTATAGAAATGAGTATCATACCCTATATTTCCACCAAATGCAGATGGCGGAGGCAATGGTTCACCCTCTTTGCTAGGAGAGATGAGAAAAAGAAATAGTCATTGGGAACGCTTTGGTCTTCCATTAAGCCTTCGGCTTGGAAAATGGAACTTTTACAACAATCTAGTTCTTTCTAATGCAGGAGATCCTTACATCACGGAAAATATAACCCATAACAGCCACCAGAATACCCATATTGTAAATCAAAATATAGACCGTAAAAATATAAGAAGAATCAATGAAACATTCAGCATGTTATATGATATAACTACCCTGCAAAGCATCGGACTTAACTGTATGGTAAAACAAGCTGGAAGCACACTAAAATCTTCTTCTTTTTCCGAAACACAAGAAACAGAAAAGGAATATACCTCTTCCTACCATAGTAAAGGGAAAGGGGATGACAAAATATATCAGGCTAGTTTGAACTATAATTGGAAATCAAAAAACGGAAAGAATACTTTGCAAACAGTTCTTGATTATTTGAGAAGTGATGAAACGAAAGAACTGAATCACCATTATCTTTATCAGTATCCGGAGAAAAACGAAGAGGATAATAAATGTAGCAACACCGGAACTGTTTCTGATTTATGGAAAGCAGAAATAAATTATATCTTCTTGCTCAACAAACATTCAAAATACTCACATTTCATCAAATGATAACAACCGGACGAATAAGGTGTATCATCCGGTCGAAGTCGTTGTATCTTCCCTTCAAGTAAATTGTTTCACTTAAGTGATGATATTATATCACCCTAGTGATGAACTTTCATCACTAGAGTGCTCAAACTTCATCACTTAAGTGAAACAACTGAATCAAAAGGAAGATATCGTGTAATCAACCGGACGAAACAGCTTGTTATTCAGGATGTTTACGCTTAGTCACTTTTCTCTAAAACCCCACGAAAAACACTTGCAAAACGCTATTTTACACAGTATCTTTGTTCCAACGGAAACCTAAAACAACAAATAATGAATAAAAAGTTATTGAACAAAGTAATGAAGAAGCTTGCTTCCTCGAATGTAGTGATAAGTCCGACAGTGAAGAGTTCATCTACCTCATTGTCAATGCAGAAGAAACCGGAAACGGAACAAGTACAGCAAAAACTGGAACAATATTTGCTGAGCCGCTACCACTTCCGCTTCAACCTACTGACGGAACAAACGGAATGTTGCAAAAAAGACGCTGACACACCTATATATAAGGTAATAAGCCAGCGCACCCTGAACAGCCTGTGCCTGGAAGCACGTGCACGTCACATCAACTGCTGGGACAAGGATGTAAGCCGGTTCGTGAACTCGGAGCAGATGCCGGACTATCATCCGTTACTTTCCTATATGAACACCCTTCCCGAATGGGACGGCAAGGACCGAGTGACTCCGCTGGCACAACGCATATCTACGAAAGATTTCTGGGTGAACAGTTTCCACCGCTGGATGCTGGGCGTAACTGCCCAGTGGAGCGGACACATGGACCGGTGCGCCAACGCTGTGGCCCCCATGCTGGTGAGCAGCGAGCAAGGGAGATGCAAATCCACTTTCTGCGAATTGCTGATGCCCGATTCGTTGAAAGACTACTATACGGACAGCTTCGAACTGACCGGACAGGCAGGATGCGAGCAGAAGCTGGCTTTCTTCGGACTGATTAATCTGGATGAGTACGACCGTCTTTCACCACAGAAACTGCCATTGCTGAAAAATCTGATGCAGATGAAAAAACTGGATTTCCGCAAGTCGCACCGCTCGTCCTACAGCCATCTGCCCCGGATGGCCTCGTTCATCGGCACCAGTAACCGGAAAGCGCTGCTCACCGACCCCAGCGGAAGCCGCCGTTATTTCTTTGCCGAGGTAAAGGAGAAGATAGACTGCTCGCCACTGGAGCACAAACAGCTTTTCGCCCAGCTGAAAGCAGAACTGGACGAGGGAAAGCGTTACTGGTTCTCGGCGGCGGAGGAATCCGAGCTGAAACTGCGCAACCAGGCCTATTATGCCTTGCCTACCGAAGCGGAAATGATTCTCCATTGTTTCAGACTGCCGGAGAAAGGGGAAGACTTCAAACTTTACTCGGCAGTATGCTTGTTCAATATCCTGCTGAAACGATATCCGGCAGCCATGCGCGGCATCACGATAAACAAAATGGGAAGAATCATGAATTCCCTGGGAGCGGAACGCATGCATACCACAACAGGAAATATGTATAAACTGGTAGCACTGGCCGGGTAAAAACATCCCTGAAGCTATTATGAAGGAATTTATAATGATTCCTTCATAATAGCCTTCTGTATATCAACACATTACCCTTCCATGAAGGATTTGAACAATTTTATCGCTTATTTTAATTCCGATGTACCACCATCTTCTTATTCCGGCCGGTAAACCTGCAAAGGCAGCTCACCTTTCAAGGCTCCCAACGCATTATAAGCCAGCGAGCCCATCTCGTCTTCACCGGGCATCAGCACGACCGGCGCCAGATAATCAATCTGTCCCTTGAGAATCCCTACACAGTAATCACTATGGGCAATGCCTCCCGTCAGAATAATGGCATCCACCTGCCCACGGAGCGTGACATACATGGCCCCTGCCTGTTTCGCCACCGTATAGAGCATCGCATCCAATACCCCTTTATAAGGCTCCTCGCCTTCGGAAGCTTTCCGGGCAATAGTCACCACATCATTCATACCCAGATGGGCAGTCAGCCCCCCTTTGCCATTCAGCATCTTCTTGATCTGCTTTAACGTATACTTACCGCTGAAGCACAATTCCGCCAACTGGTCGGCAGGAATGGTTCCCGCACGTTCGGGAGAAAACGGCCCCTCACCGTTCAAGGCATTGTTAACATCAATCACCCGTCCTTTGCAATGGGCACCCACCGATATGCCACCCCCCAGATGCACCACAATCAGATTCAACTCTTCATAATGTTTCCCGATGGAAGCGGCATATTTACGCGATACCGCCTTACTGTTCAAGGCATGGAAGATGGAAATGCGCTCTATCTCCGGTATTCCCGTCAGGCGGGCGGCCGGTTGCAGCTCGTCTACCACTTCGGGATCGGCAATGTAGGCGGGACAATGGCATTCCCGGGCTATTTCATCGGCAATCAGCGCGCCCAAATTACAGGCGTGCTCCATCCGGGCGTTGAGCAAATCGTGTTTCATCTGTTCGTTAATGGCATACACCCCGCCGGGCGTAGGCTTCAGCAGACCGCCACGGGCAATGACGGCATCAAAATCCAACGGAATATCCGCCTCGGCAAGCAATCGCAATACAAAGTCCTTACGGTACGCATACTGTTCGTTGACGTGGTGAAACTCCGACAAGTCATCCGCAGTATGATGGGCCCCTGCCGCCCACACCGGCTTTTCATCGATGAAAAGGGCTATTTTGGTAGAAGTAGAGCCCGGATTAATCACAAATATCTTCATAATTTAAAGGTTTTATCCGGCCACGCAGGCCAATGCCAGACTATAATATTTCGAATTACCGGAATCGGCACGCGAAGGAACCACTACAGGAGAAGTAGTACCTCGCAACATGCCTGCCATGTTGGCGTCACCAAACAACGACACCGTTTTATAGAATGTATTTCCCGACTCGATATTGGGAAAGATCAACAAATCCGCATGTCCCACCACCGGCGAGCTGATTCCTTTCACCTCACCGCTATGCGCATCACATGCCGTCTTCACATCCATGGGTCCGTCCAAGTACATGTTTCCGTAAGCACCGGCGGCGGCACGTTCCTTTAAAGTCACATAATCCAGTGTATGAGGGAATTTCTCGTTTACTTTTCCGTACAATGAATCAAGGCCACACGGGGAGCTTCTATTCCCATGCGGCGGCATACCTCCAGATCATACCGCAGCATCGCCTCGAATTGTTCCAAGGTAGGACGGGGAATGACCGCCGCATCCGAGAAGAACAGCAATTTCTTGTACATCGGGATCTGTGCCACCGTGATATGGCTCAGCACATTCCCTTTCGGCAGGATACCATGTTCCTTATTAAGCACGGCCCGCAATAAATTATCCGTATTGATAATCCCTTTCATCAACACGTCCGCATGTCCCTCACGTATCAGCGAAACAGCTTCCTGGGCTGCTTTATCGGGACTTGTCGCCTCGTATACTTTCACATGATCCGGATATTGAAGGCGGATATATTCCGAGTTCAGCAAATGGGGCGTATCCGCCACCAATAAGAAATCGGCAAAGCCTTCGTGCAAACTGCGGGTTATAACGTATTCGGTATGAGGGTCATTGGGGCAAACAACCACCACACGTTTCCGCTCCTTCAACGAACGCAAACGGCATATCAAGCCGGCGAAGTCTTGTATAGGTTCCATGGTCATTAGATTTTTAGCAAATATGAAAAATAAATCTGAATTTATCCCTATCTTTGCTTAGTTTCTATGAATAATTTAACTTATGAAAACGTTTCAAACATTTGACATTTCAGCCGAGTACGATGCCATACACCGCACCTTTCCCTGCCACAAAGATGCTCCAGTCATAGGGCTTACCGGAAACTTCCAGGAAGGCGCATGTACTTTGCTGGAAGGATATTTCACTTCCATTCTGAAAGCAGGAGGTATTCCTTTCATTATTCCTCCTGTTGACGAAACTAACAGTTTGATAAACTCACTGAATGCATTGGATGGCTTGCTACTGACCGGCGGTGCGGATATCAATCCCTTGTTCCTTGGAGAAGAACCGATAAAGGAATTACACAGCATAAATCCCCGGAGGGATCGTCAGGAGTTATTGCTTGCCAAACTGGCCGCCGACCGGCAGATACCGATTCTGGGAATATGCCGCGGCATACAGGTGATGAACGCCGCTTTTGGAGGCAGCCTGTATCAGGATATCCACGTACAGATGGAAGGGGAACGGATCAAACACGATCAGGATTTGGGACGGGGATATGCCTCGCATACGGTCCGGATAGAGAAAGATTCCTTACTCTATAAATTGTTTGAAACAGAAATATTGCCGGTCAATTCGTTTCACCATCAGGCGGTAAAGGAGGTTGCGCCGGGTTTCAGGGTAACTGCCCGCTCATCCGACGGAGTCATTGAAGCGATGGAATCTACCGAATGCAAGTCCATGATGGGAGTGCAATGGCATCCGGAATGTTTCATTCTGGAAAACAATACCTGTATGATGCCGGTATTCCACTGGCTTATACAGGAATCCACTTCTTTCAGAGAAGCCAAAAAACTTCACAGCCGCATGATAACGCTGGATTCACATTGCGACACTCCCATGTTCTTCGATCAAGGAATAAACTTCGCCACCCGTGACAAGAAAATCCTGGTAGACCTGCATAAGATGACGGAAGGACATCTGGACGCAACCATCATGGTGGCTTACCTGAAGCAATTGGAACGTACCGATGAAGCCTTATCGGCCGCTACTGCCAAAGCAGACCGCATCCTGAACGAAATAGAGGAGATGGTTGCCAAGAACTGTACAGCCGTAGATATAGCATATACTCCCGCTGATCTGTGCCGTTTGAAAAAAGCAGGGAAAAAGGCTGTCATGCTGGGCATTGAAAACGGATATGCCATTGGCAAGGATATCACGAATGTAGAACGTTTCCGCCATCGTGGCGTGGTGTACATGACACTTTGCCACAACGGAAATAATGATATCTGCGGCTCTGCCCGTTATAATGAGGAAGGACTGGGCGTAAGCACATTCGGTGAACAGGTGATAAAAGAAATGAACCGTGTGGGAATGATGGTAGATGTTTCTCATGCCGGAGAGAAAAGTTTCTATGATGCACTGGCAATCAGCGGCAAACCGATCGTAGCCTCTCATTCTTCGGCCCGTGCCCTTTGCGACCATCCGCGCAATCTGACGGATGACCAGTTGAAAGCATTGGCAGCCAAGGGGGGGGTGGCACAGGTATGTATGTATGGCGGATTCCTGCGCAAGAACGGAGAAGCTACCATCAAGGATGCCATCGAGCATCTGAACCACATGGTAAATGTCATGGGCATAGAACATGTAGGGATAGGAACCGATTTTGACGGTGACGGCGGCATCACAGGCTGCGCTTCGGCATCAGAATTGATAAACTTTACACGCCGGCTGCTGTTGGAAAGATACAGTGAAGAAAATATCCGCCTCATTTGGGGTGGAAACTTCCTGCGCGTTATGGAAGAAGTACAAAGAAAATAACGTAACTTTGCGGCGCAGCCCCCTTCCATATAAAGGATAATGCACAAATAAATAACAGAAGAATAAGTATGAAGATAAGAAATGTTTTAGTAATCCCGTTCTTACTGCTTGTATTGACAGCCGTTTCGTGCGGAAACAGTAAAAGCAGAAACGACCGAACAGAAACCGTAGACAAAGAAGTGATCAAGGCTCCCGAATTCGATGCAGACAGCGCCTACCAGTACATTCAGGTACAAGCAGACTTCGGTCCCCGTGTTCCCAACACACAGGCGCACAAAGAATGTGGGGAATATCTGGCAGGACAATTGGAAAAATTCGGCGCCAAGGTATACAATCAATATGCCGATCTGATAGCATACGACGGTACGATACTGAAATCACGCAACATTATCGGTGCTTACAAGCCCGAAAGTAAAAAACGTATCCTGCTTTGCGCCCATTGGGACAGCCGCCCGTATGCCGACAATGATCCCGACCCGAAGAATCACCATACTCCTATACTGGGAGTGAATGATGGTGCCAGCGGTGTGGGGGTGCTGCTGGAAATCGCCCGTCAGATACAGAAGGAACAACCTGCCCTAGGTATAGATATCGTATTTTTCGATTCGGAGGATTATGGAATTCCCGAATTTTATGACGGCAAGTACAAACAGGACACTTGGTGTCTTGGATCACAATACTGGGCACGTACCCCACATGTTCAGAACTATAATGCACGCTATGGAATCTTGCTGGATATGGTAGGAGGAAAAGATGCCACGTTCTATTATGAAGGTTACTCGGCCCGCACCGCCCGTTCCGAAATGAAGAAAATCTGGAAAAAGGCACATGAGCTGGGATATGGCAAATATTTTGTAAAAGAAGACGGCGGTGAGACGGTGGACGACCATATCTATGTCAACAAGTTGGCGCGTATCCCGTGTGTGGACATCATTAACTATGATGCCGACAATCCGCAAAGTTCTTTCGGCTCTTTCTGGCATACGGTAAACGATACGATGGAAAACATTGACCGTAACACGCTGAAAGCGGTAGGACAAACAGTGATGGATGTGATTTATAATGAGAAATAAATGATAAAATAATGAAAACAATAAACGAACTTCAGAACGAAGTGATAGAAGAGTTCAGTGATTTTGATGACTGGATGGACAAGTATCAATTGCTCATAGATTTGGGTAACGAGCAGGAACCACTCGCCCCCGAATATAAAACAGAACAAAACCTGATAGACGGTTGCCAGAGCCGCGTATGGCTGCAAGCCGATATGGAAGACGGCAAAGTGGTGTTCCAGGCGGAAAGTGACGCCTTGATTGTAAAAGGTATCATTGCCCTGCTTATCAAAGTAGTCAGCGGACATACTCCGGATGAAATATTAAGCAGTGATTTATACTTTATAGAGAAGATAGGTTTGAAGGAACATCTGTCGCCCACCCGCAGCAATGGCTTGCTGGCAATGGTAAAACAGATGCGTATGTATGCGCTGGCTTTCAAGGCAAAAATGGCGAACTAGTGATTAGTGGTTAGTGATTACTAACCACTAAAAAATCATCGTCCCAGCCGCTTGGTATCGACATCGGTACGTTTCTTCTCTTTGTATCCGCCGAATTTATAGAGGAATGAAAATGTAAAGCTACGATTGTCCCAATTCATTTCTGTCCGGTTCCGTTGCTGCCCCCACGCCAGCCGGGTGGTCATATTCGATGTATTAAGAATATCATTTCCTTTCAATATCACCTTCGTCTTTCCATCCGGAGAAGCCCACTGAAGTGAAGTCGAAACATTACAAATAGGACTTAAGTTATACACCCCTTGTATGGCACGTGATTGGTAAAAACCAGCCAACGTACCTATGATATTCGGTTTCTTCGATAAGATGAATGTGTTTGTGGTATTCAGAATGACGCTGAATTTATGCCGGTTGAATGCAATATCATGGAAATGGCTGTTCTTGTCATGAGAGAACAGGCCGAAAGCAAAAATGCGCCCGTTCCACCATGTACTCACTTTATAAGAAGCCATAGTCTGTATGGTCCATCTTTTCTGAAAATCATAATTCACAAACTGATTCACCTCCGCCAGACGGTCGGGCAATTGATAAGGGAGCTGCACAAAGTAATCGGGTGTGTAATTGTAATTCACCCCTATCATATATCTATTCTTATACAGATAATTCAAGTCGAGCGAATAATTGGAACTTGGCTTCAGGTCGGGATTTCCATGAGCCTCGGTATAGCTGTCCACATACTGTATAATAGGTTGCAACTGCCAGTAAGCGGGATATTTACGATTACTGGTGAAAGACATTTGCAAGGTATGGCCATCTGCCGGAGTATAAGTTGTGTTTACAGTGGGATACAGCATCCAGCTATGGCGTTCCCCGGCATGATAAAGCTCTGCGGCCAAGGAAACTTCGGCAGAGAACTTCTTCCCAAAACTATGTGAAGCGCCGGTGTACATATTCAGAGTATATTCTTTTCGAAGCAGTTTCTCGGAATTATCGGGAATCAAGGCTCCTGTTTCACCATCCCGATAGAACTGGTAGCTGTTATCGTGTGTGGCAGTGTACTTTACACCATAATTTATCTCGGTTCCACCTTGCAAGGAATGAAGCTGGTTGGCATAGAATAACCAGCGGTTGATACGTTGGTTGCTGTCATAATTCAATGTCCGGCTGACATCCTGCATATCTTTCTCCAGAAAGGTCTGTGACGGATTGGAGAAAAAAAGGAAATCCATTCCTGCCGAAAGGCCGAAAGAAGATTGATAATCGGCCGCCACATTATGTAACTGGCGGTCACCGTCATCCGTTTTATCACTGTGGGCTGTTCCACGCATTTTTGTACAGTCCTGCCCATAGCGGTATTGTGTATTGTAAACCACACTCAACAAGTTCTTCTTCCCGAAATCATAATCCGCCCCCAAGCGGAGGTTATGCCGGCCGCCATACCCTTTAGCCTCTGTTTTCAAATCCAACTCGTGTACGTCCCCCGCCATAGTGTGCCATGACTGTTTGTCCAATCCGAAAGTGGTATGTTTGAACCCGTATGAATACATCACATCCGCCGAAAAGCGCCGGGAAGTGTAGAGCAAATTTCCACGGCCTGCAATGTCTTCCCTGCGGGACTGTTCATACATAGCCGCCACTTCACCGGACCAAGAAGGCTTCTGCCCGATATTCGATTTTAGAACAACATTCACCATGGCTCCACGAATGCGGTAACGTGCCGGAGCAGCATACATGATTTCCGCTTTCTCCAGACGACTGACAGGAGTATTCTGAAGCACGGACTTCAAATCGTCCTTGTCCAGTGTACTTACTTTTCCATTTACTACCAAAGTAATACTGCGCCCCCCCAAAGTGAGATTGCCATCTTGTTCCACGATGCCGGGCAGTTCCTTTACCGCCTCGTAGGCGTTATTCACCGGAAGCCGCTCTACCATACGGGGTAAGTCATAGACCAGCTTTCCCCGCTCGGCCTTTACCACCGGACGCTCCCCTTTGACCAACACCTCCGGCAATTGTTGGAAAAGGCTGTCCATATAGGTATAATTCACATCATTCTGCGCTTGTGCCGCAAATGCCGACAAGCATAAACAAAAGATAATCACTATCCTCATCATCGTTTTATTTTTAGTGTCCATGCAAAGTAAAGGTGAAAAATGTGCCGTATGTGTTACCGCCGGCTTATGAAGTCTTATTTAGTGTTATCAAAAGAAAGAGAATACTTATTTTGTACCTATTTTTGCCAAACCATGAAGATACCGTTTAAAGCCATAGCCGCATTGATTATCCTTTCGCTGATAGGCGTCTTTGCCTATCAGGCATATTGGTTGACAGGATTATACACCTCGATGAAGAAGGATATGGACAATTGCCTGATAGAAACATTACAGGTGAGTGACTACAATGAAATGATGGAACGGTGCGATTCCGTGAAACGAAGCAACGAAACCATAAATGGCTATATCGAATCCAGTATCAATCTGGACAGCAGTGCTTTGATTACCAAAGTTATAGAAACCGAGCCTTTCAAACAGCAAAAAAGATTTGGTCTGGAAATCAATGAACCGGTATCTACTACCATCGACAAAAACGGTACACTGGAACTGCTCACCAAATACTTCCAACGGGGTATCCACAGCCAGTTGGACCTTTTCACGGAAATCAACCTGCACACTTTCGACAGCCTTTTTACAAGGACACTTGCCATGCGCGGAATCATCTACCTGCCTCACCGCATCGAAATAGTGAATTTACGTCAAGACAGCACGGTCGTACAAGGACTCAGCTCACCTCAAAAATACAGGCCGGGCAAAGAAGCAGTGAGCTACTATTACAATTATGACTTGTACAACAAAATGGCATACCGGTTATGGGTGGAACCGACAAATACCATCGTCTTGCAACAAATGAAGGGGATACTTTATACCTCTTTCTTTATCATTATTATATTGGGGGTATCATTCTGGTTTCTTATCCGTATCATCTTAAGGCAGAAAAGTGTAGAAGAAATGAAAGAGGATTCACGCATAACATTACTCACGAACTGAAAACTCCGATAGCCGTAGCCTACGCCGCCAACGATGCATTACTGAACTTCAACGGAGCAGAAAACCTGACGAAACGACAGAACTATCTTCAGATTATCCAAACCCAGCTGAAACAGCTCAGCGGACTGGTGGAACAGATCCTTTCCATGAGTATGGAGCAACGGAAGAACTTCCGTCTGAACTATGAACCTGTCGAACTGAGGCCTATGTTGGAAAATCTGATCAGCCAACATAGATTGAAAGCTGATAAGCCGACTGAGTTCAAACTCATTATGGAAGAAAACATAACCCTACGTGCAGACCGCTTGCACCTGTATAACGTGATCAGCAATCTGATAGACAATGCTATAAAATATTCCGATGAAAAGGCATATATTTACATTTCTGCAATACGCTGCAACAATTCATGCAACGGTGACCGTAACGCTTATGTGATGCTAAAGATACAAGACAAAGGAATAGGTATTCCTGCCGACAGACAAAAACATCTGTTTGATAAGTTTTATCGGGTTCCGACGGTAATCTGCATAATGTAAAAGGATATGGATTAGGACTTTATTATGTAAGAACAATGATAGAACAGCATAAAGGAACTGTTTCCGTGGAAAGCAGCACAGGAAAAGGCAGTACCTTTACACTTAAAATTCCCGAATAAGCAAATGGAAAAGATACACGTTTTATTAGTAGAGGATGAACAGACTCTTGCCATGATTATCAAGGACACACTGGAAGAACAGGATTTTATCATTACTACCGCCGGAGATGGTGAAGAAGGCTTAAGAAAGTTTTTCGAACAGAAACCGGACGTATTGGTAGCCGATGTCATGATGCCCCGTATGGATGGCTTTGAAATGGTACGCCGCATCCGCCAATCGGATAAAGCAACCCCGGTATTATTCCTCACCGCCCGGTCTGCCATCAATGATGTAGTAAAAGGATTTGAACTGGGAGCTAATGACTATCTGAAAAAACCATTCGGTATGCAGGAGCTTATTGTACGCCTCAAAGCCTTGATGCACAAAGCTTTTGTGGAAAAAGAAATAACCAATACCTACACCATCGGAGGATATCAGTTCAACTCCGTCACCCAACAACTGGATTTTGCAGGGAACATACAAGAACTCTCCCACCGGGAATCGGAAATCCTAAAACGCCTGTGTGAGAACCGGAATGAAGTGGTGAACAGCCAAAGCATCTTGTTGGAGCTATGGGGAGATGACAGCTTCTTCAATTCACGCAGCCTGCATGTATTTATTACGAAATTACGCCATAAACTGTCCAAAGACCAAAGCATACGGATTGTGAATGTAAGGGGAATAGGTTACAAACTGATTATAAACTAACACTTCTTCCCTCTAATCAAGACTTTCTGCCCGCCGGACAAGGTAGTGGCAAAGATATAATCATCTCCTCCCTCTTTCAGTTTCAAACGTTTGCGAAGTTCCGCAACCGATAATGGAAAGTTGCGGATCGTAATATTCGCCTTGTCCATATCCATCAAGAACGCTTTCAATTCCTTTTTTCCAAAACCCGATACGGCCTCAACCCGGAAACGACGTCCCGGAAAATCCGGAACCAAAGAAACAGAGGTATATAAATGGCTGTTGAGGTGAAGTTTCGCCACAGGATAGGTTTGTGTGAGAGAACGAAAAGCACCGGCTTTCAGTATAGCGGCATTCGGTTCATACAAATAAGTTCCGACTTCATCGGCCAAAAGACAGGGCGATGTTTTTTCCTGCTTCAAGGTAAAGGTGTAATGCCGGCTCTCCCCGTTGCCTGCAATATGTTCGCAATGGATGCTTACCTCCGATGAAACGGACTCTTTTTGCAGTATCAGCAATAACTCCTTGCACTCGTTATTCACAGCGACAATGTGTACCGCACGAACTGTTTTCAACTCGTTCAATGCCAATGACAGATCCAGCATAGGCGATAATTTCACCATCACTTTCTTTGCCTTATCAACCAGCAAAGGCTCCAAAACAGTAACATCCGGCTCGCAATCAGAGATGGCAACCGTCTTTCCACCGTGTCCGTCTCTTCTGGCAGGGTCTAAAAACAAGCAATCTACCGGAAGCATTTCCTGCAAATAGGATACCCCGTCCCGGTTGTGTATCCGAATGTGCCCCAACCCCAACAAAGGGAAATTATGCAAAGCCAGCTCACAAAGTCCTGACTGCCTTTCCACATAATCAGCCTGCTTGAAATTCCGGGAGATAAAGCTGCAATCAATACCGAAACCTCCGGTTAAATCGGCAAAAGTATCGCCTTCCAACAAAGAGGCCTTATACAAAGCAGTTGCTTCGGAAGAACATTGCTCCATAGACAAATGAGGGGGATACCATAATGCAGAAACCGGATACCATGAAGGTATCTTGCGGGCCGCCACCTGCCGTCCGGCAATTTGTGTGACAGCTGCCGCCATGTCTACATCGGGATATTTCTTACTTTGCAAAGCAAGTGTACGCGTATCGTCCTCTCTGTGTTCTTCGATGAAATGGAGTGTTTTTGTTGATATTTCCATCCTTTATCTAATTACTTTATAGTTCCGTTTTGCCTCTTCACGACTGCGGAAGTTGAAATGCCACCACTCACTGCGCAAAGGTTTATAACCCGCATCCGTCATGACCCGGCGCAGCAGCAAACGGTTTTTCCGTTCCTGCGCTGTAATGATTCCCTGCTGTACCATTGCCGCTTCGGTATCTATGTGTGCTTCCTTGCCCAAATGATCCACCTTGGTCCCCATAGGCAAAGGATTTCCTTTTTCATCTGCAATACTCACATCCACCGCCAAACCATAATTATGCAACCCTCCTCCCCGGGCCGGATTGGATACATATATATTTTGGGAAGTACCTTTTACCACATTCCACATTTTCTGCTGCACGGACATAGGACGGGCGGCATCATAAATAATCAGAGAATAACCGGGATACAACTCTTTCAACCGCTTTTGCGCTTGCAACAAGGCTTTGGCAGCCTCGGGATGAAGATAGGCCTCCTGCAAATCCTCATAAAGGACTTTCCCGGTAAAATTGTCGGCACGGGTATACATCAAATCTATTTTCAATGTCGGGTCCATCCGGCCTACATTCACCAATCCCAAAGAATCAAGATAATGCTCCATCCTGCTTTGCGGAAAAGCGGGACAGAGCATTATCAGCAATGATATAAAAATAAAAACAGACTTCATCTACAGCGGTATCTTTCTTACTATTATAATACAGACCTCAGTAACTCAGGAATCTCAATATTACAGCATTCCATCTCCTTCAGTATTTTCTTTCCTTCCGCCGTAAGCGAGAAATACATCTGGCGTTTGTCACAATCTCCCAAATTACGCTCTATATAGCCTTTATCCTCTACAGATCTGATAACCTTAGAAGTATTCGAATTAGAAAGCCCCAATTGCTCTGCTATCTCTCCCGAGGACAGGCGTTTCTTTCTGGAGAGACAGCACAGCAACATTCCTTCGTTCAGACAAAGGTGGTGCGCCTTTTCAAACCGTGTTTCAAATTCTGCAATAGCGCGATAGAGATCTCTTATTTTACATAAAGTTTCCATATTGCTCTTTCTTCTTGATGCTATTGCACAAAAGTACTTATTTTTTCAATAAAAACTCATCAATAGCCTTTTTAAATGACGCTTTGGGCATGGCCCCCTGTGCCATCTCCGGCTTTCCTTCCATGGGGATGAACAGAATGGACGGAATACTCCGTATACCAAACGCGCCTGCCAGTTCCTGTTCTTTCTCCGTGTCCACTTTATAAATCACAATCTGGCCATCGTATTCTTTTGCCAATTCGTCCAAAATAGGAGCTACCATTTTGCAAGGACCACACCAGTCAGCATAGAAATCCACAATAGCCGGTTTGTCACCTTCATATTTCCACTCTTCCGGGTTTTTCTCGAAATTATATACTTTCGCCAAAAATTCAGCTTTAGTCAAATGTATGACCTTTCCATTTCCTTCTGTTGCCATAGTTTCTTCTTTTACAGGGTTATTATTACTGCTTCCTCTGCCGCAAGCTGTTGTGGCAGCCAGCACAAGGGCTAAAAAAAATAAAATCGTTTTATTCATACTTATTCCTCCTTCTTTATCTTTTTATGCTCCGGCATAAATGAACTGAGCAACAATCCCCCCATTGCCGCCCCCCAAATGGAACTGTTGACAGGAGAAGAAGTGATAGGGCAAGTCCCAGTGGTGCAACCTACATACCGCCAATACAAATATCCTCCTACCATTCCTGCCACAATACCAAGCAATGTCCATCCATACCTTTTTATAAACTCTTTTTTCATACTCTTCTTCATAATTAAAACCGGACTCTGTTATGTTATCTCCTTTAATTATTTCCTCAGGAAACTTTTTCCAAATATATTCCATACTTTCCTATATAACAAATTTCCTTAGGAAAATATTTAAATAATAACTTTCCTTCACGATTCGGCACCTACATTTACACAATATTCAGCAACACAAAAGGTCAAATCATTATACAACAACTATTTCCCGGCCCAAGACAGCACCACAGGACTCTCTACACGCACTCCGTATTCAGTCGCTTTTTCCAGTATATTCCTCGCCAACTCAGGCTTCTGATCATCACTAGCATAACGGAAATAGGCTTCCGCCGCCCGCACATGTGCCGCATCGGGCATCGGGAAAGCACGCTCTTCAGGAATTCCGAAATCAGAACTGCTCAGTTCTCTACGCTCTTCGGCATCCAACCGGTCTGATTCTACTGGTTTCATAAACTATAAGGTTTTAAAGTGAATAATCTTCATAAGAAAACAGAATGAATGGAATAAAGATGGCAGGAAAGTGTTAATCTATCACATTTTTCACGGATTACTTAAAATAAGAAAACTATTAATGCTGTTATTTCCAATGATTTATTATTTTTGTACCCACCTAGATAAACACAATGACCATGAAAAACAAACTATATTTTATTATAGTAGCCACGCTGCTGTGTCCAACATCGCTATATGCACAATCCGGCACTGACAAACGATCCGTTCTATCCTTTCAGACAGGTCCTACCCTCTACACCGGAAAGCTGATAGGAATAGCAGGATATTCCTCGAATTTGCGCAACGGCATAGGTTGGTCAGGAAGTTATACTTACCTGGTAGGAAACAAGCCTGCCATTAGAGCCGGATTCGGAATACTTTATCAAGGCAGCCGGTATACAGGCAACACGACAAATACCACAGACAAGATTCAAACACATTATTTTGCTCCACAGTTCTCCCTGCATTGGCTGAAACAACAATTCGATTGGTATTTTACTACCGGAACCGGATACCAGTTATATAAAGACGACAGTATGGTATATGATAAACCACGAAAAGTATCCATGAACAAATGGGCGGCAAACTTTGGAGTAGGCGGAGAATACCACCTTTTCACCCATTGGGGGATCAGTGCAAGGATAAGCTATATCCTGGCGTATTCCGGTGAATATTCCGTCCGCTATCATCATAAAGAATGGATGGTACAACCACATTATCCGATGAACGGTTCGGATGACATTTCTCAATTATCTTTCTCGGCAGGTATTAATTATCACTTTTAAAAAATTCAGACCATGATTAAATATCTTATTACAATAGTATTAACTATCGCGTTATGCTGTGCCTGCGATGGAGAAGACTTTTCAGCAGATCCTACTCTCATGCCGCCTGCCACTCAGACAGGCGCCAATACCTTTGGCTGTCTGATAGACGGCTGGATATATACAGGACAACGCTATGGACCGGACCATAAAGCATCCTACTATCCTGCTTATAATGAAGATGAAAAAGCAACAGTCCATGTATACGTTTGGGTAGATACCAATACGTCTATTTCTTTCAATATCATTGACCCGAAAGAAAAAAATATCACCGTTTACAGTGCTCTTGAAAGGATGAATAATGATCAGACCATCTATACCGACGCCGTATTCAAAGATGGAAATCAAGCAAGAAGAAAGACTGGAAGACGGCATTGTCAATATTACCCGCTTTGATTTGAACAACAGAATAATCAGCGGAACTTTTGAAGGAGGAAGAGTGACAGAAGGGCGTTTTGATTTAACATTCTAACATATACCCGTTGACAACTTAGAGCTCAGCTTGCCAACGGGTAAATTAATCTCTTTCTTTATTTTATCCTATCATACTGATCGTTCGCACTAATCTCCGTGTATTTAGGCGCATCAATCATTTCCACCAAAGCGCGTAACACAGGCCCTTCACCCATCGGATCATTTTCCTGAGTGGGACGATTATAATAAAATACGGTGGAAGGCATAATACCTGTACCGACACAAATAGCCGTCACATCACCATTCTCTGAAATTTTTGACAATATTCCTTTGAATCCCTGCCATGCTACATAAATGAAATCCGGATGCAACCATCCTTCCTTCACACCTTTAGCTATGCCAAATACAAACATAGAACTACCGGTAATTTCTTCATAAGAATCTTCTTTATCCAACAACTGATGCCACAAACCGTTTTTCCCTTGATACCGCGCTACTCCACTAGCCTGCATCTGGAAATTCTTTATCACATCCTCACGCATGGGATGATTTTCCGGCATTCTTGCCAACAGATCAGCTGTCGCCATAAAAATCCATCCATTGGCCCGGGACCAATGCGCCACTCCATGTTCCTTATTATCCGTATGATAGCAATGATAGAGAATCCGTTTTTCGGGACACCACAAATATCGTGTATAATTCAATATCTGATTGGCCGCATCATCAAAATACTTCTTTTCACCAGTAACCTCTCCCATTCGGGAAATAAAAGACACCGCCATAAACGCATCATCTGCCCAAATTGTATTTTCATGAGGCCATAAACGGGCTATAGTTCCATCGGCCAAACGAGGTTCTGAAACCATAATATGATGATTGGTTGTTTCAATATATTTTTGGAAAGCATCATCCGGATGACGCTGGTTCAAAGTTATCAAACTAGCCCCCATAGGACCGTTGTCATCCAAACGCTTGTTTCTATAAATCATATGCCAAGTAAGACGGGGAACCGCCCTCCATCCTCCTTCACGGAAAGTCTTATCATACAAACGATGAAAATAAGACTGATTAGTTTTGTCAAAAATAAACTTCATATTCTTCAGCACATAATCCTCATATTTCCGGTTCTGTATTTTATCACCCAACTCCATCAAAGCCATATTTGTTACTCCGTTTGTGTAATGCCAATTCAAATATTTACTATTGACACGCATATCCGGGTTTAAAGAAACATTATCCAAAGAAGTGTATACTTTACCTGTTTTTACATCCTTGAATTCATAAACCGTAGAAGCAACAATACGATCGGCTATCTTTATAGCCATCTCTTTAGCCACAGCATTGTCCTGTGCCAATAAAGGAAATAATCCCATTGCAAACAATAAAATGCCTGCACAACCATAACGTTTAACCATACAACCTAAATTTAATTTTTTATTTTTATACTAACAACCTCTATATTCCACCGAAATAAAAAGTCCGGCTATCTTTAATATTCTTCAAAGATAAAGCCATCTTCCCGTTTCGTACAAATTTTCATCCTACTTTTTAAGGGTAATATCCACATTTTCAGTTTTAGAGTATATAATGTGCTCATGATTTTATACTAAGAGAAAGAAATTCTGTTCATGATTCCTGTAACAAGAGTAACAAATGTAAATCTAACTCATTATCAACACGCTAATTATTTCTGTGTAAGTTCTGAGATCAACACTGAATTTATTATGTAAATTTACTAAAATGTTTGCATGAAAGGTTTAGCTCCACACACGCTGCAAGTTTTTGAAGCTGTTTCTAAGTTGGACTGCATCAAATCCTATCTCTTGGTAGGTGGCACTGCCTTGTCATTGCAAATGGGAACTCGGCAAAGTGAAGACTTGGACTTTATGAAATGGCGTACCTCTAAAACAGAGAAAATGGAAGTGGCATGGTATCAGATAGAGAAACAATAGTGAAACAACAGCTATATATTAGGAGTAAATCAACCAAGAGCAACAGATTTATATCTGGAGGGTCTGCAAACAAAAAAGGCTGTATTCCGTTAGGAATCAGCCTTTTAGTTTGTGGACCAGCCTGGGCTTGAACCAGGGACCTCCAGATTATGAGTCTGTTGCTCTAACCAACTGAGCTACAAGTCCGTGCCACAATTTCCTGTTAGCAGGTGCAAAAGTAGTATATTCCCTTGAAACTTGCAAGATTTATCGCCCAAATTTTGATAAAAAGATTTAATTCCCTTATTCGTAAGGATATAAATTGTATTTTTGTGCACCATTAATTAATTTTGCTAAGCCGTATGGCACATAGAGAGAAGTATGGGAATAACCTCTTGACACCTCCCAAACGTCCTTCCATGTGGAAACTTTATCTGGAAAAGTTCCGGAAGTCGCAAGTGATTGCCATTATTGAAAATGAGTATGCGGAAACAATCGGCATTTTCTTTGCTATTTTTCTGGCAACCGGTATCGGATTCTACTTTGAATACGATGCGAATAAGAAGTTTGACTTACTGAACGCTGTAGGCGAAGAAACACCAGTTACAGTAATCAGAAATGGGAAAGTACGGGAAATTCCCCGTAAGGAGATTGTAGTAGGTGATATCGTAGTTCTGAATACCGGTGAGGAGATTCCTGCCGACGGAATCTTGCTGGAAGCTATTTCCCTGCAAGTGAATGAATCCAACTTGACAGGAGAATTAATGGTCAATAAAACCATCCATGAAGAACTATTTGATGAAGAAGCCACTTATCCCAGCAATGAAGTGATGCGTGGCACCACAGTGGTTGACGGACATGGAATAATGAAAGTAGAACGTGTGGGTGATTCCACCGAAATAGGTAAGGTAGCACGTCAGGCCACCGAACAAAGTGAAGAAGAGACTCCATTGAATATCCAATTGACAAAATTGGCGGGTTTCATCGGAAAAATAGGTTTTACTATTGCCACACTTACCTTTATCGTTTTCACAGCTAAAGACCTTTACTCCTACCTCAGCGTAAATGAAATAACAGACTGGCATGGGTGGATGGCAATAGCCCGCATTGTATTGAAATATTTCATGATGGCTGTCACTTTAATTGTAGTAGCCGTTCCTGAAGGCTTACCGATGAGTGTCACCTTAAGTCTTGCACTAAATATGCGCCGTATGCTGAAAACCAATAATCTGGTACGTAAAATGCATGCTTGTGAAACAATGGGGGCCATTACTGTGATCTGCACCGACAAAACAGGTACATTGACACAAAACCTGATGCAGGTACATGAAGCGAAACTTGATGCCACCAAAGCAGATTTAATAGCTGAAGGGATCAGTGCCAACTCCACAGCTTTCCTTGAAGAAACAGGAGAAAACAAGAAACCATCCGGAGTAGGTAATCCTACTGAAATAGCCTTATTGCTTTGGCTGAATGAACAGGGCAAGAACTATTTGGAATTACGTGAAAATGCAAAAGTTATCAATCAACTTACTTTCTCTACAGAACGTAAGTATATGGCTACATTAGTAGATTCACCTATCCAGCAGAAAAAGGTACTCTATATAAAAGGAGCTCCCGAAATTGTAATGAGAAAATGCAACCTCTCTTCCGAGGAACAGGCTCATTACAATGCCGATCTGCTGGCCTATCAGAACAAGGCAATGCGTACTTTAGGATTAGCTTATAAATTTATCCCTGAAGACTCCGGTAACGATTGTGCCGAACTAGTCAATGAAGGGAATATGATTTTCCTAGGTATCGTAGCTATCAGCGACCCTATTCGTCCGGATGTACCGGAAGCCGTACAGAAATGTCAGTCGGCAGGTATCGGTGTGAAAATTGTTACAGGCGACACTCCGGGAACAGCTACCGAAATTGCCCGCCAAATAGGGCTATGGAAACCTGAAGATACAGACCGGAACCGCATAACAGGGGTAGAATTTGCTGCATTAAGCGATGAAGAAGCTCTTGACCGCGTACTTGACTTGAAAGTAATGAGTCGTGCGCGTCCTATGGACAAGCAACGTCTGGTCCAACTGTTACAGCAAAAAGGAGCCGTAGTAGCAGTAACCGGAGACGGAACAAACGATGCTCCTGCACTGAATCACGCTCAAGTAGGTCTTTCTATGGGAACCGGTACGTCAGTAGCCAAGGAAGCAAGTGACATAACCCTATTGGATGACTCGTTCCACAGTATCGCTACCGCAGTAATGTGGGGACGCTCTCTTTACAAAAACATTCAGCGTTTCATCGTATTCCAGCTGACTATCAACGTAGTCGCATTAGCCAGTGTTTTATTAGGGGCTTTCTTTGGTACAGAACTACCACTGACCGTAACACAAATGCTTTGGGTAAATCTTATTATGGACACTTTTGCCGCCATGGCCTTAGCATCTATTCCCCCCAGTGCAGACGTCATGAATGAAAAGCCACGCAAGACCGATGATTTCATCATCACTAAAGCCATGCGTAAAAATATACTAGGTGTAGGCTTCTGCTTCCTTGCCATACTGATGACATTAATTGTCATTATCAAACAGATGCCAGCAGATTTAGTAGGACAAGCTTTGACGCAATTCTTCACGATCTTCGTGATGCTGCAATTCTGGAATCTATTTAATGCCAGTGTTTTCGGGACCAACCATTCTGTATTCAAGGATTCCCGTCATGCATTAGGCATGCTAAGTGTGGCTATCATTATTTTAGTCGGACAAATTCTGATTGTCGAGTTCGGAGGTAAAGTGTTCCGTACCGAACCTATGAATTTCATGACTTGGGTTTATATTATCGCAGGAACGTCATTCGTATTGTGGATTGGTGAAATCTACCGTTGGATAAAACGAATACAGAAAAAAGACTAAAAAAGAGAATAAAGCACATAAAGAGTTATGGACAGTAAGATTAAAAATGTCGTTTTTGATTTAAGAGGAGTATTAATAAATCTGGATTTTGACAATTGCCTGAATGCTTTTCGTAAAGCAGGATTTCAAGATATAGAGAAACAGGCATGCCAGTTCAGGGGAAAAGGTTTCTTTTCCCAATTTGAATTGGGTGAAATCAGCCCGGAAGAATTCCGGAAAGCCATTCGTAAGGAGGTCAGCGAAGCCCTGTCCGACCATGAAATTGATGATATGTGGAACCTGATGCTACTTGATATTCCTCGTGAAAAACTGGACTTATTGCTAAAGTTACGCGAACATTATATGGTTTACCTGCTTAGTAATACCAACCGGATACATTGGGATTATGCCTGTGAGCAAATGTTCTGTTATCGGGGATTCCGTGTAAATGACTTTTTTGAAGATATTTTTCTGTCTTTTGAAATGCACAAGGCCAAACCGGAAAAAGACATTTATGAGCAAATGATGAAAGAAGCAAACATCTTGCCCGAAGAAACGTTTTTTATAGATGACTCGGCAATCAATTGCCAGGCAGCAATATCGCTTGGCATACAGTCCTATCATTACCATATTGGAGAAGATTTAAGTTCACTTTTTGAATAATGAAAATAATATCAGATATAAACCATCAAACATTGCCTCCTTCAGTTGCCACTATCGGCTTCTTCGATGGAGTGCATCGCGGACACCGCTTTCTTATTAATCAAGTAAAAGAGGTCGCTGCCAAGGATGGGTTATATTCTGCATTGATCACTTTTCCTGTACATCCCAGACAAGTGATACAAACCGCTTATCGTCCGCAATTACTTTCTTCACCAACAGAGAAACTCGAATTATTGGAAACGATGCAAGTAGATTACTGCTTTCTTCTCCCTTTTACACAGGAACTTTCACTGTTTTCGGCTCGAGAGTTTATGCAGTTGCTACGTAACAAGTTCAATATCCATACATTAGTTATAGGCTACGACCATCGTTTCGGTCACAACCGCAGTGAAAATTTTGAAGATTATTGCCGTTATGGTGAGGAACTGAACATATATATAGTACGCGCGCGAGCTTACACAGACAAAGAGGGAAAAATCAGCTCTTCAGTCATCCGCCAACTATTAAAAGAAGGTAAAGTAAGTCAGGCTGCCAAATTCCTGGGGTATAACTACTATCTGGATGGAACAGTGGTAGATGGCTACAAAGTAGGCAGAAAAATAGGATTCCCTACAGCTAACCTGCAAGTGGATTGTAGCGACAAGTTAATTCCCTCGGAAGGAGTTTATGCAGTATATGTATATGTGGAAGGAAAAAAATGGGCAGGAATGTTGAACATAGGACACCGCCCTACTATCAATAACGGCAACAATTTAAGTATTGAAGTGAACATCCTCAATTTTTCGGAGAATATCTACCACAAAGAAATGCGCATTGAGTTCGTAAAGTATCTTCGCCCTGAAGAAAAATATGACACTATAGATGCACTCATTGCCCAAATGCATAAAGACCGGGAAAAAACGGCCAAAATTCTTCTCTAAATACAAGGGAGCATTGTACAGCCTTCCCCTTTTCAAACTACTCTTTCTACACATCTTCGTTTACAGTCAGTTTTGCCTGCTCGAAAACAGTTCATTCTATGTAATTCGGGCAGACAAAATCACCCCTGCCAGTGAACGCAAACGCTATCGGAAGAATTAACTCACCGATACCAGTCACTTCTTGCATAAAATCTGTTTCTTCATACACTTCCATCCTACAAAGCACGAAAAAAGATATATTTTTATCGTTTTTCGATATTTTTTTTCGTTTTTCTTTTGTAGTATCAAAATAAGATATACATTTGCATATCGATAAACGATAAATGAATATCGAGAAACAAGAAAGAATAAACACAAACATTAAAACACGAAGTAAAAATGAAAAAGTCAGTATTAAAATCAGTTTTAGCAGCAATTGCAGTAGTAATGATGAGTTGTACAACAACAGCAAACGCACAAACAGGAAACACAAAGTACATCTACGGTCAGAATGACACAAACACAACCGTGTACACACTGAATGAAGACGGCAAAACATTGACACGCAAACTGAAGTATGAGTACAAACACGATGAAAATGGTCAGGTAATTGAGAAAAAAGCTTATCGCTGGGATGCTTACCGGGAACTGTGGAAGCCGGCCTATCTGCTTACCGTAACTCCCGGAGTCTATGAAATCAAACTCAACTACGCTGAATGGAACGCCAAAGAGAGCACTTTCAACCATAACAAACAAGAAAGTATTTACCGTGAAGGCAACAACGCAAACTTGTTGGCCGACACACAAAACAAAAAGTAATGGAAACTTTGAATGAAACACAAACCCAAAATAAGAATGCGACCAGCCTGTGGCAAACCATAGGAATGTACATAGGAATGATGGTCGGATTTTTATATCCGCAAATAGGATTAGGCTTGGGTATGCTTTTGGGAATAGCTTTGGGAAGACTGGTCCTGACCAAGATTCCTGTCAACACCCCACTGGCCCAAAGAGCACAACAAAAAAGTGCAATTATCCTTATTTTAGCATTTCTTATCCTATTCATGAACCATTGGTACGTTCCATGCAAACATGCCATTGCTCACTTGATGAACTAAAAACAAATCAACCAAATTTAAAAGACAACCAGATGAAAACAACCATGATTTTGATCGCACCAAGGAGAAACCCAAGGATGCTTACTTAAAGAAACAGATACCCTCAGGACGGATGCGGAAGTCCGTCCTACCCCTTAATTCAAATCCATTTTAAACCAATAAACATTCTATTATGGGACGCGCAATTAAATTAGTACTTTATTACTTCGCTTATCAGTTAGCTTTCACCTTCCTGGTAGGACTTCCGGCGGGAATTATTAAAGTGATGAACGAAATTTCAGAAAATGATAATCTGGCTTATGCCGCAGGTAAGAATACAGCCTCTATGACAGGACTCGTTATGGTACTGGCAGGAATAGCCATGATCTGGCACCTGATCTACTTTAAATACGTTCAATTCAACAAGACAAGCTGGACTGAAGTACCTGCAAAAACCATTTTATTGAGTATTCCCTTCATTATAGCAGCCATGTTCATCTGCAATGTAGCCAGCGAATTCATAGAACTGCCCAACCTAGTGGAAGACACATTCATAGGAATGAGCCGCAATGTATTCGGCATCATCGCCATTGCCGTCATGGCACCTCTGGTAGAAGAGTTGCTGTTCCGTGGAGCCATTGAAGGGCATTTCCTGCAAACCGGAAAAAGACCCGGTATGGCAATCCTCCTGTCAGCACTCATTTTCGGTCTCATCCATGTCAATCCGGCGCAAGTACCTTTCGCCTTCTGTCTGGGATTGGTATTCGGATGGCTTTATTACCGCACAGGAAGCATTATACCGGGAATGATAGGGCATTTTCTAAATAACTCCCTGGCTACCATTGCCATGGCTACATCAACCCAAGAAGAGTTGAATGAAAAAACGGTTGATATGATTGGCGCCACACCTACTTACATCCTTTTGGCAGCCGCCATAATCATCCTAATCGGCATGTATTTCTATCTGAACAAACATTTGCCACAGCCGGAAACACCCTCCGAAATTACTAACACACAAGCATAAATGTAACAATGAAAACAAAACTCAACCTCTTTTGCGTCTGCGTACTTATCGCCTTGCTCCTTTCCACCTCAACGACAGTGAGCATCATGTTCCATTCTTTCACAAGTGCCTTTAAAGCCGGATACGAAAGTGTAGAAAAAGGAAAGGATATCCACATTTCCGATTATAAGATGATTTGCACCCTTCCTACCGATCTACTTGAAAAGACAGGAAGTGTAACCAATGTCAGGACAGGAGAACAGGCATCTATCATACCGATTATAAGCATGGTAGAGGCGCCAACGAAAGAAAATGATACCTTCCATGCACTAAACAGGATTGCCTCATTCATTTCGGTGATAGCGGGAATTTTCTGCCTGTTGCAGTTCTTTTATTTGATCAGAAATATCAATCGCGGTGATATCTTCAGCTGGAAGAATGTGAAGTTTCTGCGCAAGTTAGGATGGGCATTGATACTTTTGTTTATCTGCACGCTGGCTACCATCGTGATTGGAAATTATGAAGCTTCGCAAGTGTTGCAACTCAACGGATGCGAGTTCTCCTATACCTTTGCTTTTTCCGATGCGACTCTCATTCTGGGATTCATTTCATTGCTGGTAGCCGAAGTATTTGCCATCGGACTGAAGATGAAAGAAGAACAAGATTTAACCATTTAAAAAAACAGAGCAGACTATGAACAAGTTCAGAATATTAGGTGTCATAGCCATTATAGCCATCATTGCAAACTTCTTTGGAGGATTGGATGAAAATTGGAGAGATTTCAAGAAAGGATTTGAAGATGGACATAACAGTGCAATGGAAATATATGAGCCTGGACGCCACATTATACCCCATCATGCAACCTCAGTCAAGCTGAATGTAGAGCCGTTACCTGAAACTACTGTCGATTCACTGAGCAACAACCGCGTGGACTGGACACTCCCCTACACAGTGACTGAAATAGAAACGTATGCCAAGCCATCGGCCTGGCACATCCTTGTCATGGGACTTGCCATACCCGGAATATTCCTTTTTCTCATCGGTTTCTGCTCATTGATCCGGTTGCTCATTTCCATCTCACGCCGCGAAGTATTTACATCTGCCAATGTACGGCGCCTCCGTTGGTTTGCATACACCAGTGCAAGCTTGGAAATCCTCATAGCTGTTGACGAATGGATTGTAGGAAACGCAGCAGTTGAGCAAATCAGTCTGCCGGGCTACAAAATCATCAGCTACGCCGGTTATTCTCCCGACTGGGTAGCTGTGATAATTCCCATTCTTTTTGCCGAGATATTTGCTATCGGGGCAAAAATGAAAGAAGAACAGGATTTAACCATTTAAGAAAAATGCCATGAAAGAAAAAAATACTTTCCCCTCAAAAAGAAAAAGCATCTTTTATTTGATACTTTGCCTGATAGCTACTCTGTTTGTAAGTTCATTCATCTATTTCCTTGTGTTACATCCATTGTTGGACAACAAAATAGTGAGGATATCGATCAACATTGGATGGACTTGCTTCTGTCTGTATGCCTTTAAGAAACTGACGCAACGCCACACCCTTTGGTGGCGCGCAGTAGATGAGAACCCGAATAAACCCAAAATGAATTGATCTATGCCAATTATAGTAAATTTAGACGTAATGATGGCGAAACGAAAAATTTCGCTGGGAGATTTAGCCGAGAAGATAGACCTGACTCCTGCTAACCTTTCCATATTGAAAACCGGGAAAGCGAAAGCCATCCGTTTCTCTACCCTTGAGGCTATTTGCAGGGAACTAGATTGCCAGCCCGGAGATATTTTAGAATATAGAGAAGAAGATGAATAATATAAACAGCCACATATACAAACACTCTGACACCATAAAATTCTCATATCTTTAATCCGGATACTCTGACCGATAAAGCATTTCAATTGCCATACCGGCAGAGTATTTTCACCTTATACCTAAAATTTTCTTATCACTTCCCGACACGCTTTAGCCAATATTCCCTAAAAATACACTACTGATAAAAACAAATATTGCATAAGCGCCATATAATCCCATGATTATCCGTATCTTTGCAGCGAATTAGATATTTGAAATAAATGAAGACATTTGAAGAGTTAGGCGTTTCCCCGGAAATACTAAAAGCGATTAAAGAAATGGGATATGAGAATCCCATGCCGGTACAAGAAGAAGTAATACCGTATTTATTGGGAAACGGCAACGATGTAGTAGCCCTAGCACAAACAGGGACTGGAAAAACAGCCGCATTTGGTCTGCCGCTTATCCAAAAAGTTGACGTAAAGCACCGTGCACCTCAAGCACTAATTTTATGCCCCACACGCGAATTGTGCTTGCAGATTGCAGGCGATCTGAACGATTACTCCAAGTACATTGACGGGCTGAAAATCCTTCCCGTATATGGTGGTTCATCCATCGAAAGCCAAATACGCATGTTGAAAACAGGCGTACATATTATTGTGGCTACTCCCGGACGACTGATTGATCTAATAGAAAGAAAGGTTGCCAAACTAGAAACGATTACAGATGTAGTAATGGACGAAGCCGATGAAATGCTGAATATGGGATTTACTGATAGCATAAATGCTATCCTTGAAAAAGTTCCTGAAGACCGGAATACCTTGATGTTCTCGGCTACCATGAGTCCGGAAATCTCACGCATCGCCAAAAAATATCTGCATGACGCAAAAGAAATCACTATCGGTACCAAAAATGAGGGCAGTAAAAACGTCAATCACATAGCCTATTTAGTACACGCTAAAGACAAATATGCCGCATTGAAACGTATCGCGGATTATTATCCACAGATTTATGGCATCATTTTCTGTCGTACCCGTAAAGAAACTCAGGAAATTGCAGATAAATTAATACAAGACGGTTATAACGCAGACTCTTTGCACGGTGAGCTCTCACAAGCCCAGCGCGACTTAGTGATGCAAAAATTCCGCCAACGCCATTTACAGCTTTTAGTTGCTACCGACGTAGCAGCCCGTGGCCTAGATGTAAATGACCTTACTCATGTCATTAATTATGGCTTGCCCGATGATATAGAAAGCTATACTCATCGTAGTGGTCGTACAGGACGTGCCGGAAAAACAGGTATTTCTATTGCCATCATCAACCTTCGCGAAAAAGGAAAGATGCGTGAGATAGAACGAATCATCAACAAAAAATTTATCATGGGTGAGATGCCCAGTGGTAAACAAATTTGCGAGCAGCAATTGATTAAATTGATAGATGACATAGAAAAGGTAAAAGTAAACGATGAAGAAATTGAATCCTTCCTACCCGGAATCTATCGTAAACTGGAATGGCTTTCAAAGGAAGATCTGATAAAGCGCGTGGTGTCAATGGAATTTAACCGCTTCTTGGAATACTATAGTAACGCTCCGGAAATAGAAATTCCCAGCACAAATGACCGTCGCAGCGAACGTGGCTCCAAAGAACGCAAGGATCATGGCAGTGCTCGTGAAAAGACAGAGCGTAAAGCAGAAAAAGGATACACCCGTCTATTCCTGAATGTAGGAAAGACAGACGGTTTCTATGCCAACCAAATCATAGAACTGATTAACCGCAACATGAAGAAGCAACGTACTACCATCGGACGAATAGACCTGATGCAGAATTTCTCTTTCTTCGAAGTAGCAGAAAATCAGGCACAGGACGTGATTAAAGCATTGAACAAGGTTAATCTGAATGGCGGCCGGAAAATTGTAGTAGAAGTTGCCGGTGACAATAATGGCAAAAACGACAATGGCGAACGCAGAAGCAGTGCAGCAAGGAATGCTTCATTCGGCAAAAAAAGTGACAGGTCCAATAAAAAAACGACCTCAAAAGAAGGAAGACCCAGCCGTGCGGAACGTGGCTACATTGAAGAACGCGGTCCCAAAACGAAAGACGACTGGAAACAATTCTTTAACAGCGATAACAATAAGAAAAAGAAATCCAAGAAATGAGGAAGCCAACTTCATGAAAGAGAATTGGACATAGTAGAAATATGCAAATAACATCCACTTCTCTCGAATAATAGCGGAGCAGGCAGAATTGAAACAACCTGTCATTTCAAGGACATTCCGCAAATAACACGATAAATCCAACTGACTTATAATGAATCAGTTGGATTTATCGTGTTATTCAAAAAAAGATTTACCGAATATCCTTGTTTACATCGAATTAATATTAACAGTTTTTTTGCCATCTTTCCGGATGAAAGATTATATGACAAACTATCGGAACTTTGACATACCCAAGCTTCCTGTCATTTCATACTTTTCTTTTAGTCTGTCAATTTCAGTTCATCGATCAAACGGGAAGCTTTCCCATATTTTTCAATCATGTAAAGAACATAGCGGATATCCACCCCGATACAACGCTGCAAATTAGGTTCAAAAACAATATCTCCACTCATTGCTTCCCAATTCCCGTCAAAAGCAAGACCTATTAATTCCCCTTTTCCATTAAACATTCCACTACCGGAATTCCCTCCCGTAATATCATTATCCGAAATAAAGCAAACATTCATATTACCATCTCCGGTAGCATAACGTCCGAAATCCTTCCTTCTCAAGCATTCGACTACAGAAGGAAGCACATCGAAATCACTATCTCCCTTATACTGCCTTATCTTGTCAAAAAGACCTTTTGTTGTCGTAAAGTAAGAATATTCAATAGCATCTTTCGGTGAGTAACCACCCACCATGCCAAAACTCAGACGCATAGTAGAATTAGCATCCGGATAAAACACCCTATCTGCCTCCATCTCACGCATTGCTTCATTCAACAAACGTTCATTTTTCTCAATATTCATACTAGCTTCTTCCACCGACTGATTGAATTCATAAAATTTCACCAACATATCAATAGCAAAAGAAGCCGCAGGGTCATCAAACAAGACATAAGTGGTATCTCCCTTCACCACCTGTTCAAACCCATGCGGTGTCTTTAAAGAGGAACGAGCATACAAATCATCTACATAAGCTTGGTAATCACCTTTAAAATCTTTCTCTATCAATGGATAAACATCAGGTAAAAACTCCTTGCCTACCTCAGCCGCATATTCTTTCAACATAGCCACAAAGACTTGTTTATCCACACTTATATCCATATTGGCATAAATCTCCAACAATTGCCGCATATTACGCTCCAAATCACTCTCCTCTGCCTCAAAATCAAAATTCAGTACAGCCAAGGCTGCCGTAATCAACTCCGGTCCATTAGCAAATGTTTCCCCAAAATATGCCATAGCCCGCGCCGCATTTCTACGATTACGATAATTCAGCTCCAGTTCAGTCAGAACCCTTGCATATTTGCTTCGCTTATCAGGTTCCCGACGGATCCATTCTTGCAACTGGCGCTCCAAAGCTTGTTTTTTCTCTATCACTTTCAACTCTTTTACCGCTTGATTCATGCCTATACTATTCTTCCAATAGTTAGAGCTTTGTGCATACTTGGAAGCATATTTAATGCGGATATCATCACTTTTTTCCATTGCATTTTTCCAGATAGCCTGCTTGATGGTACGGACATTAATCATAGCGGCATTATCCGTATTAATCCTTTCGTCTATCCCAAATGAAGACAAATACCTGCTGGTAGAACCGGGATATCCCATAGTCATGCAAAATGAACCTTGTTCATACCCGCCCAAAGAAACAGGAGCAAAATAATCCGGATGATAAGGCACATTCTCCGGAGAATAAGCTGCCGGTTGATTATTCTGATCAGCATAAATACGGAAAACAGAGAAATCCCCGGTATGGCGGGGCCATACCCAATTATCTGTATCCCCGCCAAACTTGCCTACAGAAGAGGGAGGAGCAAACACCAGACGAACATCATAATAATCTTTATACACAGACAGATAAAACTCATTACCACCATAAAAAGGAGTTATCTCAGCACGCAGCAACGTATCATTCGCCACAGCTTCCTGAGCAAGCAATGTGGAAATAGAATCCACAATCAGCGCACGGTCATTTTCCTTTGTTCCGACTGGAATAGCTTGCAACACACGCTCCGTCACATCCTCTGTGCGTATCAGAAAACTGACAAATAAATCCGGATTAGGAAGCTCCTTACTTAAGGAGTCGGCTACAAAACCATCTCGCAAATAATCATGCTCCACAGAACTATGCTGCTGAATGGCATCATACCCACAATGGTGGTTAGTAAAAACCAAGCCATCCGGAGATACAACAACCCCCGAGCAAAAACCTCCAAAACTAACAACAGCATTAGCCAATGCTTTTCCTCCGGGATTATACAATTGTTCAGATGAAAGTTCCAATCCCATTTCTTTCATCACTTGTTGAGTTTGTTTGCCAAGGCAACAAGGAAGCCACATTCCCTCATTACCCCATATACATAAAGGCAGGAAAGACAGCAGCAATAGTAGTTTTTTCATGGTTTTATTCTACAATTAATTTAAGTTTTTTCGCCCCGACACGTGCCTTCAACCATTCGGAAATCTTTTCCTGTTCTTTTCCTACAGGTTTTTTACTGAATTTCATCAAGACTATTGTCAATGTGTCCGTTTGGATTGAGTCTACCTGCAATTCCACAGTCTTCGCCATGGCTATAGCTTCTGCTGCAGGATAAAGTACTTTAAGTTCGGGAATTATCTTTTTATCTACGGTATTGTATGCGGCATATACATTAAGTTCGTTTTCCAAAGACTTAATCTTTTCCTGCTGCTCCAGCAAACGTTTCTCACTATTCTTATAAAAAGTCCTCCATCACTTGCGCCTTTATACTGCCAATATCCATCGCATCATTATTCATTCCTTGAAGAACAACCAGTTTGGTTCCTGCCAGATTAAAAAGTTTCAAGTTATCCCTTGCGGTTGCTATTTCTGTTTCCGAAACCTCATTGCCTATTAGCACAACACGTATTTCCTTCTTCTCGAAAGAAATCTTCCGGTCTATTACTTGGGTATTATTAAAATTCAGCTCCTCGTTGATAAAGTTGTTGGCAGAAGCTTCATAAATAGTACTTTTTACAATGCCATAAGTCAGATAAACAGCAGGACACATCGTAGCCAAAGTAATAAAAATAATATATTTCTTTACCAATTTCTCACGCTCCTTATCCACAAACTCCTTACGTTGGAAATGCATGACACGCACCCCGATAAAAGTAGCCAGACTGATAAATACTGAATTGATAAAATACAAATAGAACGCACCTAAAAAATAAAGTAAATTTCCGGTAGCAAGCCCGAATCCGGCAGTACACAAAGGCGGCATCAAAGCCGTAGCAATAGCTACCCCCGGAATAACATTCCCCTTCTCCTTTGTAGACAAGGCGATAATACCGGCCAAGCCACCGCATAAAGCTATAAGCACATCATATATAGTAGGAGAAGTACGTGCCAGCAACTCCGATTGTACTTCATCCAACGGAGTCAGCGAAAAATAAATCGTGGATGTAATCACACTAAATACAGTCGCCACCAAATAACTTTTCAGAGAACGTTTCAACAGTTCAAAATCATTCTGTCCGATAGCCAGCCCCACTCCCATAATCGGCCCCATCAGCGGAGATATCAACATAGCACCGATAATCACTGCCGTAGAATTCACATTCAAGCCCAATGAAGCAATAAAAATTGCAAATATAAGAATCCACAAATTAGTTCCTTTGAACTCAACACCGTTACGAATACTTTCTACAATCAAGGCTTCATTATCCTTATCCTTGCGCAAATCAAGATATTCACCAAAGAACTGCTTTATATAAGGCACATTCTTCAAATCATTCTTCAGGTCACTCATAGCTATTTCTTTATGTATCGGTTTATAACAGGTATCTGCTGCAAGGGGAAGTCCGTTTTCACAATATATGCCACAAACAATAACAACAGTAATGTACGAACACCCAACAACAAGAATATATTTTGAATAGGAAGATAAACTGAAACAATGTAAAGTACCAGCGCTAACGCCACATAGTTACCTATCGCTTTCAAATCATAATTAATAGGATATTTTTTCTGCCCTACAAAATAAGAGAGAAGCATAGCTACTCCATATCCGGCAAAACCTGCCCACGCACACGCCATATAGCCAAACACCGGAATAAGGAAAATATTTATCAGGATAATGATACTGCATCCCACCAATGAAAAATAAGCTCCCCATTTTGTTTCATCAATCAGCTTATACCAAAAAGAAAGATTGAAATAAATACCCATAAACATTTCGGCAGCCATGACAATAGGTACAACTTTAAGCCCTACCCAATAATCACGTCCTAAAATATAACGCAATATATCAAGGTAAAACATAACAGCCAAAAAGGCCAGCAAAGTGAAGATAATGAAAAACTTCATCGCTTTGGCATACATTTCCCGACTATCCTTTTCTTTACTCTTACTAAAAACAAACGGCTCGTATGCAAACCGGAAAGCCTGTGTCAGCATGGCCATTATCATAGCTATTTTACTGGCAGCTCCATAAATACCCAACTGGATGGTCGCCTCCGCCTTATCAGGATAAACAAACGGAAAAATAATTTTATCGGCTACCTGATTTAAGATTCCGGCAATACCCAGAATCAATATCGGGAAAGAATAATGCAGCATACGCCGCAACAACTCCCTGTCCAGCACATACCTGAAGCCCACCAATTCTTTCCACATACACAGCATCACCAAAGAAGTACAAGCCAGATTTATAGCAAAAGCCACTCCGACATTCTCTCCTTTCATACCTACAAAATAAGCGATATTCAAGGCAATGCTGGCAAAAATGAACAACAATTTCAATGCAGCGAACTTAACAGGGCGTTTCTTATATCGCAAATAAGCAAAAGGAATAGCTTGGAAAGCGTCCATTGCGACTACAATCAGCATCATCCCCATATACCACGGATGCTCTCCATATCCCAAGAAACCTGCTATGGGATGCAGAAAAGAAAGACAAACGATTAAAAACAAGAGCGCAGTCGCCCCTACCGAAAGCAAAGTAGTGGAATAGACGCGCATCGGATCATCCACCCCCTTATTGGCAAACCGGAAAAATCCGGTTTCCATACCATATGTTAAAAGCACCATCAGCAAGGCAGTTATAGCATACATATTGGTAATGATACCATAGCCCCCCGATTCCACAGGCAAAGCGTTGGTATATATCGGTACTAACAAATAATTCAGGAACCGCCCGATGATACTACTCATCCCATATATGGCTGTTTCCTTGGCTAATGCTTTTAATCCTGCCATCTTTTAATCATCAAATAATGTCTTCTGACTATTATAAATGCTCCGTCCCAGGTGCATATAGGCCAGTTCCGTGACCTCACGTCCACGCGGAGTACGTTTTAAGAAACCTTCTTTAATCAAAAAAGGTTCATAAACCTCCTCTATTGTTCCGGCGTCTTCACCCAAAGCGGTTGCAATAGTAGTCAGCCCCACAGGACCTCCCTTAAACTTATCTATAATAGTACATAAAATCTTGTTATCTATCTCATCCAGTCCATACCTGTCAATGTTCAAGGCTTCTAAAGCAAACCGGGCAATTTCCACATCAATCCTTCCGGAACCTTTCACCTGGGCAAAATCACGGACACGCCTCAACAGCGCATTTGCAATACGGGGCGTTCCACGGCTGCGCGAAGCAATCTCACCCGCCGCTTTCACGTCACAAGGCACATTCAATATAGTAGCAGAACGACGGATAATGCTTGTTAATACATCATCGTCATAATACTCCAAATGAAGATTAATTCCAAAACGGGCACGCAAAGGCGCAGTCAGCAACCCACTTCGGGTAGTGGCTCCAACCAAAGTAAACGGGCTCAACTCCAACTGGATACTACGCGCCGAAGGTCCCTTGTCTATCATTATATCGATACGATAATCCTCCATGGCAGAATACAGATATTCTTCTACCACAGGGCTCAACCGATGTATTTCATCAATAAAAAGCACATCATTGGGTTCCAGGCTGGTCAGTACTCCCGCCAAATCACCCGGTTTATCCAGCACCGGTCCTGAGGTCACTTTAAAACCTACTCCCAGTTCATTGGCAATGATATTACTTAAGGTCGTCTTGCCCAAGCCGGGAGGTCCGTGCAAAAGAACATGGTCTAACGCCTCGGCCCGCAGACGCGCCGCCTTGACAAAGATGCGCAGATTATCCACTACCTTATCCTGCCCGCTGAAATCTTCAAAATTCAGCGGACGTAAGGCATTCTCAAAATCGCGTTCTTAGTTGTGAGCTGTTGCTCGCGTATATCAAAATTTTCTTCCATTTTTTTGTTTATGACACAAAGGTACAAAAGATATTATTATTATAGAAAGAAAGATGGAGGAATTCATTTTCAGTTCCTCTCTGGTCCTTCTTTTCAACATTATTATTGTATTAATTATTATTCATTATGGGAATTACATTAGGAAAGAAACAATTGAACAAAGAAGAGTTTCGCTTTATTTGAATTACAGTTATAACGGGAAGCGCCGCAAAGAGTATTTGGGCATCATCCTGGACGCTCCTACCAGTGCAGAGCGAAGAGCGGAAAACAGAAACAAGGTACTAATTGCCAGGCAGATAAGAGCAAAGAAGGAACTAGAATTCTTATCTGTTGAATATCATCTGAACGATATAGAAAATACATTCGATGATATACTTCCAACAGATAAAAGCAATGTTCCCGATTTCTATATTCTGATAGGACAATACCTGGATACCTATCACAAAAAGGACAAGAAAATGGTCAGGGCATGTATCACCCACCTGCGACTGTTTACAAGAAAGAAAAGCTTACCTGTAACCCTTCTCACAAAAGATTTTTGTATAAATTTTCTTGAGTATCTCAGGGATCATCTCCGAGGTAACACTCCCATCGGATATTTCAAGAAATTCAGAATGTGCATCAATAAATGTATAGAAAAAAAGTTAATGACCTCTAACCCTACAGATGGTATCCGCCTGATGCAGTTTGATGAGGTAACCAAAGCAATCCTCAGCTTAAAAGAGATTCAGAAACTTGCTATCACTCCATGCCCCAACAACGAAGTAAAAAGGGCATTCTTGTTCTCTTGCTATTGCGGGCTGCGCTGGTGTGATGTGCACCAACTGCAATATAAAGACATAGATTTCTCATCAAACCGCCTTACTATTCTACAACAGAAAGTACAGTCACACTCCAAAAACGCAATCTTGCATCTAAACTTAAACCACACTGCCATCAAGCTCCTGCAAAGACATAAAGGCATTAACGAGGAGTTGGTATTCGGGCTCCCCTCCTATTCTTACACACTAAGAATTTTAAACAAATGGGTCAAAAGGGCTAATATACACAAGCACATCACCTTCCACTGTGCCCGGCACTCATTTATCACCAACATTATGGCAAATGGAGCTAATATCAAGACCGCCGCCAGCCTTGCAGGACATTCTACTACCCGGCACACTGAAAAATATGTTCATATCATAGATGAACTCAAACAAAAAGCAGTAGATAGTTTACCGGATATTATTGTCAATTATAAATAAAAAAGGACCTGAAACGGCCCTTACATCATTAAAGTTGTCACACATATAACTGGTGTTCAAACAATTAGTATTACTGTATAGTATCCGGCACGAATACGACCTACCTGAGTAATGCGGTGAACAACTACTTCGGATGCAATTTCAAGCAGCTCCTTAACAAGTATCGTGTTGAGTATGCAAAGTCTTTATTACTAGAGGGTACGTATTCAGCCAGTTCTCTTTTTAGGAAGTGTGGTTTTGCATCCCAAAGTGTTTTTTATGCCGCATTTCATAAAATTGTAGGCGCATCTCCCTTGCAGTTCCTATATAAAGCACCATCCGGACACAGAAAAACTGATTTAAAGTCCTTTTATAACAATAACATTTTGAGTTTTTAATTATGAACAAAATGCTGTTCAGAAAGTTGAGAAATATAATGGATTATTAAGCCGTGCGGCAGGAAACAACGGATTGTGGGAAGTTACAGTTGCTTTGAAGAATTATGACTTTGTCTACAGCCGATGATAAAGTAACAGCTCCGGTAAATATCCGTGGTATTTATGTAGTTTTAGATAAGGCTAATGCGGTAGAATCTGCACCGTCTGAATTGAATGCATGGAATAGCTATACTTATTCTGGTTTGAATACAGTGGTTGAAGGTACTTCTACAGAAATTACCATCAACAGCACTACGGCTATTAATGATGTTATTGGTTTCCGTGTATATGCTGTAAACTTTGATGGTACTTTAGTTGATCCTGATGGTAAAGCGTTTTATGTGCAGTTAGGTAATGCTGCTACAGATTGGAATGCTACTGCCACTACTGTTACTGCACTTAATCCGACTGACAAAGCTGTTACTGACACTCAGTCAGATAAGGTTGCTGTGTCTTTGACTAAGTTAACTGCTCCGACTGCTGCTACTTGGACTACAGACAAGGTTAATAATGTAAATCCTGCATTCAATGCTATCTTTGTTGATGCTAATAATAATGTACTGTACAATACAGCTGCTCCAAATACATTCCCGGCAGATTTCAGCAAGGTTGCCAAAGTTTATACTGTTCCGACTGTTGATGACTGGACCAAGTATGAAGATAACAAAACTTATAATGGAACATTGACTATCAAGAATGCTTCAGGACATGTATTAGCCACTATGAAAGTTTCTATGACTAAGGTATTGCCTACTACTATTCCTGCGGGATTCTCTGTTAAAACTGCACAGGTTACTGATGGCATCTATAATTGTTACATGATTCCTATGAATGACGCCAATGATATCGCTTGGACAGCTGAAACAGCTACAAAGGGTTCTATGAAGATGTCTGAAGTATTCAACTATGGTACAGGTGCTGCCGCTAACTATAACATAACATTCGCTACATCTAAGAAAGATGGAAATAAAGATGTTGCTGTAGTAGTTGCCGGAGACAAAACATTAGAAGTTGCTAAAGATTACATCAACAACTCAGTTAAACATACCACTACAGTGGTTTACAACTATGGTAAGATTTCTTCAGTGAAGAATTCTGAAGGTGGTTATGATGATGTAACTAGAGAAGCTGAAAGATTTGAAACTATCTACAACTGTATTTATAATAGCACTTATACTTGGGCATGGGCTACTCGCGAACAATTAGGCGCTCCGTATACAGATAAGGATAACGACGGTAATTATACCACTGCAATGCCGTCTACAAAATTAACTTATGGTACAGATCGTCTTGACTTTGCTGCTGACAGCTTCATTTTTGGAACAAGTGCTAAAGATAGCAGATATAGCAAACTGTTAAGTACACCTTATGAATCAAGTCTGATTATTACAGATGCGACTTTGACCAGTGATGCAAATGGTGAAGAAGAATACTTTGATGTAATTATAGATAATAATAAGCATATTACAGGTTTCAAGGCTACTGCTTTGTCTTCTGAAACGAATCCGACTGCTGCTGTTCCTTCTACATTGACTATCAAGTGCAAGGATATGTATGGTCACGAT
>VOFF01000157.1_pt1 | contig 44000 bp, 55 predicted proteins | sample 5384061 | NCBI WGS metagenome assembly VOFF01 (sample SAMN12384725, study PRJNA508395) | human gut metagenome | isolation source: healthy gut E | host: Homo sapiens | reverse complement strand
GAGCAGATCACCCGCACACCGGCAACATCCATGATATTTGCCTGCATGGTCGGAAAATCCAGAGAAAGTCCACGCTTCTGCATCTTGTTCATAATGCTGGACGGCGACTTCAAGCGGCTTTTTATACTTTCTATCGGATTGCGGTCATGCTGCAATGAAAATTCCTCATTCAAAATTTCCAACCGGCTTTCAAGCGCTTTCAGTGCGCAGCGGTATTGCAGCATAACTTCCTGATACCTGCGATTTTCGCTTAAAAGGCGCTGGCATTGCAGGTCATCCAAGCCTTTGTCTGCCGCAACCGTCAAACCAAATAGATTTTCACTCATAGCTTCTCCATTCCGCAGGGATAGGCGCTCTGCACTGTCTGCCGCTCTTGTGTTACGACCTGATAAAAGCTGTATCCGCCGGAGAGATGGGCACAGGTAAAACCATACTGCGTCAAAAGACGGCAGGCCAGATAACTGCGAAGCCCTGTCTGGCAATTCACATAGACAGGCTTGTCCCGCTCTAACTCGTCCAAGTGCTCCCGCAGATCGTCCAGCGGAAGATTGTGGAATCCATTCAAGTGCCCACGTCGATATTCGCCTTCCGTACGGACGTCCAGCAGCGTCGCAGCACTGCCATCGCAAGGCAAGTCCTCAACCTCATTCCAATGGAACTGCTGCACTTTCTCGCTCTCCAAATCCTCGATCATAAAACCGGCCATATTGACCGGATCCTTGGCGGAGGAATAGGGTGGCGCATAGGAAAGGTCAAGCTCCGTCAGTCCCAAAGCTGTCATTTTTGTGCGAATGGCTGTTGCCAGTACATCAATGCGCTTGTCCACACCGTCGCCGCCAACGATCTGCGCACCCAGCAGCCACAGACTTTCCTTTTCATACAGTACCTTCATTGCCATAGACTGTGCGCCGGGATAATAGGCAGCGTGGGATGCCGGGAAAAGCACGACTTTGTCGTAAGCAATCCCTGCTGCCTGCGCCGCCTTCTCATTGATCCCCGTAGAGGCCGCGGTCAAGCCAAACAGCTTCAGAACAGACGAACCCTGAGAGCCGTGAAAGTGGCTGTTTCCGCCGCAGATATTGTCAGCGGCAATGCGTCCCTGCTTGTTGGCAGGCCCTGCCAGCGAGATCAACGCTTTCTGGCCGGTCACGAAATGGGTGACCTCTACGGCATCGCCCACAGCGTAGATATCCGGCGCAGAGGTTTCCATTCGCTCGTTGACAGCGATGCTGCCACGAATACCAAGTTCAGACCGGCTTCTTTTGCCAGATGGGTGTCCGGCGTGACGCCGATGGCCAGCAGCACCATGTCGGAGCGCAGCGGCTCACTTTCTCCAGCAGCGTCAGCACGGAATCTCCGTCCTGCCGGAATCCGGTGACGGTTTCACCCAACCGCAGAGCCACGCCGTGTCTGCGCATTTCCGCATGGACAAAGCTCGCCATATCCGCATCCAGCGGCGCTAATAGTTGCTTCGGACGCTGAACGATGGTAACGGAAACGCCCATTTCTGCAAGGTTTTCCGCCATTTCCAGACCGATAAAGCCGCCGCCAGCCAAAACAGCGGTTTTCGGTTTCTGATCCTCTACAAAGCGCCGGATGCGGAGGGTGTCCTCCACGGTGCGCAGCGTGAAAACACGCTTACTGTCCACACCGGAAAGTACAGGAACCGTCGGCTTTGCGCCGGGTGCGAGGAGCAGTTTGTCATAGGTTTCCGTGTAGACCTTTCCGCTATCCAATGCGTGAACGGTGACGGTTTTCTCTGTGGGATTGATCGCAGTTACTTCCTGCCGTACCCGCACATCAATGCGAAAGCGATCCCAAAAGCTCTCCGGAGTTTGCAGTGTCAGTTCTTCTTGCTCCACGATCACACCACCCACATAATACGGCAGGCCGCAGTTGGCATAGGACACATAGCCGCTGCGCTCGATCATGATGATCTGTGCGTGTTCATCCAGTCGGCGGATGCGGGCGGCGGCAGAAGCACCACCCGCCACACCGCCTACGATCAAAACTTTCATCTTGCACCCTCCACCATGGCGGCGATCTCCGACTTAGGCCGATAGCCCACCGATTTGACAATGGCCTTTCCATCCTTGAATACCACCAGCATCGGGATACTGGACACTTGAAAACGCATTGCCAGCTCCATCTGCTCGTCCACATTGACCTTGCCCACCTTGAGCGTACCGCTTTTTTCTTCGGCAAGCTCATGCAGTATAGGAGAGAGCATTTTGCACGGCCCGCACCAGTCGGCGTAGAAATCCAGCAAAACGGGCTTATCGGAACGCAGTACTTCGTTTTCAAAATTCGCAGCAGTAATTTTCAGTTCAGCCATGAGTAAGGCTCCTTTCTGTTATCTTTGTTTATTCTTTGTTTTTCAGCTTGCAAATACCCTGCGTCATGGTTCCCATGGGGCAAAAGGCACACCATGTACGGGGCTTGTAGAGCACCATAACGATCAAGCCCAGCAGCAGAGAGGTCAGCATGAGGCTATAAAATCCAAAGCTGAACTGCGCTACCCAATCAGCGACTGTCCCGGCTGTGTAAGTCCAGCCCCACGGCACACGGAAGGTCCAAAACAGCTTAATGGCCTCCCGCAGGGACGCAGCACCAGCAGCGACCAGATAGGTTTGAAACACCATGTTGCCGAACATCGTCAGGAAAAAGATCAAAAAGCCATAACGGAACCACTTGGAGGACATCCAGCGGGGCGTGGGCTTGCAGCGGGAGCATTTAAGATCCGTCCCCAGCTTGCTGAACAGTTGTCCCCGTCCGCAGAGGTGGTTGCAAAAGAATTTGTTCCCGCCAAAGATGGCTAAGAACAGCGGTAAGAGAAAATCGATCATGCCCAGCCATGCAACAGGATGTTGAAGAAGCCCAGTGCAAAGTAGATGATGGCATATACCCACAGGTAATCGTACCAATGCTTTGCTTTCATGCGTCAGCCCTCACTTTCACTTCAATGCAGCCGACGGGGCAGAGCTTTGCGCACTTGCCGCATCCTACGCAGCGTTCCGCCTCCACAGCGGCGTAGCAGCCCCGGCGCACCTTGACAGCCCCTAAGGGGCAGGTATTTTCACACACGCCGCAGGCGACGCACCGCGTCTGATCTACGGCGGCCAGTTTCTTTGACAGCATAGCTTCCTCCCTTAATCCTGCAAGGATTTGTAATAGAGCATACAGTGGCAGAATCCCTCGAAGAGGGGATCTGCAATTGGATCCTTAAACTTCTGGCACATACATTTGGTCGCCTCTGTGTGTTCTCTGCGGCAGGGACAGTATCCGCCGGTGCGCTTGAGTCCTTCCCGGATGGTATTGACAATCTCCTGATCGGGATTGAGCTTGATTTTCATGTTCTGTGGCTTTATCATACCGCAGGACAAAGCTTTTTTCTGTGACGAGGTTACATTGATAAAAAAATCCGGTGCTTTTTGAGCACCGGATTTTAAGAATGTGAATTACGCTTTCCACAGACTGTGGAGGTTGCAGTAGGCGTAGACCGCCTCGACCTCATCGCCCTCGCAGAGAGCGAAGCAGACCTCCGGCTTTTCGCCGGGATGCAGTTCCTTACGCTGGTTGCCCTGCTTGGTGTGGAGGGACACCCACTCGATGTAGTGCTCCGGCAGCATGGGATGCTCCACGGAGCCGACCTTGACATGGACGATGCCGTTTTCCACAGTCCAGACCGGGACGTGCTTCTCCACGGCGGCGTCGGTGGTGCCGGGGATGATCTCGCTCATCGGCTCACCGCAACAGACGACGGGAACGCCCGTGTCCTTGACCTTGGCAATGATGTTGCCGCAATGCTTGCAAATGTAAAACTTCTGCTCCATGATTCGTTCTCTCCTTTTCTCTTTAATAGTTTTCCGCGTGAATTTCAAAGTAGCTCTGGGGATGGTTGCAGGTCGGGCAGACCTCCGGAGCTTTCTCGCCCACACAATATGACCGCAGTTGCGGCACTCCCACACCTTGACCTCGCTCTTGGCGAAGACCTCCGCCATCTCAACATTGTGCAGCAGGGCACGGTAGCGCTCCTCATGGTGCTTTTCAATGGCGGCTACCAGGCGGAAACGCTGGGCCAGCGCATGGAAACCTTCCTCATCGGCTGTTTTGGCAAAGCCGTCGTACATATCCGTCCACTCGTAGTTCTCGCCCTCAGCGGCGGCGAGAAGATTTTCGGCAGTGTCGCCAATGCCGTTCAGCTCTTTGAACCACAGCTTGGCGTGCTCCTTCTCATTATCAGCGGTTTTGAGGAACAACGCCGCGATCTGCTCGTAGCCTTCCTTTTTGGCCTTGGATGCAAAATAGGTGTACTTGTTGCGCGCCTCGGACTCACCGGCAAAGGCGGCCATCAGATTTTTTTCGGTTTGAGTACCTGCGTATTTCGTTTCTTTCATGGTGGATGCTCCTTCCAGCTTTTCTTTTCTGCTTTTATTGTACCAAATTTATGATTTCTTTCTGTGACAAGGTCACATTTCTTTTATTTTAGGCGATTTAGTCTGTTCTTATCCCGCAGCGTAATCGCGCCGCGCTTCAACTCCACAAACCCGTCCTCTGAGAAGTTTTTGAGCATTCGTGCCACTGCCTCCCGCGCCGAGCTGATGTGCTGGGCGATCTGCTCATGGGTCATGCGTATCGTGTCGGAGCCGGTACGCTCCGCTTCGGCAAGAAGAAATTCTGCCAGCCGCCGATCCAACCCCTTGAACATGATCTGCTGCATCGCCCACATCACATCAGAGAACCGCTTCGTTGCCAACTCATAGAGGAAGCAGCGGACATATAGATTTTTCCCCTTGAGCGCAGCAATGACATTTGCGGGGATAACCAGAACCTCCGTATCCATTCCCGCGGTCATTTGCGTATCAAAGGTGATCTGACTGATTACACAGGAGGCAGAAAGCACGCATAATTCACCCGGATACAGCCGGAACAATGTGACTTCCCGCCCCTCCTCGGAGAGAAGATAGGTGCGAATCTCACCGGAAAGGACGAACAGCATTCCAAGACATTCGTTGTCGCTGCTGTGTACGAATGCACCTCTTTCATAATGACGGACAAAGGCACTTCGGCGCAGCGTGTCTTGCATTTGTTCGGTCAAGGATGACCAGAACGGAAGTTGTGTCAGTGTGCGTTCCATATCAGTGGCAGCTATGCTTGCCGCAGCCGTGGTCACCGCAGGTGTGACCAGCTTCGCCGTGCGCATGGTCATGGTGGTCACAGTGAACATTGGGATCGTAGCCCAGATTTCCGCTGAGCAATGCGTTCACCGCTGCGTCAGCGTCCCCGCTGACACCGCCGTAGAGCTTGATGCCCGCCTCGGCCAGAGCCGCCTGCGCACCGCCGCCGATACCTCCGCAGATCAAAGTGTCCACACCATGCTGCATCAGGAAGCCTGCCAGTGCGCCGTGACCGCTGCCGTTGGTATCAACGACTTCCGCATGAACGATTTTGCCGTCTGCAGCTTCATAAAGCTTGAACTGTTCGGTGTGGCCGAAATGCTGAAAGATTTGACCGTTTTCATAGGTAACTGCAATTTTCATAATGGAATCTCCTTTACAATTTTTTTTTGATTTTTCTGTGTTGCCTCTCTGCATCCGGCAGCAGCGGCCGCAGTGGGCTGCCTCCTGTCCTCCGCAGATACGGTAGTTTCCCCCGGTGATGTGCAGCGGCTTCCCGTGGACAAGACACGCTGCGATCTTGCGCCGTGCGCTTTCGTAAATCTCCTGCACGGTAGAGCGGGAAATGTCCATTTGTGCGGCACACTGCTCGTGGGTTTTCTGCTCCAAGTCAACTAACCGAATGGCCTCATACTCGTCCAGCGTCAGCAGGATCGGCTCGGTATTCTCGCACCCGTTGGGGCAGAATGTATTTTCCGTCCTCGTGTGTAGATGCTGATATTCGGAGTCGAATGCTACATGTGAGCTTTGTTCGTAATGCCCACCGATCATGACCGTAGCGGCAGTCACAGCATCCACATGAATTCCCGGTAAATTTTCGTAAAAAAACGTTATAATTGAATCAGTTAAATAAAGTTAAACAAAAATACTGGTCCTCGCTTTTCTGTATTCATTTATTCTGGAATCAAAAAATCTATGACTGCGCAAATTCTTCATTGCTTTGTATGGGTATGTCCATGCCGGTCACAAACTGGAAAAAGAAAAAAAAATTTTTTGAGAATAGTCCAGCAAAGACAAAGTTGCTGGAGAATCTTTTTTCAGCATATATAGAAAACCACAAGCTATGCTTGTGGAAGAAAAGAGAACCGTAGCGTCGAAACGGTAGAAAAAAAGAACCTCCTTTTGCTATAATTAGAAGCGGGTAACGCCAACCGCATACTAAAGCAAAAGGAGGTTCATCCATATGGACGAGAAAAAGTTTATCACATACGAGCTGGAATTGCAAACCTAAAATACAAATACGGAAGGAGAGTGTTCTGGGCGAAAGGATATTACGTAAATACAGTAGGTGGAAATGAAACCAAGATCCGCAAATACATTCAGGAACAAGAGTTCAACGATCAGATGTGCGACCAGTTGAGCTTCAAGGAATACGAATCCATTCAAGAATGTAGCTGACTTCGATGACGACGATTCGCCAGAAGTGCCTGCAGATAGTATGAGAAAGTAAAAGCGACGTCAGTGTGCGGTTGACATCGCTCATTGTGCGCCTTTAGGCGCGGCTGGTATTATGGCCCCTATGGGGCCGTTCTGCAAACCCCGCGTTTTCACGCGGGGTTATGATATCCTGTGTTATAATGAAAGCAGAAAATGCTGCGAGGTGACATTTATGCCTTTGAACGATCCCATTACCCCGGCCCTTCTGGCCGACCCAGAAATTTTTCAGCAGAACCGCCTGCCTTTCCATGCCCATTTTGCGGACCAGACAAGCCCGGAAATGCCCTTGACTGTCAGCTTGGACGGCAAATGGGCTTTCCGCTATGCGGAGAACCTGACTGCACCCTTTTTACGGATTGGGATACCCTGACTGTGCCCGGCTTCATCCAGATGCAGAGCCTGCAAAAGCCCGGCCAGCCCTACGGCACGCCCCATTACGTCAACACCCAGTACCCGTGGGACGGCCACGAAAAGCTGCGCCCCGGCGAAATTCCGCAGGACTATAACCCCATCGGGGAGTATCAGCGCAATTTTACCCTGCCGGAAAACTGGGCAAGCTGCTACCTGCGCCTGAACGGTGCCGACAGTGCCGCCGCCGTCTGGTGCAACGGCGTTTACATCGGCTACACCGAGGATACCTTTACCCCGGCGGAATTTGATATGACCGCCGCTGTCCATCCCGGCGAAAATACCCCTGACCGTGCAGGTGTACCGCTTTTCCTCCGGCAGCTGGCTGGAAGATCAGGATTTCTGGCGCATGAGCGGCTTATTCCGCTCGGTGGAGCTGTTTACGAAGCCTGAACTGCATCTGGAAGATGCCTTTGTGAAGCAGGAGTTTGCCCCGGACTTTTCCAGCGCTACTGTCACCTTTGATTGCAGGGTCAGCGGCGCGGGCACCATCTCGGTGGTGTTTGACGGGCAGCAGCAGTCTGCTGAGGTGGGCGAGCCTGCCGAGTACGACAGCGGCGTGGTGTTCGGCAAGGGCGAGGCTGACCCGGACGTGGAAGAGGACGTGCAGGATGTCTCCTTCACCTTTACGGTGGAGCATCCCGCTCTGTGGAGCGCCGAGCAGCCGAACCTGTACGAGGCAGAAATTGCCCTGCTGCGCGAGGGTGATTTGGCAGAGCGCACCAGCCTGAAAGTCGGTCTGCGCAAATTTGAACTGAAGGATCGCCAGATGCTTTTGAACGGCAAGCGCATCGTGTTCAAGGGCGTCAACCGCCACGAGTGGAGCTGCCGCACCGGCCGCACCGTTAGCCGGGAAGAGATGCTGTGGGACGTGAAAAACCTGAAAGCCCACAACGTGAACGCCGTGCGCACCAGCCACTACCCGGACGACCCGTATTTTTTGCAGCTCTGCGATGAATACGGCCTGTATGTCATCGGGGAGACCAATCTGGAGACCCACGGCACATGGCAGAAGCTGGGCGCAGATGGCTCGGACGAGTGGACCCTGCCCGGTGCCCGCCCGGAGTGGCGGGAGAATGTGCTGGCCCGTGCCGAAGCCATGCTGGAGCGGGACAAAAATCATCCTGCCATCCTGATTTGGTCTTGCGGCAACGAGAGCTACGGCGGCAAGACCCTGTGGGAGATGAGCGAATATTTCCGCCGCACCGACCCCAGCCGCCTTGTGCACTATGAGGGCATTTTCTGGAACCGGGAATACCCCGCCACCTCCGATATGGAAAGCCAGATGTACACCCCGGTGGCAGATATCAAAAAGTTTCTGGCAGAGCACCCGGAAAAGCCTTTTATTATGTGTGAGTACAGCCACGCTATGGGTAACTCCAACGGCGGCATTACCGACTACACCGAGTATGCCTACGAAGAGCCGCTGTATCAGGGCGGGTTTATCTGGGAGTACATGGACCACGGCATCGCGGTGACTGACCCGGATGGCAAGCCCGGCTTTGCCTACGGCGGTGACTTTGGCGACCGCCCCACCGACCGGGAATTCTGCGTGGACGGCCTTGTGCTGCCCGACCGCCGCAACACCCCCAAAATGGACGCAGTCAAGGCGGCCTACGCACCCCTGAAGATCACCCCTGACCGACACCGAAGCCGTCATCGAGAACCGGAACCTCTTTACCGACCTGAACGCCTATGACCTTGTGTTTGCGTCCTCGGTCAACGGCAAACCGGAACGCCGTGCGGTGCTGCGGGCAGACTGCAAGCCGGGTGAGACGGTGCACATCGCGTTCCCGTTTGCTCTGCCGGAAGCAGGGCTTGCCTGCATGACTGTTGCCGCTGTGCAGCGGGCTGTGCTGCCCGGCATCCCGGCGGGCTATGAAGCCGCTTTTGGGCAGGTATGGCACAACCACGTCGCCGCCCAGCTGACCCTGCCCGCTCCGCAGCTGGTAGAGATGGACTGCAACATCGGCGTAAAGGGCAAAGGCTTCGAGTATATTTTCGGCCGCGGCAAGGGGCTTGTGTCCATCCGGTATAATGGTGTGCAGCTGCTGGATGATACCGTGCGCCCCAACTTCTGGCGTGCTCCCACCAACAACGACGAGGGCTGCGCAGAACCTTTTGCATTTGCCTTCTGGAAAACCGCCGGACTGTATGCCCGCTGTGATCACCTGACCGCCGAAACCAGGGGAGAATTTGTCACAGTTCGTGCCGTCTACACCCTGCCGGACGGGCAGACGCTGCCCATTGATTTTGCCATCGACTGCGCAGGCCGCTGCGACATCACCATGACATGGCAGGGCGAAAGGGCAGAAGTACCGGAGTTCGGGTTGCTCTTCCCGCTGCGCCGGGAGCTGACCGAGGTCTCCTATCAGGGTCTTGGCCCCCGGGAGACCACCGCCGACCGCACCGCAGGCGGCAAGATGGGGGTGTGGAACTACAATGTCCGGCAGGATTTTGCCCAGAACAGCCCGGTCTACCCGCAGGAATGCGGCAGCCGCACCGGCGTGTACCGCGCAGCGCTCACCGGCCGGGATACTGAGGTGCCCGGCATCCGCTTTGCCAGCGATGACGGTATGACCTTCTCGGCCCTGCCCTACACGCCCCATGAGCTGGAAAATGCCCGCCATCTCTACGAACTGCCCCGCGATGACAATAAGACCATCGTGCGCTGTGCTGCCTTCCAACGCGGCGTTGGCGGCGACAACAGCTGGGGCGCAAAGCCCCATGCGGATGCCTGCTTTGCGGTGGAGAAGGGCATGACCTTCTCGTTCTCCATCCAAAAGCAGAATGGATAATTTATAAAGACCAGAGTGGAGGCGCTTATCAACGTCTCCACTCTGGTCTTTCTTTTTCCGTTGGCGCTGTTTTGCAACAGCCTGTACTAACTGAGCATCTTTCTACGCAATGTCTGTTGTTCTGATCAATCCAACTCCAGATCCTCAAAGCCGGTGACTGTTTCAAACCGACGGGTGCGCACCTCCATCATCTCGCTGATGAGTTCGGCGGGAAGGGCGAGTGCTCCGGCCATCCGAAGCAGAGTGCTGACATCAGATGCGGTGAGCAGGTCTGTGCGGCAGAGGAAGCGGAACAGCTCTGCGTAAGCCTGTTGAGGCGGGCAGGGCATGAACTGTGGAGCCCGGTCGAAATACTGCACCAGAACTGCACAATACCACTGGCGGTCGGCGGGGGAAAGCCCTGCAGAGGCTTCCAGCCGGGCCAGCGCCATACGAGCCGAGAAATCCAGCCGGAACGCGTCCCGGGCCAGTTGGTCAAAGTAAGGCATCGGCTGGGTGAAGAACAGCACCGGTACCCGCAGGATGGCTCCGAATTTGGCATCGCCTGCCAGAATTTTATCCCGGGCCACGGGCAGCCCCAGCCGCGCCACCACATGGCCGGAAACATCGGCCTTTTCCAGCCAGAGCAGTGCGGCAGTGTGGTCAAATGCAGACACAGCCACAGTGACAGTACGGCTCCAATTTTCACACCCAGCATCCCGGGCGGTCAGGCTCGTCAGACCGGAACTGTTGAAGCTGTGAGCGCCCAGCATTTTAAGCTGTGGAGCCAGCGTCAGCTGTTTCAGAGCATGACACCCGGCAAACGTGCCGACATCCGGCATGATCTGATCCGTGGGGTGGGGCAGATAGCCCAGAGCCTGCAGCTGCTCCGGCAGATGGACGCTGGTAAGGCGGCTGCAGTCACCGAATACACCGGCAGGCAGGGCGGAAATGGCATCCGGCAGGGTGATGGAAGTCAGATTTGTGCAGTGGTAGAACGCGTAGGGACCAATGTGGGTGATGCTGTCCGGCAGTGTGACGGAAGTCGGCCCGCCTTCGTCCAGCGTTTCGGTGGTGACTGCGCGGCCCATTCGCATACAAAATATGCTGAAACTGATAGGCGATTGCCCGAACTGCGCAAAGCAGCTCTCATCCAGATGGCTGGCAGCAAAGGCGGTAGCGGCAATGGCGGTGACAGTGCGGCCTTCTACAGTGTCGGGTACCACAGCAGGCCGTGCCAGCCGGGGCCAGCGCACCAGCGCCAGAGAGCCATCCGGCAGAGGGGCAAAGTCTGCTGTCAGGGGCAGGGCATCGGTGTCGGACTCTTCGTTCAGATGGCTGAGCCGTGCAAACTCTGCGCTCATGTCGGGAGCATCGCCGCCCCAATCATCCTCGTCATCCTCCTCCTGCAAGAGAGCTGCCAGTGCGGCTCCGGGCAGGGAGGAAGCCTTTTTGTTTCCGGGGCGGGGGGGGTCCAGCGGCTGCCCAGCGTTCCGGCGTTGGTTACTTCAAATTGCAGCAGTTCCATTTTACACCAGTCCTGTCAGATCGATCTGGTGCAGCAGCTGCTCCGACTGCCGGTGCAGCAGCAGATCCCGGCTGGCTGCAAAGTAATCGGTGCTGAGAAACTGCCCCAGAAATGCGGTGGCTATGGGGGCTACGGTCAGATCGTTTACCGCCATGCTCAGCTCCGTCCCCTTACCGAAGGCTTCCTGTAAAAACGGAGCAGATCGCCAAGCTTCTTCTGCGTTTCAGCGACCTCAGCCTGCAGGTCGGCGACCGAGCGCTGATAGCAGGCCTTGAGGGCGGAAAAGGGGGTAGAGCCGGAAAGTTCTCCGTGCCATTGGGCAGTCAGCGACAGCAGATCGAGATAGACCTTCTGCCGGGCAGAGGGGGCTTTGTTGGCTTCGGCGCGCCAGTTGTCCTCCAGCCCGGCGAGGGCGGTCAGGGCATCGCCGGGAACATCCAGTGTCCCGCGCTGGGCTTTGAGGGCGGCCACGATAAGGCGCAGCGCATCGTGGCGCAGGGTGCAGCGTTCCATCTGCAGGAACACGGCTTCCAGCAGCAGGCTGACAAGGCTCATCCGCTCGTCCATCTTGGCGCTGCGTGCCTGCGTGAGGACATCCTCATCCCACACACCCTGCAGGATGGCATCAATATTGTAGGCCTGACGATATTTCTGGTAGAGTTCGTAGTAGATGGCAAAATCCCGGGCGACCTGCTTGTTTTGCAGATACTGGGTGGTCAGCTCCTCGCTGACTGCAAGGCCCAGCTCTTCGTGATACTGCAGGATCTCGGAAAGGTCCTCCCACGCACGGGGCGTTACCACGGTCAGACCGTCCACAGTGGTCTCGACCTTGTAAAAATCTTCGGGACGGATATCCAGATAGCTGATGACGCTGCGGCTGACACCGTGTTCCAGCGCATAGGCCTTCCATGCTTCATAGCTTGGCTCAACTTCGATCACCTTCAGGCGGTCACGGGTGGCAGCGTCGAACTCCCGGACGCTTTTTGTTGAAGCGGGGCGGGTTGCCTATGGGTGACCACCACCCAGCCCCTCGGGGATCTGATGCCCACCAAAGACTTTGTATTGCAGGAACAGCAGCATGGCAGGGGAGAGGGTCTCGGAGACACAGTTGATCTCGTCCAGAAACAGGATGCCCTGCGTTTTGCCGGTGGTGCGCATACAGTCGTAGACACTGGCGATGATCTCGCTCATGGTGTATTCGCTGACCTGATAGTGCTTGCCGCCGTATTCCTTTTCTACGATCACAGGCAGACCCAGTGCGCTCTGGCGGGTGTGGTGGGTCATGGAATAGCTCACAAGGCCAAGCCCCATCTCATCAGCGACCTGCTGCATAATGGCAGTCTTGCCCAGACCTGGCGCACCCAGCAGGAAGATGGGCCGCTGGTGCACCAGCGGAAGTCGGTAGCGGCCCAGAGCGTCCTTCTGTAGGTAGATCTGTACGGTATTTTTGATCTGTTGCTTTGCACTTGCTATATCCATGATTCGGTGTCCTCCTCGGTTCGGGTCTTCTGCGGTTCAAGCAGGCGGATGTTGTCAGTGGTAAGTACAGCCCGAATGGCCCAGCTGGGAACGTGGGGGCTGATGTGGTCGTCACGGTTAAAGATGAAGGCAGTCTTGTAGGCAGGGGATTTTTCCGGGTAGGTGCCCACGCCGTCGGTAAAATAGAGCAGGCCGTTGAGGTTCGTCAGCTTTTTCTCTTCCAGCAGCCTGTCTACATAGGCGAACACCGGCCGGAAGTCGGTACCGCCGAAGCCCCGGAGCTTCAGCCGGGGGATCAGCTCATGCAGCTGGTCCAGACTGGTCAGCCGCTCCACGCTCTGCACCTCGGCATCGCATTGGATGAGATAGATCTCTACCCGCTCGGTGAAGGAACCGCTCTGCCGCAGAACGTCGCAGGTGCGCTGCAAAAAGCTCTGAACGATATCGCCCTGAACACTGCCGGAGGTGTCGATGGCAATCACAAATTCCCGGATGCGCTTGTCGTCCCGGTATTCCAGCGGCTCGACCAGGGGAACGTTGCCGTAGGTGCGCAGACCGTAAGTGTAATAGATGAGGTCAAATTCGTCCTCGGAAAGCTTCAGCACCTCGTTTTGTGCTCCGAACCGGCGAAGAAAGTCGGTATAGTCGCATTCCTCAAAGGTCACGGGCTCTAACCCATCCATCAATGCTCCGGCACGCTTGCCGTGACGGCGGCTGAAGGTCTCCCCAGATCAGTCTTGGCCTGGCGGGCCAGCTGCTTCCATTGTCTGCGCAGGGCTTCCTTCTGCCGCTGCTGCATCTGCTGCAGCGTTTCGTCCTGGGTGTCGGTTTTGCGCAGTTCGGTCTCGTTGGTGATATCCTCATCCTCCCCGGCGGGCAGCAGCTGTCCGTTGGGGGCCGGACGAGAGCCGGGCCGTGGCGCAGCATACCAGAGCGCATGGCTGTCTCGGGAAAAAAGCTGGGTCAATTCCGCCAGAACATTGGCGGGGTACTGCCGTTCCAGCAGAAAATTATAGATGGCTTCTGCCGTCAGGTGAGGGCAGGCATCCCGCAGGCGGCTGCACCAGCTGTCCTGTGCAGCATCATCCGGCAGGGCGCAGGAGGGGGATCTCCAGTTCCCGGATGACTTCCTCTGCGGCAATGTCGCAGGCAAGGCTCCATAGGCGGTGATCCATTTCCTGCCGTTGAAAGGGATGCCCCAGAAGAAAGTGCAGGGTGACATGCAGCAGGGCGCGTGTGGGCACAGACTGCTGTGCCCGGAATGTGCGGAGCAGCGTTTCGGGGCAATAGTATAAGCAGCGGCCATCCCCGGCAAACAGGGTGTCCAGCGCAGGGACGGGGATCGGCTTCAGCTGTTCCAGGGCGGAGGATAAAAACGCAGGTCGGCAGTCAACCGACTCTGTGCCAGCAGCAGCACCTGTGCGGCCAGCTCGTCCGCCGCAGGAACAGGAGTCTGGATGGGCTCGGGCATAAGAGAAAACTCCTTTCTGCCCCAAGGGCAGGGTGGTATCCTTCAAAAACGGCAAAACCAGCCGACACCACCCGGAGCACCGGGTGGAAGCCTGCTGGTTTGCACGCATTCCGTGGCGTGCTGCGGGTACTCCGCCCGGCAGACGTTTCGGAATCAGAATGAAGGAATGGGTGAAAAAGGAGGAAGGTGTTTCTTTTTGTGAGACCTCAGAACAGCAGCCCACAGGCTACGCAGCCCACAGCGACCATAATAGCAGATGCAACCCATGCGTAGGGGAGAGTGTGCTTCTGGTGGTCGCCCAGGTCCTGGCCGGAAAGGCCCAGCAGCAGGAAGGTGGCACCCGTCAGGGGACTGAGCGGGAAGCCCAGCGTCATCTGGCCCATGATGGAAGCCTTTGCCACGGCCAGTGCGTTGCCGCCCATGGCGGAAACAGCGTTGGCGATGACCGGCATAACACCGTAGTAGTAGGAGTCCGGGTCAAACAGCAGGCTCAGTGGAACGCTGAACAGGCCGACGATGGGGGCAATGAAGGTGCCCATGCTGGTGGGGATGATGGGAGACCAGAGCGTCGGTCATGGAAGCCAGCATACCGGAATTTTTGACCACACCGGTGAATGCGCCTGCGGCAAAGACGATGGAGACCATCAGGAATGCGGCCTGTGCGTGACTGTTGATGATCTTGTGCTGCAGATCCACACTGGGGTAGTTGACGATGAGCAGGACGCAGTAGCCGATCATAAAGGTGACAGCCGGGCTGAGGCGGTTGGTAACGAGGATGTACAGGATGACCAGGATCAGTGCCACATTGAAGTACCAGCGCCAGCCGGAGCGGGCCAGTTCGTTGGAGGTGTTGGTGGTCTTTGCTTCGGTCAGACCGGTGATCTCCTGCGCGGGGATGCCTGCAGCAATGCGCTTGGCTTCCTTTTTTTGCCCAGGAAAGCCGCGACGAGCAGGCAGGTCACCAAGCCTGCGATCCAGGCGGGCATGATGCCCACCCACAGCTCGCTGCCGGTGACTTCATAGCCCAAGCCGGACATGGCTGCGGCTGCACGGACCGTGGGGCCGCCCCAGGGCATAACATTCATGATACCGGCGGCCAGCGCCACGATGGTAGCCTCTACCCAGAGGTTCATTTTCAGCTTCTGGAACAGGGGCATACAGGCGGGGATGGCAATCAGGAAGGTGGTGGCACCGGAGCCATCCAGATGGCAGATGCAGCCGATGAGGAAAGTGCCGATACAGACCTTGACGGGGTCTTCGCCGGTAAACTTCAGGATGCGGTTGATGATAGGATCAAAGACACCGGCATCCGAGCAGGTACTGAAAAACAGGATGGCAAAGATGAACATGACACCTGTGGCAACGATGCTGCTCAGGCCTTTGCCCATATAATCTGCGCTGAGGATGGAAAGTGCCTTGGTAAAGCGGGTGCCGAACGTGATGACCGGCTCAACATAGGCAGTTCCGGCCTTTTCGGCAGCAGCCTGTGCGGCTTGGATGATGACATTTGGGGCATTGATGAATGCTGCGATGAAGCCGGTGATGGCGGGAACAAAGATCAGAGCTACAAGGGTAGAGACCTTCTTGCTCATGATCAGTGCCAGCACCAGCAGAATGGTGACGAACCCTAATACTGCCAGCATGTGATTTCTCCTCGATAATGTGTGTAAAGGTGGTCAGAAATCAGAACACCTGTTTCTCGTGCAGAGCGTTGAACTGCTCTTCGGTCATGCCCAGAACACCCTCAAAGATGTCCCGGTTGTTCTGCCCCAGCTGGGAGCGGGTGTGCGCACAGAGGGCTTGGTGTCCATCAGTTTGATGGCACAGCCGTTCACGGTGACCTTGCCCAGGGTGGGATGATCCATCTCCACGAACATCTCGCGCTCCTTGACATGGGGATCGTCCAGGATCTCCTTGATGTTCATAATGGGGCCTGCGGGGATGCCGTGGGCCAGTACCAGCTCGGCGGCCTCGTTGGGGGTCGATCCTTGATCCGCTCCTCAATGACCTCGGCAATGGCATCCTGATTGGCCAGACGGCCCGGCATATCCACGAACCCGGGATCGGTCGATCATATCAGGGCGTTCCAGCACCTCATTGCAGAGCTTCTCGTACAGCTTCTGGTTGCCTGCCGCGATGATGACCTTGCCGCCCTTGCAGGTGAAGCTGTCGTAGGGGGAAACAGCGGCATAACGGTTGCCCATGGGGGCCGGGATGTTGCCGGTCTCGATGTACTTCAGGGCAGTGTTCTCAGTGGCAGCAATCATGCTGTCCATCAGACTCACGTCCACCCGCTGCCCTTTGCCGGTAATGGTGCGGGCGTTGACTGCGGCAAGGATGCCGATGGTTACATGAAGTCCGCCCAGAATATCACCCAGCGCCGAACCGGCACGGGTAGGCTCCCCGCCCTTGGAACCGGTGATGGACATCATACCGCCCATGGCCTGAGCCAGGATATCATAGCCCGGGCGCAGGTGATAGGGACCGTAGCAGCCGAAGCCAGAGACCGCCGCATAGATGATGCGGGGATTGATCTCCTTCAGGACATCATAGCCCAGTCCCAGCTTGTCCATCACGCCGGGGCGGTAGTTTTCCACCACGATATCCGCTTTTTTGACAAGCTCCTTGAAGATCTCCTTGCCCTCAGGGGCTTTCAGGTTCAGGGTGATCCCCTTTTTGTTGCGGTTGATGTTAGCAAAATAGACGCTTTCCCGCTCACCATTCAGATTCTTGGCACGGAAGGGGGGGGATAGCCGCGGGTGTCGTCACCGCCTTTGGGAACCTCGATCTTGATGACGTTTGCGCCCATGTCAGCCAGCATCATGGTGCAGAAGGGGCCGGCAAGCACACGGGTCAGGTCGAGAACCGTCAGGTTCTCCAATGCCATATGTTCACTCATGTTACAGCTCTCCATCCTCAACGTGGATCTTCATGCGCATCACGGCACTGCCCATAGATTTGCCCAGGCTGTCCAGACGCAGGCTCATGGTGGCACCGCCGCCCAGAGCGTGCTTCATAACAAAATTGAAGCCGTTCAGGCTGGGCACGTCGTAGCGGGTGATCTCGCCCTTGACCATGTCGCCAAAGTAGGCTTTGAGTTTTTCGGGGGTCACCTCGCGCTCAATGATCTTATAGTATTCCGGTTTGCGTGCATATACACAGACATTGCTGGTATCGCCCTTGTCACCGGAGCGGCCGTGAGCAATATCGTTCAGATAGATCTCTGCCATCTTACTTCACCTCCAGAATGTGACTTTCGACCTGTACGGCATCGCGGGGTACGGTGGTGGGCCACAGTGCCATCACTTCCTGCACGCGGGCACGGCCGCCGAAGAAGGAGGCACCCGGAGGGCCGTTCAGCTGCAGGGGGCTGATCTCGGGAATGATCTTGGCGCACTCGCTCTTGTCCTCGCTGAATACAGCAATGCGCAGGACACACTCGTTCAGGTTCTTCAGTGCCTCTTCGCTCATATCGGCCACGCCCAGATGCAGGCTGTTCAGGCCGATGTAGCTGATGTGGATGTCGTCGGCCTTCATGCCGCGGCGCTGCATCTTCTTCATGATGACCTCGGCGCAGTACTGAGCCTTTTCGTAGGCATCAGGCCATGCAAAGCTCAGCATGGAAACAGTCTTCCAGCCCTTGTGGTAACCCACGCAGAGCTTGAGCGTGTCGGGGCGGGGCTTGCCCTTGACACCGCCGATGCGGACACGGTTGTCACCCACCTGAGTGATGGTAGCATGGCTGATATCCACGTTGACATCCGGGGTCAGGTAGTTGGCAGGATCGTGGACCTCGTACAGGAACTGCTCCTTGCAGCTCTGTTCGCAGATGATGCCGCCGCAGTCGGGAGCCTTGGTGATCTCAAAGGTATCATCGGTCAGCTCTGCGATGGGGAAGCCCAGCTCGTCCATGCGGGGGACATTGCGCCAGTCGTACATATAGTTGCCGCCGGCACCCTGACCGCCGCACTCCAGCAGATGGCCTGCCATGATGCCGCGGGCCAGATTGTCCCAATCGTCAGCAGCCCAGCCAAACTCGTACTTCAGCGGAGCCAGGAACAGGGCGCTGTCAGCCGCACGGCCGGTGATGACCACATCGGCACCCTCTGCCAGGCATCCCTCAATGCCCTCATGGCCGATGTAGACATTGCAGTTGTAGATCTTGTCCAGAATATCGTTGAAATTGCCGTCGTAGTCGAAGTTGGGGAAGGTCCAGCCATCCTTCAGCAGCTGCGGGATCTTATCCTTGATGTTATCGCCGGTCACATAACCGATCTTATAACCGCTCATGCTGTTGCCTTCTGCCCACTGGCGGATGCCGTCCACGCAGCCATTGATGTTCATGCCGCCTGCGTTGGTGCAGATCTTGATGTGCTTGTCCCAGGCTTCCTTGCCGGCCTCCTTCAGGATGCGGGTGGTGAAGTCGGGCGCAAAGCCCTTGGTGGGGTCCTTGAGCTGCTGCTTTGCCATGATGGAAAGGGTCAGCTCTGCCAGATAATCACAGCCCATATACTGGATATCGGCATTGCGGATCATGTGGATGGCCGCGTCCGGGCTGTCGCCCCAGAAGCCCTGGCCACCGCCGATTGCAACTTTCTTCATTCGATAGCCTCCTTATAAATGGAAAGGTGATATCAGCGCCAAACATCAGTATGACGTTTGACTCAATCGTCGTACTGAGTGTAGTACAACGATTTACTAATGTCAAGAAAAAAAAACGAAGTTTGGAGGAAAAGAAATGCAACTTTGTTGAAACGGCTAAAAAGGAAAAAGGAAAAAATATACAGAGTGCACAAAAACGGCTGGTTTGAGATTGGAGAGGCTTTTTTTGGCTTGTCAAGATACGGGGAAACGGGTACAATAAACCTGATATCAGAAAAAGGTGGGGAAGAGCATGGTTACGATCGCAGATCGCGCAGGAGGTCGGAATCTCGTCCAGTACGGTCAGCATTGTTTTGGGCGGCAAGGCGGCAGAGCGGAAGATCAGTACGGCCACGCAGGAAAAAATTTTTGCGGCGGCGGCACGGCTTGGCTACCAGCCCAATATGGCTGCCCGGAGTCTGCGGGGCGGCAGCGGTGCCAATGAGCTGGTGGTGGCCATGTTCTGGGCACAGGATTTCCGGCCAGCATGATGCTCCGCTTCTGGGATGGTCTGCGGGCCGAGATCGAAAAAACGGCACGTCCGGTGCGGCTGGTCATCTATCCGTATGTCAACGACCACCTGAAGGAAAGCGAGGCACTGACCAGTGGCGCAAACTGCCATGCTGCCATCATCTGCAATGCGTCCTATGCGGATCTGCAGTTTTTGGAGGACACGCAGCTGCCGATCCCGGTGGTGCTGTACAACCGTGTTTGCAATGGGTATTGCAGCGTCAATGTGGATGATCTGAAGATGGGTGCTCTGGCGGCGCGGGCTTTTGCCGATCAGGGGATGCAAGACGGCGGCAGTTCTGACGAGCAGCCCGGTCTTTGAGGGGATGGAAAACCGGATGCATGGGTTCCGGCTGGAAGGGGAGCAACACGGGTTGACGATCCTGGCCAACCGGTATTGTGATAACAGCATACGAGGCGGTTACGAGGCGGTTTCGCATCGGCTGCGGCATGAGTGGAAGCAGCAGCTGCCGGACGCAGTGTTCTGCGGTTCCTCGGCCATTGCGCACGGTGCGTTGCGGGCTTTTTGTGAGGCTGGATATATCGGCGAAAAACTGCCCCGGCTGATCGCTGTAGGCAACGGCCCGGAGGAAATGGATGCGTTTTCGATCCCGAGCCTGAGCGTAGTCTATCTGCCCATGGAGGATATGGCGCGGGAGTGCATCCAGTTGGTGCTGGGGCAGCTGGACGGTCGGATCGCCACGGCGGAAAGCCGACTGCTGCCGATCGAGTATGTTCCCAGGGAGAGCTGCGGGCCGCTGACAGAAGACGCTGCACAATAAAAAGCCCCGCACCGGCACGCAAACGTGCGCAGTGCGGGGAAGAAAGAGCAGTCAGCCCTCGGCGCTGATACAGTACATGGAAAAGGTGCTGGAAAATAACAGGGCATCGGTCTCGTCTGTGATCTCCACAGCCACCACACAGATGTGCCGACGGCGGCTGACCGTCCGGCCGCGGGCTGTCAGGTGACCGGCTTTGATGTTGTGGATGAAATTGACCGAAGCATTCTGGGTGACATACTGCCGTCCGTCAGAGCGGGCAGTTAGCCCGGCACAGCAGTCGGCCATGGTAAAAAATGCGCCGCCGTGCACAAAACCGTAGATGTTGGTGGTGTCCCGCCGGATGTCCAGCGACATGACAGCGCTGTCCGACGTTACCGATACGATCTCGATGTGATTGTACTGCATGAATGGATTTTCAAGCATTTGTGCAATGTTCTGTTCCTGCATAAGGAGCCTCTTCTTTTTTGATTGTAGTACAACGTTGTACGGAATGACTTGGACGGTTTTTATTATAATCGCATTTTCCGCAGGATGCAAGCAGCAGGAGGTTTGAAAATAAATGGAACGGCCATCATTACGCAGGCAGCTTGTAATGATCTTTCTGGGAATCGCCATTCCCATTGGGATTCTGCTGGGGCTGCTGCTCTTTTTTTCAGGGCTTTATAGCCGCAACCGGCTGGCAGCTGCGGCATCCGGCGGCCTTGATATGTTTACCACAAATTTTGAGAATCAGCTGGATTCGGTGGAAAACTACCTGCTCAATCTGTCATTGAACGATGCGACCTTTCGCAGCCTAAGCGAACAGACCGACCGCACCCGCGCCTACCTGGATGCCTATGAGATCGCACAGGGGTTCCCGGCGGTATTGGCTGCCAATGATACCCTGATGGGTGTGGTACTGCGCAGCGGTTCGGGCAACCTGTATGTGGGGCGCTACGGTGCAGCTGCCCAGCAGCTCAAGCAGAAACTGAATCTGGAAGCGTATCTCGGCCAGCCGGGCCAGACCAATAAAATGATGACAAAGGGATGGTATCTGCGCACCATCGGCCAGCGGCTATACCTGCTGCGCAGTGTTTTCTACCAGAAAGCCAGCCTGACCGCAGCGGTGGATCTGCGGCTGGTGTTTGAAGAACTGGTGGAGGACTATGGGCTGGACGGCCGGGTCATTGTGATGAACGACAGCGGCAATGTGTTGGTAGGGGATGCCAACCTTCTGCCCACAAAGATGGAATGGAACAGTGAGGGGTATTGCCTGACAAAGGTGGGCAGGGACAGCCGACTGGTGGTGCGCAAACAGGTCAAAACGCTGACGGTATTGTATCTGGTTCCCTACCAGCATTTCGGGGTGGACTTTGCGCCGTATCAGATCTTGCTGGTGATGGGCGCTATTTTTGTTCTGCTGGCGATCCCGTTTCTCCTGTTTTATATGAAGCAGGAGATCTTTGCCCCTATGACGGCGTTGGTGAGCACCATGGACAGGATCGGCCACGGTGAACTTTCGGTGCGCTCCAGTGTGGATTATCGCAACGCTGAGTTTACGCAGGTGAACGAGACCTTCAACCGGATGATCGACCAGATCACCCAGCTGAAAGATCGACGGTTACGAAAAAGGAGCTGGAAGCCCGCCGCAACGAGATGACTGCCCTTAAGCTGCAGATCCGGCCCCACTTTGTGCTCAACTGCCTGAAAAGTGTCTATGCCATGGTGCAGACCGGCAGCCGCGAGGATGCCCAGCAGCTGATCCTGCTGCTGAGCCGGTATCTGCGCTATATCCTCTCCTTTACAGCGACCACAACGCCTCTGCACACCGAGATCGAGCAGTGCTGCAACTACGCGGAACTTTCCAGCGTGGGGCAGAACGATCCCGTGGAGGTGGTATGCGAGATCGACCCGGAACTCAGTGAATTGCCCTTGCCGCCGGTCTCACTGCTGACGCTGGTGGAGAACAGCGTCAAGCACGGCAAGATGATCGGCAAAACACTGAAGATCACGATCACTGCAAAGCTCCTCGAAACGGAAGAGGGCTGCATGGCGGATCTTTCGGTGGCGGACAATGGCACAGGCTTTACGGCAGGGGATCTGAAGCAGCTGAACAGTGCAGCACCGCAGGAGGAGAATGGACAGCACGTCGGGCTGTTCAATGTGGTACGGCGGCTGCAGCTGCTCTATGGGGAGCAGGCAGCCATCGCCTTTACCAATAACCGCCGGGGCGGCGGTGCCAGGGTGGAGCTGTTCCTGCCGATGATCCGGTCTTACAGAAGAAAGAAGGAGAAACAGTATGAAACTGCTGATCGTAGACGATCAAAGCACCGTGGTGCAGGGGCTTTTGCACTGCACCAACTGGCAGCAATGGGATTTACTGTGGTGGATACGGCTCTGAACGCTGTGGATGCCAAGGCCAGCCTGCTGCGGCAGGAGGCCGAGGTCATGCTCTGCGATATTGAAATGCCCATGGAAAGCGGGCTGGATCTGTTGGACTGGCTCCGGCAGCGAGGAATGACCACCCGCTGCATCTTCCTGACAGCCCATGCTGAGTTCAAATATGCACAGGAGGCACTGCGGCTGGGCGGTTTTGACTATATCATGCAGCCCGCCCCTTACGAGCAGGTGGCGGATGCAGTGAGCCGTGCGCTGGATAATGTAAAGGAGGAATGGGCGGCGCTGGAACTGCAGAGCAGGGGCGCTGTTTTTGACGACCAGAAAAAAAAAGGAGATCGTGGAGACTATGCTGCGGGGCTTTCTGTTGGGCAACGCCCCGGGAAGCAGCCTGACCGCATTTGAAGAACTGAGCCTTGTGCCCCGGCGGGAGCAGGAATGCTGGGTTGCCCTGATGCAGCCGCTGCGCTGGAAGCAAGGCGAGGAGCCGTGGGAGCTGAGCCTGCTGAGCACGGCAGTGGGGAATATGAGCAGCGAGGTGTTCACGCCGCTGCAGGTGCTCAGTGTAACGGTGGCGATCCCTGCGGAGCAGTGTCTCGTTCTGGTGCTGCAAAGCCGGGTGGGGGAGCCGCTGGAGGCAGACTATATCACCCGGCAGCTGAATTATCTGCAAAGTGCGTGTGCGCAGTATATCCACTGCGAGGCGGCCTTTTTATCCGGAGGGGCCGCAGCCCTTTGAACAGGCACCGGAGATCTACCAGAAGCTGCTGCAGCAACGGAGCGAGAATGTAGCCCTGAAAGGCGGTGTTCTGCTGGGCCGCCCAGCGGAAAAAGCGCCGGAAGTGTTCCGTATTCCGCAGATCGGTGCATGGCAGAAGCTGCTGCAGGCGGGATGTGCGCAGGCAATGGAGCAGGAAGCCTGCCAGCTGTTGGACAAGCTGACGGCCAACAATCAGCTGAACAGCCAGACCTTGCGGTATTTTTATCAGGATTTTATGCAGATGCTCTTCTCCTTGCCGGAAAAGAAACGGCAGGACGATATGTTCCGGGAGCCGGAAGCCTTGGAACTTTACCGCAACGGTATGAAGACTGTGCCGGATATGAAGGCGTTGGTCCATTATGTGGCCTCAGTCTGGGATAGCGAAACGGAAGAAAGCAGTCAGAGTACCGTGGAGATCATTATGGCTTATATTGCCGAGCATCTGGAAAATGAGCTGCGCCGGGAAGAACTGGCCGAGGCTGTCCACCTGAATCCGGATTACATGGCCCGGCTTTTTAAGAAAGAGACCGGCATGAACCTGAAGGATTATATCATTCAGCAGAAAATGCAGGAGGCACAGAGCCTGCTCTGCACCACCAATCTGCCCATCAGCCTGATCGCGGCAAAGGTCGGGTATACGAATTTCGGGCATTTCTCCACTTCTTATAAGAAGTTCTATCACAAGACCCCACAGGAGGAGCGCAGCGCAGCATTATGAGAGAAACAAGGATGGCTCGCAGGACATTTTTACAGCTGACCGGTGCTGCAGCCGGAGCAGCTCTGCTTGCTGGCTGCGGGGAGCGGGCGGCATCGGCGGCAGAAAGTGGAACAGAGCCCATGGTTACAGTGCTGATGCCGGGCCAATCGGATGAAACTGCCTGTGTCCGCATTTCGGCGGCGCTGAGCGAAGTCACAAAGCAGAAGCTGGGCTTCAGCGTTTCCATCGAGCAGGTGGCACCCACCAATTACTCGGCAGAGCTGTGGAAACGGATGGTCTGCCAGACCATGCCGGATCTGTTTTTCCTTACAGAAAATCAGCCGCTGGATGTTTACCTGAATCAGAACTGCATCCTGCCCCTGAGTGCGCTTCTGGAAGAACATCCCGGGCTGAAAGCTCTGTTCTCAGAGCAGCAGTGGGCAAGCAGAACCTACTACCGCCGTATCTATGCGGTCCCGGCACGGGCAGTCTCGATGTATCAGATTGGCTTTCTGGCCCGGGCCGACTGGATGCGGGAGCTGGGTGCCAGGCCGGAGAAGATCACGGATCTGGATGCTCTGCACGACCTGCTGATGCAGGTCAGGCAGCATCGGCCCAATGCAGAGGGGTCCTGCCGGATAATGGACAGGTTTTTCCTTTTCCGGAACTGGATCCTCTGGGAGATACCTTTGGCGTTCTGACCGAAGAAAGCGGCACCACCGTTGTCAACTGGTATGCCGCGGATGCTTACAGCAGGCTTTGCAGAACGATGCATCAGTGGTATCAGGAAGGATTGATCCTGCGGAATGCCAGCCTGCGGGATGAACCGGCCACCGATCGGATGCGGCTGGGCAACAGCTTTGGCTTTTTGCACGGCTCAACCGGGATTCACTGGACTGCTGCACCCGGGCCTGTGGCACAGAGCTGACTGCCATCCCGCTGGGGCCGACCATTCAGAACGGCTCCATCCCGGTGGAGAGCTGGTGTCTGCCGGTGACCAACAGCCACCGCAGGGAGGCACTGGCTCTTCTTGAACTGTTGTACACGGATGCATCCTGTTATGATCTCTTTGCGAACGGAGATGGGAAAGAGGAACAGTTCCATCCGTGGCAGAATCTGTATCTCAACGCCAGCGGACTGATGCCGGAAACAGACGAGCAGCCGCAGTGGGACTCTCCGGCCTATGGGTTCAGCTTCAACAACAGTGCAGTTGCCGCAAAGCTGGATGCCTGCCGGGCACTGAAGAACAGCTATCACAACGGGTTGATGTGCGGCTATCTGGATTCGGAGGAGGCGCTCCCGGAGTTTTTGGAAAAACTGGAACAGGCCGGGATACAGGAGATCCTTCCAGGCAAAACAAAGCGCATTGGATAACTGGCTGAACGCATCGCATTGAAACAGGCAGGGCTGGGAGACCGGCCCTGTTTTCATTTTTGACAAAAGAAACCTCTGAAAATGAAAAACAGAGGTCGGAAACTTGAAAAAATGCTGCAGCTCTCGGAACAGGAACACGGAAAATGAAAAATTAGTTTCGGTTTTTTGGTAGCTGGAAAAGCTCCCGGTGCGTTAAACTAAATACAACAAAAGCACGGCAGACACAGAACCGTGCAGATGAACGCAAGAATAAGAAGGACAAGAAGGAGAAACCACTATGAAACGTATCTCTCGTCGGAACTTCCTCAAGGCTATGGGCATTTCTGCAACGGCCCTGACACTGGCCGCGTGCGGCGGCTCTTCCAGCTCCACCGCAGCAAGCACCGCCGGTTCTTCCGCTGCCAGCGCAGCAGCAACCGGGGAACCCAAGGCAGGCGGAACCCTTCGCCTGTGCTACGGCAACCCAATTGCAACTCCTGGCTATACCCCCCGTGCAACCGGTAATGCACTGCTGTTCTATCTGAATCTGGCTTATGAGAACCTGCTGACCTATGACAATGACGGCAATATAGTTCCCAAGTTGGCTACCGAGTGGGACGTGAACAACGATGAAAACAGCATCACCTGGACCCTGCGGGAGGGTGTCAATTTTGCCGACGGTGAGCCGTTCAATGCCGAGGCAGTCAAGCGCAACATTGAAGAGTATCAGGCCAATAACCGTACCGAGACCGCAAACATTGCCGAGTGCCAGATCATTGACGACACCCACATCAAGATGATGATGGCAGAGCCCAACTCCTCCACGCTGGAATCGGTGGGCTTCTTCGTCTACTACATGAGCCCCAAGGCACTGGAGAACCCCAGCAGCCTGGATGCCGCTACCTGCGGCACCGGCCCCTTCCAGTTGAGCGAGTTCGAGAACAACGCCTACGCTATCTATACCAAGAACGAGAATTACTGGAAGGAAGGCCTGCCCTATCTGGATTCCGTCGAGATCACCGTGGTCACCGAGTCCAGCACTGCTGAGACCGCATTCCGTGCCAATGAGTACGATATGCTTCAGGTACTTGATATGTCTCCGCTGGTCAAACAGGATCTGGACAATGATGGCATCTATGTGGCTGAACGTAATGAAAACGGTATGGGCGTTGGTACACTGGGTCTGATCCCCAACAGTGCCATTGACGGCCCCTGGGCCGATGCTCGCGTCCGTCGTGCAATGTGCTACGCCATTGATGTGGATGCACTGAATGCTGCTTTCCTGATGGGTACGGCACAGATGACTGATCAGTGGGCAGTTCCCGGTGCAGTTACCTACAATGATGATATCAACCACTACAAGTTCGATCCCGACCGTGCAAAAGAACTGCTGGCCGAAGCTGGTTATGCAGATGGCTTCAACACCAACATCGTAACGGTGAGTACTATTTCTGATATGTTCACGGCCATTGCCAACATGCTGGACGAGGTGGGCATCCACTGCAACATCCAGCAGGTCGATGGTGCTACCCAGAACCAGCTGTACATGGATGGCACCTGGGAAGGCCTGATGCCCCATTGGACGACCGTTTCTCCCGATCTGGGCCTGTACATGGGCCGTCATCTGGATTACAACGGCGCTTACTACGCCAAGGGCATCCAGCATCCGGACAAGGAAATGCAGCTGCTGGAGGAGATCCGCCGCTGCATGGATCCCGACGAAGCACAAGCTGGAAAAGGAAATGCAGGCAGCAATTTACGATGCTGAGACCGGTTCCTGCCTGTTTGGCCGTCCGCTGATGGTCAACGGTTCTACGATGTACAAGTATGATTACGTCATCGACGACCACGCTACCGAGGCATTTACCTCCGCATGGGATCGTCCGCCTGCTGGCTGAACAAGTAAGCGACCAACTTTAGTGTATCACGACCGGAATACGTTTCTCCTTATTTCGGCAGATCCCGGCGCAGTGATCTGCGCCGGGATTTGTTTTTAGAAGGGGAGAAAGGTTCCGCAGGAAATGGAGCGAACTATGAAATCGAACAACCTTGCCAAAATGATCGGCAAGCGTGTGGTGCAATCCTGCATCACCATCCTGCTTGTCACTCTGTTCGTCTTTGCCCTCATCCAGATGGTTCCGGGCGACCCCGTAGCCAACTATCTGGGTGCAACCGCCACCGAAGAGCAGATCAGCCTATTACCGCCACCTTTATGGTTTCGATCGTCCGGTCATCGTCCAGTATCTCAGCTGGATCGGCGGCCTGTTCCGGGGCACCATGGGCCAGTCCATCAGCTATCAGTCTGAAATCGCTGACATCATCCTGCCCCGTCTGGGAACAACCCTGACCATGGTGATCCCGGCTTTCATCATCGGAACGATCACCGGTATCCTGTTCGGCATCATTGCTGCCAAGAACCGCGGCAAGACCATTGACAGTGTGATCTCCTTCTTTGCGAACATCGGCGTTTCGATGCCCATGTTCTGGCTGGGTATGATGGGGATGCTGGTGTTTGCCCTCAAACTGCGGGTCCTGCCCAGTTCCGGCTATGTGCCCATCACCCGTGATTTTGGCGGCTGGCTCAGCCATATGATCATGCCCATCATTGTGCTGAGTCTGGGTGTCAACGCTGGTTTTGTCCGTCTGACCCGCTCTTCCATGCTGGAAGTCATGCGGCAGGATTATGTGACCACCGCCCGTGCCAAGGGCGTTTCCAAGAAGGATGTTACCTTCAGGCACCAGCTGCGCAACTCCATGATCCCCATCGTCACCACCATGGGTATGCGCCTGGGCTCCATGGTGGGCTCCACCGTCCTGATCGAGAGCCTGTTCGTCATCCCCGGCCTTGGCAGCGTGATGATGAACGGCATCAGCAACCGTGACTTCATGCTGGTGGCGAACGGCGTGCTCATCATCTCCATCTTTGTTGCCATCTGCAACCTCGTGGTCGATATCCTGTACGGCATCATCGATCCCCGCACCCGCTAAAAGGAGGAATGAACTGTGGAAAACAAGACAAAAAAAAGGGTCTGCTGGACCGTATCACGTCCTCCCGCGTGTTCCGGGTCATGTTCAGCCGCAAGATCATCGTGGTCTGCGCGATTTTGCTTCTCATCATGGTGCTTATCGCCATCTTCGCACCGGTGATTGCTCCCTATAATCCCAACAAGGATGATCTTTACAATGTTCTGAAGGGCTGCTCTGCCGAGCACTGGCTGGGCACCGACTCCAATGGCCGTGATGTTCTGAGCCGCATCATCTATGGTGCCCGCATCTCCTTTACGGTCGGTATCGTGGCCGTGGTCATTTCCAGCGTCATCGGCATGGCACTGGGCCTGATCGCCGAGCATGGCAGGCGGCGTGGTGGATGCCTTCATCATGCGTGTCATGGATGCCATGATGGCCGTGCCCATGCTGATCCTGGCTATGTTTCTGGGCGCGATCCTGGGTCAGGGCCTGGGCAATGTCTGCCTGGCCATCGGCATCTCGATGGTTCCCGGCTACGCCCGTGTCACCCGCGGTCAGGTGCTGAGCGTCCGCAATGCCGATTATGTCACCGCCGGTAACCTGTGCGGTGCATCCCGGATCCGCAACACGCTGGTGCATGTGTTCCCCAACTGCCTGTCCGTCAACATCGTCAGCATGACCGCCAGCCTGGGCGGTGCCATTCTGGCCGAAGCGAACCTGAGCTTCCTGGGCATGGGCATCACGCCCCCGACTCCCAGCTGGGGCGCAATGGTCAGCGGCGGCTATAAGTACCTGTCCACCCAGCCCATCATTGCCATTGCTCCCGGCATTGCGATCATCATCGTGGTGCTCTGCTTCAATATGTGCGGCGACGCTCTGCGCGATGCCCTCGACCCGAAAGCTGCGCGGCACATTGGGCAGCGGCAAAAAAGACCAAGCGCGCAAAGCGCACCAAGAATGTGAAAGAGGTGGCCTGAAATGAGCGACAAGCTGCTGGAAGTCAAAAACCTGAGCGTTGAATATGATACCGAAATTTCCACCGTCTACGCCGTCAATGGTCTGGACTTGGATCTGAACTACGGCGAGACGCTGGGTCTGGTGGGTGAGACCGGTGCCGGTAAGACCACCACGGCCCTGAGCGTCATCCAGCTTCTGCCGGAAGGCATCGGTTTTGTGACCGATGGCTCCATCAAGCTGGATGGTGTGGATATGCTGAATGCTCCCGAGGAAAAAGATCCGTGCCATGCGCGGCAGTGTAGTATCCATGATCTTCCCAGGATCCCATGTCTGCCCTGAACCCGGTGATGACCGTGGGAGCCCAGATCATGGAGGTGCTGAAGATCCATCATCCGGAGCAGAGCACTGCTCAACTGGAAGCCCGTGTGGACGAGATGATGGAGTTGGTGGGCATCCCTGCAAAGCGCAAGGTGGAGTACCGCAATCAGTTTTCCGGCGGCATGAAGCAGCGCATCGTCATTGCCATTGCGCTGGCCTGTGAGCCGAAGCTGATCCTTGCCGACGAACCCACCACCGCACTGGATGTGACCATTCAGGCCCAGATGCTGGGCCTGATCAACGAACTGCAGAAGCGGCTGAACACCGCCATGATCCTCATCATCACCCACGATCTGGGTGTTGTGGCCCAGACCTGCGAAAAGGTCATGGTCATGTACGCCGGTGAGGCCATCGAGTACGGCACAGCAGAGGATATCTTTGAGACCACGCAGCGCCACCCTTACACCCAGGGGCTGTTCAACGCCATTCCCAAGCTGGATGAGAACACCAAGCGTCTGGAGGCCATTGAGGGGATGATGGCTGACCCCACCCAGCAGATCGAGGGATGCCGCTTTGCTGACCGCTGCAAATATGCCACTGCAGCCTGCAAAAAGGCCCAGAAGATGCGGGAGGTCACACCGGGCCACTTCATCCGCTGCTGCCGGTTTGATCCGCCGCAGTCCAACACCTGAGCCGGGAGGAAATGACAATGGAAGAAAAGGTTTTGATCGAGGCAAAGAACCTCAAAAAATACTTCAAAGTCGGCGCAAACAGCCAGCTCCATGCGGTGGACGGCGTGAACTTCAAAATCAAGCGCGGCACCACGCTGGGCGTGGTGGGCGAGTCCGGCTGCGGCAAGTCCACGCTGGGCCGCCTGCTGCTGCGGCTCTATGATGTTACCGATGGTCAGATCATCTACGACGGCACCGACATCACCAAACTGAACGCCAAGGAACTCAAGCCCATCCGTGCCCGGATGCAGATGATCTTCCAGGATCCGTCCGGTTCGCTGGATCCCCGCAAGAGCGTGAAGGAACTGATCGGAGAACCGCTGAAGATCTATAAAACCTGCAAAAACCGTGACGAATACGATGCCCGCATCGCCGAGATCATGGAGACCGTTGGTCTGGATGAGCGTTATGCAGAGAGTTTCAGCCACGAGCTGGACGGCGGCCGCCGCCAGCGCATCGGCATCGGCCGCGCATTGGCCATGGACCCGGAGTTCATCATCTGCGACGAGCCGGTCTCTGCACTGGACGTTTCCATTCAGGCACAGATCCTGAATCTGCTGATGGATCTGCAGGATGAGAAAAAGCTGACCTATGTCTTTATCACCCACGATCTGAGCGTGGTCAAGCACATCAGCCACGAGATCATGGTCATGTATCTGGGCCAGTGTGTGGAATATGCCAAGACCGAGGATCTGTTCAAGAATCCGCTCCACCCCTATACCAAGGGTCTGCTGGATGCTGTGCCCATCCCCAGCCTGAAGGCCAAAAAGCTCTCTACCGAGGTCATGCGCGGCGAACTGACAAGCCCTGTGGACCCGGCTCCCGGCTGCCGTTTTGCGGCCCGCTGTCCCTATGCAACAGATGCCTGCCGCGGTAGGGATATCCCCTTGAAGGAAGTGGAACCTGGCCACTTTGTCAGCTGCACACGCTTTTGAGAACACGGAAAGGCGGGAAAATCGATGACAGAGGAAGAAAAAAGGCCGCTGCCGAGCAGAAGCAGCGTGAGATGGAAGAGATGATGCGGCAGGCGCAGGAGAGCTACCGGCAGGAATATGCCAGTATGCCCTACGACGGCCCGGTCTATGGCTGCCGCCGGGAGGAGCTGATGCTGCCCATGCAGGACGGAGTGAGGCTCTATACCGAGATCTTCAAACCGGAGGGGCTTGCACAGTTCCCTGTGCTGATCCAGCGCAGCTGCTATCCCAATCAGCAGCCGCTGTATGAGATCAACGGAGCAGAACTGACCCGCCGGGGCTACGGCTATGTAATCCAGACCTGCCGCGGTACGGGCAAGAGCGAGGGACATTGGGAACCCAACGTCAATGAGCGCCCGGATGGCCGCGATACCCTGCAGTGGCTCAACGACCAGCCCTGGGCAGAGAGCATCGGCTATTTCGGAGCCAGCTATCTGGCCCTGACCGGCTGGGCCATTGCAGACATCGTTCCACCCAAGGTCAAGGGAATGATGCTGACGGTCTATGGCACCGACCGTTTCAAATCGGCCTATGAAAAGGGGCTGTTCCGCCACGACGTGCTGACTGGCTGGGCAATGCAGAATGCAGGCCATCCGGTCACAGCGGACTATCTGGAAAGCTGCCGCTTCCGTCCCCACGACAAGGTGGATGAAGCGCTGTGGGGTGGAACGCTGGACTGGTATCAGGACTGGATCCACGCCACCCGCCGCACAGATGCCTACTGGCAGCAGGGCTGGTGGAAGCTGTTAGCCGATGTGCCCGGAAATACCAAGGTTCCGGTGTATATCATCGATGCATGGTACGATCACCATTTTGGCAGTGCCATCAACACTTATGCCTCTCTGGCCCCTGAGACCAAAGAGCACAGCTGGCTGGATATCGGCTGCTGGAATCATATGTCCCAGCCCTGCATTGCGTGGGGCGAACAGCACAATCTGGAAAACGGCGACATCCACCGGATGCTGGAATGGTTCGATCTGTTGCTGAAGCAGAAAAAACAGCCGGAAAAGCGGGTGCGCACCTATGTGATGCGGGAGGACCGCTGGAAAACGCTGGAGGCATGGCCTGCCCCTGTGAGCCGGATTGAAAAGCTTTATCTGGGTGAAACAACTCTGAATGCCGAGCCGAGCAGAAGGGGAGCGCACCTTTGTGTATGACCCGGAGAACCCCGTGCCCAGCCATGGTGCAGAAAGCGTTCTGACCACCATTGCAGAGGCAGGCAGCCTGCTGCAGCCGGAGCCGGACTATCGGCCCGATGTGGTCAGCTTCGTCAGTGCACCGCTGGAAAAAGCACTGCCCATTTGTGGACAAATCAAGGTGCACCTGAATGTCTCGACCGATGTGGATGATACTGCCTTCACTGCCAAGCTGATGGAAGTGTTCCCGGATGGCAGGGCCTATAACATCCGGGGCGGCATCACCACCATTGCAGCAGATTTGCCGGAGGGGCAGACCTATACTCCCGGCCAGACAGCAAAGGTCTGTGTGGAGATGTGGGATATGAACTGGACGGTACAGCCGGGCAGCTGCCTGCGGCTGGATGTCTCTTCTTCCGACTTCCCGCAGTACGCCGTTCACAGCAATTACGCAGGAGTCTGGTCTGAACAGGAAAAGACCCGCATCGCCCACCAGAAAATCTTGCTGGGGGAGGGCAGCTTTGTAGAACTGCCCCTGCATGAGAACTGAGAGAAAGGAACCAAGACCATGACGGAACAGGAACGAAATGTCCTTCTGAACGAACTGCGGCAGCAGGAGAGCCAGAGGGAAAAGCAGATCAAGCGGGGCGGTTCCGTCGTCTGAATCCTTATGCAAAGAAAGGAGCGGTGGTGTTTGCCGGTTCCAGCCTGATGGAACAGTTTCCATTGTATGAGTTTTTGCAGGACGATGATCTGCACTGCACCTTGTACAACCGGGGCATCGGCGGCTTTACCACCACCGAGCTGCTGGAGGCCATGGACGAGTGCATCTTTGAGCTGCAGCCTGCGCACCTGTTCCTGAACATCGGCACCAATGACCTGAACGGCCCGGACTACGACCGCGCCGCCATGCTGGGCCGCTATGAGGAGATTGTGCAGCAGATCCGGAAAAAACTGCCTGAAACAAAGCTCTACCTGCTGGCCTATTATCCGGTAAACCCCACCGTGGCCGAAGACCCGGGCCTGATCGAATGCTTCCACTGGCGCACCAATGAGCGCATCCGGGAGGCAAGCGAGGGCGTGCAGGCATTGGCCCGGAAATACGGGGCGGAATTCCTCGACCTGAACAAGGACCTGTGCGATGCTGCCGGAAATCTGAAAGCGGAGTACACCATTGAGGGAATGCACCTGTATGCCAACGGCTACCGCCCTGTGATGGATGCTCTGCTGCCGCTGCTGCGCAAAAAATCGGAGAAGAACAGGGAGGAAAGCAATGACCGGAGTCTTTGGTGTTGTTCTGGGGCAGATCCTTTTGATGTTCCTCTATCTCATCATTGGCTATGTGCTTTACCGTACCGGACTGATTACCCAGGAGGGCAGCAAGGCACTGGCTCACCTGTTGTTATATTGTGTGCTGCCCTGTGTTGTGCTAAAATCATTCTGTATTGAGTATTCGGAAAAGGGAGCTGTGGAATTGGCTGTCAGCATTGCGGCAGGTGCCGGGGTGCTGCTGCTCTCCATGGCGGTGTCGTGGCTCTTTTTCCGCAAAGACCCCATGGCACAGATCGGTGTGGCTTTTTCCAACGCCGGGTTCATGGGATTTCCGCTGGTCACAGCAGTGCTGGGTGGAGAAGCTGTGTTCTACGCAGCAGGCTTTGTGGCCCTGCTGAATGCTTTGCAGTGGACCTACGGCCAGGCAAAGCTTTCCGGGGACAAAAAGTACATCCAACTGGGGGCAGTGCTCAAAAAAATCCGCTGGTGCTCTCCCTGTTGGGCGGTGTGGTGCTCTACTTCTGCCGCATCCCGGTGCCGCAGTTCCTCCGCACCCCCATGGGGGCCATTGCGGGCATGAACGCTCCGCTTGCCATGATCGTGCTGGGTGTCTATCTGGCCAGGACCGACCTCAAAGCCATCTTTACCCGCCCCCGGCTCTACGTCCTTTCGGCGGTACGGCTGGTGGTGATCCCACTGCTGACGATCGTCTGTCTGATGCTTCTTCCAGCCGGATGGCGGCAGATCGGCACGGTGCTCATCATTGTGAATGCGGCCCCCATCGGCAGTAACATCGCGGTATATGCCCAGCGTCTGGGGCTGGATTCTTCCTACGCTGTGCAGATGGTCTGTCTGAGCACTCTGCTGTCACTGATCACGCTGCCAGTGATGCTCAGCCTGGCTGCCGCGTTGGGCTTTGCATGAGTCTGAAAACAACCAACAGAAAGCAGGAGATAAGATGAAACAGTATCTTTTGATCGACATCGGCGGAACCTTCATCAAGTACAGCCTGGCCGATGAACAGGCCCGGAAAATCTCCGGCGGAAAGGTTCCGACACCGCTGACGAATATGGATGACCTTCTGGCGGTCATCGAGGGCTTTGCCGCTCCCCTTCAGGGACAGTTCGTGGGCTGCGCCATCTCTATGCCGGGCCGCATCGATACCAGAAACGGCATCGCCCATACCGGTGGAATGCTCAGTGCCTTTATGTGGGAGCAGCCCTTTGCTGCGCAGGTGGAGGCACGGCTGGGCGTGCCGGTGACCATCGCCAACGATGGCAAGTGTGCCGCAGCAGCGGAGGGCTGGACCGGTGCGCTGGCCGGTGTGGAAAATGGTCTTGTGCTGGTGCTGGGCACCGGCATCGGCGGCGGCATCATCCTGAACGGGAAGGTGCTGATGGGCGCTCACGCTGCCGCAGGCGAGGTTAGCGGCCTTGTCTCGGATATTTCAAAGATGGCCGACGATGATTTCAAACTGACCTCGGTAGAGCGGTATTCCGAAGCACCCCTCTGGGCGGGAATGGCCTCGGCAAGTGGCCTGATCTTCGAGTATGCCCGGCAGAAGCATCTGCCGACGGGCAGCCCCATGCCCACCGGGGAAGAAATCTTTGCGGCTTACAATGCCGGGGAGCCGGAAGCGCAGAAGGCTCTCAAGATCTTTGCCCGGCGGGTGGCCGTTGGCATCCTGAGCCTGCAGAATGTGCTGGATGTGGAAAAGGTGGCCATCGGCGGCGGTATCAGCGCAGCGGAGGCTCTGCTGCCTGCGATTCAGGCCGAGTTGGATTGGTTGTTTGAGCGCTGCACAGTCATGCCGACGGTCAAGCCGGAGCTGGTGCGCTGCCACTATGGCAACGATGCCAACCTGATCGGTGCCCTGAAGCTGTTCTTTGAACAGAACCCCGCCTGAACCAGAACAAAATAGGATAGGAGTAGAAACTTATGAGCGTTTTCCGTGATGATTTCCTGTGGGGCGGTGCCTGTGCAGCCAACCAGTTCGAGGGCGCATGGGACGTGGATGGCAAAGGCCCCAGCGTCCCTGACCTGTGCACCAATGGCTCTCACACCAGTCCGAAATGGGTGACAACTGCTGTCCGCTCCGACCGGCTGTATCCCAGCCATGAGGCCATCGACTTCTACCACCACTACGAGGAGGACATCGCTCTCTTCGCCGAGATGGGCTTCAAGACCTTCCGCACCTCCATCAACTGGACCCGCATTTTCCCCACCGGCATGGAGACGGAGCCGAACGAGAAGGGCCTTGAATTCTATGACAAGGTCTTTGACTGCTGCAAGAAGCACGGCATCGAGCCGCTGGTTACCATCAGCCACTATGAACTGCCCTATGCGCTGGTGGAAAAGTACAACGGCTGGGCCAGCCGGGAACTCATCGAGTTCTATACGAACTACTGCAAGGCTATTTTTGAGCGGTACAAGGATAAGGTCAAGTACTGGCTGACCTTCAACGAGATCAACTGCGGTACCATGCCCATGGGTGCGATCCTGGAAACCGGCACCATCCGGGGCTTTGAAGGCCCTACCGACAAGGTGCCGGACAACAAGCAGGAGCGCTTTCAGGCGCTGCATCACCAGTTTGTGGCCAGTGCAGAGGCTGTTCGGTATGCCCACGACCACTACCCTCAGTTCAAGATGGGCTGCATGATCTGCTTTATCACCAGCTACGCACTGACCTGCGACCCGGCCGACGAGATCGCCAACCAGAAGGCCATGCAGATCAGCAACTGGTTCTGCTCTGATATGCATGTCCGCGGCGAGTATCCTTCTTACATGAAGCGCTATTTTGCCGAGAATAACATCACCATCCGGCAGGAGCCGGAGGATGCTGCCATCCTGAAGGCCGGTACTGTCGATTTCTACACCTTCAGCTACTATATGTCCAACTGCATCACCACCCACAAGGATGCCGATGATGTGGGCGGCAACATCATTGCTGGAAAGAAGAATCCTTACCTGAAAGCCTCCGACTGGGGCTGGCAGATCGATCCCATTGGTCTGCGCTACACCCTCAACGCGATCTACGACCGCTACCGCATTCCCCTGATGGTGGTGGAAAACGGCCTGGGCGCTTACGACAAGAAGGATGCCGACGGAAAGATCCACGACAGCTACCGCATCGACTACCTGCGGGCACACATCGAGCAGATGGCTGAGGCTGTAAAGGACGGCGTGGATCTGATGGGCTACACCCCCTGGGGTTGCATCGATCTGGTGAGTGCCTCCACCGGTGAGATGGCAAAGCGCTACGGCTTCATCTACGTCAACAAGTTTGACGACGGCACGGGTGATCTGAGCCGCGAAAAGAAGGACAGCTTCTACTGGTATCAGAAGGTCATTGCCACCAACGGCGAAGACTTAGGATAACAAAAACAGACCTCCGGGTGCCATGTTTGCAGTACCGGGGGTCTGTCTTTTTGAAAGAAGGAGGTCATTTATGGAAAAGGCATTTTGCTGTGCGCCGGATTTTCCGGTGGTTCAGACAAATTACGGTCCGGTGCGGGGATATCGCTTCCGGGAGATCAGCAGCTTCAAAGGCATCCCGTATGGGCGGGCGGTGCGCTTCCATGCACCCCAGCCGCCCCAGCCTTGGGCAGAGCCGCTGGACGCTTCCAGTTACGGCTGCGTCTGCCCTCTGCTGAGCATCGACAAGCCCGGCGGCGAACTGCGTGTGCCCCACCGCTACTGGGTGCAGGATGAGGACTGCCTGAACCTGAACATCTGGACCCCGGCCTGCGATGCCCAAAAGCGGCCGGTGATGGTCTGGCTCCATGGCGGCGGATTTTTTGCCGGCTCGTCCATTGAGCAGGTGGCCTACGAGGGCGGAAACATGGCGCGGGAAGGGGACTGCGTGGTGGTGTCACTGAACCACCGGCTGAACATCCTGGGCTACTTGGATCTCTCCGATTTTGGGGAGGAGTACGCAAACTCCGGCAATGCGGGTGGGGATGATATCATCCTGGCACTGCAGTGGGTGCGGGACAATATTGCAGCGTTTGGCGGCGATCCCGGCTGCGTGACGGTATTCGGCCAGTCCGGCGGCGGTGCCAAAGTGACAACGCTGCTGCAGACCCCGGCAGCAGATGGCCTGTACCACAGGGCGATGATAATGAGTGGTGTGCTGGAAGGTTTGCTGAACGACAGTGTCGGCAGCGGCAGAGACTGTGTGCAGGCGCTGATGCAGGAGCTTGGCGTGCAGACAGCACAGCAGCTGGAAACTGTGCCCTACCACCAACTGGCGCAGGCTTACCGGAACGTCAGCCCAGCTCTGAAAGCAAAAGGCGCGAACGTGGGCCAAAGTCCCCACCCGAACCGCTTCTATCTTGGAGATCCGCTCCAAAACGGCAGTGGGTTTCGGCCCGAGACTGCAGACGTTCCGGTGCTGATCGGTACGGTTTATTCGGAATTCTACGGTTTCTTTGATGGTCTGAAAGGAGTCAGTCTGGAGGAAGCAGTGGGTCTGTCTGCCGCGGAGACCCTGCGGGAGCAGTTCCGCACTGCCTACCCGCACCGCCCGGAGGAAGACCTGCTGCTGGCAGATACCAGCTTCCGCGCCCCCACGATCAAATATGTCCGGGAGCGTGCCAAGGCGGGCGGAAAGGTGTACAGTTATCTGTTTGATCAGGATTTCCCTCTGATGGGGAAAAGCACCCCGTGGCACTGTGCGGATATCCCATTTGTGTTCCACAACACAGAGCTTGTGCCAGTGTGTGCCTTTGAGGGAGCAAAGCAGCTGGAAACGGAAATTTTTGGCGCTGTGATGCAGTTTGCCCGTACCGGTGCGCCGGGCTGGGCTGCCAGTACGGAGGATGTGGAACAGACCATGCTTTTCGGCCCCCAAAGCCGTCTGGTGCAGAACCACGATCACGCACTGATCGAAGCATTGGCACCCTTCACAGATTTACGGATGAAAAAAAGCGACCCGGGCAGGCGGACAGATCCAGCATTAAAAAGCGCTGTTCAATACGCGGGAATTCCGGGAAACATAAAGCAGAACAGGCATCCTGCGATACCGTTTGGCGGTATCGGGCAGGATGCCTGTTCTGCTATGATGAAGAAGAATGGGAGGAGAATGGCTCAGTTGAGGAACTTCTCGTTCAGGGGCACGCCAAAGTCGCGAGCGATGCCGCACCGGCCAGCAGTGCGCCGGCGGCTGTCAGCACGGCTTCCTCTGGGGTGGCTGCACAGCAGCCGGAAGGAGGCCGCACGGCAGGATGTGGACCGCCGCATCGTTCCGGTGGTGCTGGATGCCGTGTTTCAGGAGGTGCAGTTTGCACCCAATGCCGTGAGCCTGACCTTTACCCCAAGAGGGAAGCTGGGGCAGCTTGTCCGGAGCGCATCGGTGCAAAACCCCGTGGACGGCTTTGAACAGCAGTTCAAGCTGACAGCAGACGATGACACCGCCCGGAATGTCTGCCTGACGGAGGAAAAATGCCGGAAGCTGCTGGCCCTGGCCGGAACAGCCGAGGGCAGCTTCAGCGGAAGCCTGCACCGGGACGGCACCCTGTATTTTTGCCTGCTGCCTTATCTGTGCGGAATGGATGCAGCACGCGGCATTCAAGGGTCAAACCGGTCTGCATTCTGTAATTGCCACTTGACCCAACCCGTGGTATAATGAAAGAATCGAATACTATGGGAACAAAGGACAGGGGTCAGAACAGAAAATGGCAAAACGAAAGCGAAAAACAACTGCAAAGCGCGCGTCTGCACGCAGAAAAAGCCGGGCCGAGGAGCGGATGCCGGCGGGGCTGGGCACCCTGTTTGTGGGGCTGCTGCTCATCGTGCTGGCGTTCGTGGAGGGGGACTCCGTCTGGAAGAGTGCTCACCAGATCCTATTCGGGCTGTTCGGCTGCGGCAGCTTTGTGCTGGGCGCGGCGGTGTGCTATCTGGCCATCCTCTACACCCGGGGGCAGGACCTGCTGATGCAGGTGTTCAAGCTGCTGCTGGGGCTGATCTTTGCCAGCGGCACGGTCATCGTGTTTTCGGATATCCCCGCCGACCTGACCGCTGCCCAGATGATCGCTGCCTGCTACCAGAACGGCGCGAACGCCTGGCTGGGCGGCGGCGTGCTGGGCACTCTGCTGGGCGGAAACCTGCTCCTGCTCTGCGGGCGGCCTGCGGCCAATCTGGTCATGGCGGTGCTGGCCCTGTGCGCCAGCCTGTATATCTTTGATATCACCCCTGCCGAGTGCTGGCAGTGGCTCTGCAATGTGGGCGGCGGCGTGCATGAAAAAGGCGTGGCGGTCTATGAACAGAACGCCGCCCGCCGTGCTGAGCGCCTTGCGGCCCGGCAGGCAGAAGAGGAGTACTGCGCCGAGGAGCCTGCGGACGATTACGATGACAGTTCCGATGAGGAAGACGTGCCCGGCGGCATTCCGGTGCCCGGGTGGCTGTCCGGCGTGTTCAGCTGGGGCCACAAGGTGACCAAGGAGATGGAAGGCGAAGCGGAACCTGCTCCCGTGGACGATTCTCTGGGCTACGAGCCGCCTGCGCCGGTGGAGCCGGAACCGGCTCCCGCCCAGCCTGCCCCAGCCTTTGAGCCGGTCAAGGTGACCTCCAACCATCCCCGCGCGGCGTTTGATATTGATCTTGGGCCGGATACCTCTGTTTCCGAGGGCGGAAGCGAGCCCATTGAGCCCATCATCATCGGGCCGGGCGGCACCTTTGGGCAGGACCCGCTCCAAAAGGCCCCGCCCCGGGCCATCGTCAAACCGGTGGTGCCGGATGCCGTGGAGACTGCCGCCGAGGATTTCTTCGCGCCCGCCGGATCGCATGCTCCGGCCTGTGGTGAACCCCACCGTGCCGCCTGCGGCTCCGGAAGCCCCTGCGGCTGCACCGACAGAGCCCGAGCAGCCTGAGATGCCGGTGTTCCAGACCCCCACCCTGCCCACTACGGACGAGCCGGTGGTGCCGGTGCGGGTCAGCGCGGAAAACGCGGTGGCCATGCGCAGTGAACCGGACGAGGACGGCTGGATCAGCATTACCAGCGAACCGGTGGAGGAAAAAGACCTGAACACGCTGGTGGCGGCCGCCATGGAAAAACCCGCCGCAGGCGAGCAGGCTGCCGCCACCGCCCCGGCCGAGGAGCCGGAGGTGGTGGAGACCTTCCAGTATCAGTACCCCAGCATCGAGCTGTTTGAAAAGTCTGCCGAGGAGGGTGACCCCGGTGCCCAGGACGAGCTGAAGGCCAACGCCCAGAAGCTGGTGGACACGCTGGAAAGCTTCGGCGTGCGCACCCGGGTGTTGGATATCTCGCGGGGCCCCTCCGTTACCCGGTATGAGGTCCAGCCCATGGCGGGCGTCAAGATCAGCCGCATCACCTCGCTGGCCGATGACATCGCCCTGAACCTGGCCGTGGCCGATGTCCGCATGGAAGCACCCATCCCCGGCAAGCCTGCCGTGGGCATCGAGGTGCCCAACCACAAAAAGACCCCCGTTTTTATCCGCAGTGTCTTTGAAAGCCAGGCCTTCCTGCGGATGACTTCGCCCTTGGGCGTGGCGCTGGGCAAGGACATTGCCGGTGTGGCCCAGGTGGCCGACCTGTGCAAGATGCCCCATCTGCTCATCGCGGGCAGCACCGGCAGTGGTAAATCTGTCTGTGTGAACAGCATCATCATCAGCATCCTGTTCCGCTCCAGCCCCGAGGACGTGAAGCTCATGCTCATTGACCCCAAGGTGGTGGAGCTGGCTGAATATAACGGCATCCCCCCCCACCTGCTGATGCCTGTCATCACCGAGCCGAAAAAGGCAGCGGGCGCTCTGAGCAGCGCGGTGCAGGAGATGGAGCGCCGCTACCACCTGTTTGCGGAAAACAATGTCCGTGACATCAAATCCTTCAACAAGCTGGCGGCCACCGACCCCATGCTGGAAAAAGATGCCCTATATCGTCATCATCATCGACGAGCTGGCCGACCTCATGATGGTGGTGGGCAAGGAGGTGGAGGATTCCATCTGCCGCATTGCCCAGAAGGCCCGTGCCGCCGGAATGCACCTCATCGTTGCCACCCAGCGCCCCAGCGTGGATGTCATCACTGGCCTGATCAAGGCCAACATCCCCAGCCGAATTGCCTTTGCCGTGTCCAGCCAGGTGGACAGCCGCACCATTCTGGATGGTGCCGGTGCCGAGAAGCTGCTGGGCCAGGGTGATATGCTCTTTATGCCTGTGGGCGCGCCCAAGCCGGTGCGTATCCAGGGCACCTTTGTGCGGGATGAGGAGATCAGCCGTGTGCTGGACTTCATCAAGCAGAGCGGCACCGTGCAGTATGACGAAGCCATGATCGAAGCCATGGAAAAGCACGCCATTCAGGACGGCAAGAAGGGCGCATCCTCTGCAGATGCGGATGAGGAGACCGGCAGCGACCCGATGCTCAAGCAGGCCGTTGAGGTGGTCATTGATGCCGGACAGGCATCCACCAGCCTGCTGCAGCGCCGCTGTAAGCTGGGCTATGCCCGCGCCGCCCGTATCATGGATGAGATGGAACAGAAAGGCATCATCGGACCCTACGAGGGTGCCAAGCCCCGCGCTGTGCTTATCAGCCGCCAGCAGTGGCTGGAGATGCAGATGAATCAGCCGGATGAATGAACAAATTTTGAGGAGCAAGGAGAAAAATGCAGCGACCTCTGACTTGTGTTGAAATATGTGCGGGCGCAGGAGGACAGGCTTTAGGCTTGGCAATGGCTGGTTTTGTCCATGTGGCGCTTGTAGAATATGAACGGGATTATTGTAAAGTTCTGAAAGATAATCGCCCGGAATGGAATGTGATCTGTGCGGACGTTCACAGTTTTGATGGACGGCCATACAAAGGTGTGGATTTGCTGGCTGGTGGTGTTCCGTGTCCGCCGTTTTCTGTTGCAGGAAAGCAATTAGGTAAGGATGATGAGCGTGACCTGTTTCCGGAAGCAATTCGTTTGATTCGAGAGATTCGTCCAAGAGCTGTTATGCTGGAAAATGTTCGAGGTTTTCTGGACTCTGGCTTCGAGGAATACCGAGACCATATTTTTACAGAGATAAAGAAGCTAGGGTATGTTACACACATTAAATTATTGAATGCCTCAGATTATGGGGTACCCCAGCTTCGTCCAATGGTTGTTATAGTTGGAATCCGAAAAGATCAGGCAGGGGCATTTGAATATCCACAAGAGCATCCAGGAGAATCTCCTACGGTTGGAGAGACACTGTGTGATCTGATGTCACAAAATGGATGGAAAGGTGCAAAAAAAAATGGGCTGAAGGAGCTGATAGGATTGCACCTACACTGGTTGGAGGCTCTAAAAAGCATGGCGGACCGGACCTTGGCCCGACAAGAGCAAAAAATGCATGGGCAGAGCTTGGCGTTGACGGAAAGGGAATTGCAAATGAGGCACCGGAACCGGATTTTGACGGGATGCCTCGACTGACGAGCCGGATGATGGCAAGAATTCAGGGGTTCCCTGACACATGGACTTTTGGAAATAAAAAAACTGTTGCGTGCAGAATGATTGGCAATGCTTTTCCGCCACCGGTGGCGCAGGCTGTTGGAATTGAAATCAGGAGGTGCTTAGAAAATGCCGAAAGATGAAGTCTTGATTGCAATGGAACGCAAGAGATACCATGAGAGACTGCTGCAGACTGGTACATTGGCAATCAATGCAAATGGTGTTGCCACAAATGCAGACAAAGACAGTGTGATATCTGTAATGATTGCTAAAGGAATTGCCGAGCAACTGATGGCAGAAACCAATGAGCGTGTTGCAGGTCAAACAGCAGGAGCGTCATTTGAAATGCTTACGATGGAGTTTGTAAAGAGAACGTTCCCACAGCTGCAACATCTTAGACCGGGCAATTGGGAAGTCCTTAAACTTGGAAATAGAAGCAGGACGAAAACATCAACATTCGCTCAATATGAACATTTGGCGTATTTGACCGAACTGACAAAAGCTAACAGAAAATTGTCAGCTATGATTGGAAATGACTATATGGTAGCACCTGATATCGTTGTTTACCGAAACCTTTGTTCTGATGAGGAAATAAACGCAACAGAACCTATCGTAAATGATACTGTGTGTCGGTATGCTGATTTGAGAGAAAAGAATGGTGGCAAAGCAATCTTACATGCTTCTGTTTCGGCAAAATGGACAATGAGATCGGATCGAGCACAAAACAGTCGTACGGAAGCATTAAATCTGATTCGTAATAGAAAAGGGCATCTTCCGCATATTGTTGTTGTCACGGGAGAACCTCTTCCATCCAGAATTGCAT
>VOFF01000081.1_pt1 | contig 44000 bp, 71 predicted proteins | sample 5384061 | NCBI WGS metagenome assembly VOFF01 (sample SAMN12384725, study PRJNA508395) | human gut metagenome | isolation source: healthy gut E | host: Homo sapiens | reverse complement strand
AAATACCTCTCTATTATGGCTGCCATGCTCTGGGTTTTGTACTTTCTGTACGTGTACAGATCTGCACTTCAGGGGCTGGGAGATACCTTAATGCCTAGGGATATATGTTCGCAGCTACTATCGTAGAAGCAGTCTGAGATGTATCCGGACGTAAAGTTTATTGCACCAGACGTAAGTGCAGGCGATATCTGTGAGAAAGGTGTTGGCGAAGGATACACCTACAATCCGGATGATTATGAAGTGACCGATTACTACAATGCAGACAATGTTTACTGCTGTACCTATCAGGAAGAGATTCCCGGATACATGGCTGGATATGCAGGCTGTGAAGCTTGGATACAAGCATCTTGGATTCCTCGGCGGTATGTCTGTACCGGCTGTTACCCGTTTTGGATATGGATATGTTCAGGGCGTGGACGAAGCCGCCAAAGAGCTTGGAATCACAAGTGACGTTGAGCTTGAGTATGTATGCGGCGGACAGTTCTACGGCGATGCAGACATCACAGCTTACATGGATACCTGGTACGGAAGCAAGGGCGTTGAAGTTGTATTCGCATGCGGCGGTGGAATCTACACATCTGCAGCAGAAGCAGCAGCAAAGGTTGACGGCAAGGTAATCGGTGTTGACTCTGACCAGTCCGGAATCATCGGCGAGGACATCACTGTTACATCCGCTATGAAGGGTCTTGCACCGACAGTAAAGACTGCACTTGATGCGATCAAGGAGGGCAATTGGGAATCTGATTACGCTGGAAAAATCGACAACCTTGGTCTTGTATCTGAGAACCCGGAAGACAACTATGTACAGCTCCCAATGGAGACAACCCAGTGGGATGACAATTTCACTGTAGATGATTACAAAGATCTTGTAAAGAAATTATACAATGGCGAGATTGAAGTAAGCAGCGACATCACAGCAATGCCAGAGACTGAGATCACAGTAAATGATTACGGCAGCATCAAATAAGACAACCAACTACTCCGCATAGTAAATGCAATTATAAATCACGGGTAGGGTTCCGACAGGAAAGCAGACTGGTCTTAACATGAAGAATGGCCATGCAGTGAGAAAAAGGGGAGTGAGCAGTGGCCACTCCCCTTTTTTACGTAAGTGCCGTCATAACAAGACTTATATTACTGTTCACTCGAGAGGGGTTTGTGAATGAAGTGATCAGTAACCGTTTTATTACTTGTGCTTTCTGTCTGCGACTTTGCCATGAAAAAGGAGAAAGCGAAGATGAGTGAATATGCAATTGAAATGCTTTGGGAATAACCAAGCGTTTTCCCGGAATCATCGCAAATGACAATATCACACTTCAGTTAAAAAAAAGGTGAGATCCACGCTCTGCTTGGCGAAAATGGAGCAGGTAAATCCACTTTGATGAGCGTTCTGTTTGGTCTGTATCAGCCGGAAGAGGGCGAGATCCACAAAGATGGAAAGAAAAGTTGAGATCAAAGATCCAAACGATGCAAATGACCTGGGCATTGGAATGGTACATCAGCATTTCAAATTGATAGAATGCTTCAGTGTTCTGGATAATATTATCCTTGGCGTTGAGACCACAAAAACGGTTTCCTTCAGAAAGAGGGGCGCGCGTAAAAAGGTTATGGCCCTTTCCGAAAAATATGGTCTTTCTGTAGATCCGGATGCCATTATCGAGGATACCACAGTAGGTATGCAGCAGAGAACCGAGATCCTGAAAAATGCTTTACCGTGACAACGAGATCCTGATCTTTGATGAGCCTACCGCAGTACTTACTCCGCAGGAAATCCAGGAGCTTATGCAGATCATGAAAAATCTGGCAGCCGAGGGCAAAAAGCATTCTATTCATTACCCACAAGCTTGGTGAGATCATGCAGGTTGCAGACCGCTGTACCGTTCTTCGTAAGGGAAAAATGCATCGGAACCGTAGACATCGGGATACCAACCCGGAGAAGCTTTCCGCCATGATGGTTGGACGAGACGTAAACTTTGTTGTAGAGAAAGAAGAAGCAAAGCCCGGTGAAGTTGTTCTGGATATCAAGGATATGGTGGTTGCTTCCAAGCATCATAAGAATAACGCAGTCAACGGCGTTTCTCTTCAGGTCCACAGAGGTGAGATCGTCTGTATCGCCGGAATCGACGGAAATGGCCAGACCGAATTTGTTTATGGACTTTCCGGCCTGGAGCCACTGAAGAGCGGCGCCATCACTATGAATGGAAAAGACATTACTCACATGCCAATCCGTGAGCGCCTTACCTCCGGCATGAGCCATATCCCGGAAGACCGTCACAAACACGGCCTGGTACTTGATTATTCCCTGGAAGACAACATCGTCCTTCAGAGATATTTCGAACCACAGTTTACCAATAAATTGGGCTTTTGAAACGCAAAGAGATCCGCAAATATGCCAACCGCCTGATTGAGCAGTACGATATCCGCTCCGGTCAGGGTGCCATCACCAAGGCGAGATCCATGTCTGGTGGAAACCAGCAGAAAGCAATCATTGCCCGTGAGATTGATAAGAATCCGGAGCTTTTGATCGCAGTTCAGCCTACCCGAGGACTGGATGTTGGAGCAATCGAGCATGTTCACAAACAGCTGGTACAGGCAAGAGATGCAGGCAAAGGCGTTCTTCTGATCAGTCTGGAGCTGGATGAGGTTATGAATGTATCAGACCGAATTCTTGTAATGTACGAAGGTGAAATCGTAGGAGAATTTGATCCGAAAAAAGTAACCGTAGAGGAACTTGGCCTTTATATGGCAGGATCGAAGAGAAAGGAGACGAAGAGCAATGAATAATGAATCCAAAAAAAGAAAGAAAGCATTCTGAGAAACAATGCGGTTCAGACCATCATTGCCTCTCTTTTATGCATTGTGATTGGTCTTCTCATCGGTTATCTGGTACTTCTTATTATTAATCCTGCAGGAGCAGCAGGTGCGATTACCGCAATTATCAAGAATTATTTTTACTATCCAAGCCAGAAGGCTATGATGAAATATATGGGAACTACGCTGGTAAAGGCTTCCGCACTTCTGATGTGTTCCCTGTCCGTTCTGTTTGCTTACAAGGTTGGACTTTTTAACATTGGAGCAGCAGGACAGTATGTAGTTGGAGCCGGAGCTTCTCTGTATTTTGCGTTGAAACTTGGCATGCCCTGGTATGTATGCATGATCGCAGCAATCGTGATCGCAGCCCTGGTAGGCGGCATCTCTGGTGCACTGAAGGCTTATTTCAATGTAAACGAAGTTATTTCCTGTATCATGCTGAACTGGATTTCCCTGTATGTGGTGAATATGATTCTTACCCAGGTGAAATCCGAGTCTACTCCATACACCGTAGATCTTTCCAGCGGCAATAAGAGCGCTCTTCTTCCTAACTGTGGACTGGACGAGATCTTTTCCGGAAACAAATTCGTATCCATCGGTCTTATTATTTCCGTGGTAATGGCAATCGTAGTGTGGGTACTTCTGGAAAAAACAAAATTCGGTTTTGAGCTTCGCGCAACAGGTATGAACAAAAATGCTGCAAAATACTGCGGCATGAAAGAGAAGAGAAATACCATTGTAACCATGATGATCGCGGGCGGTCTTGCAGGACTTGGCGCAGCTGTTTCTATCTCAGCGGAATTGAGACCTGGATGGTTCAGCAGACAACCGTTCCGGGCATGGGCTTTAATGGAATTGCAGCAGCCTTCCTTGGCGGCCTTCATCCCATCGGAGCAATTTTTTCCTCTTATTTTATCCAAAGACATTACAAGTGGTGGAAGCTATGTAGATAAGACCATGTATTGTGCACAGATTTCGGATCTGATCTCTGCGTTTATCATTTATCTGTGCGGATTTGTATTCTTCTTCAAACTCTGGTTAAACCGTTATCTCGACAAGAGAGATGAGAAAAAAAGCTGCAAAAAGGAGGAGAAAAATAATGTTATTATTGATTCAGTATACATTAATATTTGCTTCTGTATTGATTCTCGTAGCACTTGGCGGCTGTTTTTCCGAGCACAGCGGTGTCATCAACATTGGTCTTGAGGGAATTATGGTTATGGGTGCACTTGGCGGTGCCCTGATGATGAAATATCTTCCGGATTCCGCTCCGGCACCAGTTGGATCCTTCTGGTGGTTCTGGCCAGTGTACTTGTGGGAATGATATTTTCCCTGCTCCTTGGTGTGGCTGCCATTCATTTCAATGCAGACCAGACACTGGTTGGTACGGCCCCTGAATCTTCTTGGACCGGCTGCAGCCGTTGTTATCGTAAGAGCCATCAACATGGCAGAAAATCCAGACAACGTTTCTTCCACAGTTGCCTACAAGGTGGCTAAGAAAGCGTTCCTGATAAGAATTGGAAAATTTGAATTCAGCTGGTTCATGCTTTTTGCACTGCTGATCCTCATTGCTTCTTATGTGGTACTTTATAAGACCAGATTTGGACTTCGTCTGATGGCATGTGGTGAGCATCCACAGGCAGCCGATTCGGTAGGTATCAATGTTTTTAAAATGCGTTACGCAGGCGTTTTGATCTCCGGCGCACTTGGCGGTCTTGGGGGACTGGTTTATATCACTGCCGGTGTAAGTGAGTGGAAATTTGAGAACGGGTTGCTGGTTTTGGTTTCCTTGCACTTGCTGTTATGATCTTCGGACAGTGGAAGCCGGTAAACATCGGACTGGCAGCCCTTCTGTTCGGTCTTTTCCGTGCGCTGTCAAACGTATACACAGGATTTGATGCGCTGGTAGCCCTGAAGCTTCCCAGCACATTATACAACATGTTCCCATACATTATTTCCCTGATCGTTCTGGTGTTTGTATCCAAGAATTCCAGAGCGCCGAAGGCGGAAGGTATTCCATACGATAAAGGACAGAGGTGATATACTATGAAAAACTATTCTGAAGATGCCAGCAGGCAGTATCATATCCAGGTTGCAAAGGGGGAAGTTGGCCGTTATGTGATCATGCCGGGAGATCCCGAAACGTTGTGTGAAAATCGCCCAGTATTTCGATAACCCGGTTCTCATTGCAGACAACAGAGAATATATCACATATACAGGAACCCTGGATGGCGTGAAAGTCAGCGTGACATCCACCGGAATCGGCGGACCATCTGCCTCCATTGCCATGGAAGAGCTTTCCCGCTGCGGCGCAGATACTTTTGTCCGCATTGGAACCTGCGGCGGTATGCAGCCTGAGGTAAAAAGCGGAGATATCGTAATTGCCACAGGTGCCATCCGTATGGAGGGAACCAGCCGGGAATATGCCCCCATAGAGTATCCGGCAGTAGCTAATCTGGACGTGACAAACGCCCTTGTGGCAGCTGCGAAAGAAAAGGACTTTCCTGTCATACAGGTGTTGTCCAGTGCAAAGACGCTTTTTACGGACAGCATGAGCCTGAAGCAATGCCAGTTGGTTATGAGCTGCTCAACAAATGGGAGGCCTGGAAGAAAATGGGCTGTCTTGCTTCCTGAAATGGAATCTGCAGCGCTTTTTATCGCAGCTGGAAAGCTTCGTGCCAGAGCTGGCTCCTGTTTCCTTGTGCTTGCAAATCAGGAAAGAGAGAAGCTGGGACTGGATAATCCGGTTGTGCATGATACAGATATGGCAATCCAGGTGGCTGTTGAAGCTGTGAGAAAGCTGATCCGGGAAGATTCGTCGAATTAAGACCGTGACATCGCAAGATGCACGCCCCACTTTGCGGTATTTTTGCCTGAATTCGGTTGCCGTAGCCCATTACGGCGCCCTCATCCGGGCGAAATCTCCCACAAATTGTGATGCACATCTTGCAGTTAAAGCTTTTTCAAACACGCTCTAGACAATCAAATAAAGAACAGATATGAATTCTGCCAGTAAATTGCGATACAGTAATTTCGGGCAATATAAAAGACAACAGAAATGAGGAAAATAAATGGACGTAAAAAGAGATTTTAAAACATGTGGATCATACCCTTCTTCTCCAGCCATCTACCTGGGAAGAAATCAAACAGATTTGTGATGATGCGATGGAATATGGAACTGCATCCATATGCATTCCGCCAAGCTATGTAAAACAGGCAGCAGAATACATGAATGGAAAAATGGCAGTGTGCACGGTTATCGGCTTCCCAAATGGCTACATGACAACAGCAGCCAAGGAATTCGAAACAAAAGATGCTCTTGCAAATGGTGCTTCCGAAATCGATATGGTAATCAATATCGGCTGGCTGAAAGATCAGAAATATGACCTGATTGAGAACGAGATCCGCACCTTAAAAAGCTGCATGTGGTGACAAGATCCTGAAAGGTTATCATTGAAACCTGCTTCCTCACAGACGAGGAAAAAATTAAAATGTGCCAGATCGTAACAGAAGCAGGCGCAGATTATATTAAGACCTCTACCGGTTTTGGCGGTGCAGGTGCAACCTTTGCAGACATTGAGCTTTTCTCCAGGCATATCGGACCAAATGTAAAGATGAAAGCAGCAGGCGGAATTTCTTCCCTGGAGGATGCAGAGAAGTTCCTTGCACTTGGTGCAGACCGACTGGGAACCAGCCGAATTATAAAAATTGTAAAGAACGAGAAAGCCACAGGATATTGATCTGGTCATTGATTGTAAAGGCGAACAGATGCTGTCTCCGGAATTGATCAGATTATAACGACGTTCATCGAGAAGAGCATCATGTTGTCAGAGACAATCAGAAAATGTGAATGATAAGAGAGGTGTGAAAATGGAAAAAAAGAGATGATCAACCAGCTGATTGATACAGCAATCCACCAGCTGAAATATTCCTATACACCATATTCCAATTTTAAAGTAGGCGCAGCCCTCCTTGCAAAAAACGGGCAGGTTTACACAGGCTGCAACATTGAAAACGCCGGATATACAGCCACAAACTGTGCGGAGCGTACCGCATTTTAAGGCAGTAAGCGAAGGGGTGAAGGATTTTCAGGCTATCTGTGTTGTCGGCGGTAAGGCTGGCGTGCTCACAGAATATGCAGCTCCCTGCGGCGTGTGCCGACAGGTCATGATGGAGTTTTGCAACCCGGAAACCTTCCAGGTCATTCTGGCGGTGGACAAAGAGCATTATGATGTGTATACACTAAAAGAACTCCTGCCGTTAGGGTTTGGACCATCTAACCTGGCGTGAAAGCTGCTGACCGAAGAAGATTATTATGAAGTATGCCGGAAAATGCCGAATACAGAGTGATCTGGCATTGAATCCGGCAGTTATAAAGGCAGCATAAAAGAATTGCAGGAGAAAAATTATGACAAACGAACAGTTAAAAAGCACTACCCAAGGCAGAGCTCCACTGTCATCTGGACGGGTCTTTAAGCCGGGAAGTTCATGGAGAGCCAGGCTGGGAAGAAGGGTACAGCCAGAAGAGCTTAGCGTGTCCGATGACTGCACAAGCCTTGCAGAATACCTGGAGAAATTTTTCGCTTCCGGGTCAGTGTATTATGGATGAAAAAGGGCTTGAGTCAGCTGGCTACGATATACTTCGCACCATGAGCCAGGAGAATGTGCGTTACGCAGAAATCCGTTTTGCACCTCTTCTTTCCGAGAACTCCGGAATGAACTGCCGTGCTGTGATCGAGGCGATATTAAAAAGGCCTCGAGCGGGGCAGAGCTGACTTTGGAACGGAGTTTGGTGTGATTACCTGTGCCATGCGTCATCACAGCCAGGAGGATAACAGCCGGATGATAAAAACAGCCCGTGAATATCTGGGATATGGCGTATGTGCAGCGGATCTGGCAGGTGCGGAAGCAGCTTATCCCATGGCACAGTTTATGGAGCTTTTTCAGAACACCCGTAAGCTGGAGATGCCCTTTACCCTTCATGCAGGAGAGTGTGGAAGCGTACAGAACATTGTGGATGCTGTAAAAGCGGGAGCTGGCAGGATCGGACATGGAATCGCCATGCGAGGTCATTATAATATTCAAAAAAGAGCTGGCTGACAGAGGCATTGGAATTGAAATGTGTCCCATCAGCAATCTTCAGACAAAAGCGGTAAACAGTCCGTCAGAATATCCTATCCGGGAATTTCTAAATACAGGATTGAAGGTTTCCATCAACACGGACAACCGTACAGTGAGCAACACAAGCCTTACCAAAGAGCTTCAGTTCATTCAGGACACGTATGGCATTCAGGAGGAAGAGATACGGCTAATGATGAAGAATGCAGTGGATACGGCATTTGCCACCGATGAGGTGAAAGAGAGATTATATTCTGAACTGGGAATAAAAGGATAAAATATTGGAAACGAGGGATTTTATTTTGAAAAAATATGAAAGGATTTTCGTGATCGTTCTGGATTCTCTGGGGATCGGTGCCATGCCGGATTCAGAGAAATTCGGGGATGTGGGAGTGGATACTTTTGGACATATTCTGGATAAAATGGGCTCCCTGGAAATACCAAATCTTAAGAAGCTTGGAATGTTGAATCTTCATCCGGCAGGAAATATGCAAGGTGTGGAGAAGCCGATTGGCCGTTACATGCGCGTAAGCGAAGCCAGCAATGGAAAGGACACCATGACCGGACATTGGGAAATGATGGGAATTAAGACAGAGAAGCCGTTTAAGACTTTCACAGACACTGGCTTTCCGCCGGAGCTGATTGCGGAACTGGAGAAGCGCTGCGGTAAGCGCGTGATTGGAAACAAGAGCCGCCAGCGAACGGAGATCATTGAAGAGCTTGGGGAAGAAGAAATTAATACAGGTGCCATGATCGTGTATACTTCAGCCGACTCTGTTCTTCAGATCTGCGGAAATGAGGAAACCTTTGACCTTCAGAATTTGTACCGCTGCTGCGAGATCGCAAGAGAAATTACACTGAAGGATGAATGGCGTGTAGGCCGTGTCATCGCCAGACCATATGTGGGGAAAAAGAAAGGTGAGTTCAAGCGAACCAGTAATCGTCATGATTATGCTTTGAAGCCAACAGGCCTGACTGCATTAAATGCGTTAAAGGATAATGGCCTGGATGTGATCGGTGTAGGGAAGATCAACGATATCTTCTGCGGCGAAGGAATCACAAAGACTTATCATTCAGACAGCTCCGTACACGGCATGGAGCAGACCATCCAGATCTGCAAAGAGGATTTCAGGGGACTTTGCTTTGTGAATCTGGTTGATTTCGATGCCCTGTGGGGGACACAGACGAAACGTGGAAGGCTACGGCAAGGAAATCGAGAAGTTTGACAGGAATCTGGGCATTCTTTTTGGAAGAGCTTCGGGAGGATGACCTTCTTATTCTTACCGCGGACCACGGGAATGATCCCACCTATAGCGGCACTGACCATACCAGAGAGTATGTTCCCTTCCTGGCTTATTCCAAGACTATGAAAGAGGGTGGCCCCCTTGAAAACGAGGATACTTTTTCCGTTATTGGCGCATCAGTAGCAGATAATTTTGACGTGAAAATGCCGGAAGGAACTATCGGACATTCCATTCTTGAGAAATTATGCTAAAATAGAAAAGCAGCTGTTGGATAGCGGTTGTTCATCCGGTGGATTGTCTGCTTTTGCGGCAGAAGCCGGATAGAAACAAATGATTTGCAGCACATGGCAGAAGATGAGGAAATCATATGAAACACACCTATTTACACGATGTACTTCCATTCCTTCGTGAACTGGAACGTGAGAAACAGAAACAATTTGAGGCGTATTTCCGTACTGCGCCATTATGGCTTATGGACCTGTTTCAGAGTGAGATAATGGAAGCCGGAACTACTTTTATCAGGAAAATGAACCGGCAGATACGATTTTCTGTGTTGCCAGAGGAAGGGTAAAAGCCACTGATTACCGGATTTCCGGCATTGCCTATGATTTTATGAAGCCTATGAATCTCATTGCGCTTGGTGGTATGGAGGTGATCCTGGGACAGGATACCTACCAGACCACCCTGCAGACAGAGACAGAGTGTATTGTTACCAAGCTTCCAAGAGCGCAGTATGAGAAATGGATTTATTCAGATACGGAAGCTTTTCGCATGGAGGCAAAGCTTACCTGTGCTTCCCTGTTGGAGGAAGAGCGGCGGAACCGTCTGTACCTGTTTTGGAAGGGGCTGACAGATTAGCTGTACTCTTCTCGGAATGGTTCGAAAAAATATAACAAAAATGACATTTTATGCATCGGCGAAAGCCGACAGAATATGGCAGATGAGACAGGCCTTTGCCTGAAAAAGCATCAGCCGCGCCATCAAGAAGTTTCAGGCAGACCAGCTGATCGCGAAAAAAGGCAATCAGATCTGTATCGACAGGAAGCAGTACGAAAGGCTGAAGCGGATTGTGGATGAGAAAATCGGCAACGTATAAACGGAACACAAGTCTATGGCAAAATGCATGGCATTGAAAGTTTTCTGTTTATATGAAAATAATGTTATAAGCTGTCCTGGCGATAAGCCAGATAGCTGCAGATAAAGGAGAAGGTGTACATGAGCGATTTATATCAGAAATTAGAGACTTGCCTTGCAAGTGTTAGAAAAAAGGACAGATTTTAAACCGGAAGTGGCGCTGATCCTGGGATCCGGCCTTGGAGATTATGCAGATGAGATCCAGATCGAAACTACCATTGACTATACAGAGATTGAAGGTTTTCCAACCTCCACAGTTGCAGGCCACAAAGGCAGATTTGTATTTGGATATGTGAAAAATGTGCCGGTTGTGATCATGCAGGGAAGAGTGCATTACTATGAAGGCTATTCAATGACGGATGTAGTTCTTCCCACCAGATTGATGGGCATGATGGGTGCGAAGAAGCTGTTTCTTACAAATGCAGCCGGTGGAGTGAATTCGAATTTTAAACCAGGTGATTTTATGATGATCACCGATCACATTACCACAGGAATTCCAAGTCCGCTGATCGGACCGAACATTGAGGAGCTGGGATGCAGATTTCCGGATATGAGTGAGGTATACAGCAGACGTCTGAGAGAGGTGATCCGCGCCAGTGCGGAAAAAATGTGGTATAGGTCTCCAGGAGGGCGTATACGTGCAGTTTACAGGCCCTGCCTATGAAACTCCGGCTGAAGTGAGAATGGCGGCTATATGGGGCGGTGACGCAGTTGGAATGAGCACTGCATGTGAGGCAATGGCAGCCCGTCATATGGGAATTGAAGTGTGCACCAACATGGCAGCTGGCATTTCGAAACAGGAGCTGAACCACAAAGAGGTTCAGAGACTGCAGACAGAGTGGCGAAATCCTTTAAGAAGCTGGTGACAGAAATCATAGCTGGCATGTAGCTGTGGGGCAGTGCGGGTTCCATAAGAGGCAGCGCAAACCAAAAGGTATCACGTAACAAAGGAGAAAAGTTATAATATGGGAATTGTTGTAATCGGTGATGTATTTATCGATGTGAAAGGGTATTCCACAGCACCATTTATTCCTGGAGGAAGAAATGCCGGTGTGATCCAGCAGATCCATGGCGGTGTAGGAAGAAATGTAGTGGAAGATATTGCCAATATAGAGTTGAAACCAACCTTTGTCAGTCTGGTAGATGACGACGCTATGGGGGATGATGTGATCCGCAAACTGGAGCGTCATAAAGTAGATACCAGATATATGCGTAAGGTAAAAAACGGCATGGGAACCTGGCTGGCTGTCTTTGACCAGGACGGAGAGGTGGTGGCATCTATTTCCAAACGTCCGGACCATCGTCCGATAGAGCAGATCCTGGATGAACACGGAGATGAAATTTTCCAGGATGCGGACAGCGTTGTGATCGAGATCGATATTGACAAGGAAATTGTGAAGAAGACCTTTCACTATGCAGAGAAATACGGCAAAAAAGTATACGCTCTTGTATCGAATATGACCATTGCCATTGAAAGACGTGACTTCTTAAGGCGGACAGCCTGCTTTGTATGCAACCAGCAGGAAGCGGGCATCCTGTTTTCTGAGGATTACGGTGACCTGAAGCCTGAAGAGATGGCCCGGTGTCTGGCAAAAGGATCCAGTCCGCCCATATTCCAAAAGATGGTGGTTACCATGGGAAGTGATGGTGCAGCTTATGCAGATCAGGAAGGAAAATGGGGCGTTTACCCAGCTATGAAGGTAGATGTGGTTGACACCACAGGCGCGGGAGATGCCTTTTTTGCAGGTGTGTGCGTAGGCCTTACCTATGGAAAGGCATGTGCCATTGGTACCCGTCTATCTTCAACTGTAATTTGTACCTCAGAGAACATTTGTCCGAGATTTATGCCGGAAGAATTTGATCTTGACAGGTAGGAGAAGAATATGGAAAGTCTTATTATAGGAATTGCCGGCGGCTCCGGCTCCGGTAAATCTACTTTTACAAACAGAATTAAAAAGCGTTTTGGAGATGACGTAGTAGTCCTTTATCACGACAATTATTACCGCAGACAGGATGGAATCCCTTTTGAGCAGCGTGTGACTGTGAATTATGATCATCCGGATTCTCTGGAGACAGAGCTTCTGGTGGAGCATCTGAAGCTTCTGAGGCAGGGGAAAGCTATTGACTGTCCGGTTTACGATTATTCCCAACATAACCGTTCCGACAAGATCCTTCATATCACCCCAAGTCCGGTGATCCTTGTGGAGGGAATCCTTCTTCTGGCAGATCCCAGAGTGCGTGAGCTTCTTGATATTAAGGTCTATGTGGAAGCTGATGCTGATGAGCGTATTCTTCGCCGGATTTCCCGTGATGTGGAAGAGAGGGGAAGAGACTTTGAATGGAATCATTAAACAGTACTTAAATACAGTGAAACCCATGCATTACCTTTATGTAGAGCCCACTCGTTCCAAGGCTGATATTGTGATCAACAGCGGAAAGAATGACGTGGCGTTTGATCTGTTTGTTTCGAAAATCAGTATGGAATTGGAAAAACGGAAGCAAGGGTAATTACAGAAGATGTTTGTTGTAGGCTGTAAACATTGATGTGATGATGCGGCAGAATTAGCAAATGAAAGTTGCTGTTTACGAATTGGGTGAGAATCCCGGCATAAAGAATTTTTCTGCGAAATTGGTAGATGGCAACAGATAAAAAGATACAGGAGATCAGAATGTCACAGGAAAAAGAGAACAGACAGCATGAGAATGCGCAGAGTGTGCAGGAGGGGCAGCAGCCTCATAAGCGCAGAGTGCGCTACAAAGGCAGATACCCGAAGAAATTTGAGGAGAAATATAAAGAACTTCAGCCGGAGAAATACCAGGATACCATTCAGCATGTAATGCAAAAAGGGAATACACCGGCGGGAATGCACATTTCCATTATGGTGAAGGAGATCATTGATTTTCTGGAGATCAAACCGGGGCAGGTTGGCTTTGATGCCACACTTGGCTACGGCGGTCATACAAAGGCCATGCTTCAGTGCCTGCAGGGACAGGGGCATATGTATGCCACTGACGTAGACCATGAGGAAGCAGCCAAGACAAAGAAAAGACTGGAAGATCTTGGCTTCGGTGAGGATATTCTGACCATTAAACTTCAGAACTTCTGCACTATTGATGAGATTGCCAAAGAGGTTGGAGGATTTGACTTTATTCTTGCAGATCTCGGTGTTTCCTCCATGCAGATTGATAACCCCAAAAGAGGTTTCTCTTTTAAAACAGACGGACCGCTGGATCTGCGCCTGAATCAGGAAACCGGCATCAGTGCGGCAGAGCGCCTGGAACATATTACCCGGGATGAGCTTGCCGGAATGCTGTATGAGAACTCTGATGAGCCATACTGCGAGGAAATTGCTAAGGCAATCACAGATGAGATACGCAAAGGAAACCACATGGATACCACCACAAAGCTTCGCCAGGTCATTGAGAAAACTTTGGATTTTCCTTCCGGAAAAAGAAGAAGAAGAGACCATCAAAAAGACCTGCCAGCGTACTTTCCAGGCCCTTCGGATTGATGTGAACCGGGAGTTTGAGGTTCTGTATGAGTTTATGGAGAAGCTGCCGGGAGCACTAAAGCCCGGTGGAAGAGCAGCAATCCTTACGTTCCATTCAGGAGAGGATAAGCTGGTGAAGAAAGCGCTGAAGGCTGGATACAAGGAGGGAATTTATTCCGATTATTCCAGAGATGTGATCCGTCCGTCAGCCCAAGAATGTGCCCAGAATGGACGCGCACGATCTACGAAAATGCGCTGGGCGATTAAATCGGAGTAAACGCGATAAATACGCTGCGCGAGTTTGGCTCACCTATCGAGTAAATGAGACAAAACACGCTCTGCAAGTTTTTCTCGTTATCGCGGCAGTCGCCAAGGTTTTTCGTGCAAGCACGAACTTTTGTTTCGCCTATCGCATAAAATAAAATGGGGGAGGAACCGCATCACTGCAGTTCCATCCCCCATATTTTACAATCTCTGGTTCCCACAACCATATAACTTTGATATACAGCAGGAGATGCTTCGATGACTCCCTCACTGATCTGGTGGCAGTCAAGAACGTCTCCTGTTTTTCCATCCAGAAGATAGATATGTCCTGTGCTGTTGCAGTAGAGAACCTTTCCGCTGCCATCCGGATTGTATACACATACAGGCGAAGACCAGGCATAGGCAGATTCATGTTCCCAGTTTACTTTCCCGGTATTTTTATCAATGCATGCAAGTACACCTTGTGCCTGTCCGCCGGTTCTGGCAACTGTCACATAAATGTTATCCGACAATTCTTCTTTTCCAACGGCGATGGTAGACTGTACACCCTGAAACACTGTCCTCGGAGGAACAGTCGTAAGAGGTCTGCCAGATGACCTCTCCTGTTTCCGCATCAATTTTCCAGACAGGAACCTCTGCAGTGGTGCTGCTTCGCCCCCAGGCGGAAAGAGGTGCTGACATACAGGTAAAGGTGTCCGTCCTCCACAGACAAAACAGGAGTGGAGTTGGAGTCATCCAGAATATCCTGCACCCATACAAGCTGCAGGGTATTCAGATCCAGGCACATCAGATTGCCGCCGTTATCAGCAATAAAAAGATAACCGTCATAGATGGCTGCGCTGTCCTCCATGCCAAGCCAGTAGGACCTACGCTGGTACGTGTTCCGTAGTAGCGCCATTTCACAATATGATCCGGATTGATGGACAAGGTGCCTGCTTCCGGGGCATAACTGGTATTCAGTTTGATCAGATAAAGAATTCCGTTCTCTCCTGGATAGATCAGGGGGTATCTGTGGCAGCATCCACAAGGGCGGAGGAATCAAAGTAGCTTAAATTTCCGCGAAGGGAAAATTCATCATTATTTCCAAAGTATACATCACACTGCAGTCCAGAAGATTCACAACAAAGACCCTGGCAGTGCCTTCATTGCTGTCATAACCTGCGCCCACATACATAATTGGATAACCTCTGGGATCAAGTGCACCTGCTCCTTTGAAGGTGAAACCAAGGTAAAGGGGATCTCTGGTAGCCTCGCCGGTTTCAGATCCAGGAAATATACATAGCCATCCATGCAGGCATAGATCACTTCCACAAGATCGTCTTTTTCCTTTGCCCAGTCGTACATATTCATGGACTTCTTTTACTTCTCTGGACCATTTTTCCATAAGAGGCTGTCCGGTCCAGCCGCTTCCGGACCAGGTGGCATCGCCGTAAGTAATAGAGCCGGTTTTGTTGCTGTCCAGAGATCCTGGATTTTTCCATTTTTGATCTGTGTATTGCCATAGGCTGCAGTGTCACGGAAATTGTTTCCGCGGAATGTGACGATTCCCTCCACATCTGTGTAGCTGATCCCGGCATCGAAGGAGTGGGGATCTGTGGAGGTATAATCCGAAGCATTGGCAAGTATCTGTCCGTCAACCTCAATGTCTGTGGTTTCTATGTATAAAGAGGGTCTGGTGGAATCTACGCACTTAGGAGAAAATTCTGCTGGTCTTGCCATTGCGGCTTTTACAGCGGCAAGAGAGTTGGAGTCATTCATGTCCAGACCGCTGGCTTCCTCAACCATGGAAACTGTATTTACATTTTCCCGTATCCTTTTTACGAGGAAAACTCCTCCCAGTATAATTACTGCTGCAATGATCAGGATCCCTTCTGTAAGAAGAAGTCTTCGGAAGAAATATTTTTTGCTGCAGCTGTTTTTTTCGTTTCCCTACTTTTCTTTTTTCATATTCTGAATCCTTCCCTGTTCATTTGGCAAAATTATACAAGGTATGACTGGGAAATTCAAGATGTCAAGAGCTGTTTTGGAAATTCAATTTTCAGATTGGGAAAAAGGGCGCAATCTTTTTTCTTGACAGTGTATGGCCTAGCTTGTTAAAATATTATTTATCGTGTGAAAAGGAGGAGAAAACATGCTGAAAGTCTGGATCGTAGGATCTGAAGGCCAGATTGGCGAAGCAATTAATGAAGTGCTGGATCCGTTGGAAATTGAAGTTTTGAATACAGACAAAAATGCGCTTGATATTACAGAAACAGACGAAGTTCTCCATTTTGGAGAGATCAATCGTCCGGATGTGATCATCAACTGTGCTGCGATCACAGATGTAGAGCTTTGCGAGAAGCAGCCGGAGGAAGCATTTCGTGTAAACGCTTTAGGCGCCCGCAACTTAAGCCTTGTGGCAAGAAAAACAGGGGCAAAGATGGTGCAGCTTTCCACAGACGACGTTTTTGATGGTCTGGCACAGAAGCCGTACACGGAGTTTGACAATACAAATCCTAAGACTGTTTACGGAAAATCCAAGTGCCGGGGAGAATTATGTGAAGGAGTTTACCCACAAGCACTTTATCATCCGAAGCAACTGGGTCTTCGGAAAGGGAAATAACTTTGTAAACCGTGTTCTGGAGGCTGCAGATCAGGGCAGAGCTCTTGCTGTAGCTGAGGATCAGTATGGTTCCCCCTACAAGTGCCAAAGATCTGGCAAGAATTATCCTGCATCTGATCCGCACCAATGAGTACGGAACCTATCATGCAACCTGTCAGGGCGTTTGCAATCGTTACGAATTTGCAAAGGAGATTCTTCGCCTTGCAGGCAAAGAGGAGCAGCTGAATCCGGTACCTACCTCGCAGTCTGATCTTTCTTCTGCCAGACCTGCATATGCAGTTCTGGACAATTTTATCCTTCGCATTATCGATGTATATGAGATGCCTGGCTGGAAGGATTCTCTGGAAGAATTTATGAAAGAAAAAAACGGGAGGGCTAAGATGAGCGCGAAGAAAGAAAAAAAGAATGTAAAAGAGAAAAAAAGAAGATCAGCTTAACCAGTATGATCTTTATTGCGCTGATCGCCGGAGCAATCACAGGAATGGTTCTCCATTACCTGGTGCCGGATAGCAGTGTGAAGAATGATGTGATTGTTGAAGGAGTGCTGTACGTTTTGGGACAGGGCTTTATCCGCCTTATGAAAATGCTGGTAGTACCACTTGTTTTTTCTGCTCACTGGTATGTGGAAGTATGGCTATCGGTGATACTAAGAAGCTGGGAAATGTAGGAGGAAAAACACTTGCATTTTATCTGGTCACAACAGCGGTGGCAGTTGCAGTTGCCCTTGGAATCGGAACTCTTTTGAGACCGGGGAATTGGTCTTGATATGAGTAAGATCCAGGTAAATGCTTCCGATATTGAGACTATGGAGTCTACCTCTCTGGTTCAGACTATTCTCAATATCATTCCGGATAACCCCATCAAGTCCCTGGCAAGTGGGGAAATGCTTCAGATCATAGTGTTTGCTTTGATCATTGGTGTGATCCTGGCAAAGCTTGGGGAGCGTGCGGAGACCGTTTCCAACTTTATCAGCCAGTTTAATGATATTATGATGGAAATGACCATGATGGTTATGAGTCTGGCTCCTATTGGTGTATTCAGTCTGATCGCAAGAACCTTTGCAACCATTGGTTTCAGTGCATTTGTGCCTCTGGCAAAATATATGATCGCAGTTCTGATCGCTTTGGCAATCCAGTGTTTTGGTGTATACCAGATTTTGCTGAAGCTGTTCACGGGCCTGAATCCAGTAAAGTTTATCCGAAAGTTTTTCCCGGTTATGGCCTTTGCCTTTTCCACTGCAACCTCTAATGCGACTATTCCGCTTTCTATTGATACGCTGTACAAGAAGATGGGTGTTTCCAAGAAGATTTCTTCTTTTTACCATTCCTCTTGGTGCGACTATCAACATGGATGGTACTTCCATTATGCAGGGAGTTGCGGTTATGTTCTGCTGCCCAGGCTTTTGGAATCAGCTGACTCCTATGGATTATATTACAGTAATCGGAACGGCTACACTGGCGTCTATTGGTACTGCTGGTATTCCAAGTGTTGGTCTTGTTACACTGACTATGGTATTTAATTCTGTTGGTCTTCCAGTTGAGGCAATCGGTATTATCATGGGTATTGACCGTATTCTGGATATGGCGAGAACAGCGGTTAATATTACCGGTGATGCTGTTTGTACGACCATTGTGGCTTGCCAGAATGGGGCTGTGGATAAAGAAGTGTTTAATAAAGCTGAATAAAAAATATTGGCGTGTGTATGTGAGTTTAGACTCGGTATGCACGTCTTTTTTGTGTGGCGAAGGCGGACGCCTGGGAGGACAGTGTTCAAAGTAACTATGAATTTTGAAAATAAACAGCATATAACACTTGACAACAGTATAATACTGTTATATGCTGTTTGTATAAGGAGGAGTCACATGAAGATCATAATTAATCACTCGTCGATGCAGCCAATTTATGAGCAGATCACAGATCAGATTAAGGCGATGATCATTGACGGGACGTTAAAGGAAGAGGAAATGCTTCCCTCTGTGAGAACTTTGGCGAAGGAGCTGAAGATTAGTGCTCTTACGGTGAAGAAGGCGTATGACTTTCTGGAGGAAGAGGGGTTCGTGGTTACGGTGCATGGGAAAGGAAGCTTTATCGCTAAGAATAACCAGGGACTTCTTATGGAAGAGCGGGAAGCGGGAAATTGAGACAGAACTGGAGGAAGTGATCCGGAAAGCGCGGATCAGCGGATTGTCTGAGGAAGAGATCCGGGAACTGTTTGAGCTTATTATGGAGGAGTAGATATGCTGCTGAGTTTGAAAAATTTGCAGAAGAATTATCCTGGATTTTCCCTGGATGTAAGTATGGAAATAGAAGAAGGACAGATCACCGGTCTGATCGGAGCTAATGGAGCAGGGAAGTCTACTACCTTTAAGGTTATTCTAGGGCTGGTTCATCCTGATGCAGGAGAGATTCGTCTGTTTAATAAGGATATGGAGCAGATTTCCCAAAAAGAGAAAGCGGATATAGGCGCGACACTTTCTGACAGCGGTTTTTCCAATTGTCTGACCGTGAAACAGATTGTGCATATTCTGACAGAGACTTATGAGAAATTTGACCGGGAGATGTTTGAGAAGCGGTGCAGCCTGTTTTCCATCCCCATGGATAAGAAACTGAAAAAGAGTTTTCCACAGGAATGAAAGCAAAGTTAAAAGTGCTGACAGCCACCAGCTTTGATGCCAGGCTTCTTGTTCTGGATGAGCCTACAGCCGGTCTGGACGTGATTGCCAGGGATAGCATTCTGGAACTCCTTCGGGAATATATGGAGACGGAAGGAAGAAGTATTCTGATCAGCTCCCACATTTCCTCAGATCTGGAGAGCCTGTGTGATGATATCTATATGATTGATAAGGGACGGATCGTGCTTCATGAGAATACAGATGTGCTTTGCTGGATGAATATGGTCTTATCAAGGCTGACGAGAAGCAATATGAATTGCTTGATAAGCAGCATATTCTCAAGGTGAAGAAGGAGCAATACGGCTACAGCTGTCTCACAGATGAGCGTGCATTTTATGCGGAGAACTACCCGCAGCTTGCAATAGAACGTGGGTCTGTGGACAAGGTTATTACCATGATGATCAAAGGGGGAAGTATTATGAAAGGTATGTTTTGTAAAAAGACATGGAAATTATGAGGGGAAACATGAAAACGTTCATTGGCGTATATATTATAGCCATTTTCTGTTTCCTTAGTACTTCCCGCAGGTCCTTCTTTTCTAATCAGTTATGTGTCTGTTCTGGCTGCTGTTATGGCACTGAATACCATAGCAAGTGATGATATGGATAATGGTATGCCTTATATTTTTACTTTTCCTATCAGCAGGAAAAGAATATGTGAAGGAGAAGTATCTGCTGGGTGCAGGGATGGTCACGGTATTGTGGGCTGTTGCTGTTGCAATTGCAATTGGCGTAATGCTTCCGGATATCGTATGGTGTCCTGGGAAGAACTGATCGCTTCTGCAGCTGCCGGTCTTTTTTTCTTGCTGTTTTCGCAAATGCGGTTGTGTTTCCGGTACAGTTGAAATATGGAAGCTCTACAGGAAGGCTGGTGCTGCTTGTTCTTGTATTTGGCATCATGGCTGTAGGATGGATTGGCGTAGAACTATGCCAGAAAAATGAAAGTGGATTTTTCATTGGTCTGAAAAAATCTGGGCCTGCGCATTTGGAACCTTGGTATCCCAGTCTGTCTGGCGATGCTGTTTGTTCTTATGTTGCTAATGGTTCTGATTTCCTGTACAATATCCATAAAGATTATGGAGAAAAAGGAGTACTGATCCGGAAATGAAGAAGAATCAGATTTTTTATAAAATGCGGAACTGAATATAAGGAGATGACGAAAAAGAACTGCTTTGGAGGCGTGTGATCTGGAAGGGGAGATAGAGAAGAAGTTTGAGAAATGCGGATTGAAGGCGCTTTCAGAAAATTCCGGGGCAGGTTTACAGCAGAATAGTGAGAAGGTTATAACAGAAGCGAGGTTTGAAACAAAGAGCAGTCTTATTGACAGCTCTGAAGCAGAAGTGGACTGTTTCTATTCTCCGGATTCTGTGGAAAAACAGAATTCAGAATTTGGTTTGTACAATATGCGGATCGGCATCAAGCCAAACCTGGTCGCTCCCATGGAAGCCTACTGGGGTGGCACCACCCATCCGGAGGTAGTCGCCGGAATCGTAGAATATCTTCAGGAAAAAGGTTTTTCCAAACTGGTGATCATGGAAGGTTCCTGGGTAGGAGATAAGACCTCCGAATCCTACGAAGTCTGTGGTTTCAAGTCCCTCTGTGAAAAATATAACGTTCCGTTCCTTGACATGCAAAAGGAAAAGGGTGTGCCTGTACAATGTGGCGATTTGACCTTAAACATCTGCAAAAGTGTCCTTGACCTGGACTTCCTCATTAATGTTCCGGTACTAAAAGGTCACTGTCAGACCAAAATTACCTGTGCATTGAAGAACATGAAAGGTCTTTTCCCAACTCTGAGAAGCGCCGTTTTCACGTATTAGGTCTCCATGATCCCATCGCTCACCTGGGCCTTGCTATCCACCAGGATTTCATCGTGGTAGACAATATTTGCGGAGATCTGGATTTCGAGGATGGCGGAAATCCTGTAGAGATGAATCGCGTTCTGGCAGCTGTGGATCCGGTTCTTATGGATGCCTACGTCTGCGACATGATGTATTATCAGCCAGAAGAAGTTCCCTACATCACAAAGGCTGCCACTCTTGGCGTTGGCTGCGCCGACATCCGCCAGGTAGAAATCCGTGCCCTTGATGGCAACCCCGGCGCTCCCATTCCTAAATCCCGGAAAGTGGTAGAGCTTGCCGACGCTGTAGAAAAGTAGAATCCTGCAGCGCATGCTACGGCAACCGATCCCTCGCCCTTGACCGCCTTGAAGCAAGAAGGCCTCCTTTCAAACCCGACTACCCGAATCTCCATCGGTCAAGGCTACCGAAACCAGAAAGGCACCCTGGGAATCGGCCATTGCACCCGCCACTTTACCCACCACCTGGAAGGATGTCCGCCAACTGAAGAAGAAATTTATGAGTTCCTGAAAAATTATTTAGGACGCTAAGAAATTTTGCTATTTAATTGATTAAAAGTTCTTCAATGCGGACGCATTTGGACAATGTGTATTACTCACTCGCCGGCGCAACGCTGCAGCGAACTAATCGCTAACTGCGACTAATGCGTTCGGGAGAGCCCTCACGCATAAGTCTCCGTAAGCGCTGGATTTCGCTTACGCTAAGAGCGCGCCCTGAAATGGCTCGCTAGAGTAATACACATTGCCCAAATGCTGTGTACTGGCTGGTTAGTATAAACTTTTAACAAAGGGGGAGGGGGAGTGATTGGTTTCCCTATACTTTCTTGACAACGATAGATTAGAAAAAAAACAATAAAGTTGCGGGATACCAACTACTCCCCCCACCCCCGTTGTTGTCGTTACTGTTTCTTTCTTCCCATTCCAGTAACCAGCGATTTTTCAATGTATATTCGCAAGCCGCGCATTTCAGAGCGGTTTTAGTGGAGGCGAGATCCATGACTTACGGAGACTTAGGCGCGAAGGCTTTTCTGAGCGTCTTAGTCGTAGTTAGTCATTAGCTTGCCGGAACGCCTGACGCGCGGCGGTGAATATACATTGTGAAATCGCGTCCGGGATAACGACCAACCAATTAAATAGCAAAAAATCACAGCCCCGCCAAAAACGGGGCTGTCTTTCTATACACTTTAGATCAACTTCTTCACCATCTCCACAATCTCTTCCTTCGTCACCCTGCTGCTGTTAATACACAGATCATACTGCAGCATATCCAGCCAGTTAGTATCCGTAAAATACTCATAATAAGCCCGGCGTTCCTTATCCGTACGTTTCACCAGCTTCCTTACACTCTTTTCCTCCCGGCCGGTACGTGCAATCACCGTCTTCACACGGTCCTCAAACGGAGCATAGATAAACAGACTCAGATGCTTATCTTTATTATCCTGTAAGATATAATTGCCACATCGCCCAACGATCACGCAATTCTCTTTTTTTCGGCTGCCTCCAAAATGATCTTCTTCTGCAGATCGTAAAGCACATCATTCATGGGAACGAAATGGTACTCCGGATTCATCTGCAGCTCGTAATCCACCGGATACAGCCACTGGCTGGCTTTTTCTCTCATCTACTCTGGCAAACTCATCGAAAGGAATATTCTTCTCCCTGCTGGCCATTTCGATCAGCTCCTTATCATAGAACTTAAATCCCAGTTCCTCCGCAAGAGCCTTTCCAATAATACGTCCATTACTTCCAAACATACGATTGATTGTTATAACACGGTTATTCATAAACGGCGCCTCCTTTTGTGGTGGATTTGTAAATAATTTTGTTATAAAATAGTTTATGAAAACTATTTTCTGTTCTTTTTCGCATTATAACATAATTGTATGAAAATATCTATATAATTTGCATAAAATCAAAACAAAAAAATATTCTGAATACGTCATTTCGCTGGAAATTTGAACCCTTTCTTGTTATACTAAAAATAGCAATACGATTGCTGTTCACTGCATGTACAGATTGCAGAAAGCCTTTTTCAAACACGCTCTGGAAAAGCGCATTTGGAAAAACGATGAACAGTGATACAATATGAGAAAGGAATTGAACATGCTCAAAATAAAAAATTATGTGAAAGCAGAATCTCTGGAACAGGCTTATGAGCTGAACCAGAAGCGGACTGCCTGTGTGCTTGGCGGCATGGTGTGGCTGAAAATGGGTAACCGTGTTGTAACCACAGCCATTGATCTTTCCGGGCTTGGTCTGGATACCATCACAGAAACAGAAAGGTGAATTTGTGATTGGCTGTACATTGTAGGCGTACAGTTCCGCAGCTGCGCTACTGTAGGCGGAAGTATCTGGGGACGCTTCGGCTTTTCTGATGTACTCACCATGCTTCTGGCACTTGATACAGAGGTGGAACTTTTTAAAGGCGGCAGAGTCTGTCTTTCTGATTTTGCGAAAATGCCAAAAGACAGAGATATTCTGGTACGCATTATCATAAAGAAAACTCCGTTGAAGGTTGCCTATTTAAGCCAGCGTAATACCAAGACCGATTTTCCGGTACTGGCATGCTGTATCGAGGCTGTCTGAGAATGGCGTGAGAGCGGTTTACGGTGCCCGTCCGGCGAAGGCATTTCTTCTGGAAGACGAAGAAGGTCTCCTTGCAGGCATGGAAACCATGTCTTCGGAAGAGAAGAAGACAGCGGTTCAGAAATTTGCAGACTATGCAGCACGGAAGGTTCCTACCTTTGGAAACATGCGAGGCAGCGCAGAGTACAGAACCCTTCTTGTGAAGGTTCTCACAAGAAGAGCATTAGAGGCAGTGGGAGGTATGACAGATGAAAATTAATTTCTGGCTGAATGGAGCCAAAAAAGGAAGCGGAAATCAGTCCTGATACCATGCTTCTGGAGTTTCTTCGAAGCCTTGGCTGCTACAGTGTAAAAAGAGGCTGTGAAACTGCAAACTGCGGTCTTTGCACCGTTTTGGTAAATGACAAGCCAATGCTGTCCTGCAGTGTCCTTGCCGCCCGTATTGACGGCAAAAAGGTCACCACCATGGAGGGACTTCAGGCAGAAGCTGAAGAATTTGGAACTTTTCTTGCCAATGAAGGCGCAGAGCAGTGCGGATTCTGTAATCCGGGATTTATCATGAATGTACTTGCGATGACAAAAGAACTGGAAGCTCCAACCGAAGAAGAGATTAAGGAATATCTGGCAGGCAATCTTTGCCGCTGCTCCGGTTTTGTTGGACAGACCAGAAGTATCCTGAAATATCTGGAATATAAGAAAAACGGAAATATCCAGGAGAAGGAGGTGCAGGCATGAGCTATGTAAATAAGTCTTTGCAGAAAAAAGGATGCCATGGCTCTGGTGACCGGAAAGCCAGTCTACACAGACGACCTGGCACCAAAGGACTGCCTGATCATCAAGATCTTAAGGAGTCCCTATGCCAATGCCTGGGTGGAAGAGATCAAGACGGACACAGCCATGAAAGTAGAAGGAATGGCACTGATCCTTACCTGGAAAGACGTTCCAAAGAGACGTTTCGCCTCTGCTGGACAGACCTATCCGGAGTTCAGTCCTTATGATAGAATGATCCTGGATCAGCATCTTCGTTTCGTAGGGGATGCAGTGGCAATTGTGGCAGGAGAAACAGAAGCAGCTGTAGACCTTGCCATGAAGCGCATTAAAGTGAAATACCGCGTGGAAACACCGGTTCTGGATATGCATACAGCCAAGGATAATCCGGTTCTGGTCCACCCGGAAGAGGACTGGGAATCCAAGTTCCCGGTTGGTGCAGATACAAGCGGAACCTTGCAGCAAAAAGGCCATGAGGAAATGGGAGATATTGACAAGGTTTTGTCAGAATGCAAATATACAGTAGATGAAGTTTATCACACAAAGGCTGATCAGCAGTGTATGATGGAGACCTTCCGCACATATTGTACCAAGGATTATTTCGGCAGGCTGAATGTGGTTTCCTCCACACAGGTACCGTTCCACCTTCGTCGAATCCTTGGAAATGCCCTTGGAATCCCATCCTCCAGGATCCGCGTGATCAAGCCTCGTATTGGCGGCGGCTTTGGAGCCAAGCAGACAGAGGTCTGCGAAATTTATCCGGCAATTGTTACCTGGATGACAGGACGTCCATCCAAAATCGTTTACAGCCGTTATGAATCCTTAATCTGTGCTTCTCCCCGTCATGAGATGGAAGTACACGTAAAAGTTGGCGCAGATGAGAACGGAATCGTAAAAGGAATTAAAGTAGAGGCGCTTTCCAATGCTGGTGCATACGGAGATCACAGTCCTACAACCATCGGACTTACAGGTCATAAGGCAATTGCCCTGTACCGGAATCTGGAAGCCTATGCTTTTGACTATGAGGTTGTTTACACCAACGTGCAGGCATCCGGTGCATATCGTGGATATGGTGCCACACAGGGAATTTATGCAGTGGAATCCGCTGTCAATGAGCTGGCCCATAAGATGAATATGGATCCTGCAAGGATCCGTGAGTTGAATATGCCAATTGAAGGCGAGCCAATGTATGACTATGATGGAAACCTGACTCATACAGCAAGCTGTACGATGGATCGCTGCCTTGCCCGGGCCAAGGAGATGATCGGCTGGGAGGAAAAATATCCATGCCGTGATATGGGAAATGGAAAGGTGCGCAGCGTCGGCATTGCAATGGCGATGCAGGGCTCCTGTATTTCCAATGTAGACGTGGGAGGCGCAACCCTGAAGCTGAATGAGGACGCATCCTATACACTTTCCCTTGGATGTGCAGATATGGGTACGGGCTGTGATACTATTCTTTCCCAGATGGCAGCAGACTGTCTGGAGACAGAATTTGAGAATATTGTTGCATTTGGTGTGGATACGGATGTTTCTCCATATGACTCCGGTTCTTATGCATCTGCCACTACTTACGCTACAGGCAATGCAGTTATTAACGCCTGCAATGAGCTGAAAAAGAGGATTATTCGGCTGGGTGCTGAAATGCTGGGTGTAAGTCCTGAGGAAGCAGACTTTGATGGAAAGAAAGTCTACGCAAGGGAAAAAGAGGTCAGTCTTCAGGAGATTGCTTATAAAGGGAACCTGCGGAAATACCCTGGAAATGCAGGTGACTGCCTCCTATTCTTCCCAGATTTCTCCGCCGCCTTATATGGTTGGGGCAGCAGAGGTGGAAGTAGACAAAGAGACAGGAAATATTGACCTGATCGATTATGTGGCAGTTGTAGACTGCGGAACTCCTATTAATCCCAATCTTGCCCGTGTGCAGACTGAGGGAGGAGTTGCCCAGGGAATCGGTATGGCACTTATGGAGAATGTGCAGTATTCCAAAGAAGGTAAGATTCGTGAGAATTCTTTCATGCAGTACAAGATCCCAAGCCGTGAGGATATTGGAAATATCCGGGTTGAGTTTGAGAGCAGCTATGAAAAGAGCGGTCCTTTTGGTGCCAAGTCCATCGGTGAGCTGGTAATCGATACCCCTTGTCCTGCAATTGCAGATGCGGTTTACAATGCTTCCGGTGTCCGGGTAAGAGAGCTGCCGATCACATCGGAGAAGATTGCCATGGGAATTCTGAAAAAGAACTGGAGAAATAATATATGGGATTTATTTTTAAGGGGATACTGGCAGTGATCTGGGCTGCTGGTAGTTCCCTGCCTGGCAGGGGATTCTATTTCCGCAGAGAAAAAAAGAACCTGCGGTGAATATCTTCTGGCCGGTTATACACTGCTGTTTGCCATTACAGAGCTGCTTTCCCTTACCATGATTTTTACAAAGCAGCCACTTCATCTGCTGACCGTTACATATGGAGCGGTGGCAGGTGTGCTGGCATTTCTAGGTGTCTGGAGTCTTTATAAGAAAAGGCAGAAGAATAGAAATTTCCCCGGAGCTTGTGATGGCAGGAATTCTGATTCTGATTCCAGCTTGTCGTTGTGGTGCTTTATGCCCATATGGATGAAGATGATGCTTTTTATGTAGGAACAGCCACTACCGCGGTGGAAACCGATTCTCTTTATGCATATAACCCCTACACCGGAGCCGCTTACAATGTATTGCCAAGCCGTTACATTCTTTCTCCGTTTCCTGCATTTCTTGCCGTGACCAGCCGGTTATGCGGAGGACTTCATCCAGACTATTGTGGCACATACTGTTTTTCCGGCGGTATTTGTTTTTCTGGCAGATGTGGTGCTTTTTCAGTACAGCCGCATATTCTTCAAGGGAAAGGCTGGAGAACAGGGGATTTTTATGATCCTTTGTGCCGTGATCCTGTGGTTTTGCGGATATTCGGTATACAATTCAGAAATTTTTACAATGGGCAGGATCTGGCAGGGAAAAGCTGTGCTGGCAGGGGTATTTTTTTTACCATTTTTATTTCTGCTCTGTATGGAGATTTTTTTATGCAGAAAAAAACGGAATATCCATGGAGCCTGGCTTTTTCTGGCAAATGGAGCCTGCTGTCTGTTTTCCTCAATGGGAATCATGCTTGCCCCTCTTCTGATGGGAGTATTTGCTCTGCTTAGTCTGGTGAAATTCAGAGACGGAAGAAGATTCTTAAAGAGTGTAGTCTGCTGTCTGCCATCCCTGATACTTGGCGTGGTATACATTCTGGTATTTTTAGGAGGTGGAGAGATGAAACGAGCACTTTTGGCTTCACTGGATGCCTGGCAGAAATACTGGGGGAAACGGATTTTATGTCTATTTACTGCTGGCTGCATTTTTGTATTTCCTGGTATTCGGAAGAAAAAAAAAGAACGAGCCAGAATTTTATCCGGCTATATTGTAGTTTTTTCTTGCTGTGTTTTTCTGTCCGGTGACTGCTTATATTATACAGAAATGTATAGGATGGTCGGTTTACTGGAGAGTATTATGGGTTCTTCCGGCAGTGCCGCTTATAGCTTATGCCGGAACCTGCCTGGTAAAAAAGGCGGGAGCTTCCAGACCACGGCAGTACATACTTCTGATTTTTATTGCGGCAGTGCTGGCTTTTTGCGGAACTGGCCTGAATAGAAGATGGTTTTTACAAAAAGGTTCAGAATGTACAGAAGATTCCTGGATGAGGTAGTAAGCATCTGCAATCTGATCAATGAGCAGAAGGAAGAAAATGAAGAGATTTACCTGGCAACGGATGACAAAATAGCTTCCTATGTGAGAGTTTATGATCCGTCTATCAAAATGCCTTACGGAAGAGGCGGTAAAGGAGCCTCTGGAAAAAAAGCTGCAAGATGGCTCCATAAACAGCTTGTGGCAGAAGTACCGGTGATCAAAAAGTGCAAAAAGACTGAAATGCAATTACCTGGTTTTTCCGGTTCCAAGCAAAAAGAAGCAGCTGTATATGGAAACAAAAGGGTTCTTATCTGATCGGTCGGGTAAATGAGTACGGTATTTTCAAATATTGTGAATAAAAGGGTTGCATTTACAGGGAAAAAGCTGATACATTTAGTTTGTGAATAAACTGAATACGGGAAGTTATGATAGAGGCGCAGGCTTCATCAGTAATTTCAGCTGCAGAGACTGGTTGTGTGCAGAGTATGGGCATACGCAGATACAGGCTCTGGGTCGTATGGCAGACTGGCTGGAATGAAAGGGGAGACTGCCGAAGGATTTTTTTCTCAGCCAGGAGAGAAGTTCTGGGCTGACGCAGAATATGCGGCAGACTGTCACTGTTGTGGAGCGCTATCTAAGGTATAGATCCTGTGAAGAATAAATGCCATGAATGTGTCCCCATAATGGGAGTGCATTCATGGCTTTTTGCGTTAAAGAAGAGGAGGCTTTTAAGAAAACGCTCTGACCGGTTTGTGACTGGTCATCTGGTATTCAGGAAAAAAAAAGGGGAGGAAATCGATAATGAAGTACAATTGTAAAAAAATTATCTGTTCTTTTTGCAGCTGTTATGATGTTTGTCTTGGCATGTCCGGTGACTGTTCTGGCAGCGGCAGAAGAGGAGGCTGGCACACCTGCTGTGTACGCTACTTTCTGGTCATTGATACCGCCAGTTGTGGCAATCGTTCTGGCATTGATCACAAAAAGAGGTTTACAGTTCCTTGTTTCTTGAATTTTAGTTGGAGCACTTCTGTACTCTGGCGGTAATTTTGAGGGAACGGTTAACCATATTTTTTTCGGGCGGAATGATCAGTGTGTTATCATCCAGCAGTAACGTAGGTATTCTGGTGTTCTTGGTAATTCTTGGAACTATGGTCTGCCTGATGAACCGGGCTGGAGGATCAGCCGCTTTTGGCCGCTGGGCAGGGCAAACACATCAAGACAAGAGTTGGGGCAGAGCTGGCAACCATTTTTTGCTTGGAGTGTTGATTTTTATTGATGATTATTTCAACTGTCTGACAGTAGGCAGTGTTATGAGACCGAATCACAGATCAGCACAATGTATCACGTGCGAAGCTGGCATACCGATCGATGCCACAGCTGCGCCGGTATGTATCATTGCACCAATCTCATCCTGGGCAGCTGCTGTCAGCGGTTTTGTTCCGGGAGAGGATGGAATGTCCGTGTTTGTAAGAGCTATTCCCTATAACTTTTATGCAATTCTTACGATTGTAATGATGGTATCCATGGTTTTGATGAAAGAAGAGTTTGGTGCTATGGGTGTGCATGAGTCCAATGCGTTAAAAGGGGAGATCTGTTTACCACAGCAGCCCGTCCTTATGCTTCTGGCGAAGGTGATGGACCGGTGAATCCAAGAGGAAAGGTTATGGATCTTCTGATCCCTATCATCTCTTTGGTTATCTGTTGCGTAATTGGTATGATCTATACTGGAGGATTTTTCAGCGGTACAGATTTTGTAACTGCATTTTCACAGAGTGATGCATCTGTGGGACTGGTGCTTGGAAGCTTTTTCGGACTGGTTATTACCATTCTTCTTTATATGGTGCGCAGAGTGCTGTCCTTCCGCGATTGTATGGCATGCATTCCGGACGGATTCAAGGCAATGGTACCGGCAATCCTGATCCTTACTTTTGCATGGACCTTAAAGAGTATGACGGACAGTCTGGGTGCTGCTGAGTTTGTTGCGGAAATGGTGAAGTCCTCAGCAGAAGGGCTGGTAAATATGCTTCCGGCTATTATATTCCTGGTAGCCTGCTTCCTGGCATTTGCTACTGGTACTTCATGGGGAACCTTCGGTATTCTGATCCCGATTGTTGTTCATGTATTTGAAAACACACCGGGAGACCTGATGATCATTTCCATTTCTGCCTGCATGGCTGGTGCTGTTTGCGGTGACCATTGTTCTCCGATTTCGGATACGACGATTATGGCCTCCGCGGGAGCTCAGTGTGATCATGTAAATCATGTGTCAACCCAGCTGCCTTATGCCATTGTGGCAGCAGTGGTATCCTTTGTAACTTACATTTTCGCCGGCTTTATCCAGAGCCCGCTGTGCTTGATCATCGGTGTAGCACTGATGATGGGAGCTATGTGTGTTGTGAAAATGAAGTTCTCAGATCTGAAAACGGAATAAAGAAGGTTTTTCTTATTGGAAAAATAAGAAAAGAAATGTGGAAGCCGGGATGGATTTTCCTGTGTAATGCCTGCGGCAGTGTGGAAGAATTTACAGTGTCTGCAGAGTATTGACGGGGAAATTGTCCTGGCTTTTTTATCTTCTTTACGGCTGTTCGCTTTGGAGCGTTTGGAGCAAGGTTTTTGCAAGATGTGCATTACACTTTGCGGGAAAAGCTTTTTTTAAATGTGTTCTGGAGCTTCCGGAGCTTTGGGCAAGGTTTGCCTTGCATATGCCCGGGAAAAACTATATAATGGAAAAATGGACGAAAAAATCAGAATCAACAAATACTTAAGCGAAGCGGATTCTGTTCAAGACGTGAGGCTGACAGCCTGATCCAGAACGGACGGGTGACTGTGGAAGGTCATAAGGCAGAACCGGGAGAAAGGATTACAGCAGATACAGTTGTATTTGTGGATGGTAAGCCTGTGAAAAAAGTAGAAGAAAAAGTTCTACTTTTTATTTCACAAGCCCAGAGGTGTGGTGTGCAGCACAAAAAAACAGCGCCAGGAGACCACAGTTACAGAGTATCTGAATTATCCGGTTCGAATTTATCCCATAGGACGTCTTGATAAGGAATCCGAAGGGCTTTTGCTTTTTAACAAACCAGGGAGACCTGGTAAATAAGATCATGCGTGCGGGAAACTATCATGAGAAAGAATATCTGGTGACTGTGAATAAAACCAGTTGATGGTGAGTTTTGTGAAAAAAATGTCATCTGGAATTCTATTCTGGATACCATTACCCGTCCGTGTTTTGTGGAAAAAACAGGGAGAAATTCTTTTCGGATCATTCTCACCCAGGGCTTGAACCGGCAGATCCGCCGAATGTGTGAATATCTGGGATATCAGGTGCTTAGTTTGAAGCGCGTACGAATCATGGAACTGACAATAGATGGCCTGAAAGAAGGCGGGTACAGAGAAGCCACCCGGGAGGAGTGGAAGAAGCTGGAACGTGGAATTGCAGATTCCTCTCAGCTTCCCGCAGCCAGAAGGCAGGACAGTGTGCCTGTATTTTCCAGGAAACAGGGAAGAGACAGCATTCCCTTTTCTTCAATTCCAGAAGAAAAAGGCAAAATAAGCGAGCTGCTTCCCGCACTATTTCAGAAAAACAGCAGTCTGTCTCACAGAGAAAAAATCTGCTAGTAGCAATTATAACAGTAAAACAGGAGGACATCATGGAAAATTCTCTACAGCGAATGAAAGAACTGGTAGAAAAGCTGGATCAGAGCCGCGAAGGACATATTACCAGGAAGACAGGGAAATCATGAGCAATCAGGAGTACGACAGCCTGTACGACCAGCTGGAGCAGCTGGGAAAAAAAGAAACCGGCACCGTACTCACAAATAGTCCTACTGTCCGTGTAGGATACGAGGCAGTCAATGAACTTCCGAAGGAAGAACATCCAAGCCCCATGCTATCCCTTGATAAGACAAAAGACAGGGAAGTGCTCCGTGGATTTATAGGAAATCACAAATGCCTTTTATCCTGGAAGCTGGACGGTCTGACCATTGTTCTTACTTATGAGAACGGTGAGCTTGTGAAAGCAGTAACAAGGGGGAATGGAATTGTGGTGAGGTTATTACCAACAATGCCAGGGTGTTTAAGAATATCCCTCTTCGCATCCCTTATAAAGGTCAGCTGGTGCTTCGGGGTGAGGCGATTATCACTTATTCTGAGTTCGAGCGGATCAACGAGACTATAGGCGATGCAGATGCCAAATATAAGAACCCGCGGAATCTTTTGCAGTGGTTCCGTGCGTCAGCTGAATAACGAGATCACGGCGAAACGAAATGTGCGTTTTATGCCTTTGCTCTGGTAAGTGCCCAGAATGTGGATTTTTCCAATTCCAGGGAGCAGCAGTTTATCTGGTTGAAGAAACAGGGCTTTGAGGTGGTGGAGTATAAGGTGGTTACCTCTGTAAGCCTGGATGAAGCCATGGATTATTTTTCAAAGACAATTGTAAACAACGATTTTCCATCAGACGGACTGGTTGTGACCTACGATGACATCGCCTATGGGGAGTCTCTGGGAAGTACTGCGAAATTTCCGCGAAATTCCTTTGCTTTTAAATGGGCGGATGAAATGCGGGAAACCAGGCTGTTGGATATGGAATGGAGTCCGTCCAGAACCGGACTGATTAATCCGGTTGCAATTTTTGAACCGGTGGAGCTGGAAGGTACTACCGTAAGCCGTGCCAGCGTGCACAATATCAGTATTGTGAAGGAACTGCAGCTTGGAATTGGAGATACCATTAAGGTGTATAAAGCCAATATGATCATTCCCCAGATTGCGGAGAATCTTACAAGAAGCGGCAATCTGGTAATTCCGGATAAATGTCCGGTGTGTGGCCAGGAGGCGCGTATCCGCAAGGAAAACGATGTGGAGACATTATACTGCATGAATCCGGACTGTGTTGCCAAGAAGATTAAGTCCTTCAGCCTTTTTACCAGCCGTGATGCCATGAATATTGACGGACTTTCAGAGGCAACTCTGGAGAAGTTTATTGCAATGGGATTTATTCATAATTTTGGTGATATTTTTGAAATTGGAAAATATAAAGATCAGATTGTAGAAATGGAAGGATTTGGTCAGAAGTCTTTTGATAATCTGATGGCGAGTCTGGAGAAAGCGAAAGAGACCACTCTTGCCAAGGTGATCTACAGTCTTGGGATCACCGGTATCGGTCTTGCAACTGCCAAGGTGATCTGTAAATATTTTGATGATGATATAGAGAAAATCCGCCATGCAGATGAAGAAGAGATCAGCTCGATTGAAGGAATCGGTCCGGTAATCGCCGGAAGTATGGCTGATTATTTTAAGAGCGCAGAGAATAATCGGAAGCTGGATCATCTGCTCAGTCATCTTCATCTGGTTCATGAGGAGACTTCAGCAGAACAGGTTTTTTGCAGGGAAAACCTTTGTTATTACAGGAAGTGTGGAGCATTTTTCCAACCGTTCTGAGGCAAAGGAATTTATCGAAGCCCGCGGCGGTAAGGTGACCGGCTCTGTAACGAAAGAAAACAGACTATCTGATTAATAACGATAAAACCTCGGCTTCTTCCAAGAACAAGAAGGCACAGGAACTGGGAATCCCGATTTTGTCGGAGGAGGATTTCCTGGAGCTGGCGGGGATTTAAAAAGAAAATTTGGGTAATCTGTACGTTGTACTTTTGCGGTATATTTTGCAGAATGCCTTTTGGTAATCTGTGTTTTTTGGCTTACTTCGTTTACAGCAATCCCCTTTGCGATGCATAAAAATCATGCAATCCCATGATCTCGTGACGAGGTTTTTGGGTTTTCTGTGAACTTTGTTTATAAAAAACACCTCGCGGAACGTTACCAGTGAACAGTAACTTTTTTCATAACTTGCTTGTGCCTTGAGCGAAGCGAAAGGAATGACAAAAAAGTATGTATAATAGTAGGAGGAAATTGCAATGCCAATTAAAATACAAAGTGATCTCCCGGTAAAGGAGATTCTGGAAAAAGGAAAAACCTGTTTGTTATGGACGAGAACCGTGCTATGCACCAGGATATCCGTCCGATTTATATTCTGATCTTAAATTTAATGCCACTGAAAGAGGAAACCGAGCTTCAGCTTCTTCCTGCTCTCTTTCCAATACTCCTCTGCAGGTTGACGTAAGCTTTATGGCAGTGGAGTCCCATCAGGCGAAAAAACACTTCCAGGAGTCATCTGAACAAATTTTATCAGACTTTTTCTGAACTGAAAGATAAGAAGTTTGATGGAATGATCATTACAGGAGCACCGGTAGAGCAGATGGAGTTTGAAGAGGTTGATTACTGGGAGGAAGTTACCCAGATCATGGACTGGTCCGAGACCCATGTGACATCCACTATTTTCCTGTGCTGGGCTGCTCAGGCTGCGCTCTACCATTTCTATGGACTGAAGAAACGCAAGCTGGATAAGAAAAATGTTTGGCCTTTTCTGGCACAAGGTAATGAACCGCAAAATTCCGTTGGTCAGAGGGTTCGATGATGTATTTCTGGCACCTCATTCCCGACATACAGAAGTTCCTATTGAAGATGTACACGCCTGCAAAGACCTTACTGTCCTTGCAGAATCCGATGAAGCAGGCCTTTTCCTTTGCCATGGCAGAAGACGGCCGCAAGATTTTTTGTAATGGGTCACCCGGAATACGACCGTGTCACCCTGGACGGCGAGTACAAACGTGATCTTGGCAAAGGGCTCCCTATTGAAATGCCTGAAAACTACTACCGCGACAACAACCCTGAAAACGGTCCGCTTCTGCTGTGGAGAGCCCATGCCAACAACCTGTATACAAACTGGTTGAATTATTACGTCTACCAGAGCACCCCATACGACCTGTACGGAACACCCTGATTTTTCCAGTATTTCCAGGGGTTAAGAGAGTTGTGTATTCCACGTAAATTATTATAATTTCAAGCTATTTATTACGAAAATGGAGTAAAAATGGAGTACTAGAGCGTGTTTGAAAAAGGCTTTCTGCAAGATGTGCGTCACAATTTGTGGGAGATTTTGCCCGGATGAGGGCGGGGCTGTCTATTTCCCGACAGCCCCTTTTCCAAAAACTGACATAACTATTCCGTCAAAAGAAAAAAAACTTTACATCCAGTCGATATTGTGCTATAATTTTTTAGTCGAAGTGGTTGTATATGAGGTTGCTGTTTAAATGTTAGACAGTAACTAATGATAATGCAGCTTTCGAATTTATGCACCTGTAGCTCAGTGGATAGAGCAGTGGTTTCCGGTACCATGTGCGGGGGTTCGATTCCCTTCAGGCGTATTGCCTGGAACGATCGGCGTTCCGGTGCGTTGTATTAAGGAGGACAAGAACTTGGATGATTTTAGAGAATGGTTATCAGATAATCTCCGGTATTTTATGCTGGGTGGAGCTATTCTGATAATTGTGGTTGTCCTGTTTTTCGGTATCCGTGCATTTATGGGAAGCGGGAAGGGCGATTCCAGCAAGGATACAGCCGATGAGCAGGTAACAGCAGACAACGACCAGGGAAATGTTCCTTCTTCTCCGGCAAATGATGGGGAGACTGACGGGAAGAAAGACGCCAATCCCATGGAAAAAGCTAATGAAGAGATTACTTCATTGATCAAGAGCTATTACACAGCTCTGGGGGATAAAGATATTACCACATTGCGTACTTTGGTAGATAATCTTGCACCGGCAGACGAGTCTAAGATTACCAATGCCAAGTACATTGAAGGGTATGAAGCTGGTGATATCTACACGAAAAAAGGGGCTTGATGACGATTCCTATGTAGTATATTCCTGTTTTTACTACATCTGTCAGGGGATTGATACAAAGGTACCTGCGCTTGCTGAGTTCTATGTGGTAAAGGACACAGACGAGAACTGGAAGATTGACGGCGCTGCTCACGATGACAGCGACGAGATAACGAAATATGAAGTTTCTTTGCGTCGGGATGACGACGTGAAGGAGCTGAAGGCCAAGGTACAGAAGCAGTATGAGGATGCACAGACTGCAGATCCTGCACTTGCTGCTTTCCTTGATGGTCTTGGTGAGGATGTCACAGGATCTGCAGAGACAGCCGATGGAACTACGCTGGTAGTGACAGAGGATTGTAATGTCCGTGCAGCAGCCAGCAGTGATGCAGAAGTGATTGGTGGATTGTCCGCTGGGACAGAAGTAGTCAAGAAAGGTGAGAGCGGAGACTGGATCCAGATTGACTATGAAGGCTCTGAGGCGTATGTTCACAGCAGCCTTCTGGAAGAGAAAACTGAATAAGTATAAAAAGAGGAATTGTCATGATGGCAGTTCCTTTTTGCGTGTTTGAAAAAATATATAGAATAAAACCAGAGTATAGTTGATGATTTCCTGAAAACGATACTCTGGTTTTTATGTAGTGCTATATTATGATACCAGTGTCAAAAGGTCAAAAAGCCGTTCGTGCTTGCACGATAAGGCGTTTGAACTTGGGACACGCCAAATCAAAACGATCCATAAGCGGTTCCGTTTTCCAATGTAATTCCCTTTGCAGCAGCCAAGGCTCGCTTACTGTTACCACTGATAGCCCTCCTGCAGCAGCTGCGGAATAAAAATTTCAGCAGCATCCACAGATTCTTTGAAAATATCATGCATTAAAATAATCTGTCCATCACTGGCGTTGTCCATTACATTCTGTACTGTGGAATCTGCATTCTGTGTTTCCCAGTCCAGAGTATCCACAGACCACAAAATCAGAGGCCTTGCTGCAGTCTCTGCTACGGTGTCATTGTAAGAACCATAAGGGGGGCGCACAACAGTGGCAATGTGCCCTGTGAGATCCTGGATCAGCTGATCTGTGCGGGAAAGCTGATTTGCAGCATCATCGGCGGAAAGCGTGGTGAGATCCGGGTGATCATAAGAGTGGTTTCCAATCTCGCATCCAAGCTCCTCCATACGCTTTACAGGTTCCTCGAAAATATTCCACTTCCCCGACCTGCCAGGAAAAAAGTAGCTTTTACATTGTTTGCTTCCAGACAATCCAAAAGACGGTCTGTAAAATCACTGGGTCCATCATCAAAGGTGAGGGCAATCATCCCCTTTGGCTCCGGAGAAACAGTCGGTTCCGAAGTAACGGAGGCTTCCGGTACAGGGGAGACTTCTGATGCTGCAGAAGAGGCTTCAGAAGGATCATCGACTTCGGAAGAAGCTTTTCTGGAATCTTCATTTCGATCAGAAGAAATATCAGCTTCTGCAGCCGGTGTGGAAGCACCTGTCGCAGAAGCTGTGAGATTGTCAGCGTTCGAAGAATCTGATGTAGTATTCATGTAGAATACAAGATCCTGATTGGAACTATCATCTGCCGTCGTCGGTTCACCCTGTTGTGCACCGTCAGCGCCAAAGTGATAAATTTCGCCGTCTATTGTCACGTCACCAGTCTGAAGAACTCCATCTGCATTGAGATAGTAGCGATTGCCATCAAGCTCAAGCCATCCGGTCTGCATAACGCCTTTGTCATTGAAGTAATATCGGTGTCCGTCTGTATCTGTGAGCCAGCCTTTTTATAACCTTCTCCGTTTACCAGAAATACCAGTTGCTGTCAACTGGCGTCCACACCCCCTGGGAAGCTTCCGGAGAGACTTCGAAAGAAGTGTCTGAACCTGAAAAGGGTATCGGTGCCAGGGGTATCTGCAGCAGGCGCTTCGGTGGGAATGACATCCTCCGGTGTGTTCTCCTCTCCTGCATCGGTATTTTCAGCTGCCGCACCATCAGATTGAATCTGGGAATCATCTGTATTTCCAGCTACGAACATGTCCGGGGTCTGGGTATCTGTAATGGGTGAGTGCGAAGCGGAAGACTGGGTAAAAAGCAACTCCGCATGCAAGACACATAAGAACAGCAGCTATAGCCAGCCCTTTATTCGTCCGTGGTTTATGGCCAGGCATATAATTCCTCCTTTATGTAACGATTTCATGATGCCAGTGTATTTCATTACTGTTCACTGGCAGCATTTCATTTTTTGATCATGTTACGGTTCACTTTGTGACCAGAACACACTTTGCAATGTACAGAAATCATGGGTCTGCATGATTTTCAGCTGTACAGTAACCTGATAATACAATATATGACGAAAAAAAACAAGACCGGCTTACACGCAGGATATAATTGTGCAATTTAACGATATATTGGAAAATATTTTACAGAAAATCAGAAAATGTTTATTTGAAATTTGACAGAGATTCTGCTATATTAAGTTGTGATAACGATGATTTGAAAAGCAGATACAAAAAGCTTTTTACAGTTTATTGTTTTTTATCTGTTACAATGGATAAGAACAGGAAAGAAGAGGAAGCGGTTGCGTAAAAATCCCATATACTGGTAGCCAGATATCTGGCAGACCAGATGCCTGCCACTAAGAGTCTGCAGTCCCACAGAAAGGCGTTCTGCCTTGGAAGCATTCTTCCGGATATCAAGCCATCTTTTCTTACAAAGAAGCATGAATATTTCGGCACCTTCGAGGAAATCCAGGGTAAGATGAAAGCTCTTATTGACAATGATCCCAAAGAAAGCAAGGAGCGCGTTTACTGGCGCAGGTTTGGCGAAGTGATGCATTATATGGCAGATTATTTTACTTTTTCCCCATAATAAGAACTTTACCGGGAATCTGTACGAGCATAATAAATACGAGAAGCATCTTAAGAACCATCTGAAGCGCTACATAGAGAGTGGGGCAGCAGATCGTATGGTCATTCTTCCAGTGAATTTCGGAAGCTTCAGGGAACTGGTGGAGTATATTGGAAATGCCCATGAAAGATATCTTCTTAAGGGAGCGTAATATTGCAGAGGATGTTCAGTATATTCTCAGAATCTGTTCACAGGTTATTCATGGAATCCTGCAGCTGGCTGCGAAGCAGTTTGGCAGAGGATATTCTGATTCCGGCTGCATGCTGATAATGGGAAGAGCCAGTGCCGGGAGATCACAGCAGCTTGTCTGTGAGTACCGGGACTGGTATTTTTTTGTACAGCAGAAAAAATGAATTATTCGCTGCTGCGATAAAAACGGTATTTAGCAAGTGGGAAACGCTTTCACTTAAATCTGTACAGAACTTGTGAAGAAAAAATGAAAAATCACGAAAATACGTCTGTATATTTTGAGGATAGTTGATTTAGAAGGGTTAGTATGCTACAATAATGCATGTTAATACTTAATGCGAACTGTCTTTAAGGTAAGAATGCATACCTTTATATAGGGGAGTAAAGGGATGTTCATGAATAGAAGGGAGCATCTTTTGAATATGAAAAATAAATATCTGACAAAATGTTTATGTATTACTATGGCAGCTGCGATATCCTTTACAGGAACGGCCAGTGTTTTTGCCTCAGAAGAGACAGCCTTGTCAGAAACAGAAACAGCTGCCCGGGAAGCGGCAGCAGAGCCGATTTCATCAGAGCAGGCATCGGCAGAGACGCCTTCCGCACCTCCGGAGACAACGTCAGAGCCGGCACAGGTACCAGCAGAGTCTGTACAGACGCCATCAGAGCCCACAGAAACACCAGCTGAGCCTACACAGATCCCATCAGAGCCTACTACACCAGATCATATACCTACAGAGACACCGGCTCCAAGTGAAACACCAGATCATACATCTACAGTGACACCGGCTCCAAGTGTGACGCCAGATCATACACCTGAGTTGACACCAGAACCAAGCGTGACACCAGAACCTAGTGCAACGCCGGACGATACCCCACAGTGACACCAGAGCCTAGTGCTGCACCCGGGTGACCCCCACTGTGACTCCTGGACTTTCAGCAGAGAGCCAGCAGAAGGTAAGTGCCCTGATCAAAGACATTGATAAAACCTTCAAGCAGGAATTAGATAAGAAAAAGAAGAAAAAAAGTCAAAGCCCTGAGAAAGACCTATAACAGCTTTTCAGACCAGGAGAAGGCTGCTGTTACTAATTACAAGCTTCTTATCGATATGGAGAAGACGATCAGCCAGCTGTCCGGGGGCGGCAGACGATAAAGATGCAGATAAGATTGACAGCACTACAACGCAGGCACTTAATGGAACTCCAGTCTACTATGCATCTAATCTTCACGCAGGCAAGGAGTTTTATCTGAACAGCCTGCAGGAGAACTATCAGCTGTCATTTTCTGATGATTTTGCAGATGTTATGGAGCAGATTGAGACAGAGTATAAAGCTGCCAATCAACTGACAGATGTATCTGATTCTGAAGGTGGCGTTACCACATCGGCAGATACCCTTCTTGTACGAAATTGGCAGGATATACTTGCCATATATGTCTATGAGAAGAGCCTTGATGGTGCCACTTCTTTTTACGCTGGATTCTTCCTGTAAGGATGATCTGGCAGCTATTTTTTTGCCAGGATGAATCCTGTTGTGAAGGACGAAAGTAATTCTAACAGAGTTACATATGGAAATTACCATATTAACCATTACATTAAAGAGAATAAGATCCCCCAAGGATGAGAGGGGATTTTGACGAAATATCTTGAAACAGACTGCACGCTTCTTTGTGCAACCGTTACAGCAGCCAAGGGCTTTGTAAGACAGAGTGTTGGCGATGACGTTTCAGAAGAGCGTGTAAACGTAATTGCAGCTGCTTATTCACTGGTTGGTAAGGTGGGATATTTCTGGGGCGGCAAGTCTACTGTGATCGGAATGGACCCAAGCTGGGGCGCAGTACAGCAGGTAAGCGCAGAGGGCAGTCAGAGTACCGGTACTTTACGTGCTTATGGCCTTGACTGCAGTGGTTTTGTTACCTGGGCAGTGATCAATGGATATGAGAATCAGGCTATGATCGCAGCTGTAGGAAGCGGTACCTCAGACCAGTGGGGCAGAGCGAACGTGGTAAGTGAGGCGGATGCCCAGCCAGGTGACCTGGTTTTCCAGAGAGGACCAGAAGCAGGAAGTGCCAACCATGTTGGTATTATCTGTGGAAAAACTGATGCAGGAGACTGGATCGTCGTACATTGTTCTTCCAGCAAGAATGGTGTTACAGTAGGAGAGGCTTATAGTGCAAGCTTTCGTTACATCCGTCAGCCATCTTTCTATCCGAACGCACAGCAGGTAGAAGAAATGAGACAGAGTGGTAAAACTATAGCCAATACCCAGTATATCACAGGAATTGATGTATCCAATAACCTTCAGGATCTGATCAAGGCGAACCTTGTTACAACAGGAGATATGGATACGGTTACCATAGATGCTTCCGGAGACGGAACTGTTTCACCAGGGAAGTCTCTATGTCGCAAACAGCCTTCAGGAGCTTGTTTGATGCAGGACAGCATGTAAGTGTATTTAGTCAGGTGACATACGGAGATGCCGCAGAGATGGAAGCTGGCAGTAATGAGGCAGCAGGTACTGCGGGAGTTAATAAAGCCCAGACAGTAGATTTTTCCAGAATTATGGTTACCAATTCTCTTCAGGAGCTGTTGGCGGCGACAATTGGAATTAGTGACGCAAAAGTGCTTCCACACCCGGATTCGGGCAGGAAGCACTTTTCATTTGTATAGACTGAGTGAACAGATTACAGGAATTGATTTTCAGACAGGCTCCGGGAGGCTGTGACTGGCATATGCTGCTACAAGAAAATGGAATTACTGTTACTCTTTCACAAAAAACACCTTGCGGAATGTCACCAGTGAACAATAATAAAATGGAGTCACAGAGTATGCTCTGACATTTAGCGGTTAATACCGGACAATACGTCTTCAATCCATTTATCCGTATTATAGTTATCATCAAAGAATTTTACGATTACCCCATAAGGCTCTTTTTTCATTGGAAAAAGCATTGGCTTCGTCGGTATCTACGTGCATGGCAAGGCGGTAACTCCAGTCTACACGTACTACCACATCTGCATAAATAAGAGCGCGGCCGAAACTTTTGGTCAGGACAAAAACTTCGTCATTATCTTTGACCTTCAAAGTAACAGGCATCTGCCGGAGTCATGTGAATGTGACGTTTGGCAACAATGACACCGTGATCAAGGATAAGTTCGCCCTTGGGTCCGATGAGCGTGCAGCCAGGGGAACCGACAGTATCACCAGACTGGCGGATAAGACCGGGAAGACCGATCTTGCGGGTATCTGTAAGGGAAAGCTCAATCTGGGTTTCTTTACGAAAAGGACCTAGAATGGCCATATTCTGATACTCACCTTTAGGCCCTTTACTGTAAGACGTTCCTGGCAGAGATACTGTCCAGGCTGGCTTAATTCCTTTATGTAATGAAGCTGGGCATCCTCTCCAAACAGGATGTTGGAAATCCTCCTGGGAAACATGAATATGCCGTGCTGAGGTTTCAATCGGTATTTAATGCTCATGGAAATTCCTCCGATATTATATAGAGTGTGAACATCAGTACTGTTTTAACACTGCAATAGATTAAGTTTAATATTAATGAGAAAAAAATAGCAAGCCTTTTTTTACAGGCACATATACAGGAGTGTATGAAATGAAAAAAACATACAGACAGCGGTTTTACCTTTTTTGATATTAAGGAAGATCATGCTGCAGTAATGGAAATTGATGGGGATCCCCAGATTGTGGAAAATTCCGGAACAGATCGACGGAGTACCGGTCACAGAACTGGCTGAATATCTTTTTTCCGGGAAAAGCTGTCGAGGTCATACGGATTCCCTTGGGAGTTCAGAAAAATAGGCCGTTACGGTTTTTATAACTGTCGGAATCTGGAAGAGCTATGGTTTTCCAGTGATTTTACTGATCTTGGAAGTGGAGCTTTTTACAGGGTGCCACAGGATCCGAAGAATGGAAGTTTTTGATGAATGATGAACAATCCGGGCTGAAAGAGATCCTTTCAGAAGTGGGGAGGGCACATTTATATGGGAAAGTGGAAGCCATGCTTTGGTTTCCGGAATATTATGAAAAGGTGTGGAATCCTGCCAGGATATTGATGACTGAGGTGCATGGAAGCGGTTCTGTATTACAGAAACTGCTTTCAGGAAAAGTATTTCATTTTCTGGGTATGACAAGCGTTTTGAGATGGCGAGAGCCCAGGAATCATCAGATTTCACGAGAGAAATGGTATATGGCAGACTGAACTGGCCGACAGGGCTGACAGAACAGGCGAAAATACAGTACGAGCAGTACACGAAGGGGACATATAGAACAGATTTCTTCTGATTTTATCCGTCAAATCGAAAAAGAGGAGGGGAATGGCTTCTTCATACGTATCCACTTTGGAACAGGGGCAGAAAGAACTGTTTTACAAGGACTGGTAAAATCTGGCAGACACAGTGAAATCTCGGAGATTTTGAGTAATGCTTATGGAGTACCAGAGGCTGCATTTTCCATCGAAGAAAAGGAGAAGTTTTTTGAACTATGAGTGGTTCAGAGAGAAAAAAAATTGAATTCATTACATGAGGTAGATTCGTTATATAAGTGCCAGGGTGGAAGCTGCATACCAGATAAGTCCAGCATATGGGCTGAAATACTTTGTACAGAGTAAATTCAATTTTGGCAAGGGCATCTGCCAGGATATTTTGACCAATTGGAAAAACCAGTTTGTACTGAATATGCTTTATGGACTGCTGTACTTTTCTTCTCGAGGGGGAGATATGGGCATTCAAGCTATATTTGAACGGATGGAACTGTCACCAATATATCAGCCGGAAGAGCCATGGAACCAGTTCGTGAAGCTGCGGAAAAGTGCAATCGATCTATCTTCACAGCCTTTTACACTGCATTTTTCCACTGTTTTTCCGGAGAAGGATGCAAAGAAGAAACCGTTGCTGATGTCCAGTACGCAGATCTTTGCAGTGATCATTACAGT
>VOFF01000913.1_pt1 | contig 44001 bp, 49 predicted proteins | sample 5384061 | NCBI WGS metagenome assembly VOFF01 (sample SAMN12384725, study PRJNA508395) | human gut metagenome | isolation source: healthy gut E | host: Homo sapiens | reverse complement strand
GAGCAGGGTGGAATACAGCGTGTTTTCTTCAGGTTCCTTAATGTCCTGTGTGAAGACGCGCCCCACTACGGATTCCGTCAGGGAAGAACCGGTGACAAACAGATTGGCGACGGCAGGCGTCCGGAGATTGACTGTCCAGGCATGCTGCTCCGCCCAGGGCCGTGCGACCATATAGAGGGTGAAATAGGCCATGAGTTCTTTCAGCAGGCTGTCGCAGAGTTCTTCGTTGCGCAGGCCGTACTGCATGAGGTGAAGGTAGTAGTCCGTAAACAGGGGAGAAAATTTTGACCTGAGCGCCAGACAATTGCGTCCGCGGACAAAGATGGATTCAACCGTAATGAATTCTTCTACCAGTTCTTCGCTCATGTCATTCAAGTTCGGTCTTCCTTTGTGGAAAATCAACCGTTCCTCCTGTCATTAGAGTCTATCATGACAGGCAGGTGCGGCAGTATTCTTTTTCCCGGCAGGGAAAGGTGCGGCGGAGAAACGGGCGGGAAATAACGGAGGGGCCCGGGGACTGCACGCAATAAGCCTTTACCATGCCTTTCCGCGCGTTTAACATATACCCATGGCAACTGACAAAAATATCACCATCCATACTTCCAAGGGCGACATCAAGCTGACGGTGTTTGCTTCCAAGACGCCCGTGACGGCGGCTTCCTTTCTGAATCTGGCTTCCAAGGGGTTTTATGACGGGCTCAAATTTCACCGTGTGATCCCGGATTTCATGATTCAGGGCGGCGATCCCACCGGCACGGGCATGGGGGGGCCCGGCTACAGGTTTGAAGACGAGTGCCGCCCGGACCTCAAGCATGACGGCCCCGGCGTGCTTTCCATGGCGAACGCGGGCCCCGGCACCAACGGTTCCCAATTCTTCATCACCCATGTGCCCACCGACTGGCTGAATGGCAAGCACACCGTCTTCGGCAAGGTGACGGAAGGTCAGAGCGTGGTGGATTCCATTAAGCAGGGAGATACCATCTCCGGCATTACGATTGAAGATAATGCGGATGATCTGTTTGCGGAACAGGCCGACCGCATTGCCGCGTGGAACAAGGCGCTTGGTAAGTAACCTCATTCCGGCATTCACTCGGCGGAGCGCGGCGCGGGGGCGCCCGTTCCGCTGTTTTCCTCTCTCTGCTTTTTCAGTACATGGTTCTGTCTGTTCAAAACCTGCGTGTGCAGTATGGCGCGCGCGTCCTGTTCAATGACCTTTCCTTTACAGTGGAGGATGGGGAAAGAATTGCCCTCGCGGGCCATAACGGCGCGGGGAAATCCACGCTGATGAAGTGCATCGCCGGTTTGAATGAACCGGATTCCGGCTCCATTATCAAATCCAGGCATTCCCAGGTGGGTTATCTGCCCCAGGAAGGAATTCATATCCGAGGGCGCAGGCTGATTGATGAAGCCATGTCACATCCAGTCCCAACGGTGGATGGAACAATATCTGCGCTCCTACCGGGGCGCTATCATCCTTTATTTCCCATGATGTGGCGCTTCTGGATGCTCTGGTTTCCCGTACGATTGCTTTTTACCACGGCCGGGCGGAGGAGTACGCGGGCAATTTTTCCTATTTTCTGAAAGAAAGCGTGCTGCGGAAGGAAATTCTGCTGCGCCAGAAAAAAGGCTCAGGACCGGGAGATTGCCAAAACGAAGGAATTTATCGACCGTTTCCGTTATAAAGCCACCAAGGCTTCTCTGGTTCAGTCCCGCATCAAGCAGTTGGAAAAAGTGGAACTGATTGAGGTGGAAGAGGATGATGCCGTCATGAACTTTCACTTTCCTGCTCCTCGGCGCCCATTCTGTGGTCAGGCTGGAAAAGGTTTCCAAACATTATGGTTCCGTTTCCGTTTTTGAGAATGTGGATTTTGAAATCGTCAAGGGGGACCGCATTGCCGTTGTAGGAGTAAACGGGGCGGGGAAATCCACATTTTCCCGCCTTATTTCCGGCGGAGAGGCCCCCAGTTCCGGCAGCGTGACCATGGGACGCCATACGCAGGTAGCTTTTTCTCCCAGACGCATGCTGATGATCTGGATCCGGATAAAACGATTCTGGAATGCGTGGAAGCTGCCGCCACGCGGGAATCTGCGCCCATGGTCCGGAATCTGCTTGGCTGTTTCCTGTTCCGGGGGATGACGTACACAAGCGCGTTGGCGTGCTTTCCGGAGGCGAGCGCTCCCGCGTGGCGCTGGTGTGCATGCTTCTGCATCCGGCCAATTTCCTGATTCTGGACGAACCGACGAACCATTTGGACATTCAGTCCCAGCAGGTTCTTCAAAAAGCCCTGGCCGAATATCCGGGTTCCTACTGCATCGTTTCCCACAACCGCAGTTTTTGGATCCCATCGTGACGAAAGTGCTGGAATTTGTACCGGGAGAGAAACCGCGCGTTTACCTGGGCAATGTTTCTGATTATTTGGAAAAGGTGGAGAGGGAGCAGGCCCTGGCTGCCGTAGCCGCCTCACCCCCCGGAGCGGCGGAACCGGGCGCCGGATTGGATCGCAAGGCACGCAGGCGCATGGAGGCGGAAATCCGTCAGAAGAAGACGCGCCTGCTACGTCCGCTTCAGGAGAAACTGGAGCTGCTGGAAGAAGAAATAGCGCGGCTGGAAACGGAAAAGACGGAAATTACTTCTCAATTGGAGCGTCCGGAAGTGGCGGCTGATACGGAAGCCGTCATGGAGCTTACCTCCCGTTTTCAGCAGACGGACCGGCAGCTGGAAACCTGTTTTACGCAATGGGCAGATCTTTCGGAAAAAGATTGAAGAGACGGAAGCGCGCATTAGAAGAGGCGGAAAGAAGCGTTTCCGGGAGCTGAGGGGATTTTCTTTAGGAAACTTTGTTGTTGCCGGATATCTAATCCGGAGACAAGCTTTTCCGCAACGTGATAAATGAATGTTTGTCCGTTGCGGGAAATCATAAGCCTGGCATGTCCTGAAAGCGGCTTCCGTCCATTTCCCTGCAAGGGGGAAGATATTGAGAACCGGAACGGGAAAAAATCAGATTTCTTTCAGGATGGCCTTTTCTTCCCGCTTTTCCGTGTTTTTTCCTGTACTCTGAAATCGTGACGCCGAACAGGGTAAGCAGGATCCCCGCCAGGGATATCCAGGTCAGGCGTTCCCCCAGAATGATGGCTGAGGCCACCACGGCTACGACCGGTACCATGTAAATGTAAACGCTGGACTTGACGGCTCCCAGAATTTCCACCACGCGGTTCCAGGTCAGGAAGCACAGTGCGGAAGCGAACAGGCCCAGATACAGCAGGTTAACGGCATTGACGGTTTTGCCATCAGACGCCAGTCCATATTTGCCGGAAGGACCCACAGGGCGGGGATCATCAGCGCGATGCCATAGAAAAAATGCGGCGCGTGCAGATGATCATGTTGGACGTGTTGACGCCGATTTTTTTTTTCATCAGAATGGAATACGCCGCCCAGACAAAGGCCGCTCCCAGAGCCAGGATGTCTCCCGCCGGATTCAGTTCCAGCACGAAGGCTCCGTTTGCCATGATGAGGAAGATACCCGTAAAGGCGGCGGCAAAACCCAGGAAGAAACGGCGGGAAAAAGCCTTCCCCCTTCAGCAGGAAATGAGCCAGAAGGGCTGTGAAGAAAGGAACCACTGCCACGATAATCCCCACATTGGAGGCAAAGGTATAGGTCAGGGCGATGTTTTCCAGCAGGAAGTACAGGGTAACCCCGGTCAATCCTGCCCGGCGAACAGGAATTCCTTTTTTTCCAACCGGAGAATGGAAGAAACCGCGGTTTCAGGCACCAGAGAAAAAAGCATATCATTACAAAGCGGGTGAAGAGTACCGTGACGGGTGTGAAATCCCGCAAAAGCACCTTGGTGGAGACGAAAGTCGTTCCCCAGATGAGAATGGTCATGAGGGCGGCTGCATGGCCCAGGGTACGCTGGCGGGAACTCATTGCATCATGGTGCGGGTGAAGGGGGCGTTTCCAGCGTCAGGCCCAGAATTTCCGCCGGTTCCTGATTTTTTGTTCCAGACGGCGTGCAGAACGCCGCCGGGAACGAGCTGGGATTCGTACTCGTGAACCGTTCTTTTTCTTTTCCGTCAAGCATGACAGAGACCGTTCCACGGGTGACAATGAATAAATGAGCGTGGGCATGGCGGTGCGGGGAAAGGGGCCGCCGCCGCCGGGGGCTATTTTGGCGAAAGCTCCGCCTTTCAGGATTTGCTGCCCGTCCGCAAACAGGTTCCTGGCCTTGAAGCCCGTATGATCGGGAATGGGAGAAAAGGCGTCCATTCGTTTATTTGCGTGCCAGGTCGTATCCGTCTTTGCGGTCTTTGATGACCCAGCCCAGCGCTACCACTTCCGCCCTCAGACGGTCGGCTTCCGTCCAGTCCCGGTTCTGTTTGGCCTGCCAGCGCTGATCCGCCAGGATGCGAACTTTTTCCGGGGCTTCCTCCCGTTCCTCCTCTGGAAGAATAATGCCGAAGGCGGCCAGGATAAAATGGAAGGCATTCCGCAGGCGGAGCGCCTCCTCCGGTGAAAGGGAGGGGATATCCGCCTTTTGATGGCGCTGAAAACATGGCCCAGGGCTTCCGGAGTGTTCAGGTCATCGTTCAGGCTGTCCCATGCCGGCTGGAAAATTCCCAATTTCGGGAATGCCGCGCAGAATTCCTCATAGGAGGGAACGGAATCCGTTCCGGAGGCGTTCCTGAGCTGCGTGTCGAATTTGGGCCAGGCGGTTCAGCGCGGCTTTAGCGTCTTCCAGCGAGGAAAGGGTAAAGTTCAACGGACGGCGGTAATAGCCCCCCCGCCAGTACGTACCGGACCGCGGACGGCCTGTGGCCCAGTTTGTCCAAATCCGCCAGCGTGTACATGTTGCCCAGGGATTTGGACATCTTGCCTCCGTCCACCAGCAGGTGCGTGATGTGGAACCACAGGCGCGCGAAGCCGCCGCCGCAGGCGCAGCGGGACTGGGCCACTTCGTTTTCATGGTGGGGGAATACCAGATCCACGCCGCCGGAGTGGAGATCAAAGTCATTGCCGAAGTATTTATGGATCATGGCGGAGCATTCCAGGTGCCAGCCGGGGCGGCCTTCTCCCCCAGGGAGAGGGCCAGAAGTTGTTTCCGTCTTCCGGCCTGCGGCTCTTCCACAGCACGAAGTCTGCCACGGAGTCTTTTTTCATATTCGTCTGCGTTGGACCGGGTATTGGCGGTTTTTCCTAAATCCAGTTCACGTTCGTCCAGGTGGGAAAGCCTTCCGTATTCCGGGAAGGAAGAAAATTTTGAAATACACGGAACCGTCTTCCGATACATAGGCATGGCCCTTTTCCACCAGTGTTTGAACCATCCGTATTTGTTCGGGAATATGGCCCACGGCGGAGGGTTCCGCATGGGGGAGGCAGGCAATTAAGGGCGGCACAGTCCCGGTGGAACAGATCCGCCCAGCCTGCGGTGAATTCCGCCAGAGAAACGCCAGCCTTTTGAGAATCCCGGATAGTTTTGTCATCCACATCCGTCAGATTGCGGATATGCGTGGTGGGCACCCCCCAGTTCCAGGACGCGGCGGAAGACGTCCTGCATCACGAAAGTGCGGAAATTGCCGATGTGGGCCGGGCCGTACACCGTGGGTCCGCAACAGTAAAAGCGCAGTGTTTTTCCATCCATGGGAGAAATGTCCTGGGCCGTTCTGGTGCGGGTATCGTAAAGGTGTACTCGTTAATACGTTCGATTTCCTCCTGGGTGATGAATTTTCCCGGTAGGGTTTGTTTTCCACAGTGCGTTCCAGAGTATAGCCGAAACGCTTCTGGAAATGTTTCTTGTGGGTTTCCATTTTCTTTTCAAACTCTTCCAGGCTTGGACGGTTCTTGTGGCTGCCCCACGCGGTTTCGGAAACAGCCATGGCGCGGGGGGTAGGTCATGTACATCAGCAATTCGCCGGAGGGAATCCATTCCGCCCACATGCAGAGGTTGATTCCCTTGATGTGCTTGACGTCATTCTTGTCCGTCCGTTGCGGGGATCGAAGTTGTAGCAGTCTTTCAGCAGGATGGGAGGGCTCCGCCGGGCCGGGCGCGCGTCGTCCGCCGGGGAATTTCATCTGGGTACGCGCCAGATAATACTTGAACTGGGGGGGTGACGATGAGGTCGATGCCCTGTTCCTTGGATGATTTTGAGGTTTTTGGTAGTTCCGGAAGTTGTCGTCACGTTGACGGGCTCCGGAATAATGTTGTAGGGATTGGTTCCGGCCCAGCAGAGGGAGCCCAGGAACGCTGCGGCTAGCAAAATTGATTTCATGCGGCGCGTATGGTAATGGTTGTTGTTTGTGTGAGGATTTAAACCCTGTCCCTCCGTCGTCAATGGCGTGTTCCGGACAACCTGTTTCGGGAGGAACGGTGAATGGCGGCGTCAATCTCTGGAGGGAGCGCAGTCCCACTGCGGCTTGACGGCCAGTTTGCCGGTGGCCCACGGTTTCCGCATATTCCGGTTTGTTGATGACGTTGTGCATTTGGGCCGGGTCCTTCTGGTTGTCAAAGAGCATCCATTCGTCGCTGGTCCAGATATAGGACAGCGTGTAGCGGTCCGTGCGCAGGCCATCATGGCGCGGAGCGTTGTGTTCACCCGGATTTTCGTAAAAGGCGTAGTAAAGAGAACGGTTTTTGAAATCCTGATGTTCTCCGGTCTTGAACAGGGGAGTGAGGCTGCGGCCCTGGAAGGTATTCATATTTTCCTTGGTATTTACCCCGGCCACGTCGCAGAAAGTGGGAGCATAATCCAGTTCCTGCACCATGGCGGAGGAGCGCACGCCCGGCCTGATGTGGCCCGGCCATCTCATGATGAGGGGCATGCGGAAGGATTCTTCGAAAATCCAGCGCTTGTCGTACAGGCCGTGTTCGCCCATGTAGAATCCCTGGTCTCCACAGTAGAGCACCAGCGTATTCTTGTCCAGGCCGTTCTGTTTCAGATAGTCCATGATCTGGCCGATGCTTTCGTCCACGGAAAGAACGGTGCCCAGATAGTCTTCCATATAATGGCGCCAGCGGCGCAGCAAAATGTCGCGCTGCGTTTTGATTTTCCCGTTCTTAATATCTTTGACAAGCTGTACGGTACGGGCCTTGTGGTAGTTGTACCAGGCTTCCTTCTGTTGCGGGTCCATGCGCACCCATTCCGGCATTTCCCAGTCATACTGAGTATGCAGGGTTTTGGATTCCGGGCAGGAAAGCATTTTCTGGATGTCTTCGGGGACCACCTCCTTGATCAGGTGTTCGTCAGACCATACGTTGAAATGGTTGAGCAGGGTTTGTTCCGTCATTTTCAGGAATTCCGGGCGGTCTGCAAAATCGTCTTCCAGATTGGCGGGCGGGTCAATGGCATCCGCATACTGTTTGGCGCGGCCCAGATTCTGAATGGAGGGGCACCAGCAACGGTGGGGTGCCTTGTGGCCCACGACGAGCATGAAGGGTTTGTTCTTGTCCCTCTGGTCCAGCCATTTGAGGCTTTTTTGCGTAACCAGTTCCGTGGCATAGCCGGGCTCCGTTTTCACCACGCGTTTGCCGTCCTTGCCGGGAGTGATGAAATCCGGATTGAAATAGTTGCCTTGGCCGGGGAAAAAATTTCCCAGTAATCGAATCCGGTGGGGTCGGATTCATATTTGGACGTATCTCCCTCGGCGCCCGGCGGGATGGCTTCCAGGTGCCACTTGCCGACAATGGCCGTCTGGTAACCGGCCTTTTGGAGCATTTTCGGGAAAGTGGGCTGGGAACCGTCAAAGGGAGCCGCATGTTCGTTGAAGAGGTACCCGTTCATATGGGAGTGGCGGCCAGTGTAGATACAAGCCCGCGAAGGTCCGCACAGGGAGTTGGCGCAGTAGCTCCGGTCAAAGACCATGCCTTCGTCCGCCAGTTTGCGGAAGTTTGGATAAGGCATGGGAGAATCCTTTTCACAGGTGCCCAGGGTCTGGTAGGAATGGTCGTCGGTGACAATGACCACGATGTTGGGGCGCTGGTCCGGCGTCTGCTTTTGAGGCTGGTCCGCGGAAGCGGACAGGGGACAGGCCGCAAGCATCAGGGCGGTGGCGGCATGACGGTTCATTGTTAAAATCATGAATTAAACAGGCAATGGTTGGAGAGGGGGGGAAGCGGCGGAATTTGTCCGCAAGGGCATTCCTGCCGGTACGGAAAAGACCACATCCCCGAAAGAAAAAATGCTGGAAGAGAGTTTTAGGAAAAATAAAACATCAGTTTCATATTTCAATACAAAAATGGGGATGGAGCGGAAGCCCATGAATAAACCGTTCCGCAGCCGGACGGCAGGGGAAAAGCCGTTCAGGTGCCACGTGGGCCGGAGCGCTTGTTCCGGCCGTTGTTTTCATGGGATTCTTTCTGTTCCAGGAGCCATGTTCTATCTTCAAGGCTGAGCTTTTTTCAGGGGATGTTCTGCTCTGGTGTCCGTCCAGCTCCTGAAGCCAGAGGGTCTGGGTCTTTTCCGAATAACGGGAAAGTTTGGCGAAGACGGTATTTCCGTTGACTCCTGTCCAGACCCGGTAGCCTTTGGGAATCAGCGTTTTTTTAAACTCTTCATATTGCTGCTTCGCCAGTTTGACGCTGTTCTTGATCTGGTCAAAATAAAGGGCGTTTTGTCCGGTATAATAACCGCGCAACGTATCCACTTTGGAGCCGTCCGGAGACATGACCAGAAGCACGGGCGTTCCTCTCACGCCAAACAGGGAGGGAGCCTTTTTCACATACTCCAGCATCTTCTGGCGCTTCCTGTAAACAGGTTCGCTTTCAAATTTTTCCGCCTGGTCGTAACAGACGCGGACGACATTCCTTTTCGCCCAGTCTTCAAATTCCTTCGTATGGAGGAGTTCTGCCCCCAGCTTTTTGCTGGGAGGGCTGCCCACGGAATGGTGGAACCAGATGAGAATGGGTTTTCCGGTACTCTGGGCTTCCCGGAGGGCGGTGGGATAGCTTTGGATCCAGCGTTCGTTTTCCTTACGCTGGGCGAAAGCTTCTTCCAGCCCGGGGATGGGGGCGTCCGGGTCATGAGCGTCCGTATAATCGACGGCCCCGCTGTCTGCCCTGGTCATTTCCTCCTGTGTGGTGGCGGTAAGATGGGTGGCCTGTTGCTGATTCGGGGTAGTGCTCAACAGCCCCGTCGGCACATTGGCGATGGAATTGGTCTTGTTATCCTGCATGTATTCCGAAAGGCTTTTTTTACCTTCGGTTCTTCCTGTTCCGGAGAGGTTCCCACGCAGGAACAGAGAGCCGCGGACGCAAACAGGAACATGGACAGCCGGGGCAGACTCATGACTGACCTGATAGCATAACAGGGAAAAATACGCAACCGGGAATTGTTCAACGGTCGCAGCGGTTTCAGTATTTCTTGGCTTCCTGTTCCTTCTGCTTCCGGTCCCGTATGGCGATATCCAGGGGGTGGTAGCGGTCGTTGATGTGGCTCGCCCTGCCGGTGCGCAGCTTCTTTTCGTACCGTTTGCCCCGGTTTCTCCTGAACAGGAATTCGGACTCCGGAACGCGGCCCACGGTCCGGTAGATCAGCTCGTCGATTTCCTCCTTTTCCCGGTAGCCGGCAGCCTGATGTAGCATTCCTCCTCCCGGGAATGGTTGGGGAAGTAGTGCAGGAAGTGTCTCATGGTCCATTTTCATCCATTGAATCCTGATGGAAAGGCTGTTTCTGGCGCTTTTGAACGAATGTTTGCTACGGAAGAAGGACCACGTGAAGTGGCTCATTTAGCCGGGGCATGAATGCTCACCAAAACGCAGGCCGCGAGAACCCGGGAAAACAGAAACAGTTCCTTGTTATACTCTCTATCATCAGAGTAATGGGAAGGAAATCTGCCGATTAAAACGCGAGTAATACCCTGTTTTCCAAAATAGCCAATATATTCTCCCTGCAAATAAACTGTTTTCCCATATTCAAACGGAAAAACGATATAAAGCCGGGAAGAAAATGGGTTAATCCCCCGTTTTCAGCACCTTGATGAACGCTTCCTGCGGAATGTTGATTTTTCCGATGGCCTTCATGCGCTTTTTTGCCTTCCTTCTGCTTTTCCAGAAGTTTGCGCTTGCGGGTGACGTCCCCGCCGTAGCATTTGGCCGTCACGTCCTTGCGCATGGGGGAGATGCTTTCCCGGGCAATAATCTTTCCGCCAATGCAGGCCTGAATGGCGACGGTGAAGAGCTGGCGGGGAATGACGTTTTTCAGGCGTTCCGCCAGTTCCCTGCCGCGGGAGGCTGCCTTGTCCTGGTGAACAATCATGGAGAAGGCATCCACCGGTTCCCCGGCGATGAGCATGTCCATTTTAATGAGCTTGGCGGCCTGATAGCCGGCGTATTCATAATCCATGGAGCCGTAGCCTCGCGTCATGGATTTGAGCTTGTCGTTGAAATCCACCAGAATTTCCGCCAGAGGGACGGTGCAGGTGAGCATTACGCGCATATCGTCAATGGTCTCCGTATTGTCCACGCTGCCGCGTTTTTCCAGGACAAGTTGCATGATATCCCCGATGTATTCCCCAGGAAGCATAATGAACACCTTGACGATAGGTTCCCGGATTTCCTGAATTTCCTGCGGTTCCGGGAGCAGGCTGGGATTGTCCACATTGATTTCCTCTCCATTGGTCTTGGTGACCTCATAAATCACGGAGGGGTAGGTGGAGATGATATCCATGTTGAATTCCCGGCGCAGACGCTCCTGGATGATTTCCATATGGAGCAGGCCAAGGAAGCCGCAACGGAACCCGAAGCCCAGAGCTACGGAAGATTCCGCCTGGAAGGAGAAAGCGGCGTCATTAATCTGAAGCTTCGCCATGGCCGCTTTCAGGGCTTCAAAATCGGAGGAATCCACCGGATAAATGCCGGAAAAGACCATGGGGCGGATTTCCTTGAAACCGGGCAGGGGGGATGGGCAGGGGCGCATGTAATCCGTATACGTGTCCCCGATCTTGACATCAGCCGCGGATTTCATGTTGGCGATGATGTAGCCTACGTCGCCGGCTTCCAGGGAATCCGTTCGGGTCATTTTGGGGGTGAAGATACCCACTTCCTTCACTTCATACACTTCGTCCGTTGCGAAAAGTTTGACTTTCATGCCGCGGTGCACGCTGCCGGAAATGACGCGCACATAGGAGACTACGCCGCGGTAGGCGTCGTAAACGGAATCGAACACCAGGGCGCGCAGAAGGCCGTCCTGTTCCGTTTCAGGCGGAGGGATGCGCTGAACAACGGCTTCCAGAATATCATCAATGCCGATGCCCATCTTGGCGGAGGCATGGATGGCTTCCTCATGGGGGATGCAGACGATGTCCTCCAGCTGGCGGTATACTTTGGGCAGGTTGGCACTGGGAAGGTCAATCTTATTGATGACGGGGATAATGGCCAGGTTCAGATCCATGGCCAGGTGCATGTTGGCAAGTGTCTGGGCTTCCACTCCCTGGGCCGCGTCCACAATAAGAAGGGCTCCCTCGCATGCCGCCAGGGAACGGGACACTTCATAGGAGAAATCCACATGGCCCGGCGTATCCAGAAGATTGAGCTTGTAAGTCTTTCCGTCCCCGGCCTTGTAGAAAATGGTAACGGGGTGGGACTTGATGGTGATGCCCTTTTCCCCTCCCAGATCCATGGCGTCCAGAAGCTGATCCTGCTTCTCCCGTTCGGAAATGGTATTCGTCTTTTCCAGCAGCCGGTCGGAAAGGGTGGTCTTTCCGTGGTCGATGTGAGCGATAATGGAGAAATTGCGAGTCAGTTCAATGGACATGGTGGTCTCTACCCTTCTAACATGAGTGCCCTGTGCGCGGGGAGGGTAACATAGCCCATGCGGCGGTCAAGACTTGAACATGACTGCCTCCCGTTCCCTGCCGCGTCGGCTTCATTCGCTCCGGGAAAACCGTCATTCATGACAGGGGCTGCGCCGGGAGATTGAACGTGAGGGAAGAAGGAAGGCTCTCAACTGGTACAGGCACGCGAACCTTTTCCCGTGCGGCCATTTCTTACCAAGCCAGCATATGAAATCTTTTTTAGCAGCCATTTTAAGCCTATTTATTCCCGGCCTCGGCCAGTTGTACAAGGGCCACTTTGTCCAGGCCATTCTCTGGTTCCTGGTGGTAGGTGCGGCTTACGGCCTCCTGTATTGGTTCATCTTTGCACTCGTTCCTATTGTCCTGCATATCATTTGTATTTTGCAGGCCTATTTCATGGACAATGAATGATGCCTGCCGTTTCGGCTTCACGGCCAGGATGGCCGAAAGAGCAGAGCATCCTGCGCACCGGCAGCGGCATTCATTCCCTGAGGTTGCGGAAGGAATGCGCCGTTCATAGCGGCGTCATTCTTCTTGATACCGGTATTTGCAATGTTAACGGGTTTGTTGGTGCCAGTGGAATCCGCGGATTCTTTTTTAACGGACTTCGATTTGTTTACAGGGGAAACGTCAGCACAACTGTTTTGAATTTGTTAATGACCCCGTCTGTCTTGAAAAATCGGATCGGATGGGAGACGTTGATTCTTCAACAAATAGGATTTTGAATCCGAATTTATCGATAAAATATTTATTGTTAAAAAATTACAATAAATAATATATCAAAAATTATAGATAGAATATCGGTAAGAACAAAATATTGATTTCTATAATTTTCTTACCACCAATTTTTTTTTTTTATTGATACCGGATTCAAAATCCGCTATCTCCGTTTTATAGTTACTAACATTAGTAAACGATGGAAAAAATACTGGGAACCACAATTGTATTGCTGGGGGCTGCCGCTCTTTCCGCAACGGCCGCAACCGTCCAGATTGATCTGTCAGGGTATGATTCAGGAAGCGATGTTAATTCTTCCTTCCAAGCCTACCGTGGCGATCCTTCCGCCATGGCGAATCACTTGAATGAGTGGTTGGCGAATTCTTCCGGATGGTGCGGATCTAAAGCCAATACATCTTCTGAAACCTCAAGTTATTTTAAAAGCGCTGTTGGGAGCGAAGACGGTTCTGTAACGGTGACCTATACCAATAGACGGGGATATGGCGGTTCCGGCGTAGGCCTCAAAGTTTCCCTGGATGCTGCGGGGTATTCTGCTGATGCTTTTTCTTCTCTGACATTCACAGTGGATTTGGCTACCTCCACCGGCGGCACTTATCGGGTTTATCTGGCCTACCAGACGGAAAATGGCTGGCAGGCGGTAGAGTCGCAGGCGACGTCCGGCACGATTACTGTGACGGCAGATCTTTCCGGAAACAAACTGACTTCTGAAAACGTTTATGTATTCGTTGAGTCAAATCCCGGCAGACAAATTAATCATAGGACGGTCTCCGCATGGAGGCCGTCTTTTTTTTTTTACTGGAGGGGGATAACAGAATGCAATGTACCGGGAATCGAGTATTCCCGGCTATGGAAAGAAAAACTGCCCGGAAAATTATTTTTCGCCATGCTTCAGGTTTATTCTTCCAAATAGAGAGGCCGGGATGTTTTTGTTCTTCATCCGGATGTTATCTTTGTTTCTGGAAATTTTTTTTACAGAGCAGGTTTCCTCTGGAAATGAATGAGAAATTGTTTCCTAATTGATCATCTGCCGGATACAATGGTTTCCGCAACAGAAATGTTGATATCTTGGCCGTTTGTTCTTGTAAAACGTCATTTGAATTAATCATCCTTTTTTTTACGGAAACAGGCCAAAGGAATAATCTTCCGATAAACAAAAACTCAGAGCCGTTCCGGAATTATTCCGTGGGTTTTCTTTCTTTTAGAAGTCGTAGCGGTAGCCGACGCTTCCGTTGACCGAGCTGGACCCGTCACGGATGTCCGCGTTCCCGTTCACGTAGATGGTTCCCTTCGTTCCCACCGGCACGCTTAACCCCGCTCCCAGCTGCAGCGCCGTCGTTCCCGTTTTCGCCCCTCTCACGCTTTGCGCGAAGCCGGGGTTGCCCAGCAGGGAGACGTTCGTTTCCCCTCTCCGGTCTCCCAGGTCCTGCGCCGCGTTGACCCGGATTTCCGCCAGCGATTCCCGGCCGAAGATGTTGCTGCCCACCAGACCCATCCAACGGCCGCCCAGCGCCAGCGTCCCCGTCGTCCAGTCCTGCCGGCCGACGTTCAGGCCCGCGTTGCCCGCTCCCGTTTCCTCATAGCCGTCCATCCGCGTCGTCACCACCGAGGCGTTGAACAGCGGCTGCAGCACGCTGCTGCGGTTTTCGTCGAGGTAGATGTCGCAGGTGAGTTCGTACATCGCTCCAAGACCCCACCCGCTGGTGCTTCCCTGCGTCCCGTAGCTTCCTTCCCCGTAGTTGACCGTACGGTTGAGTTTCGCGTCGTTCCACCCTCCCGTCAGGATGAGCGTGTGCGCCCAGCGTTTGTTCTGGTAGCGCCCGAAGAGGCTGGCGTAGTAGCTGTCCAGGCGCCCGTCGGCGCTGTCCGCCGCGCCGGCCGTCAGGTCGCCGTAGCCGGCCGTGAAGGCCGCTCCCACCGTGAGGCGGTCGCTGAGGTCCGCGTCCACGCCTACCGTGCCTCCCCAGGTGGTGAGCTGGTAGCCGCTTTCATCCCCGCGGGTGTCCAGTTTGGCGTAGGAGCCCGTGCCTTCCATCCACATGTGGAAGCGGGGGGGAGGTCGTCGTTGACGTAGGCCGGGTTGACGCCCATGAGGGTGGTCCGGTTCCTGATCCAGCCCATCTGGTCGCGCAGGGCGTCCCTCTGTGCCGTCCCAAGCGCGTTGACCGTGCTCCCAGCCGCCGCCGCCATGGCGCGGGAGGCTCCGGAGAGGTTGCCGTCATTGATCATGGTGCTGACGCCGTTCATGAATTGGGCCAGCTGGGAGTCGGGGTCCAGGTTTTTGCGGGCTTCCCAGAGCAGGCTGGCTCCGGCGGCGGAGTTCCACGTGTCGGCCGCGGAGGCGAAGAGGTTTTCCTGCCGGAGTGTGGCATTGAGCAGGATGTCGTTTCCGTCGCGGCTCAGTGTGGCGTCCTGGTAGTAGACGGCGAAGAGGCCGGATATCCGGGCGGCGAGGCTCTGCCCGTCTTCCAGGCCGCTGATGCTGCCGGTAGCGCTCATCAGGACGACGTCATGGAGGTCGCTCCCCGCGTTCATGGCGGCGTTTCCTTCCATGTTGGAGAGGAGGAAGCCGGCTCCGTCCTGCACGGTGATGGTGCCCGCCGTCAGCATGGGGGCGCCAAAGGGGGCGTCCTGGTTGAAGTTGTAGATCAGTTCCGTCGTGGAGCCGTTCTGGAAGGTGATGTTTTCCACGTTGAGCGTGGTGTTGGCGCTGCCCTGGGCGTCCCCGGTGGCTTCAATACGCAGGGGGTGCCGTTGTTTCCGGCGGTGATGCTGTTGTAGTTCAGCGTGGGGGCGTCCGCGGCGCCTTTCAGGACCAGGACGCCTCCGTCACGGACGGCGAGGTCGTAGTCCTTTTGCCGGTTTGCAGGTATTGGGTGGCTTGCCCGGAGATGTCCAGGGTGCCGCTGCCTGCCAGCGTGCCGGAGAAGGTTCCGGAGGAGGTTGTTGCCGAGGAGATGGAGAGGCGGCCTCCGTTCATGGACAGGGGTGCCGCTGCCGGAGAGGCTGCTGATGGTGCCGGATTCCGTTCCGGTGAGGGCCAGCGTGCCGTCGGCGGTGACTGAGGTTCCGTCCAGCCGGGCTTCTCCGCCCAGAGCCAGTTCCGCTCCTTCCCGGATACGGAGGGAGCCGGTTCCGGTGATGGAGCCGTCGTTTATTTCGCCTGTTCCAGTCAGGTTGAGAGTTCCCTGGATGGTCAGGGAGCCTCCGGCTTCCGTGCCGGTGATGGTTCCGACTTCGGCGTTGCCGTTAATGGTCAGGCCGCCTCCTTCCAGAGTGAGGGTGTCCAGGGTGTTTGACGCGCCGTTGAGGACGATGTTTCCTTCACGCAGGGCGAGGGTTTCCACGTCCATCGTTCCTCCGACCGTCAGCGTCCCGGTTCCTTCCTTGATGAAGGCGACGTTGTTGCCTCCCGTGATGCTGCCGCCCATGACGGTGTCCTGGCCGGCCGGGTCGATGTCGTCTTCTCCCGTCGTCATTTGTTTGTTGTTGAGGATGACGACGGCCGTGCCGTCTCCGGTGTTGTTGACGACTAGGCTGCTGCCCGTGGCTCCCATCAGGTTGTTGATTTTAGCTCCCTGTCCGTCGGATTCGCCCGGGGCTCCGGCCAGGTTGACCGTCAGGGTCTGGCCGCCGCCGATGACGACGCCGGCGTAGCCGGAGAGCGTTTGATAGGAGTTGACTTCATGGGCGTTTCCTCCTTCCTCCTGCACGCGGTAGAGGCCGGTGGCCGCTCCGCTGAGCACCAGGCTTCCTCCGTCCGTTCCGGTGACCCGGATGCCGTAGTTGGACAGAAGGTCGGTCGTGAAGGCGATGTCGCCCAGGTCGCCGACGGTCAGCGTTCCGCTGGTCAGGGTCAGGTAGCTGGAGGAGTCGTCGGTTTTGTGGTCCAGCAGAAGGTTGACGACGGCGTCGTTGCTCAGGTCCAGCGTCAGCCCTTCCCCCCCCTTTATGGACAGGTTCGGGTCGCTTCCCGTTCCGCTGCCGTTGCTGATGACGGCGCCAGACGCCTGCGTGTCCTGGCCGATGTTTTCCGTTCCCAGGGCGATGGTCAGTCCGTCCAGGCCTCCTTCTCCTACGGTTACGGTTCCGCTGACTCCGGTGAGACGGGAGCCGGAGGCGATGTTCCACGTTCCTTTCATATGGCTGCCGCCGGCGCCGGAGAGGTTCAGGCTGCCTTCCGAGATGGTGATTCCTTCCGTGGTTCCGTCAAGGATGGTTTCCGCTCCTGCCGCGTCCGCCCCGAGTGTCAGGGTTCCCGCTCCCGTTTTGGTCAGGGCCGGGCTGTCGGTCAGCGCGTAGATGGTGGCCGAGGCTCCTTCCTGCGCGATATTGATTTCATCAAACCGGGTGAAGGTGACGTTTTGGAAGTCCCCGGTTCCAAAGGTTCCCTTGAGTTCCAGCGTCCTGTTTCCTTCGACCGCCGCTCCGGCGCTTCCGCCGATGGTGATGCCGCTTTGTTCCCCTTCCGCCCCAAAGACGCTTCCTCCCGTCAGCGAGACGAGGACGTCGCCTCCTGCCGTGCCTTTATTTCCTGCTCCATAAATGTTTCCCCGGTAGGCGCCTGTTCCGAGTTCTACCGTGATATTGCCTGCAGTGGTCATGGTGCTGCCTGTGTTTCCTGGCACTTTGGAGTAGGAGCCACCGTAGATGTTGCCGGTGAAGGTGGAGCCTCCGCTAATGGAGATGGAGGAATTTCCTCCAATCGTGTATTGGGCCTGGCCTGAATTTTCAAAGGAACCCCCAATGATGTCCCCGTGAAGGTGATTCCTTCCCTGCCGATGATGGAAACGGAGGTGTCTCCGTTGATGTTGTTGACCGTTCCGGCGTTGTTTACATTGCCATAACTGCCGCCAATGATTGTTTTGACGAAGCTGTTGTGTTCCTCTGTTCCGGAAAGCGTGATTCCGTTCAGGTTGATTGTAGCCGACGTGCTGCCTTGAATCGTTGTTCCGGAAGTGGTATTGCTTGACCAGGAGCTTCCTCCGATGATGTATGAGATGGAGAGTCCCCCATCCAGGTTCTGGGCCGTGTTGGAATATTGGACATTGGTTACCAGCACGCTCGTGTTGCCCGTGATGGTGGTGACGGCGTTGTGGGCGGAGGTGCTCCCGCCGATGATGGCTCCCGCCACGATGGCGTTATCCTTGACGGTAACGTTGGTGTTTCCCGTCAGGGTAGTGCTTGCTCCCTTGTTGTTCCCGCCGATGACGTGTTCCGCCGTGGCGTCGCCGGAAAGCTGCACATGGGTGTCCCCAGTCAGCGTGCTGGTCTGGAGTTTGGTGCTCCATTCATTGGTGACACCTCCGGCGATGATGCCGAATGCTCCTCCGTTGATGTCCATCCAGATGTCCCCCTGGTAGTTGAGGTTGCCGGACGGCAGGGTCGCCCCGCTGTTGTATACCCCGGACAGGTTGATTTTAGTTTCGCCGGTGTTGGTGATTTGATAGACTTTGTCCCCGCTGGTCGTCAGGGTCCCGTTCAGATATCCCAGGCTGACGTTGGCCGCTCTCCCCCTCCCCAAGAGCCAGCGTAAAGGCGTTCTTGACCGTTTCTTCCAATGCCCCTCCCGCTCCCGCAGATACCCACGTCACACGGGATATCGCCCCGTCTTCTATCGTCAGCACGCTGCCTTCTATTCTATATTGCCCTGTCTCTAAGCCCAATACGGTAAAATTCGTACCAAGGTTGTTCCCTAAATCAAACGTGTATCCCTGCTCTCCCTCTACCAGGCTGTCAAGCGCGCCGCCGATGTCAATGGTGCCTGAAGTGAAAGTTACATTTTCCTTGGTAAAGGAGGAACCGGATTCCGTATAGGTTAGCTTGGCTCCGTCAATTGCTGCGTTTTTCAATATGCCGGTGCCGTTCATGTTCAGAACGGATTTGCCCCCAGAGTGGCGGAGGTGAAATCCAGCGTTCCTCCCGCCATGGTGATTATTCCGGAATAGGCCAGGGAAGAATTGTTGATTTTCAAGGTGCCACCTTGGGCCGTAATATTCGCGTTGATGACGGATCCCGTCAGGTTTTGCGTGCCTGTTCCGGCCATAATCAGATTTATTCCTCCCGTGGGAGTAGTGTTGCCGTTTACTCCGGAATGCTGCGTGGTTGCCCCGATACTTCCCCCATACGTGTAATTTCCGTTGCCCGTCAGGGTAAGATTCGCTCTGGAGGAATTAGCCGACTGGACGCGTCCTTTATGTGTGTTCCGCTGAAGCCGTCAGCATCATTTAAACCGGCCAGAGAGGCGGCATTGGAAATTTGCAACGTCAGGGCGCTGGAACTTTGATTGATTGAGCCTGACAAATCTACCGTTGCGTTGGCGAGAGCCGTTCCCGTAATCTGGAGAATGGCCCCGCCGGCTGCGTCCCCTTCTGGGAAAGGATAATGTTCCCGGAAAAACTGCTTTCCTGGGAACCAAGCACAAACTTGGAGGCATAGCCGGCATTGCCGTTAGCCGCTACCAGCGTCAAATTTCCTTCTCCGGCAAATGCCCCGTTCAAATTGATGGTACAGGCGCCGTTCGTATTCTGATTAATGGTAAACGAGGAGCCTGCTCCGATATAAAGTCCTGTGGAATAATTGTTGTTTCCTGAATTTACATCAAGGTTGACGGATTGGCTCCCAGTAACTGAATACTCATTGGCGGGCTCATTGTTATTAAAGGTGGAGTTCGCTCCCCATGCGGGGGATTCAGATGTTGGGACGGCCAGGGAAACACTGGTGTAACAAGCCAGAACAGCCGCCAGCAGGGTAATAGGCAGATGGAGACGCATTATAAAAATATTAGATGTTAATTTTTTATGTATATAACGGATTGAAAATTCGGCGATGATTCCAATATTGGCCCATGCAATATAAAATTTGATATTTTATATTCAAAATGAAAGTCTTATAGTATACCTCCCTTTGCTTCAAGGGGGAGGTAAATGAAAAGGTGAAAATCCCATTTTAGAAATTTAAAAAATCATAATGCACTTACAGTAAAAGTATGAGAATCCGGGAACTGGTATTTTCAACTTGACATCAGAATTTTCAATCCGCTTTTCCTCTTTTCGTGAAATAACGCGGAGAAGACATAAAAAAGACCGCCCCCCGGAAACGGGGGAGCGGCCCTTGAAGTGTGGGTGGAGAGAACAGGTTAGCGTTCGTTGTCGAAGTTGATGGTATCGTTCAACATGTCTTCGGCAAGTTCCGCCGCTTCCTTCTTCTTCGCTGGCCGACGCGATTTCTTCTGCGCCCTCTGCGGGTTCCACTTCAATCTTGCTGTAACGGGAGAATCCGGTGCCGGCGGGAATGAGGTGGCCCATGATGACGTTTTCCTTGAAGCCTTCCAGCGTATCGGTCTTGCCGAGGGTGGATGCTTCCGTCAGAACGCGCGTGGTATCCTGGAAGGATGCCGCGGAAATGAAGGATTCCGTTTCCAGGGAGGCCTTCGTGATGCCGAGCAGAACGGGCTTGGCTGCGGCCGGTTGGCCTCCCTGGGCTACGGTTTGTTCATTGATGCGGTCGAACGTAGTCTTGTCCACCTGGTCTCCCCACAGGAATTCGGTATTGCCGGGTTCCGTGATGACTACCTTGCGAAGCATCTGGCGCACGATGATTTCCACATGCTTGTCGTTGATTTCCACACCCTGGAGGCGGTACACTTCCTGAACTTCGTTGACGAGGTGTTCCTGAAGGCGTTCCTTGCCGCAGACATCCAGAATTTCTTCCGGAGAGACGGGGCCTTCCGTAAGCTGGTCGCCCAGATGCACATGGTCGTCTTCATGAACGATAACGTGCTTGTTCATCGGAACCAGATGATCCACCAGTTCGCCCGTGGGTGTTTCAATGGTAATGACCTTCTTGCCGCGGGAGGTATTCTTGCTGCTGAGGCGCACAATGCCCTCCACGCGTGCAATGGTGCAGGCATCCTTGGGCTTGCGGGCTTCGAACAGTTCCGCCACGCGGGGCAGACCGCCGGTGATGTCCTTCGTCTTGGCTACCTTGCGGGGCGTCTTGGCCACCATCGTGCCGGCGGAGATGGTTTCCCCGTCCTTCACGGTGAGGTTGGCGCCTGCGGGAATGGCATGATGAGCCAGAACTTCACGGGTCTTGGCATCGCGGATGACCACCTGCGGGTGCAGTTCCTGCTTGTGTTCCATGACGACAAGGGAGGAGGCTCCGGTTTCCCGGTCCGTTTCCTTGGAAACGGTGATGCCGACGATCATATCCTTTGAATTGACGATGCCGCCCTTTTCTGCAATCACGGGTACGTTGTACGGATCCCAAGTGGCGAGGGTTTCATCCTTCTTGATAGCGCCGCCGTTGGGCACGTACAGGATGGTGCCGATGACGGGCTGGTAGGATTCCAGTTCGCGGCCCTGTTCGTTTTCGATGCGGACGGAGCAGTTTTTATTCAGAACGACAAAGTTGCCGTCTGCGTTTTCCACCGTGCGGAGATCTTCCGTGTAGATGACGCGGCCGTCGTTCTTGGCTTTCACAATGGGCTGCTTGAACGCCGTGGTGGCCGTTCCGCCCACGTGGAACGTACGCATGGTGAGCTGCGTGCCGGGTTCGCCGATGGACTGGGCGGCAATAATGCCGACCGCTTCCCCGATCTTCACTTCCTGTCCGGTGGCCAGGTTCAGGCCGTAGCACTTGGCGCAGCAGCCTTTCTTGAGTTCGCAGGTGAGCACGGAACGGATTTTCAGCCGTTCAATGCCGATTTTTTCCAGTTGTTCCGCCTGCTTTTCGTTAATGAGGTCGTTGATGTCCACGATAACCTCGCCGCTGACGGGGTCAACGATGCGTTCGCAGGAAGTCCGGCCGTAGATACGGGAGGCAAGGGACGCCACTTCTTCGTCGCCGTCATAAATGGCGTGAACGGTGATGCCGTTGCTGGTGCCGCAGTCTTCCGCATGGACGATGACATCCTGGGCCACGTCCACGAGTTTGCGGGTCATGTAGCCGGAGTCCGCCGTTTTCAGGGCGGTATCCGCCAGACCCTTGCGAGCGCCGTGGGTGGAGATGAAGTATTCCAGCACGGAAAGGCCTTCACGGAAGTTGGCCGTGATGGGGCGTTCGATAATTTCGCCGCTGGGTTTCGCCATCAAACCGCGCATGCCGGAGAGCTGCTTGATCTGCGCCTTGTTGCCTCGGGCGCCGGAGTCCACCATCATGAAGAGCGGGCTGGCCATCTTGGAGCCTTCGTTGTGTTCCAGCTTGCGGTACAGAGCCGCCTGGATGACATCCGTAGTCTGGGTCCAGATGTCCACCACCTTCTGGTAGCGTTCCCCATCCGTGATGATACCGTTCTTATACTGGCGGGTCACCTTGTCCAGTTCCGCATAGGCTTTTTCAATTTCCGTTTTTTCTGGGAGGGAACCACCAGGTCCACGATGCCGATGGAGCAGCCGGAACGGGTTGCTTCCTTGAAGCCCAGGTTTTTCAGGGCGTCCAGAGTCTGTACGGTACGTTCCTTGCCGACGGTCTGGTAGCAGCGCCAGATGATGTCGCCCATCTGTTTCTTGCCTACGTTGCGGTTAATGTAACCGAGTTCCCGGGGCCAGATTTCATTGAAACGCACGCGTCCGGCAGTAGTGATGATAACCTTCTTGGTGACATCCCCATACACCACTTCGGAAGGCTTTTTACCGTAGTCCGGGTTGTGCAGGCGGATCCAGTCATGGTAGCCGATTTTGCGGGCGGCAATGGCGTATTCCACCTCGTCGATGGATTCGAAGAGGGGAAGATGGTGATGATTATCCTGATTGTTCTGCACTTCCGCAGCACGGGTGTGTGTCAGGAAGTACGCGCCCAGAATGATGTCCTGCGTGGGTGTGGCAATGGGCTTGCCGGAGGCAGGCGAAAATATTATTGGGCGCCAGCATGAGCTGGCGGGCTTCCATCTGCGCTTCCACGGACAGAGGCACATGTACAGCCATCTGGTCGCCGTCGAAGTCCGCGTTGTACGCATTACAGACGAGCGGGTGCAGACGGATGGCGGAGCCTTCAATCAGAACCGGTTCAAAAGCCTGGATGGAGAGGCGGTGCAGGGTGGGCGCGCGGTTGAGCATGACCGGGTGGCCCTTGGTCACTTCTTCCAGGATATCCCACACCTCCGGCGTCTTGCGGTCAATGAGCTTCTTGGCGGAGCGCACCGTGTGCACGTAGCCCAGCTCTTTCAGACGGTGGATGATGAAGGGCTCAAACAGAATGAGCGCCATCTTCTTGGGAAGACCGCACTGGTTGAGTTTCAATTCCGGACCGATAACGATAACGGAGCGGCCGGAGTAGTCCACGCGCTTGCCGAGCAGGTTCTGGCGGAAACGGCCTCCCTTGCCCTTCAGCATGTCGGAGAGGGATTTGAGGGCGGTTGCCGGCGCCGGTGACGGCACGACCGTGGCGGCCGTTGTCAAACAGGGCATCCACGGCTTCCTGAAGCATGCGTTTTTCATTACGGATGATGACTTCCGGCGTTTTGAGGCTCAGGAGGGTTTTCAGGCGATTGTTGCGGTTGATGACGCGGCGGTACAGGTCATTCAGGTCAGACGTTGCGAAACGACCGCCTTCCAGGGGAACCAGCGGGCGCAGGTCCGGAGGAATGACGGGCAGAACGTTCAAAATCATCCATTCCGGGCGCGTGTTGGACTGAAGGAACCCCTGGGCCAGTTTCAGACGCTTGGCAATCTTGCGTTTGTTCTGTTTGGAGTTGGTATTGTCCAGCTGTTCCTGAAGATCCGCGACGAGGGTGGGCAGATCAATGGCCGCCAGCATTTTCTGGATGGCTTCCGCGCCCATGCCGGCTTCAAAGCTGTCATAGCCGTATTCGTCTTCCGCATTGCGGGAATTCTTCTTCCGTCAGGATGGCCCCCTTTTCCAGAGGGGTACTTCCGGGATCTACCACGATGTAGTCTTCATAGTAAATCACGCGTTCCAAATGGCGGGCCGTCATGTCCAGCATAAGGCCGATGCGGCTGGGCATGCATTTGTAAAACCAGATGTGGGAGACCGGAACGGCCAGTTCAATGTGGCCCATTCGTTCGCGGCGCACGCGCGCGTTGGTTACTTCCACGCCGCAGCGGTCGCAGGTGATGCCCTTATGCTTGATGCGCTTGTACTTGCCGCAGGCGCATTCCATGTCTCGGGTGGGCCCGAAGATGCGTTCGCAGAACAGGCCGCCTTTTTCCGGCTTGAACGTGCGGTAGTTGATGGTTTCCGGGTTGACGACTTCACCGAATGACCAGCTGCGGATGGTATCCGGATCCGCCACGGTGATGGCAACCTGGTCAAAGGTCCGGGGCTTGTCGCTCAGGCCGTGCATTTCCCTGATGGTGGGGGTGTCAGACATATATTGAAAGTTTAAAGGAGGTTTGGTGCCCGCCCCCCGCGTTTTGCGGCGCGGGGGCGGAATGCGGTGGATATTAGAATTTGAGGTCGGAGAAGTCGACGTCCGCCAGGCCGGCCATGTCGTCGCTGTCAAAGCCTTCCGTCATGCCGTCCACAGGAGTGAGATCCGTGCCGCCGAGTTGCAGGGAGGGTTGTTCATCCTTGTTTCCGGGGCGTACGTTCAGCCCCAGGGACTGCATTTCCTTCATCAGAACGTTGAAGGATTCCGGAGTTCCGGCTTCCAGGGTATTATCCCCCCTTCACGATGGATTCGTAAATGCGGGTACGGCCCTGAACGTCGTCGGACTTGACGGTGAGAAGCTCCTGGAGGGTATAGGCGGCGCCATAGGCTTCCAGCGCCCACACTTCCATTTCCCCGAAACGCTGGCCGCCGTATTGGGCCTTGCCGCCCAGGGGCTGCTGCGTGACCAGGCTGTACGGACCCACGGCACGGGCGTGAATCTTGTCCGCCACCAGGTGGTTCAGTTTGAGCATGTAGGTCTGGCCTACCACCACCGGGTTATGGAAAGGTTCGCCGGTCAGGCCGTCATAAAGAGTACTCTTCCCTCCCACGGTGCCGTCCTTGCCGTCACCGATCCAGGTGAAACCGTCCACCTTCTTGGCTTCGGACATGTAATTCCAGATGGTTTCTTCACTGATGCCGTCGAACACCGGGGTAGCCACCTTGAAGCCAAGGGCCCTGGCAGCGATGCCGAGGTGGGCTTCAAGCACCTGTCCCACATTCATTCGGGAAGGCACGCCCAAGGGGTTCAGCACGATGTCCACCGGAGTGCCGTCCGCGAGGAAAGGCATATCCTGTTCCGGAACGATTTTGGCGACAACGCCCTTGTTGCCGTGGCGGCCGGCCATCTTGTCACCCACACCGAGCTTGCGCTTGGCGGCGATGTATACTTTGACTTCTTTCAGTCCGCCGGGTTCGGATTCGTCTCCGGATTCCATCTGATCCAGTCGGTGTTCCCGTTCGTCATCCAGTTCCGTAAAGCGGCCTTCAAAGGAGGTGATGATTTCCAGAATCTTGTTGCGGATCGGGCTGGGCTCGATTTCGATGTGGTCGTGAACCAGGGCCAGCTTGCGCAGCAGGGTCTTGGTGATTTTCCGGTTGGCCGGGATGATGATTTCACCGGTCTGTTCGTTGACGACGTCCAACGGGATTTTTTCGCCCAGAAGAATGTCGGAGAGCTTCTTGGTCAACTGGTCAATAAGCTGCTCTTTCTTCTTCTTGTGTTCGTCGTTGATTTTCTTGAACTGCTTTTTCTTCTCCGCGCTGTCCACGACGAGGTCGCCGCGGTGGTGGCCGGAGCCTGTGGAAGAAATGCGCACGTCCATCACAATGCCGGTGCAGCCGGAGGGAACGCGGAGGGATGTATCTTTCACTTCTGCGGCCTTTTCACCGAAGATGGCGCGAAGGAGGCGTTCTTCCGGGGCCAGTTCCGTTTCCGATTTAGGCGTAATTTTGCCGAAGAATGTCGCCGGGCTTCACTTCCGCGCCGATGCGGATGACACCGTCATGGTCCAGGTTTTTCAGGGCTTCATCACCGGCGTTCGGGATATCACGGGTGATTTCTTCCGGGCCCAGCTTGGTATCACGGGCCTGCACTTCAAACTCGGAGATGTGGATGGAGGTGAAGGTGTCTTCCTTCACGGTTTTTTCGGAGATGACAATAGCGTCTTCGAAGTTGTAACCGTTCCACGGCATGTAGGCCACCAGAACATTGCGGCCGAGGGCCAGTTCGCCCTGGTCCGTGTTCGGGCCGTCCGCCAGCACGTCGCCGGTTTTGATTTTGTCGCCGCGGCGCACGATCGGACGCTGGTTGATGCAGGTTCCGGCATTGGAACGCATGAACTTGCGCAGGGGATAGACGTAAACTCCATTGTCGCGGTCCGTGCGCACACTGTCGGGATCAGACAGGAACACTTCCGGGCGCACGGGCAGTTCCCCGTCTTTTTGTGGTGATAATGACTTCAGCCGTGGCGGAGGCCACGATGCCGTCCGCTTCCGCCAGAACGACGGAACGGGAGTCCCTGGCGCACTTTCCTTCGATACCGGTTCCCACGTATGGAGATTCCGCTACCATCAGAGGCACGCCCTGGCGCTGCATGTTGGAGCCCATCAGGGCGCGGTTGGCGTCGTCATGTTCCAGGAAGGGGATAAGACCGGCGGCGATGGAAACGAGCTGCTTGGGAGAAACGTCCATGTAATGCACGTCTGCCGGATCCACTTCGATGAATTCGCCTTTTTCACGGGCGGTTACGCGGGAGGTCGTGAAGTTGCCCTGTTCGTCCAGCGGGTTGTTGGCCTGGGCGATGAGATAGCCTTCTTCCTGATCGGCGGTGACGTATTCGATGGTATTGGTGACCCGGCCGTTTTCCACCTTGCGGTAAGGCGTTTCAATGAACCCGAATTCATTGATGCGGGCGTAGGTGCACATGGAGTTGATTAGGCCGATGTTGGGGCCTTCCGGCGTTTCAATGGGGCAAATGCGCCCGTAGTGGGAGGGATGCACGTCCCGGACTTCAAAACCGGCCCGGTCACGGTTCAGGCCGCCGGGCCCCAAGGCGGAAAGACGGCGCTTGTGCGTCAACTCCGCACGGGGGTTGATCTGATCCATGAATTGGGAGACCTGGGAGCGGCCGAAGAAATCGCGCACGACGGCGCTGAGGGCCTTCGGATTGATAAGTTTGCTGGGCGTGACGCCTTCAATGTTCTGGTCAATGAGGGTCATGCGTTCCTTGACCAGGCGTTCGGTGCGGGCGAGGCCTACGCGGCACTGATTGGCCATGAGTTCGCCTACGGCACGTACGCGGCGGCTGCCCAGGTGGTCGATGTCGTCCACCATGCCTTCGCCCTTCTTGAGACGCAGGAGGTATTTGAGGGCGGCCAGGAAATCTTCCGCCGTCATCAGGCGCTGGTCCAGACTGGTGTCCAGTCCGAGTTTCTGGTTGATTTTGTAGCGCCCCACGCGGGTGAGGTCGTATTTCTTGGGATCGTCAAAAAGCCTCTTAAGCAGGGTGCGTGCCTGAGCGGCAGTAGCGGGATCTCCGGGACGCAGGCGTTTGTAGATTTCCTTGAGGGCGGATTCTTCGTCGTGAGCGGGATCCTTCTTCAGGGTTTTAATCAGCACGTCGTCCTCGCTCTGGTCAATGACGTCGATTTTCTTGATGCCGAACTGGAGGAGCTGGCGAACCACACCCATATTGAGCTGTTCGAAAGCCTTGGCAAGAACCAGATCCTTGTCCTTGATCGTGTCCACAGCCACAAGGTTGTGCAGATCTTCTTCCGTCATGTCTTCGCTCAGGGGAAGCGTGCGGATGTTGTAGAACTGGCTGACGATGTCGCGGTCCGTTTTGAAGCCCAGGTAGCGCATAAACGTCGTCGCAAGGAATTTGCGGCGGCGGCGGCGGCGATCAAGGTAAACGTAAAGCAGGTCGTTGGTGTCAAACTGAACCTCCAGCCAGGAGCCCCGATCCGGGATGATGCGGAAGGAGTGGAGCAGTTTCCCGTTCAGGTGCTGGGCGCTTTCAAAACAAATGCCCGGGGAACGGTGGAGCTGGGACACGATGACGCGTTCGGCACCGTTGATGACAAAGGTGCCGCGGTTGGTCATCATGGGGAGTTCTCCCATATAGACCGTTTCTTCCTTGGACTCGTTGTCGGATTTGAGCTTGAAGGTGACTTGAAGGGCGGCGCTGTAGGTTTCCCCCGCGCGGATGGCCTCGTAATCGCTCATCTTCGGCTGTTCAATGTCATAGGAGACGAAGTCGAGCTCAATGTTTTCGTCATAGCTCTTGATAGGAAAGATTTCCTTCAGAACGCCTTGTAACCCGATGTTTTTCCTAGCCGCGGCCGGCGTGTCCTGTTGTAGAAAATCGAAGTATGATTGAAGTTGAATCTCAATAAGGTTCGGAGGTTCGATGACTTCCTTGATATTCCCGAAGTAGAGTCGCTTTGACATGGGCTGCTGTGGCGGAGATGTTATGGTTTGCATCCTGAAGAACCCGGATGCCGGGTTGGGCGGTTCTTTCCCTGGGGGACGGAACCGACTGGAAGCGTTTTACGAAATAAAAGGCCTCTAGTCGGTCACGCGGGATGTGAAGACGAGGAAGCGCAACAGGAGAAAAACGGCTTTTCTCCTGTTGCGCGGGAAGTAAAAAGCTTACTTGACGTCTACCTTGGCGCCAGCTTCTTCCAGCTTGGCCTTGGCGGCGTTAGCTTCGTCCTTGGAGACTGCTTCCAGGATGACGGCGGGAGTGCCTTCAACCAGTTTCTTGGCGTCCACCAGGCCGAGACCGGCCTTCACTTCGCGGACGGCCTTAATTACGGCGATCTTGTTGGCGCCGGCTTCCGTCAGGACGACGTTGAATTCGGTCTTCTCTTCTTCAGCTTCGGCAGGAGCGGCGGCAGCGCCGGCGGCAGCTACGGGAGCAGCGGCGGAAACGCCCCACTTTTCTTCCAGGAGCTTGACGAGGTCGGCAGCTTCCAAGATGGTAAGGGTGCCGAGTTCTTCAGCGATTTTGTTAATATCAGCCATTGTATTATTTTCTAGTTTGGTTTCGAGTCGCGCCAAGAGCCAACTTGGCATTTCAGTTCTCCGGCCGGAGTTCCGACAAGGAACCTGTAGGAGAGTCGGGTCCGGTTTTCACACATTTGGCTAGAGTGCAACCGGACCGTCCGGTCAAGGGGTTGGTATTAGGCGGCGGGTTCTTCGCTGCCGCCGTTTTCTTTGTCCACATATGCCTGAATAACTCGGGCAAGAGCGGAACCGGCCGCGTTGATGGTGCCAAGGAGTTTGGCAAGCAACTGATCGCGGGGAGGCAGTTCGCCGATGGCGCGGATTTCGTCCGCGGAAAGAATGGCTCCATCCAGGATCGCCACCTTGTATTCGGCTTTCTTGGAAGCCTTGGCAAAGGTGTTGATGGCCTTGGCGGCGCCTGCTACGTCGGACGCGCCGGTCACGAAAGCGGTCTGGCCGACGAGGTGTTCTCCGATGTCGGGAAGGCCGGCATCCGTCAGAGCCGTGCGCATGAAGTTGTTCTTGGCTACGTGGCACTGAGCGCCGCAGGCGGTCAGGGCGGAACGCAGATTGGTGAACTCAGGCACGGTGATCGAGGTGTAGTCCACGACGATCAGGAACGGGGAGGCGTTGACGCGAGCGGTCAGGTCGTCAATGATGATACGCTTGTCAGGATTCATGGTGTGCTAAATCGGTTCGGGTTACAGTTTGGCGATGGAAGCGGTGTCAACCGGCAGACCGGGGCACATGGCGCATGAAACGGTGACAGATTCAATGTAGGCGCCCTTGGCGGAAGCCGGGCGGGCCTTGACGACGGAATCAATCAGGGCAGCGATGTTTTCGGCGATGCTTTCGTTGGAGAAAGACAGCTTGCCTACAGCGGCGGAGATATTGGCGTTCTTGTCAACCTTGTAGTCAACGCGGCCGGCCTTCACTTCCTTCACAGCCTTGGCCGTATCGTCCGTGACGGTACCGGTTTTCGGGTTGGGCATCAGGCCGCGCGGACCCAGTACACGGGCAACCTTGCGAACCTCCGTCATGGCGTCGGGGGTGGCAATGGCCGTATCAAAGTCAACAAATCCTCCCTGGACTTTCTTGATGAGATCTTCAAACCCCACGAATTCGGCTCCGGCTTCCTGGGCGGCCTTGGCGGCATCGCCCTGAGCGAAGACGAGGACGCGGACGTTTTTTTTACGTGCCGTTAGGCAGGGAAACGCTGCCGCGAACCATCTGGTCGGATTTGCGGGGGTCCACAGTCAGGTGGAAGGAGACGGTGACGGTCGGGTCGAATTTCGGTGCCGGGAAGGATTTCATGGTTTCCACGGCTTCCGTGATGCTGTAGTTCTTGTTAGGGATAACAAGCTTGGCTGCTTCTTGATATCGCTTGCTGCGTTTGGTAGACATGTGTGTATTTGGCAGTGCGTTCGGACTGGTTTAATCCTCCTGCGGTGAGTGTTACATACCTTCAACTTCAATGCCCATCTGGCGAGCCTGGCCGGCAAGAATGCGGGCGGCGCGTTCAGGGTCTTTCGTGTTGAGGTCAGGGAGTTTGGTGTTGACAACTTCCATCAGCTTGGCCTTGGAAAGAGTGGCGACTTTCTTTTTGTTCGGTTCGCCGGAACCGGAGGCGATGCCTGCGGCTTTCTTGAGAAGTACGCTGCCCGGGGGCTGCTTGGTGATGAAAGAAAATGACTTGTCCTTGTAAACCGTGATGACGGTCGGCAGGAGATCGCCGGCCTGCTTTTGCGTGGCGGCGTTGAACTCCTTGCAGAATGCCATGATGTTTACACCGGCCTGACCAAGTGCCGGACCCACGGGCGGGGAGGGGTTAGCGGCTCCGGCATTGATCTGGAGCTTGATGATTTTGGTTATTTCTTTTGCCATGGTTTTGCTTTGTTAGCGGAGAAAATAAACGGGAAGGGGGCTGATGGGGGAGACGCAAAGAAGATTCAGGCTTTTTCCACCTGCCAGTATTCCAGGTCCACAGGCGTGGCACGGCCAAAAATGGAGACGCTGACACGAAGCTTGCCCTTTTCCGGGTCGATTTCTTCGATGGTGCCTTCCTGGCTCTGGAACGGGCCTTCGCACACGCGCACAGGGTCGCCGACGGCGAATTCCCCACCTTGGGACGAGCGGCAACGGCTTCCGCATCCAACAGGGGCAGAAGGTCTTCCACCTCGCGCTTGCGCATGGGGAGGGGGGGCGTTGCGGGAGCCGGCAATGCTGATGACACCGTCAATTTGCTGGATAAAGTACCAAAGATCCTTGTTCAGGGTGCCGTCCGCTTCCAGCAGGTACATGTTGGCATAAACGTACCCGGGAAAGAGTTTGCTGTGACGTTCCGTTTTTTTGCCGTTGCGCACTTCGGAAATAAGTTCCGTGGGGACTTCCACCCGGTAAATGAAGTCGGAAAGCTCGGCGTCCTTCGCCTTGCGGATGATGCGGTCACGAACGCTGTTTTCCTGTCCGGAGAGGACGTGAAGGACATACCATTGTTCGTGAGGCTCTGGGGTACTGGGCATGATCGGAGAAAGAAGTGGGGAGAGTAAAACTAGATTGCCAACTGGATGAGATAGTTGACCACGCTGTGAAGAAAAATGTCGAACGATGCAACAAACGCGCCAAGGAATACCATGGCAATCAGTACGACGAGAGTGGAACCCCAGAGTTCGCGGAATTTTTTGAAACCTTTCACCTTGGGGTCGCTTTCCCAGGGCCAGGTCGTCTTCTTAAGTTCGCCCTTAACTTCGGCGATGAATTGAGAAATCTTGCGAAACATGCTTCAAGGTGGGGTGGTGTATTTGGAAAGAAGTGGCAGGTCAGGAGGGACTCGAACCCCCAACTTTTTGGTTTTGGAGACCAACGCTCTACCAATTGAACTACTGACCTGTTGGAGTCTCTTCTTTCGTGGGAAATGAGGGGGCCTGCGGGGAGGCCCCCTCATTAAACCTGATGTAGATTCCTCTACAAGTTCCTGAGGAACTTAGTCAAGGATTTCGCTGATACGACCGGCACCCACGGTGCGGCCGCCTTCGCGGATAGCGAATCGCATGGCTTTTTCCATGGCGATCGGAGTGATGAGCTGGACTTCCAGGTTGACGTTGTCGCCGGGCATCACCATTTCCACACCTTCGGGAAGGGTGCAGCAACCGGTCACGTCCGTTGTACGGAAGTAGAACTGCGGGCGGTAGTTGTTGAAGAACGGAGTGTGACGGCCGCCTTCTTCCTTGGTCAGGACGTAAACTTCTGCCTTGAAGTTTTTGTGGGGCTTCACGGTGCCGGGCTTGATGATTACCTGGCCGCGTTCGATATCTTCCTTCTTCAGGCCGCGGAGGAGCAGACCAACGTTGTCGCCGGCCTGGCCTTCGTCAAGCAACTTACGGAACATTTCGATGTCCGTAACGGCGGTTTTCTGGGTGTCCTTGATGCCGATGATTTCCACTTCTTCCATCTTCTTGATGACGCCGCGTTCGATACGGCCGGTAGCCACGGTGCCGCGGCCGGAGATGGAGAATACGTCTTCCACAGGCATGAGGAAGGGCTGGTCTACAGGACGTTCGGGCTGCGGGATGTAGGAGTCAACAGCGGCCATAAGTTCCATGATGGATTCTTCGGCAGCGGCGTCGCCTTCCAGAGCCTTAACGGCGGAACCCTTAATAATGGGGGTGTCGTCGCCCGGGAATTCGTATTCGTTGAGAAGTTCGCGGATTTCCATTTCCACGAGTTCAAGCAGGTCGGGATCGTCAACCAGGTCGCACTTGTTCATGTAAACGACAATGGCGGGAACGCCCACCTGGCGGGCAAGGAGGATGTGTTCGCGGGTCTGCGGCATCGGGCCGTCGGAAGCGGCAACCACAAGGATGGCGCCGTCCATCTGGGCAGCGCCGGTGATCATGTTTTTCACATAGTCGGCGTGTCCGGGGCAGTCAACGTGGGCATAGTGGCGGTTTTCCGTTTCGTATTCAACGTGAGCCGTGGAGATGGTGATGCCGCGTTCGCGTTCTTCGGGGGCGGCGTCAATCTGATCATAGCCGCGTGCTTCGGCGAAACCCTTCTTAGCGAGCACTGAAGTAATGGCGGCGGTAAGGGAGGTTTTGCCGTGGTCAACGTGACCGATGGTGCCCACGTTCACGTGGGGCTTGTTGCGCTGGAATTGCTCTTTAGCCATAATATTATGTTTAGGTTTGGGCTGCTATGGGTCTAGCTTGAAGATGGAGCTTCTGGCGGGAATTGAACCCGCGACCTCATCCTTACCAAGGATGCGCTCTACCCCTGAGCTACAGAAGCATAGACTTCTTCCGCCTTTCGCTGCTCCTAGAGAAGTCGTAAATCCGCCCAAACCTGCGGTTCTAGCGGATAAATAGCATCCTCCCGTGTTGCCTGACGAAAAGCGGACGCTATGTTACGTTTTTAGATGCGGGATGTCAATGAAAACATGAACATTTTTTCAGCTTTATGCCGCAAATACAGGGAGTCCATGTATAATATATTTATCAGGAATGTGTTGAATGTTTGGATCTGTTTAAATCCTCCGTCAATTTAAGATTGGGGTCAACGTCTTCATCCAGAGAGTGGAACAGTCCTCTGCGGGCTTTGAGACAGGTGACATAAGCGATCATGGCGGCATTATCCGTCGTCAGGTCGAAGTCCGGGAGAACCAGTTCCACTTTTTCACGGTCACAGGCGGTTTTCAGGCGGGAACGCAGCTCCCTGTTGCAGGAGACGCCCCCGGAGATGGAAAGGGTGCGGTGACCGGAGGCGCGCAAGGCTTTCAGCGCCTTGTGAATCAGGACGTCCGTCACGGCCCGCTGGAAAGAAGCGCAGAGGTCGCGCAGAGTTTGCCGGGTCAGGCCGTGAGGATCGCCGTTTTTCGTAATTTTGGGCAGTGTATAGAGAAGGGCCGTTTTCAGGCCGGAGAAAGATACGTTGGCTGTATGCTCCTTCATCATCAGGCCCGGGGAAAGAAAAAGGCTTCCGGGTCGCCTTCCGCCGCCAAGCGGTCGATTTCCGGCCCTCCGGGATAGGGAAGGCCTAGCATTTTGCCTACCTTGTCAAAGGCTTCCCCTGCTGCGTCGTCCAGAGAGCGGCCCAGCAGGCGGTAGTTCCCTACGCCGCGCACATCCACAAAAAGGGTGTGACCTCCGGAAACGACCATGCCCAGATGGGGAACGGGACCGCCGGGGCGTTTGAGGAAGGGGGAAAGCAGATGGCCTTCCAGATGATTGACGGAGACGAAGGGCCTGCCCGATGCCAAAGCCAGAGCCTTGGCCGTGCTGTTGCCTACCAGAAGCGCAGCTACCAGGCCGGGGCCTCCCGTAGCGCCGAAGACGTCAATGTCCGCAGGAACTGTTCCGGCTTCGCGGCAAGCGGTCCGGATGATTCCGGGAAGATCCGCTGAATGGTTGCGGGAAGCCAGTTCCGGCACTACGCCGCCGTGCTGGCGGTGAATATTTGGGAGGAGATGACGGAGGAGAGTATTTCCGGAGCTTTTTCCTCTCCGGCAGAACGCAGGATGGCGACTGCCGTTTCATCACAGGAGGATTCTATTCCCAGAACGGTAAGGGATTCCGGCATGGAGGAAGAACAGGGAGGGGAGGTTAGGAGGCCTGGTGGATTTGGGCCGGCTTGTTGCCGGTAACCGTTGCCCTGGTAATGGTAACGGTATCCGCATTCTTCATGCTGGGCACTTTGTACATGACGTCCAGCATGAGGGTTTCAAAGATGGAACGCAGAGCGCGGGCTCCCGTGCCGCGTTTCATGGCTTCGGCGGCCATGGCTTTCAGGGCGTCCGGCTGCACGTCCAGTTTGGCGCCGTACATGGCGAGCAGTTTGGAATATTGCTTGACCAGGGCGTTTTTGGGTTCCGTAAGAAGGCGGACGAGCTGGTTTTCATCCAGCTTGGAGAGCGGACAGAAGATGGGCAGGCGTCCCACGAATTCCGGAATCATGCCGAAGGAGAAGAGGTCTTCCGGCATGGCCTGTGCCAGTATTTCCTCTTCCGAATATTCCTTGCGGTCGCGTTGTTCCGTGATGGCTCCGAATCCCATCTGGGTGGCGCCGAGGCGTTTGCGGATGATGTCTTCCAGGCCGACGAAAGCGCCGCCCACAATGAAGAGGATTTTTTCCGTATTGACGCGGATGAATTCCTGCTGCGGGTGCTTGCGGCCTCCGGTGGGAGGAACATTGCAGATGGTGCCTTCAATGATTTTCAGCAGAGCCTGCTGCACGCCTTCCCCGGAGACGTCCCTCGTAACGGAGACATTTTGTGTTTTGCGTCCGATTTTGTCGATTTCATCCACATAGATGATGCCCTGTTCCGCTTTCGCTACATCAAAGTTGGCAGCCTGAAGCAGGCGCAGGATGATGTTTTCCACATCTTCTCCTACGTAACCGGCTTCCGTCAGCGTGGTGGCGTCCACAATGCAGAACGGGACGTTGAGCATTTTCCCAGCGTTTTTCGCCAGCAGGGTTTTCCCTGAACCGGTGGGTCCGGCCAGCAGGATGTGGGATTTTTCAATTTCCACATCGTCCAGGGACTTGTCTTCCAGCATGACGGCGCTTTGGCGCAGGCGCATGTAGTGGTTGTACACGGCTACGGAAAGCACTTTCTTGGCGTAGTCCTGCCCGATGACATACTGGTTGAGCGTGGCGCACATTTCTTCCGGGGTGGGCAGCGGGCCTTCGTAGGAGGCCGGGCCGGCCGCCGTTTCCCTGAGCATGTCCGCGGCTGCCGCCTTGCGGGCTTCCGCCTGGCACATGGCGTACGCGGAGGGTTCCATGTTCAGGATGCCGCGGATGAAACGGGTTGCCATCGGAAGGCCTGTGTCCTTCACAATCATGTTGACGCAAATTTCAACGCAATTGTTGCAGATGTAAAAGTCTTCCGCAATCTGGATGAGTTTGTCCACCTTGTTCCCGGGCTTGCCGCAGCAGGAACAGGCAGGAAGATGAGGGGTGGAACCGGACATGGTTTTTCAGGTAGAGAGAGAGAAATGGCGGAGGGAAAGGGTCAGGCCTTGGTCTTTTTCTTGTCGCCCTGGTCATCAGAGTGATGCGCCAGAATTTTTCATCAACCAGGCCGTAGGCCACGGCTTCGTCAGCAGTCATGTAGTTGTCGGGGTCAGCATCCTTTTCAATTTGCTTTTCCGTCTTACCGGTATGTTTGGCCAGAATGCCGTTGAGGCGTGTTTTGAGGTTGAACATGAAGCCGATGGTGCGTTCCAGATCTGAAGCGGTTCCCTGGGCACCTCCGGAAACCTGGTGAATCATAACGTGGGAGTTCGGCAGACAGAAGCGTTTGCCGGGAGTTCCTGCAGCCAGAAGGACGGAACCCATGGAGGCCGCTATGCCCAGGCAATATGTATTTACGTCACAAGAGACGAATTGCATCGTATCGTAAATCGCGAGACCCGCCGTGACGGATCCTCCGGGGAGTTGATGTAGACGTGGATGTCTTTTTTTTCGGGTCAGCCATCTGAAGGAACAGAAGCTGGGCAATGACGGAATTCGCCACATCGTCGTCAATAGCGGAGCCGATGAAGATAACGCGGTCTTTCAGGAGACGGGAGTAAATGTCAAAGGCGCGTTCGCCGCGGCCGTCCTGCTCCACCACCATGGGCACATAATAGGAGTTTGCGGGGGTTGATTTGGAAGATTGGTCTTGAAACATGTTTATGGAAGATTGGATGTTGTTTTTTCAATGTATGTTACCCGTCCGCAGGACGCAAAACGGGGGAGTCGGGCATGTGTGCGCCAACTCCCCCTGGTAAGGTGTTTTGTGCAGAGGAGGGGTTACTGCTCGTCTACCGTTACTTTGGCCTCTTTTGTCAGGAAGTCCAGAACCTTGGCTGTCAGCAGGCTCATTCTGATGCCATGCACACGGCCTTCGCGCTGGAGTTCGCGAATGTAGGATTTGAGGTTCTTTTTTCTGCTGGCGGGCCTGGCGGGCCACTTCGTTGTAAAGCTCCATTTCCGTGACGGCAATTTTTTTCTACCTGCGCCACTTCCTGCAGCATGAAGAAGACCTTGAGGTTGCGCTTGGCCTCCTGTTTGGCTTCTTCCCGGGCTTCCTCCACAAACTTATCCATGTCTGCCGGGGCATTTCCGCTGTACATGGCCTGCTGCATTTTCTGCTGGAGGATGCCGTACACTTCACGTTCTACGACAGCTTCCGGAAGGTTGAAGTCAAGCATGTCCGCCAGCTTTTCCGTGATCTGATCGGCCTTGGCTTCATCAATTTGCATGGCTTTGCGCTGGGCCAGGTTTTCCTTCAGGGCAGTTTTCAATTCTTCCAGGTTTTTGCCGGGAAGAACTTTTTCCGCAAAAGCGTCATCCATGGCCGGAAGCTGTTTTTCCCGTACTTCTTTCACAGTGGCATGGAATACGAGTTCCTTGCCGCGCAGCTCCGTAATTGGGAAGGTATCCGGAATCGTGACGGTGATATCCTTGCTGTCACCGGCATTCAGGCCTTCCAGGGCAGAGGCGAAGCCGGGCAGAAATTGATCGTCTTCCACCTTCATCCACTGGCCGTCACGGCCTTCCAGGAAGCCTACGGGTTTGCCTACGGCTTCCGCTACGGGCTTGCCGTCCAACGTGGTTTTGAAGTCGATAATCGCTACGTCGTCTTTTTTGGCAGCGCGGTCCACAGGGGTGAATTCCGCGATTTGTTCAGCCAGGGAGTTCAGAGCTTCCTCTACGTCTGCTTCCGTTACTTCGGAAGAGGGAACCTTGACTTCGATGCCTTTGTATTCCGGCAATTCAAATTCGGGAACCACGGTCATCGTGCTGGTAGCGGTGTAGTTGCCCTGGTCATCCAGAGATTGTTCCGGCTTTCCGAAGTTGAGCACTTTCAATTTGGGGTTTTCTTCCAGAGCGGTGGAGCAGGCCGTTTCAAAAAGGGTGTCCAGCAGTTCTTCTTCAATTTCTTTCTTGAAGCGCTTTTCAATGATGGACTTGGGTGTTTTGCCGGGGCGGAAGCCGGGAAGCTTGGCTTTGGCGGCATAGGAATCTACAATGGAGGCGCGGCGCGCAGCCGTGGTTTCTGCGGGGATGGAAGCTTTCAGCGTGGCTGTGCAGTCCGGTTGAATATCAACGTTGATTTCCATAAATAATACGGTCAGTGTTAATTGAAAGTGGTTCTGTTTCAGCTCCGGGATGGCGGCAGCGGTCAAAACACGAGCGGCGACAACTTTAATGAGAGGGTATCTGGAGTGCAAGCTATTGCACGGGAATGACACAATTGTCCTCCTGAGCGCGCATGCGCACGCGGCGTAAGAAATACGGGGCAACTGTGTTCTACGTGGAATCACGTCTTGACTATGCAAGAGGAAAAGTCCTTTATATCCCAAGCATTAAGTTCAGCGCTCATGATCCGTCCCGTTTTTTTTGTGTGTTTCCTTTCCCTTGATAGCGTGTTCGGCTGTTTTGGCCCAGGATGAAACTTCCCTTAACAGAGGCGCCTATGGTTCCGTGATGACTCCGGAACAGGTAATGCGGGAACTGGGGCCGGGCACGGGGCTTCTTCCCGGTGACCAGGCGTATGAGGGGCGGCCTGTGAAGAGCGTTTCCGTGCGGTACAGAAGCACCGGCAAGACCGTGTCCGAAGACCGTCTGAAAAATTTGCTGGCTACGCAGCCGGGCACCAGTTATTCCCCGGAAGTGGTTAACAAGGACTTGGAACGGTTGTTGGAAAGCGGTCTGGTAGGCGGCAATACAACAGTAGCCGTGGAGCCTTCCGGCGACGGCGTGGCGGTGGTGTTTGAAATGGCGGCCCAGAATCTGCTGGGCGGCGTGGGGTTCCGCGGCAATACCGCGTTCGACAACAGGGACCTCTCCGAGGAATGCGGGCTGAAGGGGGGGGAAGCTCTCAGCGACAAGGCCCTGAGCAGCGCTATTGCCAAGCTGCGCACTTATTACCAGGAAGCCCGATATCCGGATGTACGTGTTTCCTATTTTTACCAGAAAACGGAACGGCCCGGCTTTGTGGATGTGGTCTTCGACATTAACGAAGGAAAGAAGGCCAATATTATCAAGATTGACTTTGTGGGCAATGAACACATCAGCGCCAAGGATCTCCGACAGGTGATGAAAACCAAGGAGAAGGGCTGGCTGACCTGGATTACCAAATCCGGACGCATTGACCGTGAACAAGTGGAGGACGATCTGGCGGAATTGGTGACTTATTACCGTAATAAAGGTTATCTGCGCGTCAAGCTGGACAAGGTGGAATATTTTGACGCCGGCAAAGGCAATGAGCAGAAGCTGACGATGAGAATTACCCTTACCGAGGGGCGCCGCTACAAGGTCAACCAGGTTGCCTTCGGCCCCACCAAAGTGTTTACGGCCCAGGAACTGATTCCCGGCCTGAGCATGTACAACGGGGATACCTATTCCGCCCAGAAAGTGGCCGACGACGTGACGATGATCCGCCGTTATTACGGTTCCGGGTATGCGGACGCCTCCGTGCGTCCGGACATTCAGGAAGTGGGCGTTGATCCCAAGACAGGTTACGGACAAATCAACATCGTGTACCATGTGACGGAAGGCAATCCCTACCGCGTAGGCAATATCCGCCTGACCGGGAATAACCGCACGAAGGATTACGTCATCCGCCAGGAACTTCCCCTCCAGTCCAATGACCCCATGAACGCCGTGGATTTGGATACCGCCCAGAAGCGCCTCCAGAACCTGAACTATTTTGACATGGTGGACGTAGCCCAGGTGGGATCCACGCGGCCCGGCTACCGTGATATCAATATCGAGGTGGCGGAAAAACGTACGGGGTCCCTGAATATCGGCGTGGCATTTTCCTCTATTGAAAGCGTTTACCTGTTCGCAGGCATCACCCAGTCCAATTTTGACATGTATGACTGGTCCTCTTTCGTGGGCGGCGGCCAGCGTTTCGCGATTAACGCCCGTGTCGGTTTTGAAACGCAGGATGCCAGTATTTCCTGGGTGGATCCGTGGTTCCTGCACCGCAAGCTGGCCTTCGGGACGGAAATCTTCTACAGCAATTCCACATATTTTTCCGATTATTACGACCAGCAGAACTATGGCTTTGCCATTTCTCTCCGCAAGCCGATCGGGGAACTGGATTACGTGAAACTGGAATACCGCCTGGAACAGTACCGTATTGACGCCGAAGGGAACGCCCCTATCTTCTTCTGGCAACAGGACGGAGACTACCTGCGCAGCCATGTGGAACTTTCCTACACCATTGATACCCGCGACGCGCAGATTTTTCCCCGCAAGGGAGGCAAATTTGAAGTGCTGGCCGGTTATTCCGGCCTGGGCGGCGATGTGCATACATACAATTTCGGCGTGAATGGCTCCTATTACTGGAATTTGCGCGGAGACACCATTTTCAGCATCAATGCCGGTGCGGCTACCGTGGATTCCTATGGCAACCACGATGTGCCCATTTTTGAGCGCCTCTACCTCGGCGGGCCATACAACATGCGCGGTTTCCGTTTCCGGGACGTGGCGCCGTACAATCCCGCCCTGAGCGGTGATGAGACGATGGGCGGCCGTTCCTCCTTCTTCTGCCAGTTTGAATATTCCATTCCTGTGATTGAAGAAGTGCGCGTCGCGGTGTTTTATGACATCGGTTTTGTCAACGGAGATTCTTTTGACTTCAGCACGTCCAAAATAGTTTCCGACTACGGGATCGGCCTGCGCCTGAACCTGCCCATCGGTCCGCTGGCAGTGGACTATGCCATTCCGATTCAGAAGAACAACGCCATTGACCGCGGAGGACAATTCCAGTTCTATCTCAATTATTCCTATTAATTACGTTTGATAATTTCTCTACCGTTTGACGACATGAGTAATTTCCGCATTCTTATCCTGGCGTTTCTGGTGGTGGTGCTGGCTGTTCTGGGAATGATTTATGTGAATATTTCTTCAAGAATGGATGTGATTCAGCAACAGCAGCAGATGGCCCACTCCGGCACCTGTCAATCCCTCCCCGTATCTTCCGATGCCCACGCAGGCTCCTGCTTCCGCCGTTCAGCCGGTGGTGGTGGCGGATCCTGTAGTGAGCGAGGAACTGGCTCATGTTTCGGCGGAGCTGGAACGGATGAAGAAGGAGAATGAAGAACTGAAGAAGCGCCATGCCCTAGCGGAGGAAGAACGCGATCTGTTGGAACGCCAGAATATGGAAAAGGGAGATCCCCGGCTGCAATGGCTTAATGAAATCAAGGATGCGGAGCAGGTGGGCCGTGTGACGGAATACTACCGTGACGCCAACCTGGTCCTGTTCAAGTCTATCGGCCAGCCTGACTTGAAAGTGGGGCAGGAACTGGGAATCCGCAGACGCGGGAGCATTTTTGTATCCCTGATTATCGACGGAGTTGACCCGGACGGGAAGGTGTTCCAGTCTTACGTGAAGCGTAATACGCTTTTTGATAATAATGACAAGGAACCCATCAAGCCGGGGATGAAGTCATTGTTCCGCCTGCGAGCTGGCAGGAAAACATGACGGAAGAAGACAAGTCCGGTATGGCTTCTCCCTCCACCCCCGTCCCCGTGGAAGCTCCCAAACCGGTGATGATTCCCATGGAGCCGTGATGCGGATCCGTATTTAGCCAAGCCAAGTAAAGAGAAGTGCACCTGAGAGAAAGATTGCAATCGGGCGCCGGTCCCAGCCTGTCCTTTGAATTTTTCCCGCCCAAAAACGAGCAGGCAGCATCGGCCTTGTACCAGACTATCCGTGAACTGGAGCCTTACCGCCCCAGTTTCGTCAGCGTGACGTATGGTGCAGGGGCTCCACCCGCGAGCTTACCCGCGAAGTGGTGTTGCGCATCCAGCATGAATCCCGTATTCCTACGGTGCCCCACCTTACTTGCGTAGGGCATAGCCGGGAGGTGGTATGGAATATCCTGGACCAATACGCCCGGGCTGGAGTGCGGGCCGTTCTTGCACTTCGGGGAGATCCTCCCCGGGAGCGAAGGATTACAACCGCGATGCGGATGTTTTTCGCCATGCGGCGGATCTGGTGACGTTTATCCGTGAATATAATGAATCCGGCCGTCACCCGGATCCGGATGGATTCGCCATAGGCGTGGCCGGCCTCCCGGAAGGTCATCCGGCCACTCCCAACCGTCTGCGCGAGATGGATTTCCTGAAAGCCAAGGTGGATGCCGGCGCGGATTATATCTGCACCCAGCTGTTTTTTGACAATCATTCTTTTTTGGATTACCGGGAACGCTGTCTGCTGGCCGGCATCAAGGTGCCTATCCTGGCGGGAATCATGCCTGTGACCAGCCTGTCCGGCATGAACCGCATGGCAGAGCTTTCCGGAGGCACCTGTTTTCCGGCCAGGCTGCTTAAGGCGCTGAAGCGTGCGGGTTCCAATCCGGACGCTATTCAGGAGGTAGGCATCCAATACGCCTCCAGCCAGTGCGCCGAACTGTTGGATTCCGATGTGGACGGCATTCATTTTTATACGCTTAACCAGAGCCGGGCAACGCGGGAAATTTACAGGAATCTGGGACTGAAGGATTCCCTGCAGCTTTTGGAACATGGCGAAGATAAGTAAAAAGCTGATTGATTTGGTTGGGACAACACGGTAGAACCCTCTTCAACATATTATGGATATCAAGGATATTAAACGGGCCATGGACAATATGCCGATGGGCGACGGAAGTGCGTTTGCGGAAATTTCCGTCGGCCCGGCCAAGCATGAACAGTTTTTGATGAACATTACGGCAAGGTTGCGCTGGTTGTGTTGCTATGCGTCCTTGGGGCTGCCGGATGGATTATTTATAATGGCGTGCAGGATTCCATGGAAAGAAAGGCAGGCGCCGCTCTGGTGGCCGCTATGCCGGAATCCCCGGCAACCGGGGAAATTTCCCTGGACGAACAGGGGCTTCAGCAGGTGGTGGCTGACTTTGACAGTTCCCGCGCCGCCGTCACTGCCTCTTACCTTCAGGCCATTGCCTTGTGGAACGCCGGCAAGGAGGATGAAGGCGTGGCCAAAATGAAAGCTTTTATTGATTCCGCTCCCACGGAGGAATGGAAAGCCCAGGCTTCCGTTACCCTGGCCTGCCGTCTGATGAACCGGGGAAAGCGGATGAGGCGGAAGGGTTGTTCCGTTCCGTGGTGGATGCGGGAGATCCTACTTTTTCCGGTTTTGCCACCATGTGCCTGGGGGACATTGCCCGGGCTAAGAAAGACAATGCCGCCGCAGGCGCTTTTTACCGTGAACTGGCGGAGAAATTTTCCGGCCAGTGCATTTGCCTTGCAGAGCGGAGGCTACCTGCTGCGCAAGAGCCTGTTTGATATTCAGAGTCCCGTTCGTATTGAGCCCGCAGTAGAACAGAAATAATCCATGCGGGCGTTTCCGAAGTTTTCCGGAAGATGAACGCTTTTTCCATCCGCATGTCTGTTTTTTTTTACAGTGCATGCGGATTTCCGTATTCAGGAACGCCGGAACAGGGTAATGAAAAGCCTGCTGCGCGCGTAGCTGTTATGATTCCGGGAATTCCGTTCAGGACTGTGACATATTTAAACAAATCATCAAGGGATTCCGCGCTTACCGGATGTAACCGGGCTGCCGGTGTTAATCCTTATTTTTTATCTCATGAACAGGCATATTAAATCATTCTGGCTTCTTCCCCTGGCGGGAATGACGCTTTCTTTCATGCCGTCCTGCACGACGGACAGCTACGGGAACAGTTCCGTAACGCCCGGTGGAGCCGCCGCCATCGGTGTGGGGGCGCTGGCTGCCGGCGCTGCTATTGGGGCGGCTGTCCAGCATGACCGTGACAAGGACAGGTACCGCAATGACTGGCGCCACCATAATCCTCCTCCTCCGCCTCCCCGTCCGCCTCATCGCCCCCAATGGCGGAGGTATTTGCTGAAATCTCAGACCCGCCGTATGCCGCGGAGCGCCCAGGTCATGCGTTGTCTGGCGCTTTCCGGATCATTGAGGATAGAACCCAGCAAGTCGAGAACGGGCCGAGCTGCTTTGGAGTCGTGCACTTGGAGCTGTCCGGAAAGGATAAAGGGGGGCTCCCCCGCAGCAGACAAGGTAAATGAGGATGTTCATGGGGTCTCCCATGAGCACGGATCCTTCCTGCTGGGCTTCCCGTATGGTTTCCAGCAGCACAAGGGGATGGCGCGTATGGATTCCTGAAATGAAACGGATGGCCGAATCAGGCCGCTGCGGATGGCGAAGCCGATGACGGTCACGAACCCCACAATGGAAGCCACGGAAAGAATGGGAGGAATGTAAGTTCCTCCAAACAGGGGAGGACAGCGTACCGGGGGGAGGCAAGGAAAACGGCTACGATGCCGCCCACCAGGCACAGCGGTATGTTCACCAGAGTCAGCATGGCGCGCCGGACGCTCCCCAGTGCGGAGGAAAGGAGCAGCACGATGAGCACCATGACGATGGCGCCCAGGACGTAAAGCCGTTGTGATGCGGATTCCCGTGCTTTGATAGTGCCGTCATAGCCGCATGGTGTTGTCCCTCAGGATGAGGTTGGAAACTTCCTCCCGGTACACCTGTGCCACGTCGTCCAGGCGCACGGTTTTTTTTATTGGGGAAATGAGTTCCAGGTTTTTGACATCTTCCATGG